>Ga0137302_10081_pt1 | contig 82128 bp, 66 predicted proteins | sample Ramsor2O_GlcNAcB_FD_97184 | JGI IMG/M metagenome (GOLD analysis project Ga0137302, IMG submission 97184) | Mouse cecal microbial communities from Vienna, Austria - N-Acetylglucosamine amended with D2O_GlcNAcB | ecosystem: Host-associated > Mammals > Digestive system > Large intestine > Cecum... | reverse complement strand
AAGTAAGTGCAGGATTGTCTTTTATACTATATTCGGACACTTGCTTATAAAAAATGTAAGATATGATTAGTAAAACACACGTAAATCAATATCATCAGATTTTCTCAGTAGTTTTATTTTTGTCTATTATGCCGATTGTCTGCATGGCTAAGCAGGCGTCACCATTGAGTGTAAATTCAATGGAGTCAAATGTATTGTCGGCAGATTCAGTAGCTTCCGATTCAATATCTAAAACAAGGGATCTTAAAGAGCTTGTTGTGGAGGCAAGCAATGTCACAAGGCGCGGAAATGCAGAGTCATATGTCATTACGAAAGATATGCGAAGAGGTTCGCGTACTGCCGGTGAATTGCTACGTAAAATCAATGGTATGCATTATCTTCCTTTTACGGAGGCTCTTACATATTTAGGCTCAAGTAATGTGGTGCTTCTTGTTGACAGTCTACAGAAAGATGCATCTTATATTAAGAGACAATCGCCCGACAGGTTTGACCGTATTGATGTGGTTCCTCAACCGGGAGGTAAGTATACCGGTTTTGATGTGCTGATCAATTTTCATTCAAAACCTAATTATACCGGTTTCGAGACGAATGTGCGGGAGAGTATTGACATAATGCCTGACGGAAACAATGGTAAAGGTAATGATTTTGCAAAGAACTTTACGTATCTTGACGGAACTTATATGTTCAATAAATTGACAGTGACGGCATTGGCGAATTGGCAATGGTCGAAGAGTGGCTCTAATGAATATAGGAGTACAGACTATCCGATGAGTGATTACTCGGAGATTCAATTGGAGAGGGATAGGAAAGATCCTCAGAATCTCAATAGGTTGAACAATATGAAAGTGAATTTAGCAGCAGATTATAAGTTCAATCCCAATCATAAACTTTCCTTTCAATGGCAGATAAATCCTTGGACGCGAAAAAATACTTACGATTACCTGATGAGAGTGCTCGACCACGGCAACGAGGAGCACGTGGGATTACATGCTCAATCCGAAAGCAGGAATAATCTGTCGAACACGTTCGGTCTTAATTATCTGGGAAGATTCGGACAATGGAATCTTGACTTGTCGGCGAATTATGCATTCAACGGATGGAGGTCTTATTATGACCTGGATCGTACGGACGATTATCATTTGCTTTATGACAGAAAAGATAAAACCGGCTATTTCTGGGGAGGCGTAGATGTTAACAGATGGTTTGGTGAATATAAATGGTATTTGGGATTCTCCAATTATGTTTATGTTACGGATTTTAATGAGAAGGATTATTACACCGGCGATCCGGTATCCGAGAATACTATTGTCAATGATAATCTGTATGCGAGTGTCCAGTATGTGCCATCACGCCAATTGTTTTTTACATTTAACGGAGGTATTTCGGCATATTCCAATAAGACCGGAGATATTCATGTAACCAAGGTGATGCCCCGTTTACAGGGTATAATCAATTGGGTTCCCACTCAAAAATTTGCTCTCCGCGCGTCATATCTTATGCAGACAGGCACACCGTCGCTCTCCCAGCTGATGGATTATGGTCAGTTCGTTAACATGTATAAATATCAGGAGGGTAATCCGGATCTAAAGCCCATCACCACGCAATGGGCATCTTTGAGGCTTACATTCTGGCGGAAACTGATGTTGTATGCCGATTATCAGTTTACGAATACGGGTGTATTCAATATTTATTCGGCTGCCTCCATGACGACAGAGGATTCCGGCAAGATGTTTTATTATGCAGCAGGAAAATACCAGAACGGGAAATCGAATGCTCTTTCAATCGGCTTAAATTTCCAGCAAGATTTGTCGAGATATTTCTCATTATATCTTGACGGAAAGATTACGCACAATTATGCCTCTTATGAAAATTACAGCAATAAGGTCTGGACACCTTCCGCTTCATTATTTTTATCATATAATCTGGAGAAACAGGATGTGAATGTTGCATTATCATATAGTGTGGATGGAAGCGGTTACGTCACTCCGCAGACTTATCAACGGGTAGTTACCGATGACATCATGCTTGGCGTGCAGAAAAATTTACTTAATAAAAAACTGACACTTGCTTTGAGCTATTTCCTGCCTGTGCATATAACCAAAGGAGACTGGAAGTATCGTATGCATTCTCCCAACATGATCCAGACAGGCTGGGGCAACGAGCAATTCCGCAAGAACAATATGCTGGAATTTACAGCTGTATTCCGCTTCAGCACCGGCAAGCAGGTGCGTAAGGTAACGTTGCAGACCGAGAATGCCAATGTCGGTTCGCAATTTTAGACAGCTTATTAATGGGCAAGACATTTCCCATATATATTCAGAGCGACGCGATGCAGTGTGGCGCGACGTGCCTGCGCATGATATGCAGTTATTACGGCATTGATTATTCGCTTGCGTTCATTTCTGAATTTTGCCAGGCGTCAAATGCCGGCGTATCGCTGAAAGTCAATCTCCCGACTGGAGATTGACTTTCAGCGTATTGTCTCTTTATAGAATTTTCAGATGAGTTCGGCGAGGAGGGTCGCGGAGGTGGCGTCGTTGACGCGGACACGGACGAAATCGCCGGGATGTACTCCCGATGCGGGGAATACCGCCACTTTGTTCTGGGAAGTGCGTCCGAACAGTTCATCGGCGTTGCGTTTGGATGTTCCTTCAACCAGCACCTCAAATTCTTTCCCGATGTCTTTGCGGTTGCTTTCGAGCGAAAGACTGTTCTGCAGCGCAATCATGCGGTTCAGACGGTCAATCTTCACATCTTCCGGAATGTTGTCGGGCATTTCGCGGCTGGCAAGCGTGCCGGGACGTTCGGAATATTTGAACATGAACGCAGAATCGAAACCGGCTTCGCGCATCAAAGACAGCGTCTGTTGGAAGTCTTCCTCGCTTTCATTGTGGAAACCGGTGAACATGTCGGTGGAGAGTCCGGCATCAGGTATGATGCGCCTGATTGCCGCCACACGGTCAAGGTACCATTCGCGTGTGTATTTGCGGTTCATCGCCTTCAGTACGGAATTGCTTCCGCTTTGCACGGGGAGGTGGATATGGCGTGCGATGTTGGGGTATTTCGCCACCACTTCAAGAGTGCGGTCGCTCATGTCCTTGGGGTGTGAGGTGGTGAAGCGTATTCGCATGTCAGGCGCGGCTTTTGCCACCATCTCGAGCAGGGCGGGGAAGTCTACGGCATCAGCGTCTTCCGGGGTGAAATCATAGCTGTTCACATTCTGTCCGAGAAGAGTCACTTCCTTGAAATTGCGGTCACGCAGGTCCGCGAGTTCGCGGAGAATGCTTTGCGGTTCGCGTGAGCGTTCGCGTCCGCGGGTATATGGCACGATGCAATAAGAGCAGAAATTGTTGCATCCCCGCATTATCGAGATGAACCCCGAGACTCCGTTTGAGCCGATACGTCTGGGAACGATGTCGCGGTATGTCTCGGTAGTAGAGAGGTCGATGTTGATTGCCGGCGCGCCGGTTTCCGCCGCCGCCACAAGGTTCGGGAGGTCAAGATATGCATCAGGACCGGCGACGATATCCACACCGTGCCTGTCTATCAGCTCTTGTTTGAGACGCTCCGCCATGCATCCGATCACACCTATTATGATGTTGCGTCCCAGTTTGCGCCGCATCGAGTTCCAGTAAGCTATGCGAGAATAAATTTTCTGTTCCGCGTTGTCACGTATGGAACATGTGTTGAGGAGGACAGCGGCGGCTTCCGTGTCGTTTTCGGTTGTTTCATACCCCGCCATTTCCATCATTGCCGCCACAACCTCAGAATCAGCCACATTCATCTGGCATCCGTAGGTCTCGATGCGCACTTTTTTGGAAACCGTGCAATTTTTATCGTTGTTTGGAATAAAAAATCTATTCTTTATAGTATTTTCTTGCATAAATTTATTACTTTTGTGCAAAATTACATAAATGCTTTAATCTGAGCAACACAAAAAACGATAAAGAACCATAAATCTAATAACGTTACATCATGAGTATCCCATTTATCACGGCAGAAGAGGCCGCCAGTTATATCAAGAACGGTGATAATGTAGCCTTTTCAGGTTTCACCGCTTCCGGTACTCCGAAAGTAGTGACGGTTGCATTGGCAGAACGCGCCAAGAAACTTCATGAGGAGGGAAAACCCTTCAAAATCAATGTGTTTACGGGCGCATCGACCAATGATCATGTCGATGGTGAGCTTGCACGCGCCAATGCAGTGGCAATACGCACACCGTATCAGAGCCACAGCGACATGCGTAAGTCGCTCAATTCCGCCGAGATGAATTATTTCGATCTTCATCTGAGTCACCTGTCGCAGGATTTGCGTTATGGTTTTTATGGAGACATAGATGTCGCCATTATCGAGGCTACAGAGATGAGCCCCAACGGTGAGGTTATCTTGGGTGCCGGACTCGGCATGACTCCGACTATAGCGCAGCTTGCCAAGAAAGTGATAATCGAATATTCCTCATATTACAGAAATTCTTTCAGAGGATTTCATGACAATTATGTGCCGCAGGATCCTCCTCACCGCAGAGAGATTCCGATCTACAAGCCGTCAGACCGTATCGGCAGCACCGTGCTTAAGATAGATCCGAAAAAGATTATCGGCGTGGTTCCCTCCAACGCATCGGAGAGCATCAAGCCGTTCACCGCGCCTGATGAGGTCAGCCAGCGCATCAGCGAGAATATCTGTCACTTCCTTGCGTCGCAGCTTCGCGAGGGACGCATACCCAAGGAGTTCCTTCCGATCCAGAGCGGTGTGGGCAATGTCGCCAACGCAGTTCTTTACGGACTGGGAGAGAATCCGGAGATTCCCCAGTTTGAGATGTATACAGAGGTGATACAGGATGCTGTGATGCATCTGATGGAGCAGGGACGTTGCAAATTCGCGTCTACATGCGCGCTGACGTTCTCAGACGATGCGATGCTTCACTTCATGGACAATATCGATTTCTTCCGCGACAAGGTTCTGATGCGTCCCGGCGAGATTTCCAATAGTCCGGAGATTGTTCGCCGACTTGGTCTTATCGCAATGAATACGGCACTTGAGGCTGACATTTTCGGAAATGTGAATTCCACCCATGTGCTCGGTACGAAGATGATGAACGGTATCGGCGGTTCCGCAGACTTCTGCCGCAACGCATACCTTTCTATCTTCTCTTGTCCTTCTATCCAGAAAGGTGGCAAGATTTCGACAATCGTTCCTATGGTTTCGCATCTTGACCACAGCGAGCATTCGGTAAAGATCCTCGCTACCGAGCAGGGTGTTGCAGACCTCAGAGGCAAGGATCCGCGTCAGCGTGCCGAGACCATCATCGAGAATTGCGTTCATCCGATGTATAAGGAACTGATGTGGGATTACCTTAAGCTTTCAAAGGGAGGTCACACACCCCACACTCTCAAGGCTGCTTTCGCATTGCATCATGCATTCAGCGAGAAAGGCGACATGCTTGAAGCAGATTTCGCGAAATTTGTTTAAACAGTTTCTTAATGCGGAAAGTCGTATATTTACGACCTGTTTGACAACAATAGTTTAGGCATTAATAAAACAATCGCTCATAAAACCTTTAAACGCCCGGCGGAGTTTCCGTCGGGCGTTTTCAGTAGATGCCGGGTATGTCGCTCGCTTTTGTCAGTTGTGAATCTTTGCGGTTATTGATCTGTTATCGGTTGTGATTACACGCACTATGTATATTCCTTTGCTGAGGTTTGAGATATCAAGCATGGTAGCTTCGTTGTGATAGTCTACCATAGTTCCGTCTGGGGTATAAATGTAGACCATTGCTGTGGAATCGGGAAGTGTGATGATTCCATTGTTTACAACTATTCTGTTATATGATGAAGTGATATCGTTTATGCCAACGGCCACGCCATCTTTAAACGTTATGGAATGTATGGTAAGTCCTTTGTTGTTGACAGATGCACATTTTAATGCCAATCGATACTTTCCTGTTGCGGGAAGTGTGAAATCCACCTTTTCTTTTGCGGGAGAGTCGGACAAGGCGTGAACGGGAATAACTTTTAATGAGGATCTTTCATTTTCGCCGGGTATGGGTACCGCTTCAGGATCTGAGTGTTTTTCACCTTTGGAATCGGGAGTGTCTCTTTCGATCACGCAGAGGTATATTTCGAGAAGCTCCTCATAATTAATGTCGGTCCGTGAAATTTCAAGATCGAGGGAATAGTTAAGGTTGGAAGAAGCAGAATGGAATGGAGGCAGATAAGCGATATATTCCATAGCTCCTTGTTCGCCCCTATTCTTGAATGCCAGTCCGTTATCTTGAGTGAAAGACCGACCTTGGAGAGATTCAATGAATTTGTCGTCTGTGAGGTCGGGAGAGAATGGCCATTCGGTGACCTTCCCTCCTGCAACCTTGTTATTTGTAGCGATGTCTCCTTCCATTATCCCGTTCAGGACAGACACACCGTAGGAATAATTATCCCAAGGCGCATTTATCAGCTCATTATCGGTAAATGAAAGTTCTTCGGATTCTCCCACGCACAGTTTTTCTCCTATATTGATGTTTGGAGTGCGATAAATCCGATACCTCAGGTTTTCGGCATCAACATATCCGTTGTGTTTCCCAAGTTGTGCCCCCGAGAGTGCCGGCCATGTCACCACGGCAGCACCCTTCTCATTGATTTCAGCACGTATGGCAAAACTTGACAATGTTTTCGGGATGTCGTATCCCACCCATGCTTCCGGTGTTGTGGCTGTTTCGGAATCTGTGCCATAGAGTGTACATGTTGCTGAATAGGCGTACATGCCTGCTTCCGGCACATCGTCTTCAAATGACACTGATTTTCCAGGAATGGCGTCATCTCCGGTGAGTGTCTTTACGGTGACTGACGTGTTCTCTGTACCTGCAGAGTGTCGGATGACCGAGACTTTAGTTATTTCCGGAAGGCTTATTCCTGCATTTGTCTTGTCGGGTATCGTAAAGGATATCATAGCCTTGTTGGCACCCTTGTCATTTGGAATGAATGAGAGGTCGGAGATTGTTGCCGGCGTAGATACGGACTCTTCAATAAGTATATTGTCAATATAAATCTTATTCCGGTTGGTGGTATTGCAGCGGAAACCAAAATAATATGAACCGTTGGCAGAGGGTGAAAAGAATGCGTCTGCGGATATTTTATCAGCTTCGCCCTTGTTTATGTTCGCGGTTGAAATTGTTTCCATATTTGTCAATGAGGGTTCTGTTCCTACAATAAAGCCAAGGTCTTTAGGATCCGGTTCGATTATGCTGCCTCCCCATCCGTATCCATCGTCTTCCTCAACCTCATCCACCCAAGAAAGGCAAGAAATCTTGTAGGTTTTTCCAGATTCGAGTTTCAGAGGGGGAGTGATGAGGGCGACATCGGCACTTCCGTAATATGGTCCCGTCAATTCTGCATATCCCGAATAGTTCCTGTCCCACTTTATGCTTGTGCTTGATGTGGCAATCGTAAAATTGCTGAATGTTGACAAATCGGAAAAATCTTCAGAAAATGGCACTGAAAACGCGCCGCCCGCAAAGATTCCGGGAGAATTCTGTGAAGAACTTTCTGTGTCTTTATAAACAGAATAGACTGAATATACGTATGATCCCGGTCCGTCAAGTTCAGTATCGGTATATGGAGAATCTCCTTTATAGTTCTCTACTACAGTGACATGTTGACCTCCGTTTTTAGATCGGGTTATTCTGTGGGAGAAGAGTTCCGGATTGATCCATCCTCCATTGTATCCCAGCATGCGCGCCTGCCAAGAAATCTCGACTCCGTTTCCAACCGCTCTTGCAACTACATTAAGAGGCGGTAGCGTTTTTTCATCTTCTCCCACCCATTTGCAGGTTATGACAGAAGAAGATGTGCATTCCGAATTTTCACCATAGTCATTGAAGGGCGCAATGTAGTAATAGTACTTCCCCGGTGTGGATATTGAAGATTTGCTATTTGTTTCATTATCTATGAATGAGGCTTTCTCTCCGGGAGTGCCGTCCCTTATTGTTGCGATTATGTTTTCTGCCTTGTATATATCAGACTTGTTGTCGGAAATGTGGCGATATATATTTGCACCTATTGTGCCTGAAATCTCAGAATTGTCTTTATTTTTTGAAGGCCATGTCCACGTTAGGGTTGTTTCCAGTTTACCCGAATTATCTGCGGTTGCGGTTGCAGACGTCACTTTCTGTGGATAATTCACGTCTTTTTCGATCTTAAAACCTGCACATTGTAATTTTTTATCTGCAAAAGATCCGCTACCATACCAGCTGCGTATTCCAAACCAATAAACACCGTCTTCAGAAACTGTGATTTTGCAATAATCCTTGTTGCCGTCTGTGGGACGATATTGGAAATTTGGAGAAGTCAAGTCGCGATTGCGATATGTAAAGAATACAGATGTGCTCTCGGAAATTGGAGACAAATTGTTTTTGTCTGATCCAAACACGATATAGAATCTTTCTTCATCGTTATAGTCGGCAGAGCACACATTCGCATAGATATAATATATTTCACCACCCTTTAATTCCAAAGGTGTTCCATATACTAAAGTAGCCCCGCTCTCGCCCTTGTTTACTGGCTGTGTTTCCGCGTAGGGAGTTGAATCGTCGACCCATGTCCATGTGCCGTCGGTTGTGCCGGACAATATTTCCCATTGAGCTTCAAATTCAGTCAGAGTTGCAGGTATTCTGTATTCCGTAATGGAAGCCGCTGCCGACAATGGTATGACTGACAATAGTGCCAGCATGGCATATTTTTTTAGTTGTCTTGGGTTCATAACAGTAATTTTTTTAAGTAAGTATTGAAAATTAGTTTATAATAAGTAAATGCTGTGCTTATTTAAATTTTGAATCTTTTGGATGCTTTCATGATTTCTCATCAGTCGCATAGCCCGCTATGCTCCTTCTTCGGAATCATGAAATCATCTCAAAATCTCCTAAAATTTAATATAAGCTAATTTCCAACACTTACTTAGAAACTGTTTAAATTTAATTCGAAATTTTTTATATAGTGAATCTTGTGGCTTCCTTGAGGTCTTTTATGGTTGTTTTCACCGAGTTTCCTCGGTCACATAGCCCGCTATGCTCCCTCTTCAACTCGTGAAAACTCCTCATAAAATCCTCTCAATGAACCTCACAATTAAATTTAAACAGTTTCTTAATAAAATTGAAGCATGTATAAAATGCCGTTATTTTTGAGCTGTTTTTGCCGCATAATGAAGGAGTATATGGTGATATGCGACTGAATTACAAGATGGAACAGCTCAAAATAACAAGTTTTAGAGTGTAAGATTTCATTACTTATTTAGTAGAAACGATGGCTGCTTCATTGTTTCAAAGTAAATTTAAGAGTCCTGGAAGAGTGGCTTCCGGTAACCTTCAGAACATAGACTCCGGTTGCGAGCGAAGATGCATCTATTGTCATAGAATCTGAGCAGGATGTCAGGCTTTTCACTTCCGTTCCCTGAATTGAATATATTGTTGCCGAGACACAATCCTGCCCCGGTGCATATATGCGATACACGGCATTGCCTTGCGGCTCAATTATTATGCCCTCTGTGGCGGTGTCAATAATGTCGAATACTGAAGATGAGCCTAATATCTCTTTTATTCCAGCCAAGGCATCAACCTTTCCATAGCCCCATCCGGTGGAATTGAATGTCGGTGCGGAGGCGGTTTCACGCGCGATCTGCTGGATCTCACTGAAAGTGAGGTTGGGATTTGCCTGGCGCCATAATGCCGCGATTCCCGCCATGTGTGGGGATGCCTGGGATGTTCCGGCACAAGAGGTCCAATAATAGGTCTTTTTGTGTTCGAAATCCTGATAGGAATATTCCAGGGGATAATAGATGGCAGCCGATCCTGTCGTTGACAGGTATGTGTTGCGGGAGCTTACAACTACCTGCCCGGGAGCACAGATATCAGGCATTATCCTGCCATCGGGCGTCTCTCCATAAGATGAGAAATAGCTTATGTCTCCGATTGTTCCTTCCTGATATCCCGAACCGGTAATATTTGCTGACACGTAGCTTCCTACTGCGAGGGTGTTACGTCCAGAAGCCATATTGCTATTGCTTCCTGCGCCATCCGGTATGTCCAGCCCCGGTATATTCCGGTTTCCAAAACTCATATAAGATCCGTCGCAATACATGAAAACTTTCTTGCTCGGTTTTCCCTTTATCGTGATACGGGTAAAATATCTGTTTGCATTTGCAGCTGATCTTGCTGTAAGATACATGTTCAGTTGGGCTGTGTAACGGTGGTTGTATGTGTCGACACCGGCGATGCCTCCCATGAAGCTGTTAGAATATATGTTTTGAAACTCAGTGCCTTCTGTTATCAGGTCCATACGCCGGGTGTCAAGATACTCGTTGATCATGTCGCCCTGCGAAGCGTATGATGACTTTTTTTCAGGTATTTGTAATGAATAGAGTATATCATCCGGTTTCGATCTGGATATGATATCAAGTGAGACTTCAAAAGGAGTGTTGTCTTCCCCCCATATCTCTATTGAGCCAAAAGTCTGGAAATATCCCTCAACTTCTGTATATCCTTTCAGTGCAAGGGTTTTTATGTAAGGATCTTCATCCGAAAGTAGCTTTATTATAGAACAAGGAGTGTCGCGTTCATTCCCCGCGGAGAGACATATTACGGCATCATATTTTTCCGCGATATCGTTGATTGCCTCCGTAAATTCATCAGTGCCGTCATGAGGCCCGAGATTATCACCGAAAGATAAATTCATGACACAAGGCTTACCTTGTTCGCTGGCGTATTTGCCTATGCGTTCGAGCGCATCAAGTATCTGCACGTTGTATCCCTCTCCGCATCCCACGATCAGTTCTGCACCAGGGGCTACTCCCCTTAGGTCCGGAGCATTTGTGTCAGAGGTATCGTAAAAACTACCGCCCATTATTCCGAGCACATGTGTGCCATGGCTTTCGGAGCGGGTGTCGCTGGTGAATGTGGAAATCTGTGCCGGTGTCTGATATATTTCCGGGTTGGCTGTCGGTTCGGCATATTCAAGCACCATTTTTACGCGATTTTCACCATTCTCATCTCGGAAGTTGATATGGTTGGGGTCAATTCCCGTGTCGAATATTCCAAGCACTATACCTTTACCGTCATAAGGCTTGTCGATATCTTTGCCTATCCTTATGTCAGGGATGTTGGAAAATGTCATGGCATTGTTGTTTGTACGCTTTATCAGGGAGGAGAGCTTGGCTCCGCTGACACCGTTTGATGCGGCAATATCTATGGCTTTGTCCGGACTTGTGCTTATTATTGCCGTTCGCGTCCCCACAAGGCTTACGATTTCCCCGCCTTTTGACTTTATTTCATCAAGTGCGGTTTCCGAGTCATATCTTATGATTATTTCCACCCTTTCATGTTTTATGGAGGGCATTGTCTTTGAGAACTTTTGTCCGTTTTTTACGGAGGTGCACGAGGACACTATCTCGCGTAATCTGATCAAGTCGGCGTCGCGAAAATTCACCTGGGAAGTTGCTGCCAGAGATGCGATGCATAACGGAATGGAGAGAACTAAACTTCTTTTCATACGCTTGGAGGTTTATATTGCTATTCATTGCCTGTGCCTGTGTTGGAGCGAAACTGGAACGGAAAAAATCAAGCAGATGGCAGATTGTATAAATATTGAGCCGTTGATGCATGTTGATGCATGTTGATGCATGCTGTTATAGTTGCAAAGGTATAATTTATTATTTAAAATTAACAATAAATGAAATTAAATTTTTAAAAATAATTAAAATTTGTTGCTTATTTTACAAATTTAACTTAAATTTGACGCGATTAACAAGCGGAATAAAATATTGGAGCGAATATTTTGCGAATAAATTTAGTATTAATAATATTCTGCATCGGATGGCAGAGGCTGTCCTGAGCCGTGTAACAAGTGGAATATTATTGATATGTTCTTAATCTGTAAGTGGCAAAAAGTTTAAATCAGATAGCAATAATGCCACTGTTTTTGCCATTTACATCAAACACAATTTCTTATGAACAGATTATTATCAGTGCTCTCTATCGGGATCCTTGTTGCTGCAGGCAATCTGACAGCTTCAGGACAAATAAGCCGGGAAGTTGGCAAGGATGCGGGTTCTATTCAGTTGAAAGAAACGCCGCGAGGTATTAAATTGTCGCCGGATATGTTGAAAATGCGTCATCAATCCGCTGAATCGACTTCAGGCAATGCCATCGGGGAGGTGTCATTCCTGAAGCAGACACCTCGGGCACGAAACGGAAGCCGGGTGTCAAAACCGGGTGTCAAAGCGGCTTTGCGGGCTACTTCATTGCAAGGTTACTGTGTTTATGCCGGCAATGCCGGCGAGCCGGGATGGTATGATATAGCTTTGCAGTCGGGTTCGTCATTGAAATGGAAAAAGCAAGGCAAGTATTCGCCCGCTTGTGGATTTGTCAGGGGAGATGAGGTTTATTCATTCTATACCTATACGACAAGCGATGCAGGACTGACAGATGCAGGCATTGATATCATAGACTTGTCAACAGGTAAGGTCAAGGCTTCGTATCCTACTGACATTTTTGACACATTAGAGAAAGTGGTCTTGCTTTCTGCATATGATAGTGAGGAAGATACAGCATATGTAGTAACGCTTGACCAGACGGGCAAAAATTATCTATTGCAAAAATTTGATCCCATTTCAAGATCATTTGTAAACCTTGGTGTTAACGTTCCTGCAGACTGGCTCGATATTGGATGGAATCCCGCCGACAAGACTCTTTATCTTTTTGATACGGGTGGACTTCTTAAGAAATATGATAGCAAAGGGAAGCGTTTCAGTCAGGTTAATTCATTGTCCTGGGATATGGAAGAGTATCCACATGACATGGTTTATAGTCCAAAGGATGAAGCCTTTATTCTTTTGCTTGATTCTTATGACGAGTCTGATTACCCTTGTACGGATATGCTCTTGCTTCCGGTTTCGGGCAATGCTGCTTATTTAGGGACTATTGAGGGAAATCCGCAATATAAGATATTACATGTTTCTGACAATTATGTTAATGCCGCCGGAGCGAAGGCGCCGGTATTGAAAAGTTGGGATGTTACGGGAAGTTCCACCACCGGAAGTTTTACGGTCACTTTGCCAGACAGTTATGAAAACGGGACTTCTATAACCGGATCTGTATATCTCCAAGCCAAGATTGATGACAATGATATTTCTGGAGCATTCAATGGTCCTCCCGGAGCATCGGTTGTTATTCCGGTTAATGCACCGGAAGGTCTTCATCGTTTTTATGTTACGCCTTACACATTGGGAGATGATGGGAAGATATATGGCACTCCGCTCGTGTTTGACAAATGTATCGGGATAGATGTTCCAACGGCACCTGCCGGAGTCACGTTGACGGAGACCAAGGTTAGCTGGAATGCTGTTACGAAAGGTGTTAACGGAGGTTATGTCAATGTCGCGGACATAAAATATAATGTATATGTTGACAAAATCCTCATGAATGAATCTCCAGTTTCTTCTACGTCTCTTGACATTACGATTCCCGTAACGGGTGTTGTCGCACATAAGGCAGAGGTTTATGCCTTGTCCGGAGGGAAGATTTCAGAAGCCGGGGTGTCGGAGCGTTACTATGCCGACGGACCACTTTCTCTTCCTGTCTATCTTGGGGCGGAAGAGGGAGAGAGAGATCTGGATGACGAGGTGATAGGTATGTTCACCATTGTCAAAGATGCCCTTAATCAGAATGAGCCTCTTCGCGGCTGGCGCTATGATGATCAGAATGACAACACGGGAGGATTCTATTGTCTTTCCCCTAAGGCGAGTTCAATGGGTGAGACATCTAACGAATGGCTCTTCCTTCCGGCAATTAATTTTACTGATAAAGACGCACACTATCGCTTGTCGATGGAAGTGTGGAGCGGCAACCATTATTTCACTGCCAATGAGATATACGAAGTGGCATTGTGTCAGCGTCCTTCTCCTTCGCGTGCAATAACAATAAAGGATGCCGCCACTGTCTATAAAAGTCCATATTTCGAGCAGTCGGAAACTCTCTTCCAGGTTCCGGAAGAGGGAGAATGGTATATAGGTATACATTATATTTCTCCGGTCGGGTCCTATCGCCTTTATGCCCGAAATTTCAAGATTGAGAAAGCGGAAGCATCATCTGAAAGTCCCGCGGCTGTGACGGATCTTCGTTCCAAGGCTTTTCCCGATGGAGAACTTAAGGCGACACTGACATTCAATATGCCACGGCTTACCATTTCGGGGAGTGAATTGCCGGCTTCAACAGTCATTACCGCCACTGCAATATCTGAAGCGGGTGAAGCAACTGTTACAGGCACTCCCGGAGATCCGGTTTCAATGACAGTGCCCACGAAGCAGGGGGATAATATAATCAAGGTTACTACAAGTTCAGACAAAGGGGTTGGATTGCTTTCAGAAACAACAGTATATTGCGGAGTGTATCGTCCGGCGACACCTGTGGTAACAGCGACCGTATCAGACGATAATCTTTCTATAACTCTTGATATCGATCTTGAAGATTATAATGAAAATGGCGAATATACGGGACCTGCCCAACAGGATGTGACCATATATCGTCAGATAGGAGGGGAATGGCGACCTGCTGCAGAAATCGGAAAGAACCGCACGTGGACTTTTGATTGTCCTGATGGATCGCAGTCTTTATATACATTCGGCGTTGCAGCTAAGAATGCTGTGGGGTCATGCGAAGAGATGTTTTCTTTCCCGGTTCATCTCGGACCACTCCATTCCCTGCCGATGAAAGAACCTTTTAATTGTGTCGGTGATGATGTTAAATTGGCTTACGAACCTATCTCCATTGAACATCTGTCTTATCTTAAGTCAACATGGGGTGTGGATGATCCGGTAAGTTATGATGAGGCGGCAGCCAATACGAGCGGCAATGCCATAATAGCTATGTGGGATGGGGAGTCTCAGTTGCTGCTTCCAAGGTTCACCACTAAAGGGATGAGTAATGTGAAATTGGATTTAAGTATATTTTTCGGCAATCACTCACCCGAACGGGTGACCGTATATGCCTCTTCTCCGAGTCTTGAGATGGAGCCTGTCGCGACGTTCATGCCGGAATCAGGGAATGGATGGGAACATAAACTCGTGTCTCTTCCCTCTGCGTTCCAGAATCAAGGCTGGGTCCAGATAATTATACGTGTCAAGATTGTAGGATATAGCCAATGTTTCATAATGGATTCCTATTCAATTGCCAATTATCCTTCGGATATGGTTACGATACATGGCATGAACGGAGCATCGCGTGGTGCAGTGGGTGAGAAGATGTCTTACTCTGTGGAAGTTGAGAATGCAGGTACAAAAGAAGCCGCAGTTCCGGACTATGTTTTCCGGGTTATAGGAGATAACGGGGTCATAGGAGACTTCAAGGATGCAGATGCCCCAAAAACTATTGAAGCAGGAAAGAGGGCAACGCTTAATTTCAGTTTTACTCCCAAAGTTGCAGATATTGGGGATGTACTTGTGCGTTTCAACCTTCATGGACAGCCATCTGAAGCCACTTCGGAAATGGAGAAGCAGGTTAAAATCCTGAATGCGCGTATTCCTGTGGTTCAGGATCTCGCCTTGGAATATAGGGAAAACAGCTCGGATGTGTTGTTGAATTGGTCTAAGCCACAGTTTGTTGAAGATTTCGAGACTGCCGAGACTTGGGATTATTCGGAAGAGTTGAAAGGTTTCCGTAATATCGACCTTGATAATGCCAAAGTGTGGACAATAAGTGAGGTGGATTTCCCTGGTGAAGGTTATGAGAAGGCTTATCAAGTGTTTTCTTCAACTGTCACAGACAATATGTCGATGGCGGCGCATAGTGGAGAGCAGTTCCTGTTGTGTATGTCGCCAAAGACAGGTGTTACAAATGATTGGCTGATTTCGCCGGAAGTTAAAGGTGGAACCGAATTGTCTTTCTGGATGAACATATGTCATGCAGACTATCCGGAGACGATACTTGTCAAGTATTCTACAGAGGGGAATGAGCCTGAAGATTTTACGAAGTCGCTTGATAACGGTTATATCTGTCCGGATGAACAGGGTTGGTTCAAATATGATTTCCAACTTCCTGCCGATGCAAAATACTTTGCTTTACACCACGTCGGGGATGACGGCAATGAGCAGTTCGGTCTGATGATTGACGACATTTCATATGAACCCGTTTCTGGCGTTGCGCCTATAGAAGGTTATAACTTATATCGGGATGAACAGCTTATCGGGTTCGGACTAAAAGAGACAACTTATTTTGATAAAGGAGTTGACACTTCAGTTCCGGTAAGGTATCTTGTCAAAACTTTGTCTACAATTAATGGGGAGCTTGTTGAGTCTGATCGTTCTAATGTTGTTTGGGCAACGGGGACAAGCGGAATTGGAGATATTGCGTCCGATGGATTTGTGACTATTTCGGGGGAGAAGGGGTTTGTCAGAATGTGCGGATTTGCATCAGGAGTTCCTTATGTAATTTCAAATGTGTCAGGAGCTATGGTGTCTGCCGGAAACATCTGTGATGACGTTGAAAACGTTGAGGTCCCATCAGGTATTTATATTGTCAAATGTGGTTCATTCGTAATGAAAGTTATTGTGAAGTAGCCGTGGTGATTGGTAATATGTGCTTAAACGCCCGACGGAAACTCCGTCGGGCGTTGTGTTACGTTGTTATTGAGATGTCATTTATCGGGGGGTGATTGTGAAGGAGATTGAGCCGCGTGTTTCGCCCGCTCCTTTCTTGGGACTCCATTTCGCACCTTTGGCTGCTTGCTCGCAGGCACGGCGGATAGAGGCTGATGCTCCGCCTGATGCTTTTGCCGAGATGACATTGCCATCGGAGTCAATCACGACTGAGACCGTGACAGTTGTCTTGTTGCGCAGAGTCACATCCGGTTTGGGACACCCCTTGAATGTGCGTCCCGATGCGCTGCCGGTGATGCCCATGCCTGTTCCTCCGGCTCCGGAGCTTCCGCTCTTTCCTTCAGAGCTGCCGTTGCGCGAGGAGAAACCCTTTGCAACCGAGGAGGTGACTTTCTGTTTTTCCTCTTTGCTTATTGACGGCTCCGTTGCCTGCACCGGACTTTCCTTCTTCGTGGTCACGAGTTTATCGACCGGAGGTGCCGGCTTTGGGTTATCTCCTTTGACCACGAGCTTTGTGTTGTCTGTTTCGGCATGTTCCGGTTCTCCTTTGAATGCTTCTGCCGGCGCATCCTGCCTGACAGCGTTTTCTTCACCGAGGTCCTTGAGTATTTCCGGTTCAAGAAACAACTCATCATCAGGCATAAGCTCGGCAACAGGCTTCACGGCAGTCTGCTCGCTGTCGAATGAGATTCCTCCCAAAAACAACGCTACAATAATGATCAGCATTGCCACGAAAGTTATTGCAGCTGCTATGGTTTTATCTTTTTGCTGTCTGGTCATCTGAAATACGTTCGGATATCGGTATATGTTGTCAGTTCTGCGATGCCGGTGCCTTGGCTTTGGTGGCAAGCACCATTTTCAGATTCTGGCGAGCCGCCATGTCGAGTATCCCCACCACTTTGCCGTAATCAACGAGGCTGTCGGCATATAGAGCCACCGAACGCAGCGAATCCTTCTGTTGTATGGCTGTCAGGCGCACGGCAAGCTCATCGAGCGAGATTTCTACGGGAGAGGACAGTGTCTGAGTGGAATCGTTGCGGTCCTCGACAAGATATATTGTCTTGTCTGCATCTATATAGACCTCTGTCACAGGTTTCAGCGAAGTCTGTTCGCTGCTCTGCGGAAGATTGACATCGATTGCTGCCGGGAATATGATTGTCGAGGTCACCATGAAAAATATGAGCAGAAGGAAAATCACATCTGTCATGGAAGACATGGAGAAAGTCTCGAGCGACTGGAAATTTCGTTTAAGAGCCATGATACGAACAACTTCTTGAATATTACTTTATGCCACCGGTTCGTTCAGGAGATCCATGAACTCCATTGTCTTTGTCTCAAGGGAATTCATCACGCGGTTAACGCGAGCCACAAGGTAGTTGTATGCGAAAAGGGCGATGATACCCACCACAAGACCAGCCACAGTGGTTACAAGCGCCTGATATATGCCGCTCGAAAGCACGGTGATGTTCGCAGACGTTCCTGCACTTGCGAGCGAGAAGAACGCCTGTATCATTCCGACCACAGTTCCGAGGAATCCGAGCATCGGGGCGCCGGCGGCGGTTGTTGAAAGCCAGGGGAATCCCTTGCCTAACTGCGCCACTTCGATGTTTCCGGTGTTTTCAATGGCAACAAGGACATCGTTCATCGGGCGTCCGATTCTTGACAAGCCCTTCTGTATTAGACGGGCGTATGGGGTGTCTGTCCGTTTGCACAGGTTGAATGCGGAGTCTATGTCACCCTCGTGCACATAATCGCGGATACGGTTCATGAAAGAGCTGTCTTCCTTAGAGGCGCGGTTTATTGCGATGAACCTTTCGGTGAAGACATAGATCGTGAGGATGAGAAGGAGGGCGAGAGGAATCATGATATATCCGCCGTCCATTACGAGAGACCAGAATGAAAGGGTTTGCTGGGTCATAGCTTATTGATTGTGTGAATGTTTCTAATGAAATCGAATGAGGATCTCGATGTCTGCCTGCTATCGGAGACAATCGAGATAGTCATGAATTGTCCGTTCTATTCCGAGGTAGAGAGCGTCGGAGATTATTGCATGTCCGATGCTCACTTCATCAAGCAGGGGAAGACGTTTGTGGAAGAAAGAGAGATTCTGCAGGTTCAGGTCATGTCCTGCATTGAGACCGATGCCCCGTTTTAACGCTTCGGAAGAGGCTTCGATGAATTTTCCGATTGCCTCATCAGGATTTTGCGTGTAATTGTCGGCATAAGGTTTGGTGTATAACTCGACCCTGTCCGCACCTATTCTTGCAGCTTCTTTTACTTGTGCGGAATCCGCATCGACAAAAATAGAACTTCTTATTCCTGCCTGACGCAGGCGCGTTACAATTCCTGAGAGAAACTCCGAATTTGCGATTACGTCCCATCCCGCGCTTGAGGTCAGGGCGCCGGGGGCGTCCGGTACGAGTGTGACTTGCTCCGGAGCGACTTCGATTACCATGCGCATGAAGTCATCTGTAGGGTATCCCTCGATGTTGAATTCCGTTGTCACGACTTTGCGGAGGTCGTAAACGTCTCGGCGTGTGATATGCCTCTCGTCGGGACGCGGATGGACCGTGATTCCCTGTGCGCCGAAACGTTCGCAGTCAACTGCGAATCTCACCACGTCGGGAATGTTCTCACCCCTTGCATTGCGAAGGGTAGCCACCTTGTTGATATTTACACTTAGATGAGTCATATTTATTTTTTTATGAAATTGGCATATTATTTGTAACTTTGTATTCTGAAGCTGGAATGAGGTTGTCTGGACGAATTCAGAATTTACAGACTTATGAACGGATATTCCCGGTTTCTTTTGTTAAAATAATATAAATGGAATCTCTTTGACGAGAGAGTCCCTGCCAATTCAAAATGCAAATTTAGAAATTTTTTTGGAAAATAAGTAAATAATTCGAGGGATATGATGAGAGCAAAAGATATAATGGCTGCCGGACGTGTCAAAACGCATGTCTTTCCCTATAGGAATGTAAATGAAGACATGCCGGTGGTCAACGTGCTTCCGTTGTTGCTTGATACTCCTGACGGTCTTTTAGGAGTAAGGTCAGGCAACGGTTTTGAGGGAGTGATTGACCGCGATTCCCTGCTCGAAGGACTCGGGCGCATGATCGCTCCACGGGATGACTGCAGTGTCATAACCCTTGAGTGTGTGCCTGCCGATTACAGTGCGTCGCGCATCGCCCATGCTGTCGAAGACAGCGACGCGCATCTTGTGGATATGTGGAGCACCCCGTCGGAAGACGGCAAGATACAGGTAACACTGCGGGTCAGACGGGAGGACCCGGCATCGACAGTCCATAGCCTTGAGCGTTACGGTTATGATGTCGTTTCCTCTTATGGCAACAGCGACAGCGACAGCGACAGTGAACTGGCGGCACTGCGCCTTCTTGAGCTGAGAGCGTTATTGAATGTGTGACCGATGAGGAATATCGCGATATATGGAAACCGGTATCAGGACGGATATTTCGGTTTATTGCGCGAATTTTTCGCAGCACTTGAAAAGAGAGACTTCCGGGTGTCGGTAGCCGAGGATTTCGCATGTTATCTTTCGGAGAACGGAATAGACCTTTCCGGCAGCATGAATACGGCAGCCTGTTTGCCCGAAGACACCGAGTGCGTGATAAGCATCGGGGGAGACGGCACGTTTCTCGGTGCCGCGGAATGGGTTGGAGACCGGGAGATTCCGATTCTCGGCATCAACACAGGTCATCTGGGTTTTCTTGCGAGCTATTCTCTTGAGGAAACAGAGGAGCTGGTAGATGTCGTTGCCTGCGACAAGGGGGTGATCGAGAAGCGCGCGTTGCTTGAAATCAGATGTGAAGCGATGCCCGAAGGCTTCTGGCCTTATGCTCTGAATGAGGTGGCGGTGTTGCGGGGCGAGACGGCATCTACAGTCACCGTGCATGCCGAGGTAGACGGCTATTTTCTTGCCGACTATATGGCAGACGGGCTTGTTGTGGCAACTCCGACCGGATCCACGGCATATAATCTGTCGGCAGGAGGTCCGATACTTATGCCCACGCTTGAATGTTCGGTGATCTCGCCGATAGCGCCGCATTCGCTTACGATGCGTCCGCTTGTTGTAGGAGGAGATTCCGAGATACGTCTGACCACGAGTTCGCGTGTGGAGTATTCGCGTGTGAGCCTTGACGGACGCTATTTCATGATGGCATGCGGTCGTGACGAGCTGCGCATCCGTAAAGCCGGATTTTCCGTGAAAGTTCTCCGCCGTCCTGACGCGAGTTTTTCCCGGTTGCTCCGCAACAAACTTCTCTGGGGAAGGCGGTGATAAAAGACTTCGGATAAAACAGAAGGTCATGCAAAACTGCATGACCTTCTGTTTTATCCGGGTTCCGGCGTTATTGCCGTCAACCGTTATTATTTTGCGGGAGCTGCGGGAGTTGCGGGAGCTGCAGGAACGTTTACAGGAGCGGGAGCCGCGGAGTTTGGAGCGGGAGCCGCGTTCTGAATGTTTGATACATTAACCGGAGTCTTCACTGCGAAAGAGGCGCATATGCTCATAATGCAGATGAAGATTGCGAGAGTCCAGGTAGCCTTCTCGATGAAGTCGGTTGTCTTGCGATAACCGAGATACTGGTTTCCGCTGGAATAGTCAGAGGCGAGACCGCCGCCTTTGGATTTCTGAATCAGAACAGCCCCGATGAGAATCAAGGATGCGATTACGATAAGAATGCTGAGAAAGATATACATATCTTTAGTGTTTAAAATTTAATTTAGCTTTTGATTTACGAACTTCCTACTGACGCGACAGGAACCACAGGTAACCGGCAATGTCAATAAAGGGAAATCCTCAAGAATCTGATGTGTAGGCTATCAATTTTTTGAGGAATCGTATTTGGTCTGCAAAGTAAATACTTTTTTTCGGATTATTCAAACTTATCTCGGTAATTATTTCCAAAGCTTTCTGATAGTTGCCGTTTTTTATCATTATTCTGGCAAGAGATTCTGAAAGATTTGTATCGTGTGCGGCGGCGGAGTGTTCGCTTTCAGATGGCGAGGGAGCGTCGTGACGCGGCTCTTCGGGGACGTCTGCTTCACCGAAAAGATCCGAATCGCCTATTTCAGGGAGCGATTCGAGCGAAGAGAGGTCATATGGCACTGCTACTGGGGTGATAATATCTTCGATTTCAGTAGCCCTTGTCATGTTGGGATCGCCGAATCTGTCGAGGAAGGAATCTATTGTGTCGCCGGTTGTGAGTTCCGGAGATTTCATGTCGGGATAAAATTCCATAAATTCTTCCGGATCGATGCCGATAATGGCTCTGAGAGCCACGGGATCGCCCACAGCCGCGGCAATGCGTCTGACCAGAGCGAGTCGTTCCTCACCGGTTGCCTCCGGCAGTCTTTCTATTGCCGGCACAATGAAATAAGGGTATTTGTCCATTTTGTTACCAATTTCCGAGAGTGGCGTTGAAAATAAGGTTCACGAGTTCCTCGCTGATCTGGTTGCAGAGGTCGTCCTGCACGTCAGTGAGCATGAGAGAAGAGGAGAACTGCCGGTATGCCGAGAAAGTCTGGTCAAGATTGTTTGCCGGATTCTTGTTGTCGGTATATTTAACTCTGACAGTGATTGTAAGTCTTGTTTCGGTTGCATATGCATCGGTGCCGACAGCCTGCGGGGAGAGGGAATACCCCGTAATCTCTCCTGTGAGTTCAATATCCGCCGGACCGTCTACCTCCTGAAGTCGCGTCTGTCTGGTCACATAATCCAGAAGCTTGTTTTCAAATGTCTGTTGCAGGGGAGGGTATACAAGCGCGGCTCTGATGGGAAATTCAGAGATGTCGATTGTCTTGTATATGTCGTAATTGATTGCGGTACCGTTCATTCTGAAACTCGGGATGCACCCAGTAAGGGAGAATGCCATAGCCGCGAACAATATAAAAATTACTTTATTCATAATTCAGGAATAATTCATATTCGGGTATAATTCAGGAATCGATTCCCAGTTCCTTTATTTTGCGGTAAAGAGTGCGAAGTGAGATTCCGAGTTCCTCGGCAGCGAGTTTCTTGTCGCCGCCGTTGCGCTCCAGCGAAGCAGTGATCGCGTCTTTCTCCGAATCCTCCAGAGTGTGCGAAGACATCCTGGAGAAACCATCATCGGCGATTGCAGGTGCGAGAAGATCCTCTACCGGATACTTTATCAGAGAGGTGGTAGGCTGCTTGCGGCCTGCGGCGGAATCACCCTTTATGGACTCCTTAAGTTCCGCTATTTCCGATTTCATGCCGAGCACCAGCTTCCATAGCATTTCCCGTTCCGCCTCATAGTTTACCGGCTTTTCCGACTTTACGAGAGAAGATGTTGTGGATCTGTCGAGAGGCAACGCCTCAAGCACCAGCTGTCTTGAGATTTCCTCCCCCGCCTCGAAGAGGGCGAACTGCTCGACAAAGTTTTTAAGCTGTCTTACATTGCCCGGCCAGCGGTAAACGAGCATGGCACGGTATGCCTCTTCTGCGAAAGAGATAGGTTTTGTCATGTATTTCTCAGCGAAATCCGCAGCGAATTTTCTGGCGAGGAGTCTTATGTCATCCCCCCTGTCGTGCAGGTTCGGCACATCGATGCGGATTGTCGAGAGGCGGTAATACAGGTCTTCGCGGAATTTTCCTTTTTCCACCGCTTTTATGAGATCCACATTCGTTGCCGCCACGATGCGGATGTTTGTTTTCTGCACGTTCGAAGATCCGACTTTCAGAAATTCGCCTGTTTCCAGAACGCGCAACAGTCTTGCCTGTGTTGTCAGCGGGAGTTCCGCCACTTCATCAAGGAAGATGGTTCCCCCGTCCGCCTCTTCGAAATAACCTTTTCGCGCAGAAATGGCACCGGTGAAAGATCCCTTTTCATGTCCGAAGAGTTCGGAATCGATAGTGCCTTCCGGGATTGCGCCGCAGTTTACGGCTATGTATTTCTTATGTTTTCTTGCACCGAAAAGGTGTATTATCTTAGGAAAAAATTCTTTTCCCGAACCGCTTTCTCCGGTCACGAGCACAGAAAGGTCTATAGGCGCGACGCGTATGGCGCGCGCAATGGCGCGGATCAATGCCGGGGAGTTGCCGATAATCGAGAACCGCTGTTTTGCGGCTGCGACTTCCGCCGGTATGTCTTGAGACTGAAGCATTTTTATATTATTAAACAACTTTCTAAAAGAATCAGAGGCGCGAAAGAGCATAGGTCTGTTCGCGGAGATATTTGCCGAGTGAGTCTGCATCAGGAAACTCCGCCTGTTTTTCCACCGATATCGGCTCGCCGATCGAGACGTGCACGTCTTTCCCTCTCTTCAGGAATATCTCCTTGGGAAGCCGCGCACTGCGCAGACGCCAGTCGATCAGACCGAGGATGTTGAAGAAAGTGGAGTTGTGTCCATGAAAATAGATGGGAATCACAGGCACTTTCAGCTGTCTGATGAGTCGGGTGATAGTGGGTTGCCATTCACGGTCGCGGATATGGAGGGATTTGTCGATCTTTGACACTGCACCTGCCGGGAAGAATCCGAGTGGATGCCCATCGCGCACATGAGCCATGGCACGGCGTATTCCCTGCATTGTCACGGCTTTCTTTTCCGGGTCATCGGTCTTTATCGGGTCAACAGCGATGAAAGATGGTCGCATCGCCGATATGTTGTTTAGAATCATATTCACCATGACCTGATAGTCCTTGCGGTATTTGCCCACGATATGCAGAAGCAGGATGCCGTCCATGCCGCCGAAAGGGTGGTTGGATACAGTGATGAACGCACCCTCCGGGAATCGTGAGAGCACCTCTTCATTGTCAATGCGCAGTTTGAATCTGAATTCATCTTCCACGAGGTGGTGTGAAAACTCCACGCCTGTGGAATAGCAGTATCGTCCGTGGATGGCGTTGACTTCGTCAAGACCAATCCAATGGAGAGCCTTTTCTACGAACTTACGGTGGCTCGCGAGACCCGGAGCCATTTTCGCGATATCTTCAAAATTGAGCACGTCCGGACGCACCCCCGGTGCGCAGCGACGGTTTTCAGCAGATGAGATATTATTGTTTTCAGACATGACGAATCTTTTTGAACCTACAAAGATAACAAAAAAATCAATAGATAACACAAGCATCTTTCCGCAAGGCGATAAATTTACGGCTTCTAATTATAATTTGAGCAATATGAACGGTAAAGAATGGATTCAGAGCGCGGAAAGCAATCGCGGAAAGCAGCAGGATGCGGATTATCCGAAAAACATAGAGTTGCTTGCAAGGGCAATGGAATGCTGGGATAATCTTGCAGGATTCAGGAGCGACAGAGAGCGTAACAAACGTTTTACCTACGGCGACCAGTGGGGCGACACAATCGATGTTGACGGAGAGCGGATACGGGAGGAGGAATATATCCGCAGCCAGGGTAATGTGCCGTTGAAAAACAACATGATACGCCGTCTGGTCAGGAATGTGCTCGGTGTTTTCCGCAACAGATATTCCGTTCCGTCGTGCGAGGGGATAGGCAATATGGTTTCAGGGCTTGGCGACATGAAGAATATTCAGAGCCGTCTCGAGCGCAACATGGAACTAAACAGGATGGAAGAGATGTATGCCAGGACAATGGAAGAGTTTCTTATCGGAGGACTGGTGGTTCATCGGAAATGGTACGGACGGAAAGGAAGCCGTACTGACTGCTGGACAGACTTTGTCCTGCCCGACAATTTCTTTTGTGACACCGGTGCCCGCGATTTCCGGAACTGGGACACGGGGATGGTGGGTGAGATTCATGAGCTTGAATTTGACTCACTATGCGCATCGTTTGCCCGTTGTCCTGAAGATTATGTTCGCCTGGGGAGGATATACGGCGTAGGGAACGGCGGGAAGTGCCGCGTGATAGAGGTCTGGCATCGTGAATACAGGCAGAGTTACCGTTGTCATGACCTCCGTAACGGCAGGTATTATGAAATTCCGGCAGAAGGTGCGCCGGATGTCCGTCCGTGGGAAAGGCGCGAGTGGAAAGTGTCTGAGGAATGGAGATGTCATTTTCTGACACCGCAGGGAGATGTTTTGCGTAGCGGACGCAGTCCATACAGGCATGGTTCCCATCCTTTTGTTTTCAAAGCTTATCCATTTATCGACGGAGAGATTCATTCATTTGTGAGCGACATAATCGACCAGCAGAAATATGCCAACCGTCTGATATCAATGTATGACTGGATATTGCGGGCTTCGGCAAAGGGGGTGCTTCTTTTCCCGGAGGGGGCGTTGCCCGAAGGTTCCGACATAAATGACATAGCTGAGGAGTGGAGTCGCTTCAATGGTGTGATACTGTTTCGTCCCAAAGCCGGTCTGCCCTTGCCGCAGCAGGTGAGTTCCAACTGCTCGAACATAGGTATCACCGAACTGCTCGACATACAATTGAAGATGATGGAGGATATATCGGGAGTCAGCGGCGCGTTGCAGGGAAAGCTCGAAAGCAACACCATGAGCGGCACCCTCTACAACCAGCAGACGCAGAACTCCATGATCGCGCTTGCCGACCTGCTGGGGAGTTTCAGCTGTTTTATTGCCGATGCCACAGCCATGGATGTGTCCAATCTCGCGCAATACACCCGGGGATAGCAGTGTCGCGGCATTACACCCGAGGCGCCCGGATATGCGTTTAGAGTCAAAAAAGGTTAAAAATCTCTCTTTGATAGATTTTTTGACGGATATTCATATATTTTTAGTATCTTTGTGGGTAGAATAACCTTGGGACACGATTGATGAGTATTCGGATTTTATATATACTTGCAGTCGATAACATTTGATTCATATTTATTTAATGAGAGGATTTTTTATTTTGCCGGCATTGGCAATCTCGCTCGGCGTGTCTGCCCAGCGTAGCGACACTGCGTTGAAGCAGTGGGAGTTTTCACGTGACATGTCTGACTGGAAGAGTGTGAGCGTGCCTCACGACTGGGCGATTTACGGGCCGTTTGACCGGTCCAACGACCTTCAGAAGGTGACAGTGGAGCAGAATGGCGAGAAAACGGCAACCTGGAAGACCGGCCGCACCGGCGGACTGCCTTATATCGGCAAGGGGTATTACAGAACCACATTCGAGGTTCCGGATACAGCCGGACAGGTGTTTTCCTTTGAATTCGACGGAGCCATGTCCAATCCCCGTGTCAAGGTCAACGGGAAAGAGATAGGTCACTGGGCGTATGGCTACAATTCCTTTTATATAAATGTTCCCGCCGGTGTGATTGTGCCCGGGAAAAACAGTATAGAGGTCTCTTTGGAAAACAAAGAGAAATCAAGTCGCTGGTATCCCGGAGCGGGACTTTACAGGAATGTGCGCCTCGTCACCACATCTCCGGTGCATGTTCCGACCTGGGGCACATATGTGATAACTCCTGTCGTGTCGGCGAAAGAGGCGTCGGTAAGACTCACTACAGAAATTGCCGGAGCCGCCAAAGCGCAGAAAATACTTGTCAAGACAGACATAATATCTCCCGACGGCACGGTGGTGGCGACAAACAATTCGGTCTATCACGCACAAGGACAGCCATTCGTGCAGGATTTCCTTGTAGAGAAGCCTCAGCTTTGGTCGCCCGATACGCCTTGTCTTTATGAAGCGCGTACGACACTGAGCGTAGACGGCAAGGATGTGGATGTCTATAACACCCGTTTCGGCATCCGCTCCCTGGAATACATACCGGAGAAAGGATTCTTCCTGAACGGAGAATATACGAAATTCAAGGGAGTGTGTCAGCATCACGACCTCGGACCGCTCGGAGCGGCTGTCAACAAAGCCGCGCTTGCGCGTCAGATAGAGATGCTCAAGGATATGGGGGCGAACGCGATCCGCACTTCCCACAATATGCCTGCGCCTGAACTTGTGGAATTGTGCGACCAGATGGGGATGATGCTCATGGTAGAGCCTTTCGATGACTGGAGTTTCCGCCCGAAAAGCCAGAACGGTTACGGATCGATTTTCGGTGAATGGGCGCAGAAAGATATGGAAAACATGGTGAAACACTACCGCAACAACGCTTCGGTTGTGATGTGGTCTGTAGGCAATGAGGTCCCCAGCCAGTGGGGACCCGACGGAGTCAGCGAACTTGTCATGCTTCAGGACATATGTCATCGTCTTGACCCGACGCGTCCTGTCACATGCGGCATGGATCAGTATGGCGCGGTTATCGACAACGGTTTCGCCTCGACGCTCGATATTCCCGGTTTCAACTACAAGCCTCAGTATTACACACAGGCATACGAGATACTGCCGCAGAAGCTGATACTCGGTTCGGAGACAGCCTCTACCGTGTCGTCGCGGGGAGTCTATATGTTCCCGATGGAACTCAAGGCGGGAGCGAAATATCCCAATCACCAGAGTTCCGGTTACGACACCGAGTTTTGCTCGTGGTCTAATATTCCCGACGTGGATTTCTCGATGGACGACGATTACCCCTGGATGATCGGTCAGTTCGTCTGGACCGGTTTCGACTACCTCGGCGAGCCGTCGCCCTACGATACCGACAGCTGGCCCAACCACTCAAGCGTATTCGGCATCATCGACCTCGCGTCGCTTCCCAAAGACAGGTATTATCTTTACCGCTCTCAGTGGAATAAAAAGGAGTCGACTCTCCATATCCTTCCCCATTGGAACTGGAAAGGGAGAGAGGGTGAGAAGACACCTGTGATGGTTTATACGTCATATCCTTCGGCAGAACTGATTGTGAACGGCAAATCCTATGGCATTAAGAGCAAGGGGGAGGCAAAACCTCTTGACTACAGCAAGCGTCTGTCGATGTCTTTCTATGACCGCGACAAGGCATGGGACGAGGATCGCGTTCAGGACAAGGCGGGCATGGAACGCTATCGTCTTGTATGGAACGATGTGGTCTATCAGCCCGGAGAAGTGAGAGTCGTGGCTTACAATGCCGACGGAAGCAAGGCTGAAGAGAAAACTGTCCGTACCGCCGGGAAAGCTCATCATCTTGTGCTTACGCCCAACCGCAGCAAGCTTGCAGCCGATGGCGAGGACCTTGTCTACATCACTGTTCAGGTGGCAGATAAAGACGGTAATATCGTTCCGGATGACAGCCGTGCGGTGAAGTTTGCCACAAAAGGCGCCGGTTCTTTCCGTGCCACAGCCAACGGAGATCCCACGAGCCTTCGTTTGTTCCACCTTCCGGAAATGGATCTTTTCAGCGGTGCCGCCACAGCGATAGTGCAGGCAGGAAAGACACCCGGTGTCATCACGTTCGAGGCATCTGCCAAAGGTGTGAAACCCGCAAAAATCAGTTTCGTTGTCGAGTAAGGAAACTGAAAAAGTAGCGAAGAAGAGAGAAAGATAAAGACAAGGGGAACAAAAGGCGGATGGAACATATGGGGATTTGGAAAATGGAAATATAGTGTAACTTGAATAATAACTTAAAATCAGAATTGACATGGAATCCATGAAAGCAGAGATTCAGAAAATTTTTAAAGAAAGATTCGGCGAGGGTGGCACACTCTACGCATCAGCAGGTCGCATCAACCTTATCGGCGAGCATACAGACTACAACGGGGGATTCGTATTTCCCGGTGCCATCGACAAGGTGATAATGGCTGAGATCAAGCCCAACGGCATGGAGAAGGTTCGAGTGTTTTCCATAGACATCGACGAATATGCTGAATTCGGTCTCAAGGAAGAGGACGCACCCACTCAGAGCTGGGCTCGTTATATCTTCGGAATCTGCCGCGAGATTCAGAAGCGCGGAGGAGAAGTAAAAGGATTTGACACCGTTTTTGCAGGAAATGTTCCTCTTGGTGCGGGTCTTTCATCATCGGCGGCTCTCGAGAGCTGTTTCGCATTCGCGCTCAATGATCTTTTCAACAACAACAGCATCGACAAATTCGAGCTTGCGAAGATCGGTCAGAGCACAGAACATAATTATTGTGGTGTTAACTGCGGTATCATGGACCAGTTCGCATCTGTATTCGGTCGGAAGGGAAACCTGATGCGTCTCGACTGCCGCTCAATGGAGTATGAATATTTCCCCTTCAATCCGCAGGATTACAAGCTTGTGCTCGTGGATTCGCGTGTAAAACACGAGCTTAAGGATTCTCCCTACAACAAACGCCGCGAATCATGCGAGCGCGTTGCAAAACGTCTCGGCATAGACACACTGCGCGATGCCACAATGGAGCAGCTTGACGAAATCAAGAGCGACATCACCGCTGAAGATTATTTCCGCGCGAAATTCGTAATCGAGGAGAAACAGCGCGTGCTTGATGTGTGCGACGCACTCAATGCCGGAGACTACGAGACTGTGGGCAAGAAGATGTATGAGACCCACGCAGGTCTTTCAAAAGACTATGAGGTGAGCTGCGAGGAACTCGATTTCCTCAACGATGTGGCAAAGACACTTGGTGTGACAGGCTCACGAATCATGGGCGGCGGTTTCGGAGGCTGCACAATCAATCTTGTCAAGAATGATCTCCACGATGACTTCATCAAGATCGCTGTGGAAAAATTCAGCGAGAAATATGGTCATGAGCCGAAGATCTATGATGTCGTGATTTCTGACGGCGCACGTAAAATCGAGGAGTGATCATGAAAATCACAAGCAAGAAATTTCCTTCTCCCAAGGGAGAGATCACATGGTATGAGCTCACCAACGCGCAGGGCGCGTCGGTGGTGCTCTCCACCATGGGAGCCGGCATCGTTGAGGTTCGTGTCCCTGACAAGGAGGGTAAAATCGAGAATGTGGCTCTGAGTTACGCAGATGCCGCGGATTATATCGCCGACGGACCGTGTCTGGGAAAGTGCCCGGGACGCTATGCCAACCGTATCGCCAAGGGGCATCTTGAGGTTGACGGCAAGGAATACAGTCTCAGCATCAATAACGGTCCCAACGCGCTTCACGGAGGTCCGGAAGGATTCCAGAACCAGAACTGGGATGGAGAGGAACTGCCCGATGGCATCCGCTTCACCTACAAGGCAAAAGACGGCGAAGAGCAATATCCCGGCAACCTGACAGTCACGGCGACATACAGATGGAGCGACAACAACGAGCTGACTCTTGATTTCCATGCCGAAACCGATGCAGACACCGTTGTCAACATGACCAATCATGCATATTGGAATCTTGACGGAGCGGATGCCGGCAGCATCTTCGACCATGAGATGAAACTGAAGGCATCGCACTGGTTGCCCACTGACGAGACCCAGATACCCACCGGTGAGATCGCGCCTGTGGCGGGAACTCCTATGGACTTCACTTCGTTCAAGAAAATCGGGCGGGATATCCGTCAGGAATTCGAGGCTCTCAAGATAGGCAAAGGTTATGACCATTGCTGGGTCGTTGACGGATGGCAGCCCGGCAAGACGGTGGAAGGCGCTGTTGAACTCAAAGGGGCGGTGTCCGGACGAAAACTTGTTGTAAGCAGCGACCAGCCCGGCGTGCAGATATATACGGGCAACTGGCTTGCAGGATGCCCGGAGAATAAAAGCGGTCGTTCCTATGAAGATTACGAAGGTGTTGCCATAGAGATGCAGGGTTTCCCTGACGCGCCGAACAAGCCCGCTTTCCCGTCACAGCTTCTGAAAGCCGGAGAGAACTATGACCGCAGGATAGTCTTCGCGTTTTTATGATTTTTTATAATGCGGATGATGCTCCATCAGTTCGGAGCGCAACCGCGATCTGTCAAGGTGGATGTATATCTCGGTAGTGGAAATTGATTCATGTCCGAGCATCTCCTGGATCGCACGGAGATTCGCTCCCCCTTCGAGCAGATGAGTGGCAAAAGAGTGTCGCAACGTATGTGGCGACACTCTTTTTATTATCCCTGCCGCCGCCGCCGAGTCGCGTATCACATAGAACACCATCACGCGGGTCATCATTCCCCCGCGGCGGTTCAGAAAAAGGATGTCGCTTGAGTCAGGCTTTATCTTGAGGCGTTCTCTGATGGGAAGGTATTCCCTGATGAGTCTTATTGATTCCGGAGAGAGAGGTACAAGCCGCTGTTTGTTTCCTTTTCCGGTAATTATCACATATCCCTCGTCAAGATTCACTCTTGACATGCGCAACTCCACAAGTTCGGACACCCGCAGGCCGCTGCCGTACAGAGTCTCTATTATCGCATGGTTTCGCGGCGTTTCGTCTTTTTCCGGATCAAGGGCGGCAATCATGGAGTCTATATCCTCTACAGAAAGTATATCGGGAAGTGTGCGTCCGAAGCGTGGAGCCTCAAGGAGTTCGCAGGGGTCTGTGTCAGTGTAGCCTTCAAGCCGGAGGAATCTGAAGAACGCGCGTATTCCAGAGAGCATCCTCGCCTGTGAGCGCGGCGAGATTCCGAGGTCACGGAGAGTGCAGAGAAACTGATGAAGAGCGTCTGTGTCGACATCTGTCAGTGACAGTTCTCTTTCTTCAAGAAATTCGAGGAGGTGAATCACATCCGTGTGATAGCTCTCCAGTGTATTACCCGAAAGACCGCGTTCCAGCAACAGGAAATTTGAGAAATCAGACAATAGTCTCTCTGTGGTATTTAGCGGTCGCATATGTTTTTTCAGATATACATGAGATATGACACTTTCTGCATTCCGCTTCTGGAAATGCAGATGGCGTTGCGTCTGCCGCGAATCATGATTCCCTCGTTCATTGCCTCGAAAACAGAGCCGCACCAGTTTTGCGGAGCATCTTTTATCAGTAGCGTCCTGTCTGGCAATGACATAAAGGAACGTAAATCCTCGAGAGGTATTTCATCCCCTCTTGTGGCGATTATGTCACAGTCCGACACCGCCTTGTCGGCGTTGCGGATGAATCTGATCTTCGAATCGGGACTCTTCATGGCGATGAAAAACGCTTTGTGTGCGTAATCAGGCAGGAACACTTTCCGCGGACGAAGAAAGCAGACAAGACGTAAAAGCATTTTCGCCTTGTCTGCGATTCTGTGTTCCGAAGATGAGCATGCCCTGTCAATGTCGTCATAGGCGTAATATGCATAGCCACGGCACGGTCTGACCACCCTTTCGACCAGCTGATAGCCGAAAGGGGAGTGGACGCCGAAGCCATGTGAATTACGCCATCTGTCGAACATGGATTCTAACTTTTTCTTTTCCTGATTATCGGGAGTGCGAGCAAGAGGAGGGAGATGGCGCACAGTATATAGATGACCGATACGGAGGCAATCGAGATGTTGTTGGTTACACGCACAGATTTGGGGTCAAAACTGAAGCGTATCTCATGTCTGCCTGCCGGAACACGCAAGGCTCGGAGCGTGTAGTTCACCCTTCCGATCTGTGTCTCCTTGCCATCAACGGTGGCAGTCCATCCCCAGGGGAAATATATCTCGCTGAACACCGCGATTCCCCCTTTAGCCGAGTTTACGCTGTATGTAAGGGCATTCGGCGCATATGATGTCTCATATATTGTATCTCCCAGTGACTTGGGGATCGCGTTGCCGAGAGTCTCGCGGAACTTCGCGTCTGCCACGGCGGCAGTAGCGGTGTCGAGAGAGTCAAGTGCCGCCATTTCGCTGTCGGCGTCTGCAACGTACGATATGGTGTCTACAAACCACGCGTTGCCGAGTGCGCCGGGATTTCGCTCATATTGTTCGCCGGAGAGGAAATACTTAGTGTTGAGCATATTTATCACTCCCATGTTCCCTTTGGAGATCTGATGGTCGAGAAGGTCGTTATAGCGGGTTAGTTTCGCCGCGTGATATCCCCCGATTGTCTTGTGGAAATAAGAGGAGCGTGCGGAATAGATTCCCTGTACGTCATATACACGATAGTTTGAAGTGTCTTTGAGTATCGCCTCGTCTGCCGCTGTCTTGTTGAAAGTCACGTCCTCAAGGGCGGGGCGGGTGAAATTCTCCGAATTCACATATCTTTTGCCCACAGAGAAGAGGTCGATGAGCATGACGGCTGTCAGCATGCATACGAAAACCGCACGGTTTTTAACCGCACCCCTGAGGTAGAGGAAGATTACCAGCGCACCGAGCAGGATGAATGCCAGCGAACGCAACGAGTCCGTGCTCACAAGAGAGAGGCGGGTCTCGCGTATCGCGTTTAGAATATTGTAATATTGAGGATTGGAGAAAGCCCCTGCCTGCTGCAGCTGCTGGATCTCGGATGCGCTGTAAGGCTCTCCGAACATTGACGGGGCAACCCATCCGAGGAAGCAGACAATCGCGCCGAGTCCGAAAACAGTATAGAATACCATGCCGAAACGCTGAAGATAGTTTTCTGTCTCCAGCATTTTGCGCACAGCCATTATAGCAAGCAGCGGTATGGTGAATTCCACAATCACCAGAATGCTCGCCACCGCACGGAATTTATTATACCCCGGGAAGTTATCGATGAAGAAATCAGTGAAAGCCTCGAAATTGTGACCCCACGAAAGCAATATCGCAAGGATAGAGACCGCGAACAAAGCCCATTTCATCGGTGTGTTCACCATGAACAATGCGAGAATGGCAAGCAGCAGTACGAACGCGCCGACGTATACCGGTCCGTTGGTCATCGGCTGGTTGCCGAAATATTGCGGGAACTGAGATAGAAACTGCAGTTCTTCAGGTGCAAGGCTGAGTTCATCTGCCTTTCCGGTGTCAGCCAGTGAGAGCAGGCTGCTCTCGCCAGCCACCGGTTTGATTGTGGCTCCCCCCTTGACATTTGGAATCAGCAGCGACATTGTCTCGTCGATGCCATAGCTCCAGGCGGTTATCGCGCTGCGGCTCATCCCTCCGGTCTCCGTTCCGGGAGGAGGCGTGAGATCCGTGGCACGACCTCTTACGGTCTCTTTGGAATATTCATAGGAGTTGTAGAGGCTCGCGGAATTTGCTCCGACGGCAAGTATACCGGCTGCAATGACACAGGCTGTTGCCATGCCCCATTGTCTGATTCTGTGCTCGCGTATCGCCGAACAAAGCCAAGCCACGACCATCGCGAAGATAACGAAAAGGAAGTAGTATGACATCTGCGGGTGATTGCTCTGCAGCTGTAGCGCGCCGAACAATGCCGCCAATGCGGCTCCTGGAAGATATTTTCCTCTGTAACACAGTGCTATGCCACCTATTGTCGGCGGTATGTATGCCAATGTCACAAATTTCCATATGTGCCCCGCCCCTATGATGATTATGAAGTATGAGGAGAATCCCCAGGCGATCGATGCGAAAAGCGCATTATACCATTTGAATCTGAAGCACAGGCACATGATGAAGAACCCCGCCATCATGGCGAACAGCAGATTCGCCGGTGACGGAAGTCCGAGAGTGTATACATTCCATATCCAGCCAATCGCCTTTCCCGCCGGGTAGGATGGCGCGATCTGGAAATTCGGCATTCCTCCGAAGAGGGAATTGGTCCAGCGTGTGGTCTCACCTGTGGCTTCATGGAAGGCTTTCCCCTCCTGACCGTTGGCTATGCCCTGCTGTATGTCGTGCTGCTGGAGCACATTCCCTTCGATGTCGTCCGGACAGAAAAAAAGAAAGGCCGTTAGGGCAAGCAATGCCACGGCCAAAAGGGAATACAGGGTCTTGTCTGATAATTTCAGATTCATAAAAAACAATTTTAATGACTTTTCTATGCGATCACTTGGAGTCGGACTGAGGAGTCTGACCATCGACCTCGATGTGGATCTGTCGGTTCATGCTTTGCTCAAGAGAGATAAGCGTTTCGGTCTCCGTTACGCCCTGAATATGCTGGATACGGTCGTTGAGCAGCTCCATGAGATGCTGGTTGTCTTGAGCGTAAACCTTGATGAGCATGGAGTAGGGACCAGTGGTGAAGTGACATTCCACCACTTCGGGAATCTTGTCGAATTCCTTAACCACTTCGCGATACATCGAACCTTTCTCCAGTCGCACACCCACATAGGTGCATGTGTTGAATCCGAGAGATTTGGGATTTACGGTGTAACCGGACCCTGTGATTACTTTCATGTCGATAAGACGCTGTATGCGCTGGTGAATGGCCGCACGTGAAACGCCACACTGAACTGCCACATCTTTTGAAGGGATGCGGGCATTCTGCATAATGATGTTCAGAATCTTTTTGTCAAGATTATCTATTTTGTCCATGATTTCGATTAGATTTTAGCTGTTCGCTGTTAATATAAGCATACATCGGGTATGCATGGAATTGCTTTGTTTGGTTAAAATGTATATATTTTTTATTAATATTATGCAAAATTATATATAAATTATTGAATTTACAAGAAAAATTGAGTTAAATTGTGACAATTTGACAGATTTTAACGCATTTTGCTATTATGTGTGTTTTGTCAACTTACAACGGTTTCGCGGTTTCGCGTTCTTGATTTGGCGTAAGATGCTGTTATCAAGGCTGTGGCGACCCCGATGACGGTTATGGGCAGAAGGGTCAGCAATATGTCGGTCGGGTCAAGATGTACCGGATATGCCGCTATTGTCAGTGTGCCTGGGTCTCCCTGCAACCGAATGAGACCGAAATGCTCCTGAAGGAGAGTCAGCGCCACTCCGAGACATATTCCCGATGCACCTCCTGCCATTGTGACGAAAATGCTTTCCCAGAAAAATATCGAGCCTATCCCGTTTCTGCTGAATCCGATGGCTCGCAAAGTGGAGATTGATCTGTCTTTTTCAATCACCAGCATCGACAAGGATGAAATGATGTTGAAAGACGCTATGACAAGAATGAAAAAAAGCAGAAGAAATGTGATCCATTTCTCGATTGTTATCATGCGGAAATTCATCTCCTGTTGCTGCATTCTGTCTTTGACAGTGAATGCGTCTCCGGTAAGCAGGGAAATCTTCCGGGTCAGTCCTGTCAGGTTTGCTTTCGGATCGATTGAAATCTCTATTGCCGATGCTTCAGTGTCATACTGCAGCAGGTCGCGGGCGAGGTCAATGTCAACTATAACATGGTTCTCATCGAATTCAGACTGGTCGGAACGGAAAACACCGGTTGTGAGAACCGAGTCTGTGAGGAATGAAGCGGCAGGATTCGACAGGTTTACTCTCCCCTCCCGTATCGGAGTGAAAAGTAGCACCTCCTCTCCCGGAGCCGCGGATATTCCGACGGCGGCACCTATTGAGAAAATGGCCTTCCGGAGCTGTTTCTCACCGGGATCTGACGGGCTGTATCTGTCAATTACAAGTGAGTCGAGGCTTGTTGTCTTGCGATAACGCGCCATGTCGACGCCTTTGAGAGTGACAGGCATCTCCTTCGAGCCGCAAATGGCAAGTGCATTGTCGGTCAGAGTGGGGGTTGCGATTCTTATCCCCTCAGTGGCGGCAATTGCCTCAGCTATGGAATCAGCGTTCTCAAATACCTTCCCTTTTGCCGGAGTGACCATTATGTCGGGTGACAAGGAATCAAGCCGCCCGGCTATCACGTCCTTGAAACCGTTGAAAACCGAAAGGACACAGATGATTGCTGCGGTAGCGATTGCCATGCCGCAGATCGACACCATGGATATGGCGCCTACCGCACTGTGTGATTTTTTCGACAGAAGATAGCGCCATGCTATCCATGCCGAGGGCTTTCTTCTCATTTCTTGTCTGATGCCAGAAGTCTGTCGATGTTGTCGATATAATCCAGCGAATCGTCAAGATAGAACTGCAGGTCCGGGCATTTCCTCAACACAGACTTAACAGCCTGAGCAAGTTCGTAGCGCACAGTTTTTGACTGCTTCTTGATGTTGTCGAGGATTTCGTTGGATTTTTCCGGCGGGAAAATGCTGAGGTATGCTTTTGCGATACTGAGATCCGGTGATACGCGCACCGCGCTCACGGATACGAGGATATTTCCCATCGCAGCTGTCTGGCGACGGAAAATCTCGCTAAGTTCCTTCTGTATCAGTCGGGATATCTTTGCTTGTCGTTTGCCTTCCATAATAAAACTATATTGGGTTTATTTAGTAAAACTCGGAGAGAGAGGAAATCGTTTATTTTTTGCGGATAATGGTGAGTCCGTCGCGCAGCGGCAGAATAACCGATTCGATATCCGTGCGGCTCCGGATCATGTCATTGAATTCGCGGATGCCTCTTGTCTGCGGGTCTTTCTCTTTTGCCGGATCTACCACATGGCCGTCCCACAAAGTGTTGTCGGCGATTATGAAGCCCCCTTTCCGCAACAGGGGGAGACATAGGTCGAAATCACGGGAATATCGTCGTTTGTCGGCATCGATGAAGATGAGGTCAAATGTGGCGGGATTCCACTTCTTAACGACATCTTCTGCTGCTCCTATATGAAGTGTCACTCTCTCTCCGCATTCGGACGAGGAGAGGTTCCGGCGTATGAAATCTTCGAGTTCGTCGTCGATTTCTATTGTGTCGAGGGTGGCTTCCCCTTTAAGAGCCTCTGCGATGCACAATGCCGAGAATCCGGAGAATGTGCCCAGTTCGAGCACCCGTTCGGGGCGTATCATCTCCACAATCATCTTCAGCAGCCTTCCTTGCAGCAGCCCCGAGCACATGCGTCCGTTCAGGAGGCGGAGGTTGGTCTGCCGCTCGATGCGTGAGAGGTATTCCGGCTGGGGCGAGATGTGGTCTTCCACATATTTTGTCAGCTCGTGGTTCATGTCGTCTTGCATTCTATGGTGTCCAGAAGGAAACCGATTGCCATTTCATATCCTTTGCGGCCGCAGCCGGTAATGACGCATCCGGCAGCGCGAGCGGTCACGGATGTGGCTCGGAAAGCTTCGCGGGCGTGGATGTTTGATATGTGCACCTCCGCAACAGGGGTGTCGGAGTCTTCCACGGCATCCGCTATCGCGAAAGAATAATGCGCGTAGGCACCCGGATTGAGCACTATGCCCGCAACCGCCGGGTCTGCGTTCTCCCGTTGTATCATGTCAATGATCTCACCTTCCGAGTTTGACTGGAAGAAGCGGATTTCCGTTTCCGGAAATTTTTTTCTTATACCTGTCAGAGTCTCCTCGAAAGTCTCGTGTCCGTATATTTCCGGATTCCTTTTGCCGAGCATGTTGAGGTTCGGACCGTTTATGATAGATATTGTCATTGCTTGTCGGAGTTAAACTGTTTTGGGTTTTCGGATATTTTTTCCGGAGTGCCGGGAATTGCGGGTACGAAAAAAGAGCAGCAGGAAACCTAAGTTTACGCTGCTGCTCTTCCTCTCTCCTCAGCGGTGCGGACGGGACTCGAACCCGCGACCCCATGCGTGACAGGCATGTATTCTAACCAGCTGAACTACCGCACCAATTGAGTATTTTAAGCATCTCGGGGTTGTTGTTTCCCGTTTGCGAGTGCAAAGTTACAACCATTTTTTTATTCCACCAAATTTTTTGACAACTTTTTTTAAAATATTTTTTGTCTGAATTGTCTTTTTCTTGATTTTTAAACGGATAAAACACATATTCACTGCTATTTATCTTAATTTGCGGGAAAGAAAAATTTTATGATAATTTTTTTAGTTTATGAGTGGATCTGATAGAAAGACAGAGTTGCGGGTTGCGGTACTGATGGCGATTGCCGGATGTATTCTTCTCGGATGCGGGTTTATGTTTCCGCCCAAAGGGGAGATTCATTCCTCGGTGCTTGTGGCATTCGGGGAGATACTGACCTTTGCGGGCGCATTGTTCGGTATCGATTATCATTACAGGCGGGAAGGGAGGTGAGAATATGGAGAAACGTAAGATTACGGATGCGATTGTGATTCATTGCTCGGCAACGCCGGAGGGGCGGGAGCATAATGTGGCGGATTTGCGTGCGTGGCATCTTGCCAGAGGATTCTCGGACGTGGGTTATCATTATGTTGTCAGGCTTGACGGCACGGTGGAAGCCGGACGCGGAGAGGAGTATGTGGGTGCGCATTGTGTGGAATCCGGCATGAACCGCAGGTCGATAGGAGTCTGCTATGTCGGAGGGATGGACAGGGGCATGAAGTCTCCCAAGGATACAAGGACGGAGGCGCAGCGGCGTTCGCTTCTTGAACTTGTCCGGCGGTTGCAGAAAAAGTATGGCATTCCTGACGGGCGGGTATTCGGGCATCGGGATTTCGCAAAGAAAGCATGTCCGTCATTCGATGTGAGGACGATGTTTTCTGTGGTTCTTGCAGCTTTGATGATTATGAGCGTGGCATGTACTCGCAAGATTTATATTCCTGTGGAGAATGTGGCTGTGCGTAGTGATACGGTCTATGTGTCGAAGAATGCGGTTGCAAGGGAGGTCGACAGGGACACTGTCATTGTCCGGGAGCGCGGAGATACGGTAACGGCGGAGGTTGTGAGATGGCGATGGCGCGAGCGTGTCGTGTCAGATACTGTCGCCAAGGTGGTGCGGGATTCAGTGTTTGTCAGGGAAACGGTTCTTGCGCCGGACGGAAGCCGGTCCCGCGATTTCTGGAGTCTTGCGGGGCGGGTGCTGGTCGCGTGCGGGGTTGTCGCGATTGCTGTTGTGGCGGCGGGGGTGTGGATAAAAAGAAAAGTCGGCAGATAAACTGTCGACTTTCCTTTTTATCAGTCGGGGTGACAAGATTCGAACTTGCGACCTCACGCCCCCCAGACGCGTACTCTAAACCTACTGAGCTACACCCCGAAAGATTTGGGCTGTCACCTCGGATTGTTGTCTCCTTGGCTTAAGCGAGTGCAAAGTTATAACGAATTTTTGATTCATCCAAATTTTTTTGGAGAAATATTTCAATAAGATTCTGCGGGCGATGGGAAATCACCAGATTTCACATCATCGATATATCGCTGCACGGCATCTGTCATGACCCCTGCCACATCCGCGTATCTGCGGAGGAATCTTGGCGAGAATCCCTGATTTATGCCCAGCATGTCGTGCATTACGAGCACCTGGCCGTCAACGCCGCCTCCGGCTCCGATGCCGATTACCGGAATTGTGATCTCTTTTGCCACACGCGCCGCGAGTTCGGCGGGAACTTTCTCAATAACCACGCCGAAACACCCTATCTCGTCAAGCATCTTTGCGTCTTCAATCAGTTTTGCCGCCTCCTCTTCCTGACGTGCGCGGACGCTGTATGTTCCGAATTTGTTGATGCTCTGCGGTGTCAGTCCGAGGTGTCCCATCACCGGGATTCCCGCGCTGAGAATGCGTTCGATGGACTCTCGGATCTCCGAGCCGCCTTCCATCTTCACAGCCTCCGCATGGCTCTCTTTCATTATGCGGATTGCCGAAGCGAGGGCTTCTTTGGAATTACCCTGATATGTGCCGAAGGGAAGGTCTACGACCACGAGGGCGCGGGAGGTGCCTTTCATTACGGATTTTGCATGGTATATCATCTGATCAAGGGTAATCGGAAGGGTGGTGATATTGCCTGCCATTACATTAGAGGCGGAATCTCCGACGAGTATTACGTCGATGCCGGCGGCATCAATTATTTTCGCTGATGAATAATCGTAAGCGGTGAGCATTGATATTTTTTCACCGCGCTGTTTCATCTCGACAAGGCGACGTGTTGTCACTTTGCGTGTGTTGTCGGTAGTGTTTGTTGACATTGTTCTGTTGGTGTTTTGTTTTGATTAGGCGGCAAAGTTAAATAAAAATTCCCGAACGATATGTGTGTGTCGTTAAAATTTACTTTTGCGGTTTACCGGCACATGTGATGCGGAGTTGCGTTTGTATTGTTACAAAAGTGCCGGAAAGATATCAGAGTCGGCGGCGATTTTGGGGAATTAAACAAATTTTAGTAAATTTGCAAAATAAACATCAGGAATTATGTGTATGTTTGCGATAGGTTTCGTCTTGAGTCAATGGGTGTGAGGCTGGTTCGTGAGAGGATGTCAGACAAGATGGGTGAGCGAAGACGGAAAGCATGTTAAATATACTCTAACCTTAAATTTATTCTGCGTAAACAAAAAAAAACTAAAACCTTTATTGCATATTACTATGGCTTATTGGATACAGAACTATGTCTTGGCTTTGGCGCTGTCGGTGCTTATCACAGGGTTGATAATCCCTAAAATTCTTCTGATCGCTTTTCGCAAGAAACTGTTCGATACGGTTGATGAACGCAAGATACATCGCGGAATCGTGCCGCGTCTCGGAGGAGTGGCGTTTCTGCCGGCGTTGATATTCTCGTTCTGTCTCGTCGCGGGATTCAATCTTCATTTTCATTATGCGGAGATAATTCCTCTGACGGGTGTCGTGACAGTGCCGCTTTTTTTTCTTGTATGCGGCGCGATGCTCATTTATCTCGTGGGGATGGCAGATGACCTTATAGGCGTGAGATACAGAGGCAAGTTTCTTTTGCAGATAATAGCCGCCATACTTATAATGGCTTCGGGAATGTGGGTTTCCGATCTGTATGGATTTCTTTGGCTCAGGTCGATTCCGGCTTGGGTCGGATGGATAATTACAGGCTTCTGTATAATATATGTCGTAAATGCCGTTAATCTAATAGATGGAATAGACGGACTCGCGTCCGGTCTGAGTGCCGTGGCCCTTGGATGGTATTCATATGTTTTCTGTGTTTATGAGGAATACGCATGGATGGTTCTCTCAGGAGCTACGCTCGGAACCCTGATACCCTTTTTCTATTACAATGTCTTCGGCAATCCAGAGAAACAGAAAAAGATATTCATGGGCGACACCGGTTCTCTGACAATAGGTATTATGCTCGCTTTCCTTACGATTGCGGTGTTCAGTATTCCGGAAGATGCAGTGTCATCGGGGAGCAATATCTTCATAATGGCGGTGTCTCCGCTGATATTGCCCTGCTTTGATGTCGCCAGAGTGTTTTTACATAGAGTGAGACACGGACGCAATCCGTTTCTTCCGGACAAATGTCATATCCATCATAAATTTCTGGCATTGGGGTTACTCCAGTGGCAGGCGTTGGTCTCAATAGTGGCTTTTGACATGTTGTTTGTTATTATCAACGTATTGATGAGCCGCGTGATGCAGCCGACATTGATAATATTAGGAGATGTGTTGCTATGGGTTGCGCTCAATGTTTTGCTCACAAGGATTATAAGAGCAAGGGAGCGCCGTCTGGGCAAAGTTTTATATGATTAACTTTTAATATATGAAGAGATTCCGTCTCGTGATGCGAGGCTTTATAACCGGGATTGTGGCGTTGGTGCTCACCGGGTGCAAGGTGCCGAAAGATGTGGCATATTTCCAGGATGTTGATTCATCCGTAATTCTGCAGACCGCGCAGAATGCGCCGATAACGGTGAAGCCGGGCGACAAGCTGTCGATAATAGTGAAATCCAAGGATCCGCAGCTGTCGGCTCTGTTCAATCTTCCGGTCTATTCCTCGAGAGTCGGGCAGGGAGGAAGCACGAACGGGACGGGTGCCGAGTTGCGCACATATACCGGAGGCCAGTCGGAAAGCGTGGCGTCCTATATGGTCTCGCCCTCCGGAGAGATCGATTTTCCTGTGCTTGGCGATATCAAGGTTTCCGGCATGACCCGGTCGGAACTTTCGGGATATATAAAAGGAGAGCTGATGGGGCGGGAGCTTGTGAAAGACCCCACGGTTATTGTCGATTTCCTGAGCACCGGCATAAGCATCATCGGGGAGGTCAACAAGCCCGGACGATATGACCTCAACCGCGATAATATCAATATCATAGAGGCTCTTGCGCTTGCCGGCGATCTGACGGTGGACGGTCAGCGCAAGAATGTGAAGGTCGTGCGCATCGAAGACGGCAACGTCAACACCTATGTGCTTGATCTTACGGATGCCGCGTCGCTTGTGAAGAATCCGGCGTTCTATCTCAGCCAGAACGATGTGATATATGTGGAACCCAATTCACAGAAAAAACGTGCGAGCACAGTCAACGGCAACAACGCTCTCAGTGTAGGTTTCTGGGTGTCGGTGGCATCGTTACTGACCTCGGTCGTGACCACTCTGGCGGTTTTTATCAATAAGTAAGCAACAAACAAGAATCGAGATGTCTGATAATATAAACGTTACGCAAGAGTCGGAAGCTGCAGAGGAGTTTTCTTTTAAAGACTTTCTGGCGCGTTGTCTTTCGAAATGGCGTTGGTTTGCGGTTTCAATAGTGCTTTTCTGTTGTCTGGGCGTGCTTTACGTGCTTCGCCAGCAACCTGTATATTCCCGCAGTATGGAGCTTCTGATCAAGGATCAGGACGGAGGCGGAGGTGTGGCTGATATCAGCAACGCCTTCTCGTCGCTGGGACTGGTTTCCTCGAATACCAATGTGAACAACGAACTGATATCGCTTTCATCGCCAGCCGTGATGTATGAGGTCGTCAAGAATCTCGGACTTGACGTGAACTACAGCACTCCGGGCAGATTCCATGAGAAGACACTTTACGGCAGCAATCTGCCGGTCAATGTCAAATTCCATGATCTTGAGGAACAGCAGTGTGCCGGATTCAGGATTGAACTCGGGAAGGACGGAAATGTAGTGTTGAGTAAGTTTCATCTTGAGACACCCGACGGCGATGAAGAGATCGAGAAAGAGGTCAAGGCGAAGATAGGTGCCGGACCGATAGAGACACCCGTGGGGAAAGTATCCATAACCGCCAACGGAAATTACACTGCGCCAAAGGGGAAGAAAAACAAGCCTGTCACCGAGATTATCGTGGAGCGCGACGGGATGCAGAGCACCGTGGAAACCTACAGCGGACTCGTCAAGGCTGACCTTGCCGACAAGGATGCGGATGTGATAGACCTCAGCATGAAAGATGTGTCGACACAGCGCGCGGTGGATGTGCTTAACGAGATTGTGGCGGTATACAACGACAACTGGGTTTATGACAAAAACCGGGTTGCCGTTGCCACTTCAAGCTTTATTGACGATCGTCTGAGGCTGATTGAAAGAGAACTCGGCAATGTAGATAATGAGATTTTCGATTTTAAACGTGACCATCGTGTGCCGAATCTTGAGGAGGCTGCAAAGACACAGATGAAACAGTCTGTTGAGATGTCAAACAAGATGCTTGAGGTGACCAACCAAATGTCGATGTCTATTTATTTGCGCGATTATTTGAACAATCCTGGCAATGCGAAGAGCGTGATACCTGTAAATACGGGTATTGGCTCACCCACTCTCGAAGCCCAGATAAGCAATTATAACAATCTCTTGTTGACACGCAACACTCTGGCTGCAAGTTCTTCTGACACCAACCCTCTTGTTGTGGATTATGACGGTCAGATCAAAGGTCTTCGGGAGGCTATCGTGAATGCTATCAATGGTCAGATTGTGGCACTGAATAAGAGTCTAAGGAATATGGAAGGGGCAAAAGGCGCAGCAGAAAGCCAGCTTGCCTCGGGATCGACACAGGCGAAGTATCTACTTAGTGTGGAGCGTCAGCAGAAAGTGAAGGAATCACTTTATCTCTATCTCCTTCAGAAGCGAGAAGAGAATGAGCTTACCCAAAAGTTTACCGCCGATAACACTCGCATAATCACGCCTCCTACCGGTTCGCTTCAGCCTGTGGCTCCAAAAGTCAAGTTCATCCTTGCGATCTGCATGTTTTTCGGGTTGTGCGTGCCCGGAGTGGCGATTTATATAATATCGGCAACCGATACCAAAGTCCGCAGCCGCAAAGACCTTGACCGTATGTCTGCGCCGTTCGCCGGCGAGATACCTTTTGTTGGCAAGAAATCGATCAAAGACCGGATGGCTCGTCTCTTGCCCGCCAAGAAGAACAGCAAGGAGCTTGAGCGTGTGGTCGTGGCGGTCAAAGAGGGAAGCCGTGACGCTGTCAGCGAATCGTTCAGGATTGTGAGAGGCAACATAGACTTCATGATCCGTGGCAAAGAAGGGGGTAATGTCATAATGATCACCTCATTCAACCCCGGCAGCGGCAAATCGTTTATCTCCTTCAACCTTTCCGCCTCGTTCGCGCTGAAAGGGAAGAAAGTGCTCGTTGTCGACGGCGATCTCCGTCATGGTTCCGCATCACAGTTTGTCGACATGCCCTCGAAAGGTCTTTCAAACTATCTGACCGGTAACACAGACAACTGGCAAAGTCTCGTCGTGCCGGTTGCCGGTCAGAATGGGATGTCGGTCTTGCCTATCGGTCATCGCCCTCCCAATCCGTCGGAGCTCCTTGATAACGGCAGGATAGGTCAGTTCCTTGATGAGGCGAGAAAAGAATATGACTACATATTTGTGGATTGTCCGCCGACAGATGTTGTGGTAGACACGCAGATTGTGGAAAAATATGTGGACCGTACCATATTCGTTGTGCGTGCCGGACTCCTTGACCGCAAGGCACTTGAAGAAATAGACGCAATCTACAGGAACAAACGCTTCAAGCAGATGAGCATAGTGCTCAACGGCACGGAGGCGGCATCGCGTAAATCATATGGCGCGTATGGCTATTACGGTTAAGCAGTTTTGAGATTATGTGGCTATTCAGATCAACGGAAAAATTGATAGATTCAGGGTTGTTCGGCGGTTTCACCGACTGGCATTCCCATATACTCCCCGGAGTAGACGATGGCATAAATACGCTTGCGGAGTCGCTTGAGGTGCTGAAAAGATACGAGGAGATCGGTGTCGTAAAAGTGTGGCTGACTCCGCATGTGATGGAAGATTTCCCCAATACACCCGAAGGATTGCGCGAAACCTTCGATATTCTCCGTAATGCATATTCCGGAAATATTGAACTTTGTCTCGCTTCCGAAAACATGCTCGATTCGTTGTTTGAAGAGCGTCTGGAGCGGAATGAATTCCTCCCGATAGGTGATTCGGGCAATCACCTCCTTGTGGAGACAAGCTATATGAACCCCCCGCTCGGCATGGACGACATGATAGAGGGTGTGCTCGCACTCGGTTATGTTCCCGTGCTTGCCCATCCGGAGCGTTACCGCTATATGGATGAGAGCGATTACCGCAAATGGAAAGAGCGCGGCGTGTTGTTTCAGACCAACTTCATCTCTCTTGTAGGGGGCTACGGAGAGTCGGCACGCAAGAAATGCGAATGGTTGCTGAAGGAAGGTATGATAGATGTGTGTGGCAGCGACATTCACCGCCTTTCCTTCTTTGATCATTGCGTGGAGCAGCGCCCGAAGAAATCAAGTTCGCTGGAACAGCTTATCAAAGTGGCAAAGAATCCGGGAATATAAAGAACGTACTATAAAGATGTAGCTATGCAAGCAATAATATTAGCCGCCGGAATGGGGCGTAGGCTTGGTGATCTGACAGCGAATAATACAAAATGTATGATTTCTGTCAATAATGAGAAACTCATTGACAGGATGATGGATCATCTCTTAAGTCTGTCATTGTCACGTATCATTATAGTCATAGGCTATGAAGGTGACAAACTTAAGAACTATTTGAAGTCTCGATATCCCGGCGAGAATATTATGTTTGTTGAGAATAGCAAATATGATAAGACCAACAATATTTATTCATTATGGCTTACCAGGTCATTATTTCAAGAGGATGATACGCTGCTTCTTGAGTCGGATATCATATTTGAGAATGAACTGTTGGATGAATTATTGTCATATCCTTATCCCGATTGTGCATTAGTCTCCAAATATGAGAGATGGATGGATGGAACAATGGTGAAGATAGATGGCGACAATAATATTGTTAATTTTATAAATAAAAAGGCTTTCTGCTATTCAGATATAGACAATTACTATAAGACAGTAAATATATACAAGCTGTCTCGTTCGTTTATTAATTCCCAATATATTCCCTTTCTTGAGGCATATATAAAGTCGATAGGCGAAAATGAATATTATGAGCAGGTGCTCAGCCTTCTTGTATTGGTGGGTAATATCCGTATAAAAGGTGTTCCTGTAGATGCCAACGGTTGGTACGAGATCGATGACATTCAGGATTTGCATATTGCCGAGACTATGTTTGCAGATCCGGAATGCCGTTTATATAACCTTAACCATTCATATGGGGGATATTGGAGATATCAATGCCTGCTCGATTTCTGTTATCTCGTGAATCCTTATTTTCCTCCGGAAAGGATGGTTGACGAGATCGGATCAAACTTCGGAACATTGCTCCGTCAGTATCCCTCCGGCATGGGTGTTAATTCTATGCTGGCTTCGAAATATTTCAATGTAAAAAGCGATTATATTGCAGTTGGGAATGGTGCTGCAGAACTGATTAAGGTGCTTGTTGAGAATCTAAGAGGTAAGATAGGCGTGATATATCCGACGTTTGAAGAATATCCTAATCGTATAGATAAAGAAAAGCTGGTGATTTATGAAACAAGCTATCCTGATTTCCGATATACATCAGATGATATAATCTCTTATTTTTCTGAACATGAGGTTGATAATTTGATAGTGATCAACCCGGATAATCCTTCCGGAAACATACTTAGCTGGCAAGAATTAAACAAATTGGCAGGATGGTCGGGAGAGCGAGGCATCAAACTCGTGATAGACGAGTCTTTTGTTGATTTTTCAACAGTAGATAAAAATATGTCTCTTATCAAGAATGATATCCTTGAGAAGTATCCTTGTCTGTATGTAGTGAAATCCATATCAAAGAGCTATGGAGTGCCTGGTTTGAGGTTGGGTTTTATTGCATCTTCCGATAGGTCAATGATCTCAAATATACGCAAGGAGGTTTCTATTTGGAATATAAATTCGTTTGCAGAATATTATATGCAGATATTCGGAAAGTATGAAGATTCTTACAGGTTGGCGTGTGACAAATTCAAAGAAGAACGGGATCGTTTTGAGAATATCCTTAAACTTGTTCCTTATCTTAGGGTTTTGCCATCGCAGGCTAATTATTTCCTGTGTGAGGTGACAGATCGGTTTACGGCACATGAACTCGCTGTTCTGCTTCTCAAGGATCATAATATTCTCATTAAGGATTGTAGCGGTAAGCGCGGCTTCCCACATGATAAGGAATTTATAAGGATAGCAGTTAGGGATAAACGTGATAACAAAGCATTGGTGACTGCATTGTTATCATATCTTTAGGTGTAAGAAACTGTTTAAATTTAATTCGAAATTTTTTATATAGTGAATCTTGTGGCTTCCTTGAGGCCTTTTATGGTTGTTTTCACCGAGTCTCATAAAATCCTCTCAATGAACCTCACAATTAAATTTAAACAGTTTCTAAGAGAGGGGAATATTGGGTTTGCAAGCCTTTGTTAACCATTCTTTTCTGCATGGTCAAGATCTGTAAAAATGCATTAAAGTGATCATGGTTGTTCTGAGTGTGCATAATATAAAGTATACTGCCCATCCATAGAATATATAAATTGAGAAACCGATTCTCAGCCAATAATCTACTATTATTATCCAAGAGAACAGGACTATGATGTTCGGGAAAAGAGTGAGCTGAATCAGCAGATATTTAAATATGTTCTGTGGGTTCTTGGCATGACTTGTTTTTTCTTCTTTAGCCATTTGGAATTGGAATGAAGTTATGTTCCTCAGTAGCATTTCGCAAGAAATAACCATTATGGAGAATAGTGAGAGGAGCATTATGTCATCTGGCTTCACAATCTGTATAAAGGTAAGCCATATTGCGATATTCATCAGGGGGTGATCAATAAGGTGTGCCATAAAATCCATCTGAGTTCCATATCGTGAGAAATTTTTTGTGTATCTCGCTACCTGTCCGTCACTGTTATCCATTGTATACCACATTATCCAGCATAAGTATCCCAATATCTTGCATGGCAGGGATGGAATTGCGAATAATATGCTTCCGATAATCCCGAACGCGATCATCAGCATAGTGATATTATTGGGGGTGACATTATGTTTTATGAACCATACGGAAAAGATCCGACCAAGATCTCCACATGGGAAATTATCTGCTAAAATATTGTCCGTGAATTTTGGCTTGCCGTATTGAAGCTTCATTAACTTCTTGATTTCTTTCGAGTTCATGATTTTGAAGAAAAAAGTTTTTTTGCGAATTTTATCAGTTCAAGTGCATTTTGGTCTTTTAAAAAAATCAAACTGCTTATATATATTATAGAACATGTTGCGATAGATAAGGCTAATTGTAATTGATAACCGAATCTTAACATCCCAATTCCGTAGATTACAGGAATGAAAAGTAATGACAGGCCGAAATATCTAAGGCATGTCAGATTGAATAAGCCTACTTTGATCTTAATGTTTCTATATATATATATAAGGCATATGCACACAAATATGATTTCGCTTATCAACGTGCACGATATGGAGACCGCAGGTGTGAGATTCCCTATAAAGATTACATTCAGAATTATGTTGACGGCTCCGCACAGCAGGTTGAAAAGCACAAGAATCTTTTCTTTGCCGTGAAGAAATATAATCTGGTTGTAAAGAATCGCATCTATCCCCAATACAATTATCCTTAATGCAAAAATCCTCATCGGAGCTACTGCCGGAAGGTATTCGTCTCCTCCGAAAAGAAGAATTATCGGACGGGCAAGCATGAACAGACCGATACTTACAGGTATCATCAGCGACAAGGTAAGTTTCATTATACGTTTTACTGTCTGCTGATACATGTCAGGATTTTCGTTGAGATAAAGAGAAAGACGGGGCAATGTCGCGAAAACAATCGAAAGAATTACAAGCTTGCACAGCTCTACAATTTTTTGACCCAAGGAGAAATAAGCCACATTCTCAGTGCCGGTGTAATACCCGAGCAGAGTGCGGTCGAATACTGTATATAAATATCCGGTATTGTTCAACACAAGGATTGTCAGAAGAGGAATTATATATTTGCACGGGTGTATGCCGGAGAAGAGGTCACGCCAGCTTATGCTTATTTTTTTTCTTGAATAAATATAACTTACAAGATAATTAAGCACAGCAACCGCCACTGTTATCATTACGTATATATATTCATCGGATTCATTCCTGACCAGTGTGAAGATGAAAATAAAGCTTATGAGGCGAATCAAGACTGTTTTGACAGTTATGAATTTAAACTCCTCCATTGCCTCATTATACCATTCCACATAGATTATCTGAGAAACAAGATTGCCGCAGAGTATATATGAGATTCGTTTAAGTTCCGGATCGTGGATAAAAAATAAGATGAAGAGAATATATATTGCAAGAAACAGCAGGTTTGTTATCAATCCTATGCAGAAGAGATTTTTGTAAGTGTCAGTAACGACTTTCCGGTTGTTTCTGTGCGCGCTGATTTCCCTGAGTCCATAATTATATATTCCGGACATGCCCAGCATGCCGAAGTAACCGAATAAAACAGTGGCGTAATCTATGTTTCCCATATTATGAGCACCCAAGACGCGGTACACATAGGGAGTTATAATAAAAGGCAAAAGCACGTTGAAGAGATTCAACACGCCTTTTGCCATGATATTATGTGCTATAGACTTTGCCAACTTAGTGGAAATTAGTTTGAGAAATTTCGGATATTTTGTTTCCGAAGCCTGGAGAATAAATATAGTAAAAAGAATATGAAGACTTGCGGAACAAGACCCATAAACGTGAGCATGTTGTCGAAGATATTCAATACTACAATGATATCAACAGAGACTATCATGGGAAAATAATAGTTTGAACTTTTTTTTATAATTTTAATGTTTATCGTTATAAATATTAGCAGGAAAATGAATAATAGCCACAAACCTGTCCATCCCAAATAGTTGTATGCCCTGCCGTATATTGATGCTACTGTAAATGAGGAGCTGATCAATATCGCTCTATTTGCAAAGTTGGTTTCTTCTTGTTCTCCTGCAATCCGTTTTGAGATTATCTCCGGAGTACATTCATAAATTACAAAATTTTGCGCGTCTTCTGAATCTGACTGAGACCAGTTTGAGTTGGTAATGGTGTTTTGTGTGTTTGCGAGCGGGCTGGCAATGTATATATATGACCATAGAAATTCCGGAGGTATATGAGTTTCCGTGAATGTGTCAGATGGTTTGGCAACCTGAGCGAATTTTTCCATGCCTGATTTCCCGAATCTGATATTTCCTGCCAATCCGAACAGGAAAAGTAAGACAATCAGTGATATCATGCATTTTAGCAAAAGCCTAACCGGTCTTTTTGATGTGACTAACGACAATATCAATATTCCGATTATATTTGCTATGATTCCACCTCTGTTAAACATTAAAAAAAATGGGACAAATGTGAAAACACATATGACCAAAAATTTGAACTTGTCCTTTTTTACAGATGTTGATTTTAAGCAATATGTAGCATATATGCACAATGCCGATATTCCGTTCACTATTATTACATGAATAATGGGCAATCCGAATTCCGAGTATTCGATTGTAACATTTCCTGTGGCATAACCAATCAATGGAACCGTTCCTGCGACGGCTGCCTCAATTAAGAATAGTAAATAAAATATCACAAGCCAAATTACCAATGGTTTGTGTTTGGGATTCTTAAGTGGTCTGAATGAGATTGTATGTTTTTTTAATGTCGCTATTCCTATGCAAATGGATACAATTGAGGTAAATATTACAAAGAACGTAAGTTCTTCTGATAATGGCGGGAACAGGCGGCTCCAACCTAAATTATACAGCAACCATACAAAAAGCCATGTTACACCGTTGAGGATAAATGGATTTGCGAAATAAAGATGATATTTGGTTACGTTGTTCACTCCTATAGCCTTGTTCCAGATGTTGGTGTGTATTATAATATATTATGATCCTTAATAATAAACCATTAAAATCTCATTTTATTATTTGGCATCAACATTTTTTCAAGTTTATCGATACATTTTGTGAAGTTGTAGTTTAGTTCGCTGTATAATTTACCATTTTCTCCTCTCATACGTAATATTTGTTGATCCTCTTTACTCAATTTAAGTATAAGATCCGCCAATTCTTTATGATGGGCAGCAGGAACGGACCATCCACAGTCAGCCTCCTTTATAAGATCTCTCCCTTCTCCATTTATCATTGCTACCACAGGTTTCCCGGAAGCCATATATGACTGAAGTTTTGCGGGGACTGTTAGTGAAAAGACAGGGCTGCTATTGAGTGAAAGAAACAAAATATCGGCACGTCTGTAAAATTCGGGCATGTTTGCAAGAGGATAACGTCCGAGACAATACACATTGTGAAGATTGTTTTCTTTGACAAAGTTCTCAATCCATTTTTTCTTACGACCGTCGCCAACAAAGATAAAGTTAATATAATCATTATCTTTAAGAATCTTTGCTGTCTCAAGTACATTATTGAAATCCTGAGCTTCTCCCATATTCCCTGTAAACACGACATTGAATCCTTTAGGGAGCAGAGGGACTCCTTCAACCGATGCTTCTATATTGTCAACCCAATATGGGAAATATTGAATTTTTTCTTCAAAATCTCCTTTTTTGCAGATGGAATTTTTGAAGCCTTTTGACCCGATCAGTATTTTTGAAGAATTCTTATATAACCATCTTGTCAAGGAATCGAATATTCTTAGAATGGTTTTATTATTAATGCCACCGGCTGCCGACAGGCTTTCTGGCCAAAGATCAAGCACCCAGAATAATTGAGGTATACGCTGCATTTTGCTTACGATGGTTGCAGGAATGCCTACCATAACGGGTGAAGTCTCATGGATAATCACCGCATCATATTTACGGGTTATGCCAAACCAAAAGGCTTTTATGGATGCAAAAAAAGTATAGCTGAGATAATTCAATGCAATTCTTCTCCCTCTTCCGGATCCTCGTGGTATAATCATTGATCTGTGGATCGTAACACCATTTATTACTTCCCTCCTTTTTTTGAAGATACCGTATCCGTCAAAAAACTTCCCTGCCGGATAATCCGGTATAGCAGTCATTACTGAGACTTTATGACCACGCCGTTGAAGTTCAAATGCCATTTCATTACATCTGAATGATTCGGGATAAAAATGTGGTGTGACTATTAGTATTTTCATGGTCTTAAACTTATTTATGCCATACGGTTTTGTTTACTATCCCTGTATAACTTTGGATTAATTTTACGATCTTTGTAGATACGTTTTCATCTGTATAATTCGGTACAGGGATCCCAACCAAACCGTTTCTATTCATCTTGATTGCCACATCTACGGCCTGTAATAAGGAATCTTTGTCAATTCCGGCAAGAATGAAATTCCCTTTGTCAAGAGCTTCCGGACGTTCTGTGGATGTCCTTATGCATATTGCAGGGAAAGGATGACCGACAGACAGGAAGAACGATGATTCTTCTGGTAACGTCCCGCTATCGCTGACAACTGCAAATGCATTTATTTGAAGACAATTATAATCATGAAAGCCAAGCGGCTCATGGCAGATGACGCGTTTGTCAAGTTCAAACCCCGAAGATTCAAGCTTCCTTCGACTTCGTGGATGGCAACTATATAGTATGGGGAGGTTGTATTTTTCAGCCAGAGAATTTATTGCGTTGAAAAGAGAGAAGAAATTTTTGTCGGTATCAATATTTTCTTCCCTATGGGCAGAAAGAAGAATATATTTCCCTTTTTCGAGACCAAGGCGCGAATGAATGTTGCTTGTTTCGATTTCATTCAGATTGGATCTTAACACTTCAGCCATTGGAGACCCACTGACATAAGTGCGTTGAGGTGCTACTCCAGATGCATTGAGGTAACGTCGTGCATGTTCGGAGTAACAGATGTTGACATCAGAAATTATATCAACTATACGTCGGTTCGTTTCTTCTGGAAGGCATTCGTCAAAGCATCTGTTGCCTGCTTCCATATGAAAGATTGGGATGTGGAGACGTTTTGCACTTATTACACTCAGACATGAATTGGTGTCGCCCAATACAATTACTGCATCCGGATTTATTGCTGTCATAAGGGAATAGCTTGATGCTATTATATTGCCCATTGTCTCGCCCAGATCTTTACCGACCGCATCAAGATATACATCCGGAGTTTTAAGTTTCAGATCCTTGAAAAAAACACCATTCAGGTTATAATCATAGTTTTGACCAGTATGGGCTAATATTGTGTCGAAGTATTCGCGGCATTTGTTTATAACAGCGGCAAGTCTGATTATTTCAGGCCGAGTGCCAACGATAATCAGAAGTTTTAGTTTGCCGTTATTGGAAAATTTTATATTGGAAAAATCGGTTCTCATCATACGGGTTCAAAAAAAGTGTCTGGCTTTTTAGGGTTGAAATTCTCATCACACCATATGATGGTAATGAGATCTTCAGAATCGGAAAGATTAATAATATTATGAGTGTATCCCGGCAACATCTGGATAACTTTAAGTTGTTCGCCGTTAACTTCGAAGTCAATTATATTGTCAGATTCAAGTTGTCTAAGTTGTATAAGTCCGTGACCTTTAACAACAATAAATTTTTCATTTTTTGAATGATGCCAGTGCTGACCTTTTATAATGCCTGGTTTGGATATGTTTACAGAGATTTGTCCTGCAGACGCAGAACGTATTATCTCCGTAAAAGATCCTCTTGAATCGCAATTCATCTTAAGGTCATAAGCGATCTTATTCTTAGGTAGATAACTCAGATATGTGGCATAAAGCTTTTTTGAGAAAGAGCCTGGTGTTAGATCGGGCACACCAAGGTTATGATCGTATTTCTTGAATTCATCAAGGAGATCAACTATTTCACCGAGAGTGACTTTATGGCTCACAGGCACATTGCATATCCCATCATGATCGTGGTGTGGGTTACCTGAGAGGGCGGCAATCATTTCGTCTACAAGATCATCGATGTACACAAGGGTGAGTAAAGTGTTACGATCGTTGACTCTGATTGGCAAATCATTTGCCGTGTTATGACAGAATGTCGCGACGGCGGAATTATAATTCGGACGGCACCATTTCCCAAAAACATTTGGGAATCTATATATCAATACATCGGCACCCGTGGCTTTAGAATACTCCAGCATTAACAACTCCCCTGCACGTTTGCTTTTTCCATAATGGTTATCAAGTATGGCTTGTGTGCTGCTTGACAGCATTATAGGGCATTTATTGCCATGTTTTTTCAATGTGTCGAGCAATATGGATGCAAAACCGAAATTGCCAGCCATAAATTCATCTTGATTCTCAGGACGATTTATTCCGGCAAGGTTGAACACAAAATCAGCGACTTCACACCATCTGTCAAGATCTTCTTCAGAGGAATCTATATCATATTCATAAATTTCATGAATGTTGACAGGGGGATTGGGAACTTTCCCGTTCTTTATGTTGTTTAATTGTGCGCATAAATTTTTCCCTACAAAACCTTTTGCGCCTGTTACCAATATTTTCATGTATGAGATCTCTGAAATTCTGACCAATCAATCCATAATGATGAATCATACCTCCAGGAGTCTCCATATGCCTCCGGCAAGGGAACGTCTGAGAAGACCTGGATAATCGCATCATCATTTTTTGCCTTGAGACAATTGGCATATCCGGCAGGGACACAGATCAATTTACTATCTTTATCAGTAAGATTGATTATAGTAGGAATCAGAGACGGAGAGGGTGAATCCCAATCATCAATTTTTATTAGTCCCAATGTCCATTCTCCTTTGATGCAATAAAACCATTTCCGCTCATGTTTATGGGCGTGCCATCCACGAATCACGGATTTATCTGGGTGATGAATGATATAAGCGCGTTTGACATCTTCAAATTCAAAGTTATTTAAAGAATAGATTTCTCCTCTGTGATCTGAGAAAATTTCTCCTTCTATGATTTCAATTCTCTCTGCCATAACTCATTATTCACTGCGTATTTCTCGTTTTTGATCCTGTTCGATAAGTCCTAAATCGGCTTGAATGAAACGGAGGCGCATAAGTTGTTCTTTCATTCCTTCCACATCTAGACGTTGTGTGTTATGACTGTTGTAGTCTTCAATTTTGTTTAGTTCTGGATCTCCTTCGGTGAAAAATTTATCGTAATTCAGATCACGAGTGTCACATGGAATACGATAATAATTACCCATATCAGTTGCTTTAGCCATCTCTTCACGAGTAACAAGTGTTTCATATTGTTTCTCTCCGTGTCTGGTGCCGATGACTTTTATTTTGGTTCTACCATAACTGGGATTAATTTTTGCGTATATCTCTTTAAGAGCTTTGGCAAGAGTGTCAAGAGTTGCAGCGGGCGCTTTCTGTACAAAGAGATCTCCATTATGACCATGGGTGAACGCATAAACAACGAGATCTACTGCGTCATCAAGTGTCATCATGAATCGTGTCATCTCAGGATCCGTAATTGTGATAGGTTTGTTTTCGATCATTTGTTCCACCCATAGAGGTATTACAGATCCCCTTGATGCCATAACATTCCCATAGCGAGTGCAACATATAGTAGTTACTGCATCTTCTCCGAGTTCTCTTCCTTTTGCTATTGCCACTTTCTCCATCAAGGCTTTGCTGATGCCCATCGCATTTATAGGATAAGCCGCTTTGTCTGTGGAAAGCACTACAACCTTCTTAACATCATGTTCAATAGCACTTAGGAGCACGTTGTTTGTGCCTATGACGTTAGTGCGGGTTGCTTCCATAGGAAAGAATTCACAGCTTGGTACTTGCTTCAAAGCTGCAGCGGAGAATACATAATCCACTCCATGCATTGCAGTATCGATGGATTCCTTGTTCCGCACATCTCCAATAAAATATTTTACCTTAGGGTTTTGGAGTTTATGACGCATATCATCCTGCTTTTTTTCATCGCGGCTGAAAATACGTATCTCTTTGATATCGGAGTTTAGAAAGCGACGCAACACAGCATTGCCGAAACTTCCCGTGCCTCCTGTTATTAAAAGAACTTTATCTTTAAATACTGACATTGGTCAAGGTTTTAGTTTATCTGTTGATGATAAAGTTTGTGAACAGCCCTCTTAGAAGGGTGAGTCTATATGAAATCATTTTTGTGATACTAAGGTTGCTTTTTAAGCAAGTGCACGAGGCATTTGCATTGTGGCGACGGAAATATATAAGCGGCTTGCTGATGAATTTAGGTTTGCCTGCAATTTCGGATACTAACCCTATCCATGTGTCATGGGTGATAAGATTTTTAGGAAAAGGCAGAGCTTTAGATAAAACTTTACGGTTGAAAGCCATGCAGCATCCTAAATATTGATTGTGCCAGAGGTTTTTAATAATCCCGGTCTTGTGATTCGGATCATCATGAAAAAATGTATTATTATCATGTTTCAGCACTTGATCTGTGACTATGCAGTTTGAACATACAAGATCATATATGTCAAAGTATGGAAGCATGGTTTTGACCTTGTCTGGCAACCATACGTCATCTTGATCACACAGGAATATAATATCTCCCTTAGCCTTATGCAAAGCATATTCAAAGTTTAGAATATGATTCCTGAAATGATTGCGGTGAAGATGAATCCTCATATCTTTGAATGATTCTATAATTGAGATTGTGGAATCTGTGGAACCGTCATCGCATATCACTAATTCATCGTCAGGATTCAGTTGCGGAAGAATCGATTTAATCTGCTCGTCGAGATATAATTCTCCGTTATATGTGGTCATGCATACTGATATCATTATTCTCCAAACGCCAGGTTAGATTGGTTATTCAAAAAAATTTCTAATTATATAACGACAGATGAAAAATTTTATTGGCTTTAATGACCTTATTTTTACTGATAATGCAATTGCTCTTCGAAGAACTGCCATATGAATGAAAAATTTATTTTTTTTTACACATTCGTATTCTTTTAAAGAAAGGCAAAACATTTCAAATCGTAGCATTTTCTTCTCCGAATTGTCGGATTTGTCGCTAAAATCTTGTTGACATATTATGTCTGTTACATAAGCCGTTTTATATAAGTCCTCGAATCTTTCGATAAACTGGAAATCGGAAAAGTCAAGGAAAACTTTTTCATTGTATCCTCCGCAGCTTATGAAACTGTCGGTTGTAACAAGAATTCCACTGTTTATGACAGCATATTTTTTTAGTGTTATTTCCCCGGAAGATGGTTCCGTGGGTGAGATCCTTGCAAAGTATAATCTATTTTTTACAGGCGAGAGATAAGTGCTGTCGGAGATTCTAACTTTGGGAATAAACATTCGAGAAGTCTGATGCTTGCCGATGTATGTCCGATATAATTCAAGCGCCCCGGGAGGGTAGATGGTATCCTGATCGGAGATGAGCAACCAGTCATAGCCGTTGGCGGAAGCATATCCGGCAGCTTTGTTGTAGGCTGTGCTCAACCCGGGATTGGATGTATCTGAAATATAGATCCAGTTGTCTGGTAGGTTGTCAACCGGTTGAGGAGCGGGCGAATTATCGTAAATATACACCGCTTCTTTCTCTGACAATAATGTCTTGTAGACATTTGTGCCGGTTATCTTCTGATTGTATATTACCGTGACAATCAATATTTTTGCAGCTGAGGGATTTATCATAGCCGGTTTCTTTCAATCTCTCTGTCACAGAAGTAATAATCAGTTATATATCTGCCTGCCACAAAGGGATTTGCCAATAATTTGTCCATGGATGCAAATTATTATGATTATAATAATCACAAAGATAATAATTATAATCTTAAACAAGCTTTTTAATTCATCGCTATATTTTATCCAGCAATTATTTGCTGACGTGGCGGAACTTTGGCTCGGCGGATGCCTTGCGGATGTTCTTCACCGGTTTGCGGATGGTGTCCGGCTTGGCGAGATTGAATCCTCCGAAACCTGCAGTGGATTTCCCGGCGGATGTGCCGACACTTGCCTCCACATCGTTTGTGGAGGAAACAGAATATGCGTCCGAAGTTGCAGCGGCAGCGGCTGCTGTCTCCGAAGTCGCTTTGTAAGCAGGTGTGTGCCCGCTTCTGGCATGCGCCAGCTCGCGGAGACGTGCCCCGGAGTCGCGGGTGGTTGCCTTTACCCTGTAGCTTCCGGATAATGATGTCGTATGCTCTGTCGAGATTGCCGGAGGTGGTGTCATGCCGTCATACGGGGTCGACAGTATGATGTATTGCCATGGCTGGAGCATTTTGGGGAGAGCGGCTTCCTCACCGGAGAATATGTCTCTGAGTCCGACAAGATAGGGTTCGCGGCGACCGAACGACAGCGGCGAGACCGTGTTGGAAAGGTTGACAGTGACGAATATCTTGTCTTTGCCGTTCTGACGGGTGAATGTCAGGACATCCGGGTCATATGTGGATATGAAGTTGGTGTTCTCGATGCGTTCGTCGGTTCCGAGTGCGGTATTGTGATGTTTAAGTGCATTCATTATACGATAGAATGCCGTAAATTCATTTTCCGTGTAATCCGGCTGTATAGAATCGTGTTCGAAGAATGCGAGTGCATGGTCGAAGCCGACTTCTTGTCCGGTGTATATCATCGGCATGCCCGGTAATGTGTAACTTAACACGGCGAATGCCGCAGTTGCCGGTCCAAAGCGTTCGAACTCGGTGCCTTCCCATGAATTGAGGTCGTGGTTGGTGATCATGTTCATGTGCACGCTTCCACGGGGATACTCGGTTTTCTGCCGTTTTATAAGTGCCGGTATGTCCGCAGCAGTCATTTGGGGAAGATTGAGTTTTTTCTCTTCCGCATATTTGTTAACTCCTTTTGTGGCGGCTATTGCATTAAACACATCTTTCATCGGCCATGCGTAGTCTGCGTCGAAAGCCTTGCGCATCAGTGACGGGGTAGATGACTCTGCAAGCATGAAGACGGGTTTTATTGCTTGTAGCTGAGTACGAGCCTCTTCCCAGAAATCTGTGGGCACTTCTCCTGCCACGTCACAGCGGTAGCCGTCGATGTCCGCTTCTCTGATCCAGAATTTGAGGACGTCGATCATCGCAGCGCGGGTTGCCGGGTTTGAGTAGTCGAGTTTATAGGTGTCGGTCCAGTCGAATGGTCCGAACATTTCTCCTTTTTCGTTTCGGGCATAATATTCCGGATGTTCCGTCACCCATGCATTGTCGCAGCCTGTATGGTTGCAGACTTCGTCAAGGATCACTTTTATGCCGTGAGTGTGGGCGGTGCGCACAAATTCCTTAAGGTCTTCCATTGTGCCAAACTCCGGATTCACAGCTTTGTAATCTTTCACGGCATAATATGATCCGAGGGTTCCCTTGCGGTTCTTTTCGCTGATGGGGTGTATTGGCATAAGCCATATTATATCCACTCCAAGATCTTTGAGGCGGGGAATCTCGAGCTGCATCCCTTTGAGGTCTCTTGTCTTTGTGCCCTGACGGAGGTTCGCCTCATATATCACAGCGTTTTTCATCCATTGCGGCTTGGGGCTCCTTGCTCCGTTTTCCGGACCCTTCGCCAAACCATTTGCTGTGGCAAATGCTGCCACAGCAAACAATATAATTCCTAAATATTTCATTCCAAACTAATTCTAAATCAAACCAAATATTATTTTATTCCAACCACAATCAACCAGATAACAACCATATCTGTCATTAAGAAACTTCTTTTTTTAAGATAATCAGGTTGTCGGAATATGTTGCCAGTTTAGAAGACTTTACCATAATTATAAGGTGAATATTTCTTCCTTAGCTCATTAAGGTCGGTTGTGAACATTCCTTTGAATATATCAGGAGAATGAAAATTAACTAAAAGTCCTTGAGGTATGTCTGATAATTGAAGGTATGTGGCTAATTGTAAGAAATGCGATTTGTTCAATTCTTCCACTGCCTTAAGTTCAATTATTATTGAATTATTCACAATAATGTCAGCTCTAAAAGCATTTTCAATTCTGACGTTTTCAAAAGAAATCGGGATCGGAACCTCTTCCAGCACTTCGTATCCTTCTTTTTTCAATAATGCAACCAATAATTTCCGATATGCATTTTCAAGAAGCCCGAATCCAAACGTTCTGTGAATTTTTATACACAAGCGTTTTATGTTATACATCAGGTCCGCACTTTTGTCGCAAACGGTATTTTCATTCATGTGAGAATGTGGTTGTTGTGTGGTTTTAAGTGGTTGGAAAAAATCTCACTGTGGTTTGAGGAAAGTTGTGTCTATTGGTTAGATGACGATATTGACGATCTTGCCGGGTACTACGATGACTTTTTTAGGAGTCTTGCCGTCGAGCCAGCGGGTGGCATTGCTGTCTGATAGCGCAAGCTTCTCAACGTCTTCGCGTGAGGCATCTGCCGGAGCCTCAACCATGAAACGCGTCTTGCCATTGAAGCTGACCGGATATTTCACAGTGTCTTCAACAAGCGCTTTCTCATCGTATTCGGGCCATTCGGCATCAACCACACTCTCTTCATGACCGAGGCGGTGCCAGAACTCCTCGGCGATGTGTGGTGCGAACGGTGCGATAAGGCGTGTGATTGTATCCAAAGCTTCCCGGTTGGTTGATTTCAGAGAAGTCAGTTCGTTGACGGCTATCATGAAGGCGGCAATGGAAGTGTTGAAAGAGAAGTTCTCTATATCTTCCGTTATTTTCTTGATGAGCTTGTGCACAGCTTTCTTCTCTTCTCTGCTCATCTCCTTTTCTGCTGAAAGGTCTGCTTTCTCGAAAAGTCCCCATAGCTTCTTGAGGAAGCGGTTTACGCCATCAATACCATTGGTGTCCCAGGGTTTCGACTGCTCCACAGGACCGAGGAACATTTCATATAGGCGGAGCGTATCCGCTCCATAGCGCTCTACGATATCATCCGGATTAACAACATTAAACATGGATTTAGACATCTTCTCCACTGCATATCCGCATATATATTTCCCATCTTCAAGTATAAATTCGGCATCAGCATATTCCGGGCGCCATTTGCGGAACGCCTCGGTGTCGAGAACATCGTTCGAGACGATATTTACATCCACACGTATCGGAGTGGTGTCATGTTCCTTGCGGAGACCGAAACTCACGAACGTGTTTGTGTTCTTTATCCTGTATACAAAGTTTGAGCGTCCCTGGATCATACCCTGATTCACGAGTTTCTTGAACGGCTCCGGTTCAACAACAATACCGAGGTCGTACAGGAACTTGTTCCAGAAACGGGAATATATCAAGTGCCCGGTGGCATGTTCGGCACCTCCTACATATAGGTCTACGTTGCGCCAGTATTCATCAGCTGCCTTGCTTACCAATGCATTGTTGTTGCGAGGATCCATATAACGGAGATAATATGCCGATGATCCCGCGAAGCCGGGCATGGTGCAAAGTTCGATGGGATATCCTTCAGGTGTTGTCCAGTTTTCCGCACGACCTAAAGGAGGCTGTCCGTCTTCTGTCGGCAGGTAGCTTGAAACGGCAGGAAGCTGTAGTGGTAATGCCGACTCCTCCATGAGGTATGCAGTACCGTCTTTGTAATAAACAGGGAACGGCTCGCCCCAGTAACGCTGGCGCGAGAAGATGGCATCGCGCAGACGATAGTTTACCTTGACCTTGCCGAGTCCCTCTTCCTCAATGAATTTTTTAGTTTTCGCTATGGCTTCTTTCACATCAAGTCCGTTGAGGTCGAGTTTCGTACCGCATGAATTGATCATCTTGCCCTCTTTGGCATCAAAGCTTTGTTCGGAAACGTCAGCTCCTTCTATCAGTGGAATAATGGGCAGTGAGAAATGGCGTGCGAACGCGTAATCGCGGGAATCGTGTGCAGGAACTGCCATGATTGCCCCGGTGCCATAACCGGCGAGCACATAGTCGCTGATCCAAACGGGAATTTCCTTTCCCGTAAGCGGATTGATTGCATAAGAGCCGGTGAACACCCCCGACACTTTCTTGTCTATCTGCCTTTCGCGTTCGGTCTTGTGTTTAACCTCATTGAGGTAAGCATCGACTGCATCTTTCTGTTCCGGAGAAGTAAGTTGTGCAACATATGCCGATTCCGGAGCAAGCACCATAAAAGTGACACCGAAGATGGTGTCGGCGCGGGTAGTGAATATTTCCAGCTCAATATCTTTCCCTGAAACCGGAAAGCGCATTTCTGCACCCTCGGAGCGCCCGATCCAGTTGCGTTGTGTCTCTTTGAGGGACTCCGACCATTCAACACCGTTCAGATCATCAAGAAGGCGGGGAGCATATGCCGATACACGCAGGCACCACTGATTCATCAGTTTCTGTTCAACCGGGAATCCGCCTCTCACGCTAAGCCCTTCGCTCACCTCGTCATTGGCAAGCACTGTGCCCAGTTCCGGACACCAGTTCACCATTGTTTCACCTTGGTATGCAATGCGGTAGTTCATCAATCTCTCCCGCTGCTGTTTTTCAGAAAGTGCGTTCCATTCATCTGCAGTGAATGTGATTTCTTTTGTTGCTGCAGGGTTGATACCCTTGCTGCCGTGAACAGCGAAATGCTCAATAAGTTTGGTAATAGGCTGAGCCTTATGCATGTCAAGATCGTAATAAGAGTTGAACATTTGCATGAATGCCCATTGAGTCCATTTGTAATATTCAGGATCGCATGTGCGGATTTCTCGGCTCCAGTCGAACGAGAAACCTATCTTGTCGAGCTGGGCACGATAACGTGCGATGTTTTCCGATGTGGTTTTTTCCGGATGTTGACCTGTCTGTATGGCATATTGCTCGGCGGGAAGACCGTATGCGTCATAGCCCATGGGATGAAGCACGTTGAAGCCCTGCTGACGTTTGAAGCGTGCGTATATGTCACTTGCTATATATCCCAGCGGGTGACCGACATGAAGTCCGGCTCCGGAGGGGTAGGGGAACATGTCAAGGACATAGAATTTTTTCTTGTCAGGGTTCTCGACAGTTTTGTAGGTCTGGTTCTCTCGCCAGTAGTTCTGCCATCGGCTTTCAATTTCCTTATGATTGTATTCCATAACTGGTTGTTTGAATTTCTATTTTCTGTAAATTGCAAAATTAATAAAAAAAAAGGAGATATTATGACATTGTTTTGTTGTTGGCTTTAAATTGATTAGTTTTGCCGACCGAATCCGGTGCGACACTGCGGAGCCGACACAAAAATGACGCTTTTTCTCAAAAGCGTCATCCTCCTTATAACCAAAATATTTATTATCTTCAAACGGCCGATGCATAAATCCATTCAGAAGGTTACTCATCGCGGATTCAAGCCTCCGTGTGAAGCCGGCAACCGGTCCTCACGAAAGGATTGCCTGTCTCTAAAGCAATTCTTCTATAGTTTCTCAACTTTTGGATTGATGCAATTGCTCTTTTAAGCAGTTATCGATTTATTCTATGTAATCGTTTGCAAAAATAGTGCAATTTTTTTGAATAATTTAATTTTTGCGAGAGATTTAAGTGTTATTAAATGTTAATATTCTTTGTGATTGCACAGTTTTTAGCATATTTTGCCCGTTTTTGGTGTGATTTTAACCATTATATGTTTTGATTTGGCATATAATGAATCGGGCAGCCGATTGTGCGGAAAGGTGCGGATATGTGCAGATTTATTGCCTTTTTGCGCGGCGAATGCCGGGCAGCGGTATGCGCTCGGCAATGATAACCGTCCCGATATAAATGCACAGGAAGATGACGCGTACAGCGTAAAGCAGCCAGACGGGGAAGAGGGTGTCGATATACATTCCGGCATAATACAGCGCACCTGCAAACAGGATGTAGAGTCCCATTCTTCCGAGCTGGTATGGCAGAGGATAATATTTGCGTCCGAGAAAATAAGACACTGTCATCACAGTGAAATAGCTGATGAGCGCTGCCCATGCCGCTCCCATGTATCCGTTGGGAATGCCGATTGCCGGTACGAGCAGGAGGTTTAGTCCAAGCATGAGAACAAAGCATAGAAGCGAGAGGTACATTCCCCATTGCGTGCGGTCGGTCAGCTTATACCACATGGAGAGATTGAAGAAGATTCCGAAGCACAGCTCTGCAAGCATCATGACTGGAACAACCCTGAGTCCGGGCCAGTATGAGGGTGAGATGAAATGCTTGAGTATCGGGAGGAAGAACATTACTCCGAGGAATATGAAAAGACCGAAAATCAGGAAAAATTTCATGGCATCGCAGTAGGCGAGTCTGCGGCTTTCTCCATCATTTTTAGCCTGTGCGAATATGAAGGGTTCGTAGGCGTAACGGAATGCCTGGGTAAACATAACCATGACTATGGCGATCTTAATGTTTGCGCCATAGATGCCGACCATAGAGCGGGCGGCTTCCTCGCTTCCTTTGAAGATATAGGGAATAAGCATCTGGCCCATGTTCTGGCTCATTATTCCGGCGACTCCCAGAATGAGCAGCGGCCAGCTGTATGCCAGCATCTTGCGGAGGAGTCTGCCTTCGATGCCGAATCTGTTTTTGCGAATCTCAGGAAGCAGGCATGCCATGACAATAAGTGAGGAAATAAGGTTTGCCACGAATATCCAGCCTATTCCGAACGATTCTCCTCCGGCGGGTTCGTAGAACCACTTCACGAGTCCCGGAAAATGTTTCATCAGTGCCGGACAGCATAACAGAAAAAAGAGATTCAGAGCTATGTTAAGAGCTATGTTAAGCAGTTTTATACCGGCGAATCTTAAGGCTTTTTTCCGATAGCGGAGATAGGCGAAGGGTATATTGGAGAATGCATCTACAGCCACAGTCACGCCGAGCAGCCATACGTACAGGCTGTGGTGCGGAAGCAGTATAAGTTCGGACACAGGGCTGAGGAAGAGTGTGAGCAGGATGATAAAAAGCAGGGAAGTGGTTCCCACAGATGTCAGGGAGGTGGCGTAGACTTTATCCGGGTCAGGCTCCTTGTTGGCGAATCTGAAGAAGCCGGTCTCCATGCCGTAGTTCAGAATCACCAGCATTACGGCGGTGAAACTGTAGAGATAACTTACTATTCCGTATTCCTCGGTAGGGAAAAGATATACATAGAGAGGAACGAGACACCAGTTGAGGAATCTCCCTACGATGCTGCTGAGACCATATACGGCAGTCTCTTTTGCTAATGATTTGATACCGGCCATATTTTCAGGGGCTGTTGGGGTTAAACTTGGATGTGGGAATGCAGGGTGCCGTGCGAATCAGTCGAAGAGGGTGGACTGAAGCGGTCCCTGGGTTCTGCCGAGGTGGCGGTAGGCGAGTTCCGTGACTTCGCGTCCGCGCGGTGTGCGCTTGAGGAATCCCTCTTTGATAAGGAAGGGCTCGTATACTTCCTCTATGGTGCCGGCATCTTCTCCGATTGCTGTCGCTATTGTTGTCAGACCTACTGGTCCACCTTTGAATTTGTCGATTATGGTCAGCAGGATACGGTTGTCGATTTCATCGAGTCCGTATCGGTCGATGTTGAGCGCTTCAAGCGCGTGGCGTGCGATCGGGAGGTCTATGCGGCCGGAGCCGCGAACCATCGCGAAGTCGCGCACACGACGCAGCAACGAGTTGGCTACACGCGGTGTGCCACGGCTGCGCAGTGCGATTTCAAGCGCGGCTTCATCGTCGATTCCGATTTTAAGAAGTCCGGCAGAGCGTTTCACAATCCCTTTGAGAATATTGTGGTCATAATATTCCAGATGACAGTTTATGCCGAATCGGGCACGTAGTGGAGCTGTGAGGCTCCCGCTGCGGGTTGTCGCTCCGATAAGGGTGAAGGGGGAGATTGTGAGCTGAACGCTTTTCGCGCCAGGACCCTTGTCAAGAAGAATGTCTATACGGAAATCCTCCATGGCGGAATAGAGATATTCTTCCACAACGGGATGAAGACGGTGGATCTCGTCTATAAAAAGGACATCGTGGTCTTCGAGGCTCATGAGAATTCCGGCAAGGTCTCCGGGCTTGTCAAGCACGGGTCCTGATGTGACTTTGAAACCCACGCCGAGTTCGTTTGCCACTATGTTTGACAATGTTGTCTTTCCGAGCCCCGGAGGACCATGGAGCAGTGTGTGGTCAAGAGCCTCTCCTCGCATGCGTGCCGCCTCTACAAACACGCGGAGATTATCTATGATTTTTTCTTGTCCGCTGAAGTCGTCAAAGGCAAGCGGGCGCAGTGCCTTTTCTATGTCCCGGTCGTTGCCGTCGGGGCGGTTCATGCGTTCTCTTATGTCGAAATCCTCTTCCATGATGCAAAATTACGAATAAATTGTTAATTTTATCGCAGACAAAAGTTAAAACATGCGATTTACAAAACTATTCAATTCAAGGCTTGGTTATATTTACAAAAGTAAACAGCGGATTGTGGTTACGCGCTATGGTGATGATGAAGTAGTGGCGAGCTGGTTCCTGATATTATGAGAAAGAAATCACCTTTTCGTAACCTTGATGTTGCGGGAGCACCGGCTTCGGTCGGGGCTCCCGCCTTTTATGTATCGGAAACCGACTCTTTTATAATAAGGAGGATGTGTCATAATAGCCCGTCTACCATCCGGACCATTCTGACAGCATCCTCGCCATCCGGCTAAAATAAAGGCGGTGTGTCAAATTTTATCAATTTTGACACACCGCCCTGAGTGGTTATCTCAAACCTGAGTGGTTATCTCAAATAAGAGTTCTTCCTTTTTCGATTGCCTGTTCGTTGAGGGGAATGAGTTTGTGGTGTCTTTCCGGGAGCGATTTTTTCAATCCCTTTATCACATTCTCCATCGGCAGCTTGTAGTCCATGGCTTCGAGCAAGGCTCCCATCACTACCATGTTGTATGCCTTTGAATTGCCGATCTCAAGTGTGGCTTCCATGGCATCTATCGGGTAGATTTTGATGTCTTCACGGGTGGGGTGCTTGTGTATGCCGTTGGTGTCATAGATGAGGATACCGCCCGCTTTCACTTTTTCTCCGAATTTGTCAAGGCTCTGCTGGTTAAGGGCTATGACGATGTCATAGCGGTCGAGTACGGGCGATGATATCTTGTCGTCAGACAGAATGACTGTGACATTCGCCGTGCCGCCTCTCTGTTCCGGACCATAAGAAGGCATCCATGTGACTTCTTTGTCATCCATAAGACCGGAGTAGGCGAGAATCTTGCCCATTGAAAGGACTCCTTGTCCTCCAAAGCCGGCTATTATTATTTCTTCTTTCATTTTTGATGCTGTATTGTTTTTTGGACAGGGCAATGGCAAAAAATGTTTTCAACAATTTCCTGACATTGCCGTTTCTGTGTCACACATTCTTAAGGTCTCCGAGCGGATATTTGGGGAACATGTTCTCTTCCATCCATTGGTTCGCTTTCTCGGGCGACATCTTCCATCCGGAATTGCAGGTGGCGACAACTTCCACAACAGAGGTGCCTTTTTTCGCAATCGCGTTTTCAAATGCTTTTTTGAGACAAGCCTTGGTCTTGCGAACTGCAGCGGGAGTGTGTACTGCCTGACGGGTTACGTAGCATGTTCCGTCAAGGATAGCCATGAGGTTGGTGATTTCCAGCGGGTGTCCGTTGAGGTCGATGCGGCGTCCGTATGGAGTGGTTGCGGTCTTTTGTCCTACAAGCGTGGTCGGAGCCATCTGTCCTCCGGTCATGCCGTATATGGCATTGTTGACGAATATCATGACGATATTTTCGCCGCGGTTGGCGGCATGTATTGATTCTGCCGTTCCGATTGCCGACATGTCTCCGTCGCCCTGATAGGTGAAGACCACGTTTTCGGGCCATAGGCGGGAAATGGCTGTGGCTACGGCGGGGGCGCGTCCGTGTGCCGCCTCCACCCAGTCAACATCCACATAGTTATATGCGAACACGGCGCAACCTACCGGCGAAATGCCGACGGTCTTCTCCGTAAGTCCCATCTCTTGAATGACTTCTGCAAGAAGTTTGTGTATCACGCCGTGGCTGCAGCCGGGGCAGTAATGCATGTGAACCTCTTCGAGAAGCTCCGGTTTGCTGTAAACCTTGTTTTCCTGGCAAATGATATCTTCGATTTCCATTGTTGCTTTCTTTTAGAGGGTTTATTTCCTGTTGATGATTTTTTCTTCCAGTGCGTCCACAACCTCTTCCGGGCTGGGGATTATGCCGCCCATGCGGCCGAAATGCTCCACGGGAAGTCTGTCGTGTACGGCAAGACGCACGTCTTCCACCATCTGTCCGGCGTTAAGCTCCACTACGAGCACGCCTTTCTTCCCTTCTGCCGCCTTGCTGATTGCCTCGGAGGGGAAGGGCCAGAGTGTGATGGGGCGTACGATTCCGATCTTTATGCCTTTCTCTGCTGCTATCTCACGCGCTTTGTCGCAAATGCGGGCAATAGAGCCGAAGGCAACGATGAGATAGTCTGCGTCCTCTACGCCGATTTCCTCCCATCTTGTCTCGTTTTTCTCGATCTCACGATAGCGTGCCTGAAGCTGGTGGTTGATGACTTCCATTTTAGAAGACTCAAGCTCAAGCGATGTCACTACATTGCGTTTGCGACCATCCTTGCGACCGTTGGTCGCCCATGGGCACTGGCGGCGGATTTCCTCCTCCGTTCTGCGGGGACGCTGCTCGGGAAGAACCACTTTCTCCATCATCTGCCCTACGATGCCGTCGGCAAGAATCATGGCGGGGTTGCTGTATTTGAATGCAAGGTCGAAGCCGAGACCTACGAAATCAACCATCTCCTGAACTGTAGAGGGCGCAAGCACGATGAGGTGATAGTCTCCGTGACCGCCGCCTTTGACCGCCTGGAAATAATCAGCCTGCGAGGGCTGGATTGTTCCGAGACCCGGGCCGCCGCGCATCACGTTCAGAATCAATGCGGGCAGAGATGCCGCCGCTATATAGGATATCCCCTCCTGCTTGAGGCTGACACCCGGAGAAGATGACGATGTCATCACTGCTTTGCCACTTGCCGCACCTCCGTAGACCATGTTGATGGCGGCTACTTCGGATTCAGCCTGGAGCACGACCATGCCTGTGGTTTCCCATGGCATCAGTTCTTCAAGGGTTTCGAGCACCTCCGACTGGGGGGTGATCGGGTAGCCGAAATAGCCGTCGCAGCCGTAACGTATGGCGGCGTGGGCTATCGCCTCGTTCCCTTTCATAAGTCTCACTTCTTCTTTCATATTCCTTGTCGTTGTGTTTTCTTGGTTGGATTGATGGAATTGTCTCGCATTCGCTTAGTCAACGCGTTTGCGATATACTTCGATACAAGCGTCGGGACATACCCAGGCGCATGAGCAACACCCTGTGCAGCTCTCTGGATTAGCCATGTAGGCGTAATGGTAGCCGCGGTCGTTGACCTCGTTGGGCTGCAGCGACAGTGTCTTTGTAGGGCATGCCACTACACACAGGTTACACCCTTTGCATCTTTCGATGTTTACGGTGACCGCTCCTCTGATTTTTGCCATAGTTATTTAGTGTTTTTTTGGTTAGATCGAACAGGTTGTGAAGCCGCGGGGCACTGCGGGCAGCAACTTGTGTCCGCGGCGCTATCGCATCTGTCACAAAGGTAATACTTATTTCTCTTATTCCGGCTGTCATTTCTTATGTTTTTCAACATAAGCATGAAGAATCTCTGTCAAATCCCTCATGCCTTCGGTGGCTTTCTTTCTGATGACAGTGACATCAGGATGTCCTGCCGTCGAGGCGGGGTTGGGATCGATGTAGAAGACAGGAATGCCGGGACGTGTGTATTCAATGAGTCCTGCCGCCGGATATACGGCGAGCGATGTGCCTATCACAACAAATATATCTGCAGACATGACAATCTCCACTGCTTTCTCTATATTCGGGACGGGCTCCTGAAAAAAGACTATGTGCGGTCGCATCGGGTCGCCGTTGCGTCCTCGGGTCGCCGGTGTGGTCTCCAGATGGTCTGTGTCGAGGGTCTCGATGTAATCGGGATTGCTGACCGAACGTATCTTCATCAGCTCTCCATGGAGATGAAGCACGTTTTTTGACCCTGCGCGTTCGTGGAGGTCGTCTACATTCTGTGTTATAACGTAGACGTCAAAATCTTTTTCAAGTTCTGCGAGCGCCTTGTGAGCGCCGTTGGGCTCAGCCTTCAGGAGCTCCTTCCTTCTTTTGTTGTAGAAGTTGTGCACAAGCTCCGGATTCTGCGCGAATCCTTGCGCTGACGCAACTTGCATCACCGGATAGTTTTCCCATAATCCTCCGGCGTCGCGGAAAGTTGTGATTCCGCTTTCTGCACTTATTCCAGCTCCGGTGGAGATAACAAGTATCGGTTTATTTTTCATAGTGTCCGTTTTTACGCTTCTGCAAATATAACACTTTTCATCTTCCGGGGCAAAACGGGTGTGTCTTTTTTTGTTAAATTTACAATAATAGATGTGGAACTCGTCTTGAATTATCAATATCATTATTTTTAAACAAGCTCTTAACTTTCGTAAATAAGTCAAGATGGGTTTTATGTTTTAAAACATATTTGTCAAACATTAAAAATGTATTAAGGAAAAATTTCTTTAATTATTGTTTTTATACTACTTTTGCTTCCGATTTACCAATCGTTAATCAATCTATATCTATTCTATTTCCATCATGTTGACGACACTGCTCGTTTTATTCATTGTCGGCTATCTTGCGATAGCGCTCGAACACCCTCTGCGAGTTGACAAGACGGCGTCGGCATTGCTTCTGGGCATGCTGATGTGGGTGATTTATGCCATGGGTGCGGAGTCTGTGGTTCCCGTTGTTTCTGCCGACGGTTTCAGGCATTTCATGGAAACGCATCCGGGGCTTGAAAGCAAGTCGCTGCATGAGCAGGCTCTGCAGTATGTGCTTAATGTGGATATCGTGGAGCATCTCGGCGACATAATGCAGACGCTTCTGTTTCTTATCGGTGCTATGACTATTGTGGAGATGGTCGATGTGCACGGCGGATTCCGGGTGATTACCGATCATATCAACACGCGAGACAAGCGCAAACTGCTGTGGATAATCAGTTTCGTGACGTTCTTTATGTCGGCTATCCTTGACAATCTTACAACTACTATAGTCATGCTGATGCTGCTCAGGAAGCTGATAACGCAGAAGGACGAGAGATGGCTTTACGCAGGCATGATCATCATTGCCGCCAACAGCGGAGGCGCATGGAGTCCGATCGGAGACATAACCACGATAATGCTTTGGGTAAGCGGAAACATAACCGCTCCGGCGTTGCTGTCTTTCGTGCTTGTGCCTTCTCTGGTGTCAATGCTTGTGCCACTGGTGATAATCAGCAGTAAGTTGAAAGGGGAACTTCCCCCGCGCGATGTGGTGGTGGAAAAGAACTCGTTCATTACATCCGGTCAGCGAGCCACGATGTTTTATCTTGGAGTCGGCGGACTGATATTTGTGCCGGTGTTCAAGTCTATAACCCATCTGCCGCCTTTTATCGGTATGCTTTTCGTGCTTGGCGCGCTTTGGGTGTTTACAGAGATTTTCTATAATTCGAAGATGCTCGAACAGGCAAAGGAACTGCGTCTGCCCAAGGTGATTTCGCGTGTGGACATGCCTTCAATACTTTTCTTTCTCGGAATACTCATGGCGGTGGCGGTTCTTCAGAGCACAGGAATACTTTCTGACATAGCCGCTTATCTTGACAAAGAGATTCATAATGTATACTGGATCGGACTCGTTCTCGGCGTTCTTTCCGCGATTGTAGACAATGTTCCCCTTGTTGCCGGCGTTATGGGTATGTATCCTGTCGCAGATCCGGCGGCTGTAGGTTATGCCGCGAACTTTGTCATAGACGGCACTTTCTGGGAACTGATGTCTTATTGTGCGGGAGTCGGCGGCTCCATACTGATCATCGGTTCGGCAGCCGGTGTGATTGTGATGGGACTCGAAAAAATCAGCTTCGGCTGGTATATGAAGAAATTTACATGGGTGGCACTGCTGGGTTATCTTGCAGGCGTGGGTGTCTACGCTCTCGAAAAGCTGATATTCTGTTAGTTTGCGGGTGGCGGGCGCCTGACTCTCCAACGCCCCTACTAACTTGTATTTGCTTATGATTATAGGATTCGACGGAAAAAGAGCTGTGTCTAACATGACCGGGCTTGGTAATTATTCCAGACTTGTGATTGAGCGCGTCGCGATGGAAAATCCCGCTGACAGGCTGTTTGTGTATACACCTTCGCTTCGCGATAATCCGCGTCTGGAGACTGTGAGAGGATTTCATAATGTCGAATTCAGACTGCCTCCCCCCCAGGGTTTCAAAGGGGCTTTGTGGCGTTCGTTCGGTATTGCCAACAATCTTTCCGCTGACAAGGTGGATGTGTTTCATGGTCTCAGCAATGAACTGCCGTTGAATATCAGAAAGAGCGGAGTGCCCTCGGTTCTTACCATGCATGATGTGATATACCGGACAATGCCGGAATGCTACAAGCGCATCGACAGGCTGATGTATGATTTCAAATACGGAAGGTCATGCATGAATGCAGACAGGATAATTGCCGTGAGTGAACGCACCAAGGAGGATGTCGTGAGGTTCTATGGTGTGGATCCGGACCGTATTGATGTGATATATCAGGGTTGTGACGAATCTTTCCGCAGGTTATGGGGTGCTGATGAAATCTCCGCGCTGCGCTCCCGTCTTCGTCTGCCGGAGAGGTATATCCTGCAGGTCGGCACAATCGAGCGCAGAAAGAATCTTGAACTTACCGTGCGTGCGCTCCCCTCGCTTCCGATGGATATAAGTCTGGTGGTTGTGGGGCGTGACCATCACGGTTACAGGCAGACCGTGGACCGCATAGCCCGAGAGCTGGGTGTGACGGGACGTATACATTATTATTCGGGTCTTGACTTCAAAGATCTGCCGGGTGTGAACCAGGCGGCAGAGGTGATTGCGTATCCTTCAAGATATGAGGGATTCGGCATCCCTGTTGTAGAGGGTCTGGAAAGCATGAGGCCTGTGGTTGCAGCCACGGGCTCGTGTCTTGAGGAGGCGGGGGGACCTGAGTCGCTGTATGTGGATCCGGATTCTCCCCGGGATATGGCGGCAGCTCTGATTGCCGCTCTGCGTGGCGGACGCGAGATAGAGGAGATGACTAAGGCGGGTAAGGAGTATGCGGCGCGTTTCGACAAACGCCGCATGGCTTCCGACATCAAGGAAACTTATGCGTTGGCAATAGATTCATTCCAAAAGAACAGAAGCAGGATTTAACAATTTTAATGTTTTTTTTGTTAATAAGGTAACAGTAAAAATGTGTACCTTTGCACGTCTGTGTGGCGACAGTATTGCCCTGAGCTGTGACGCGGACAGTGCGACATGTGTTTTCCGACACTTGATATTATTGTAATTCAACAAAATGAACATCAACTACAGAGAGATTTCAAAAAGGCTGTTCAGTAAATGCAGCCTTCAGAAGATCAAGAGAACGATGCCCCGTACAAAGAAAGCGTGGCTTGTAATCATACTGATAATTCTGATTGTGTGTGCCGGACTGTATTTCCTGCTTAAACCCAAGACGCAGGAGGCTCCGTTGCCGATTGTGGAAGTCGAGACGGTGGAGACTGCCGATGTCAACATATATGGTGAATATGTGGGTCGCATCCGTGCGCAGCAGTTCGTGGAGGTGCATGCCCGAGTCGAGGGCTATCTCGAAAAGATGTGTTTCAAGGAGGGCTCTTATATCAACAAGGGTCAGACTCTTTTCGTAATAGACCCCAAACTCTATGACGCGCATGTGAACAAGGCGCGTGCGCAGCTCAACAAAGCGGAGGCGCAGGCGCGCAAGGCAAAACACGATCTCAACCGCATAAAACCTCTTTATGAGCAGAACGCGGCTTCGCAGCTTGATCTTGACAATGCCACTGCTGCGTATGAAAGCGCTATGGCGGAGGTTATTGTGAGCAAGGCTGACCTTACGCAGGCTGAGATAACGCTGGGTTACACGCGTGTTACATCTCCGATCTCAGGATATATATCAGAGAGGGTTGCCGACATTGGTACGCTTGTCGGCCCTTCCGGAGGAAAGTCGCTCCTTGCCACAGTGGTGAAAAGTGACACCGTGCGTGTGGACTTCTCCATGACCGCGCTTGATTATCTGAGAGGGAAAGACAGGAATGTGAATCTCGGGAGCGAGGATCCTTCGCGCAAATGGAATTCGTTTGTGACAATCACGCTTGCAGATGGTTCGGAATATCCGCACAAGGGTCTTGTTGACTTTGCGGATCCGCAGGTTGACCCGAAAACCGGCACTTTCTCCGTGCGTGCCGAGATGCCGAATCCTGACCGCAGTCTTCTGCCGGGAGAGGTGACAAGAGTGAAAGTGCTTCTGGATGTGCGCGAACAGGCGGTGCAGGTTCCGACAAAGGCTCTGGTGCTTGAAAAGAACGGGGCTTATATTTATGTGGTGCGTCCCGACGATGTGGTTGAGAAGAGATTTGTCGAGATCGGACCGGAGGTCGGCAACAACACAATAGTGGAGCGCGGACTTGCCAAAGGTGAGAATATCGTGGTGGAAGGATATCATAAGCTTAATCACGGCATGAAGGTGCAGGCTGTGAAAAAGTCAGACGGCACTGCGGATAACAACGATAAACCGGAATAATAAAAGGGACATCAGACATGCGTAAAAATTTCTTTCTCGAGCATCCCGTCTTTTCGATTGTGATATCCATAGTGATATTCATAATCGGATCAATCGGTCTCGCCATGCTTCCGGTAGACCAGTATCCGGAGATTGTGCCCCCGGTTGTCAGGATAACGGCTTCATATCCGGGAGCCGACGCCACGACTGTGACACAGGCTGTGGCGACTCCGATAGAGCAGGAACTTAATGGAACCCCGGGCATGATCTACATGTCGTCGACAAGCAGCAATTCAGGAGGGTTCTCCGCATTGGTGACTTTTGATATCGACACCGATCCGGAACTTGCGGCTGTGGATATACAGAACCGTATAAAGAAGGCTGAGTCCCGTCTGCCGGCGGAAGTGGTGCAGAACGGCATATCCGTTTCAAAGGAAACCGCGAGCCGGCTTATGACTATAACAATCCTTTCTGATGACCCCAAGTTTGACGAGGTTTATCTCAGCAATTACACCACACTGAATGTCATAGACCCGATACGAAGAATCCCCGGAGTGGGAAGCGTAAGCAATGTGGGTGGCCGTTATTATGCCATGCAGATATGGCTGCAGCCCGACAAACTCGCTGATCTCGGTTTGACGGTGAAGGATATTCAGAACGCGTTGAAAGACCAGAACAGGGAGTCGGCGGCGGGTGCGCTCGGTCAGGCTCCCGCAGAGGAGATTGATGTGACGATGCCTATAATAGCGAGGGGACGGCTTTCTTCGGTGGAGGAGTTCGAGGATATTGTGCTCAGGGCTTCGTCAAACGGCTCGATCATAAGACTGAAGGATGTGGCGAGAATCTCGCTTGAGGCGCAGAGCTATTCTACGGAAAGCGGAATAAACGGCGGTAATGCGGCTGTGATTAATATCAATATGCTTCCGGGTTCGAATGCCATGGAGGTGGCGGATGCCGTGAAGAAAGAGATGAAGTCGCTGTCGGAGAATTTCCCTTCAGGAATAAGCTATGACATACCTTTCGACATGACCACATACATCAAGGAGTCTATACATCATGTTTATCAGACTTTCTTTGAGGCTCTGGTTCTTGTGATTATTGTGGTGTTCCTTTCGCTTCAGAACTGGAGGGCAACGCTGATACCGGTGATTGCGGTGCCTATTTCACTTGTCGGTACTTTCGGGGTAATGCTGATGTTCGGTTTTTCTCTGAATATGCTGACATTGCTCGGTCTGATACTCGCCATCGGTATTGTGGTGGATGATGCGATTGTGGTTGTGGAAAATGTGGACCGCATAATGCATGCCGAGCATCTTCCTCCCAAGGAGGCTACCGCTAAAGCCATGCAGAATCTCGGAAGCGCGCTTGTGGCAATGTCGCTCGTGCTTTGCGCAGTGTTTGTGCCGGTAAGTTTTCTGCCGGGAATAACCGGACAGCTTTACAGGCAGTTTACAGTGACGATTGCAGTTTCTGTGGTGATTTCCACCGTGGTGGCTCTGACCTTGTCGCCGGTGATGTGCGCGAAACTTCTTAAGCCGGCATCGCATAAACGCAAGGCAAGGATTTTCCGTCTTATCAATCTGTGGCTTGGTAAAGGCAACCGTTTTTACGGGCGTGCGATAGGCAGGACGCTGGCGCATCCCCGCAGGATGTATCTCACTTTTGCTCTGGCTATTGCGTTCATATATATGATGAACGAGCTGATGCCGCGCAGTTTTATGTCACAGGAAGACCAGGGGTATTTCACCGTAGAACTTGAACTTCCCGAGGGCGCGGCGATTGAGCGTACGCGGGAGGTGACGGAAAGGGCGATGGAAATGCTGATGGCAGACAAGGATGTGGAATATGTGCTGAACGTGACGGGGTCTTCTCCACGTGTGGGCACAAATCAGGCTCATGCCCAGCTTACCGTGATTCTCAAACCCTGGGACAAGCGTGAGACGGACGATATCAAAGAGGTGCGGGACCGTATACTCGACAGCCTGTCGAAATATCCCGAGAGCAAGGCTTATGTCTTCTCGCCGGCTATCATTCCAGGTCTCGGCACATCCGGCGGTTTCGAGATGGTGCTTGAGGCAAAGGCGGACGCGACATATGCTGATCTGCAGAATGCCGTTGACACCTTGCGCACGTATGCGGCGCGTCTGCCGATGGTCTCGGGTCTGTCTACATCCATGCAGGCTGACATCCCTCAGCTTTACTTTGATGTGGACCGTGACAGGGCACAGATGCTCGGCATCCCGGTAAGCGACATCTTCTCTACAATGAAAGCATTCACGGGATCCATATATGTGAACGACTTCAATATGTTCAACCGCATATATCGTGTATATATTCAGGCTGACGCACCTTACCGGATGCATCGCGACAATATAAACCTCTTTTTTGTGAAGAGTTCCGACGGCACAATGGTTCCGGTTTCATCGCTCGGCACCTCGCATTTTACTACAGGTCCGGGTACGATAGGTCGTTTCAATATGTTCAACTCGGCTACCATTTCGGGTGAGGCTGCGCATGGATACAGCACGGGAGAGGCTATGGACGCTTTGGAAAAGCTTGTCAAGGAGAAACTGCCGTCAAATATCGGAGTGGAGTGGAGCGGGCTTTCATATCAGCAGAAGCATGAAAGCGGTAATACAGGACTCATTCTCGGGCTTGTCTTCCTTTTTGTGTTCCTCTTTCTTGCGGCTTTGTATGAGAGCTGGACAGTACCTCTTGCCGTGATTCTGTCACTTCCGATTGCGGGAGTGGGAGCTTACCTCGGCATATGGCTCTGCGGTCTTGAAAACAATATCTATTTCCAGATAGGTCTGGTGATGCTGGTGGGACTTGTGGCTAAGAATGCAATCCTCATAGTGGAATTCGCGAAAGAGGAGACAGACAAGGGGGCGGATGCCGCCAAGGCTGCGAGAACTGCGGCGCGACTGCGCTTCCGTCCGATTGTGATGACTTCGCTGGCGTTCATGCTCGGACTTCTGCCATTGCTTTTCGCTTCGGGTCCAGGTTCCGCCGCCAGGCGCGATATCGGCACTGGTGTCTTTTTCGGCATGGCTGTGGCGATAACGGTGGGAATAGTGTTTGTACCCTTCTTTTTCGTGCAGGTAAATAAGTTTGTAAACAGACGAAAAAAAACAGAAGATTGCCAAATGAAATTAATGACATACATAACACTGGCGGTTTCGCTGGCGCTGACCGCTTGCTCCGGCACGAAGAATCTCGTGACGGCACGCACGGACATGCCGGAGACTTTTGTGCCTTCGGCTTATGCCGATTCCCTCTCCATCGCTGATGTGGCGTGGTGGGAGTTTTATACTGATCCCACATTGACGAGGATAATGAAAATCGCACTCGAAAACAACAGGGATCTGCTGAAGGCTGCCTCGCGAATAGAGCAGATGCGTGAACTGTATGGGGTGCAGAAAGCAAACCTTCTGCCGCAGGTGGGATTAAACGTGGGATATTCGCATGAAACCAATAATTATAATGGCACAGGCACAAAAAATGATCCGGAACATGATCTTAAACTGCCGATTACATGGGAAATGAACCTGTGGGGATCGATGTTTCACGCCCGAAATGCAGGAAAGGCGCGTTATATCGCGTCGGAAGAGGATTACAGGGCAATGCGCATGGAACTCATAGCGGAGGTGGCTACGGTATATGTGCGTTTGCTTTCGCTTGAAAATGAGCTTGCGATCGTGAAACGCACGCTGCACACCCGACAGGAATCACTTGACCAGGCGCGTATACGGTTTGAAGGCGGTCTTACGTCCGAAACCGTATATCAACAGGCAAAGGTGGAGTATTCAACCGCTGCCTCCATGATTCCGGATCTCGAACTGCGCGTGACATCCACGCGGAATGCCCTTACTCTGCTGATGGGTGAGTATCCCCATGAAATACTTGGCGAACGGACGTTTGAATTCAACACTGCGCTTCAGGACAAATTGCCTCTCGGTGTGCCTTCGGATCTGCTCAAGCGGCGGCCTGATCTCCGGGGTGCCGAGCAGCGTCTCAAGGCGGCGATGGCTGATGTGGGAATGTCATATGCCGATCGGTTTCCTTCTATTAAAATAGGTTTTACGCCGGGATTCGAGAATGATGCATTGACAAACTTCTTCAAATCGCCATTTACATATGTTGTCGGATCAATCGCCGGCAGTGTTTTTGATTTCGGCAGAAAAAAAAGGAAATACAAGGCATCCATAGCCGTATATGACCAGACCAGATATGAATACGAGCAAGCAGTGATGAAAGCCTTTACCGAGGTCAACACTGCAGTGACCGCGTATAGCGGTTATCAGAAAAACCGTCGACTGATGATAGAGTTGTGTGAGGCTGCCGCAAAATATGTCAATCTCGCACGTCTGCAATATCGTGGCGGCACGCTCAACTATATCGACGTGCTTGATGCGCAGCGGCGTTATTTCAACGCACAGATAGGAGTGAACAACGCCATGCGTGATGAGTATCTCGCACTCATAAATCTATACAAGGCACTCGGAGGAGGATGGAATTGAGGCTGCGGTTTTGTTGTGTTTTGTTGTGACGGCAAGTTTATCGCAAGTTTATCGCAAGTTTATCATAAAAAGTTTGCAGGATAAAAAAAATATTTGTAACTTTGCATCCGCAATCAAGGAGAGATGGCAGAGTGGTCGATCGCGGCGGTCTTGAAAACCGTTGAGGGTAACACCTCCGGGGGTTCGAATCCCTCTCTCTCCGCTGAACTTACTGGACAGAAATGGTCAGTAAACGGACAAAAAGCTACAAATCAATGATTTGTGGCTTTTTTTGTTGCCCGAAAGTCCGGCTTCCAAGACTTCAAAAGTAAATGGAATATTATGCTTAGAAACATTTTTAACCTTGCATGATTCAACATGATCAATTCTTTCAAATACGAATGCAGACAGATTTTTTTGCACATATCCAATGTGAACGCCATTTATATTGTAAACTTTTACTGCATTTGGATCAACAGCATTATCTGGTTCTGAAACTAATACAAGTGTGTCTCCTTTCTCCAAGAATCGTGCTGCTCGTATTTCGTCATTGGTTCTAAAATTGGTACCCTTAACTTCAAAGTCAATAGAGCAGGGATCAAAAATCCGTTTTGCATTACTTTCTTTTCGATCAATGTTGACTTTTTCCGAGAAGATAGGTTTAGTCTTGGGTCTTTCATATTTGACTGTCTTGGAATCTGATGGATCTCCTTCTATAAGAGTACCCAAAACTATAAAAACAATGATAATGGCGACTATTACAATAATGAATACCATAGTTTTAGTGTCAGTTGTTCTTGAAATTTTTCCGAAAGTAATCAAAATTTATCCAACGAACAAATTTTTCTAATGAAAGGATGACACCACGGAAGAATAATTCAATACGATATACAATCAGAAGCGCGGGAGTCTTGAAGACTCCCGCGCTTCTGATTGTATTAAAAAAGCCGCGCCAAGAGGCGCGGCATCGTTCTTTGATAAATGAAGTTACCCTCACGGGCGAAATATCTTAGAAATTGGCGGAAGCCAATTCGTTTGCAATAGAATGAACTGCACTTTGCAGCTTCAGATATTGCCCTTCCCCTGCTTTTACAAGACCAGAGGAATACTTACGCATAAGAGACGGATTTATTCCTGCCCTCTGAGCCACTTTAGAGACATTTAGGAAATCGAAATACTCAAAGAACGATTTCATATCATAGTGATATACGAAATCAAGTTCCGGAGGATTTTTCCCTTCTTCGATAAGCATATCCTTAATTTCGTGATATGCCTTAAGCATGTCTTCCTTAGCCTCCTGCGGGGAATCACCGAAACCCAAAAGACCGAAGTCCGGCAAATCCTCCTTCATGAAACATGAGCATCCGCCATCTTTCGCCATTTCAAAAACTATGTTGACTTTCATATCAATGAAATTATAAAGTTCCATCAAAAGGAGGCTTTTGCCTCCTTTGTTATTAATAACAAATAAAATAATTGATTTATGGAGATGAGTAGGGGATTTACCCCTACTCATTTTTAGAATTAAGGCATCAGTTCTTTTTCACTCCTGACACCTTCCGGACGTTACGTTCGGTGGGAGGTGGAACTTCCTTTGCGCCATGATGACCAAGAGGAAATTTCTTTTCCGTGATAGGAGAGAACCAAATACGATGATTCCCACCTTTCCGAACGACAAAGCATCCTGCGGCTTTCAATTCAGCCTCTAATTCGGAATACTTCATAAATCAAAGAACTATTTGTTATTATTAACAAGGCAAAGGTAACAAAAATGTTCCATATGCGCAAATATTTCAAGATATTTTTTACAATGATTCGGTAAAATTTGAGGTTGTTCAGCCTTGGCTAAGCCGCTAACTGAGCCAACCGATGATTTATTTTCTGAATTTTTAGTAGATGACAAAAATTAAATTTATGCTGTTAAACACTTAATTCTCAATCGATTAAATTTGCAAAAGTCCCTGAAAAATTAGTAATTTAAAGGAAAAGTTTGGACGCTTTTT
>Ga0137302_10080_pt1 | contig 83539 bp, 103 predicted proteins | sample Ramsor2O_GlcNAcB_FD_97184 | JGI IMG/M metagenome (GOLD analysis project Ga0137302, IMG submission 97184) | Mouse cecal microbial communities from Vienna, Austria - N-Acetylglucosamine amended with D2O_GlcNAcB | ecosystem: Host-associated > Mammals > Digestive system > Large intestine > Cecum... | reverse complement strand
ACGGGAAGAACGCCGATAACCCGGAGGAAAAGGGCTATTGTTACGACGGCTACACGGTTTTGACTGGGACAGAACCGCTTGCGTGGAGCCACGACGGAACGCCGGGCGGGATTTTCGGACTTTGCGGGAACTTTTGGGAGCGTGTAGCGGGCTTGCGCCTGCATAAAGGCGTAATTGAGTATATCCCGGACAATAACGCAGCAGCAGAAGACTTCAAGCCGCAGGACCCGGCGTGGGTAGTTGCACGAACAGAGGAACCGGGGGAAGAAGGGCTTCCGTTCGGAAAGCCGCTGTATCTTGACGCACAGTGCGGAAAAGTCGTGCTGACAGACGGGCAGATTGCCGGGGGCTGGAATTGCTGTCATATGCGGGATTTGCAGCTTGCCGGGAGCCTGAAAGAAGTCCCGGACATTGTACATAGACTGGGGATATTGCCGCAGGACTGGCAGCAGGAGAAAGCGGGGATATGGGCTGACAGTGAGCTTGAAGAAGCCGTGCCTTTCCGGGGTTCGTGCTTCGGCCTCACTTCCCACGGTGGGGTGGCGGCGTTGAACTTGTACAGCGCCCGTTCTCGCGTCTACTACAGTGTGTCCTTCCGTTCCGCTTTATACCTGAAAGACTGGAAACTGGTAACTGAACTACTGGGGCGGGCGTGATAACGCCCGCAGGAAAAGGACATAACAAAAAGCCTTTGAAGAAGTTCAACAAAGGCTTTTCGCTAACATTTTTTAATAAATCAAGTTCATGTTTATTATACCATGTTGGCGGTGTAAAAGCAAGCAAAATCAACGGGAAAACCGTTGAAAATGCCGGGTTTTTATCCCGGAAAACGGGCTTGTATGGGGTATTAACATTCCTACGAATAGTATATATATACTTGCGTAATATAGATATAGAATATATACTTGCGTAAGATAATATATATTATATACTTGCGTAATACATGGATAATAAGCAGGAGGGAAAGAAGGGGAGGGGGAACCCCCAGCCCGATAGATACCCACGCCACACAGGTATAAGGACAGCAAGGAAGGTGTGGTGGCTATGGGTAAAACATTCATGAGAGAGAAGAAGGTGGACTGCGGACAGTACAGGGAAGCGGATATAATACCCCGGACAGAAAAAGCGGATAAGGTGGCAAAGGGGAAGAGGGGGAAGCGGAAGAGGGTAACGGAACCAAAGCAAAAAGACCTGAACGAAAAGAACGCTAAAAGGTATCTTGTGCAGTTAGGGAATGGCAATTTTGGTATAGGTGATTTACACGTTTCCTGTACATACGATAAAGACCACCTGCCGGGCAGCATAGAGGAAGCGGAAAAGATAGTTAATAACTACTTGCGCCGGATAGCGTACAGGCGGGGGAAGTTAGGGCTGGACCCGCTGAAATATATCCTTGTGACAGAATATAAATTCGACAAGGCAGGGCAGATGATAAAGCGGGTTCACCATCACATTATCATGAACGGCGGTTTGTCCCGTGATGATGTAGAACTGATGTGGACGGCTGACCGCATTAACTGGAATAAGGCGCAGGACTTACAGTATAGAGCGAACATAAAGCAGATGGGGTGGGTCAATGCTGACCGCATACAGACGAACGAAAACGGAATTGAAGCCCTCTGCAAGTACATAGTAAAGGACCCACAGGGCAAGAAGCGGTGGAGTAGTAGCAGAAACCTTGTGCGCCCGGTAGAGCTTCCGAACGCTGATTATAAATACACAAAGAAGCAGATAGAGAAGCTGGCGAAGTCTAATGATTGCGGGAAGGAGTTCTTCAAGAAGCAATTCCAGAATTATGAAATTGTGAGTGTTGAACCTGTCTACTACGAAGAAACGGGCTGGCATATCTACTTGAAAATGTGGAAGAAGCCGGACAAAAAGCAGGGAAAGAAAAAAGGAGGGAAAAAGAAGTGATTCTTGAAGAGTTCATGAAAGAAGCTGTCCCCAGTGAAAGGCTGATTATTGAAGATAGCACAGGGGAGATTTACAGGGGTTTTGTAGCCTGTCTGGACTATGACAAAAAGATTGACAGAAACCGGGAAGTAAAGCGGCATGGATTGTCAACGGAAATATACAGGCGGGAAGAAAAGAAAGTGGGAGCCGCAAAGTATACGACGGACGGGGAGAAAGTACCCGTTGAAGGTATCAGCGAATTTTCTTTTTCTGACCTGATTATGAAAATATATACAAGGGTTGTGCTGGAGGGATAGAAAATGCTGTACGGAGAGTTAAAGAGGACATACCAGACATACAACAGGCTTGACCCGGAAACGAAAAAGGCGGCTTCTGAAATAGCTGCAAAATACCCGTATTGCACAGAACACGTTGCAAAGGTAATTGTGGCGAACGGGTTTGACAAAGAGAAAGCGGAAGAACAGATAAAGCGGGAGTTGATTCTGGGAAAAGCAGGATTTTAAGACAGAGATTGAAGGAAGGAGCTAAAAAGAATGAAATACAAGTATTACAGTTTAGAACGCCCGGTAATGCCGGGGACATATCCGAAACCGAAAGACAATCCGGCGATGCTGATTCACAATTTCAATAGACGGGAATATGTGCCGGAAATCGGAAGAATGGCGTGGGGATATATCGAATATGACAAGCCGCTTGAAAACAAAGATATTGACGGGCATGAGCTTATGCCAGCCGCTTTCTTTTCATAGCAGGGGAGGGCGGGGAAAATGACGTTAGGGAGCTTATTTGACGGGATAGCAGGCTTTCCGCTTGCGGCGAAGCGGCAGGGCATAACGCCTGTATGGGGAAGCGAAATTGAAGCGGACTGCATAGACATAAGCGCAAAGCATTTCCCGGATATGCAGCAGTTAGGGAACATCATGGAAATAAACGGCGCAGAGATACCGCCCGTTGACATTATTTCTTTTGGTTCCCCCTGTCAGAATTTGAGTGTAGCAGGAAACGGGAAAGGGCTTGCCGGGTCAGAATCAAGACTGTTTTTTGAAGCGGTCAGAATTATTGATGAAATGAGGTGTGCGACAAATGGAAAGTACCCAAAATACGCAGTCTGGGAGAACGTGGCAGGGGCTTTTTCAAGCAATAAAGGCAGGGACTTTCAAAAGGTGCTTGAAGAAATCACAAAGACCGCAATTCCAATGCCTGCAAGCGGAAGATGGGCAAATGCCGGAATGGTTAGAAGCAGGGGGGGAAGTACAGTTTGGAGAATGTTGGACGCTCAATACTGGGGCGTTCCCCAGCGTCGAAAACGAATCTATCTTGTCAGAGATTTTAGAACAGACCGTGCCGGACAAATACTTTTTGAGTGCGAAAGTGTGCTGGGCTATGCTGCAAAGGGCAGAGGATATGAAACGGGATATGCCGGACAAACTGCGGATTGCGCTTCTGGAGGTAATAGCGGAGGACTGGCACAAGGCGCAGACGGACAGTTGAAGCTGAACTTTGAAGAGGAAGAAGAAAAGAAGCATACAAAGTTAGATTTTGGACGGACCGGCGACAGGATATATATTGACGCAAAACAAAGCGTGACGCTGATGGGACGGGCAGGCGGCGGGGCGGCAAAGACGGGGTACTATCTTCTTCCCGTATATACGATTATCGGGAATGTACTGGGAAGGAAAGCGGGGAGCGGCGGCAATCAGACGGGAGTGGGGCAGGATATTTCCCCGACGCTGACAGAGAGCGACAGACACGCCGTGGAAGCCCCGGAAGAGAGCTGGCGGCAGAAATACAGGGTCCGTTCCCTGACCCCGTTAGAATGTGAACGGCTTGACGGGTTCCCGGATAACTGGACGCAGTACGGGGAAAGCGGAAAGGAAATGTCAAGCAATGCACGGATAAAGGCACTGGGAAACAGTATTGCCGTACCGTGTGCGGAACGTGTTTTCAGGGGAATAATTGCCACAGAACAGGAGGGAAGGAAAGATGGCTGAAAAGCAGAGGTTGTCCGAATCGGACACAATCATATTGTCTTTACATGACCGCTGGTGGAAGAAGATTCTGGCGGGAGAAAAGCAGCTTGAAATCAGGAAGACACGTCCTGCCGGGAAGGGTCCGTTCAGGGTTCTTGTGTATGTGACAGGGACAGGGGAAATAAAAGGGGAATTTATCTGCAATAGCTTTTTCAAAATACGGACTATCCCGGAAGTAAAGAGCCGGGCGGGATTGCTGGAAGTAGATGTTCCGGGGGCAAGCTGCCTGACCGGGCAGCAGTTGAAAGAGTACGCAGGAGAAAGCGGGAAGCCCTTGTGGGGCTGGTCAGTGTCACAGGCGAAGGAATACGACACGCCGCACAAATTAAGCCTGTACGGGCTGAAAAGACCGCCGCAGTCCTGGCAGTATTACAGAGGGGAAGACGTGCCGGACATTAAATGTAAGACAGAAAGAAGGTGAAAAAGGTTGTGGAGATATGAACCGAACACGTTTTTAAATGCGGACTGCCTGCCCGTCATGCGGGAAATACCCGATAAATTTTTTCAACTTGCGATAGTTGACCCGCCCTATGGAATAGGCAACGACGGACAAAAAAAGAAGGTGTGCAGCAATCCGAAACAAAGCAGGAAGGAACACGAACAGAAGGACTGGGACAGTAAAGGCATACCGGGGGCAGAATATTTGACACAGGTATTGAACGAAGAGGACCCGGAACAAAGAGAAAAGGGAATGGCAGCAGGCACAGAGCTTTTGAAGCATTGCAAATATATCTTTATCGGAAGCAGGTACGGACTTTCAGAAGGTATGCTTGCGGAAATACAGATTGCGCTTGAAGAGGGCATAACAGAACTTGCGCAGGAGAAAGGCGAGCTTGTGGAAGTGTACGGAGGGCAGCAGGCATGACAAAAGAACAGGTAACAAAGAAGCTGAAAGCCCTGAAAGCACTTGCAGAACAGGGAGTGGGCGGCGAAAAAGAGGACGCACGGCGGCTATATGAAAAACTGAAAAATAAGTATGGTATAAGTGAAAAGGAATTGCGGCAGGAGCCAAAGGACCCGCAGGAAAAACAATTTGACGGGGACACACTCTTTCAGGCAGCAACGGCGGAAATAATGCTGAAAGCAGAACAGGAAGAGTGCGACGCTTGCCCCGGTCATTACGGGCAGGAAGAGTGCGAAAGCTGCGGGACATATGAAAATATACAAAGACTTTGTTTGCAGCTTGAAAAGCTGTCAAGGCAGAGGAAAGGGAAGGGGCAGCAGGCATGACAAAAGAACAGGCAGCGGATAAACTGAAAAAGCTGAAAGCCCTTGCAGAGCGGGGCGTGGGCGGTGAACGTGAAAGCGCATTGAAGCTGTATCACAAATTGTTGGAGAAATACCAGATTGACGAAGGGGAGATATTAGAAGAGCGTGTAACGCTTCACTGGTTCAGCTACAAAACGGAACTTGAAGAAGATTTGCTGACACAGATTTTCTATAAAGTCACGGGAAGCCCTTCATATCACCATTACACGGGGAATTATAGCCGGAGGAAGAAGCGGGGCTGTAATTGTACGGAGATTGAAGCGGTGGAAATCAAAATGCTTTTCGACTTCTACAGGCAGGAGCTAAAGCGGGAGCTGGAAGCGTTCTTGATTGCCTTTAAACAGGGAAATAACCTGTACCCGGATAAAAACGCCCGTTGTTATCAGGAATACGACGGACCAGACAGAGAGCTGGAAGGGGAAGAACTGCGGAAGTATAAAAAGGCGGCATGGTTCCGGCAGGTATTAGATAAAAGAACGCCACCACGGGCATTGATAGGAGAAACGGAGGAAGAAGAGGAATGAAGCAGGAAGAAATAATGCAGGTATTCAGAGGTTATTTCAACTACATAAAAAGACCGGGGGCAGATGACCTTCTGCAATGGATGGACGCAAACGGCTTCTTTGAAGCCCCGGCAAGCAAGCGCCACCACGGAGCGGAACCCGGAGGACTTGCAAAACATTCAGTCAATGTGTTTAAACGGCTTATAAGGTTAAATGCAGAGGAAGAAGAACGGCAGGAATCTTTGAATTATAAATTGGAAACGCTTGCAATCTGCGGGCTTTTGCATGATTTGTGCAAAATAGACGCTTACAGGCAGGTAGAGGGGCAGCAGGGAAAGCCGGAATATCAGCTTACAAAGAATTTCCCTGCCGGACACGGGGAAAAGTCCGTTATCCTGATTTTACAGTTCATGCACTTGACACAAGAAGAGATTCTGGCAATCAGGTGGCACATGGGGCAGTATGACTTTTATGCAAGGGGCGGCGGGTTCGATTTAGACAACGCTTTCCGGCAAAGCAAGCTGGCAGTCATGCTTCATCTTGCGGATATGATGGCGACGCATTTTGACGAACGGGAGGAAGTGAAAGAGTGAAAAGAAGCGATTTAGAACAGTATCTGGGAAAAGTCGTTACAATAAAACTATTTGACAATGAAGTTATTACGGGGGAACTGCATAAAACAGGGGAAGAAAAATTTAAGAATAACCCTAACTTGTACATACCGCAGAAATGCTATTTCTTAATCAATCCCCGGTCATGCCTGTTTAAGAGTTCACACGTTAAGAAGCTGACAGAAGGGAGATAGAGGAAATGAGCTATTACACAAGGCAGCAGAACCGCAGGAGAGGCGAAGCGACAGAACAGGAAACAGTAATACAGTGGTGCGAATGGCAGCAGGCAAGCCACCCGGAATTAAAATTGATTCATCATATCCCGAACGGCGGCAGCAGGAACACGCTGGAAGCGGCGAACCTAAAGCGGCAGGGAGTAAAAGCAGGAGTGCCAGACTTGTGCTTGCCTGTAGCAAGAAACGGCTTCCACGGGCTGTATATCGAAATGAAGTACGGAAAGAACAAAACGACGGAAAGCCAGGACGAATGGCTGGAAGAACTGAAAGAACAGGGATATTTCACGGCGGTTTGTTACGGGGCAGAAGAAGCGGAACGGATAATTGCAAGGTATTTGCAGTTTCCGGGTTATCCTGCAATAGAGAGCCGGGCAATACAGATGATAGACTTTATAGAAGGACCAGTGCCGGAAGACCTTTGCACGATTGACCGGGACGGTGGCGCAGATGATTTTATGGGCTGCGGTCATTGTTTCGACGGTGGCGGGGAAGAGGGCGCAGACTGCGGAAGCTGCATTGTAAGCCGGGTATTTGAAGAGTATGCAAAGTTGACCGGGCAAGCGGCAGGGAAGGAGGGCAGCAGGCGTGACGGAAAAGACATATAAAGAAGCCGGAGAATTGCTGGAGAAGATAAAGAGATTAGAAAGTTTCATGTTTTGGTGTAGCGGAAAAAGGGAAGGAGGGAGGACATACAAGTGGGTAATAGTGAAGCTAAAACGGAAGTGGTGCGGGGGCGTGAGTGAAGAAGAATTTGAACTGACGGACCGCCTGAAAATGAAAATCTGTCAATGTGTAGAAGAAGAAATTGAAACGCTGAAAAAAGAGCTGGAAGAGCTTCACTAAAGGAGGGGCAGAGGATATGCGGCAACAGATACCGAAAGCGGCAATGAGGGCTTCTAATAACGCCATGCGGGGCTATATCCCGCATAATGCAATAGTTTCACAGGGGGCGAAGATTGCCGCCCGGCAGCAGGCGCAGGAGAAGCCACAGAGGGGCAAAAAGGGCAGGAAACGGGAAAGGCTTACAGAGATAAGCACAGGAAGCGGAAAACCCGTTTTAAGGCAGAATGTGGGCGTTGTACGGGCAGCAAAGAAATTGTTTGAGTATGAGGAAACAGGGCTTGCCCCGTATGAAGTCCGGGCGTTGATAGAGAGGGAAAAGGCATTGACAGAAACGGTGAAGAAAATGCAGGACTGGTGAAAGAAGGTGCGGGCATGGACCGTGAAAAATGTATTATCTGCGGAAAGACGCTGCCGGAGGACGGGCAGGGGATATGCGCTGACTGTCTGGCTGAAAAGTCGGACGAAGAAACCGCAGAGGAATTGCGGGATATAGCGGACGTGTTAAACATTACGGCAGACACGGACACGAACATAAAAAAAACAATGGAAGCAATCATGCGTATTGCTTACAGGATAGACGGGAGGAAAGAAAAGTGAAGGTTGACAAAGAAAAGCCGCCGTATCTTCCGAAAGTTGCATTTGTGCGGCTGCATACGGCAGGAAAAGAGGTAAAGGACTACCAGCAGGAGTTAAAGGGACAGGGCTTTACTTTCAATCAGTTTAAGCACATGAAGAAAGCTGATGAATTGTGGGACGGCTTAGAACTATGGGTAAGTATGTGGGACTATGACAATCACGAAAGCTGGCACTTATGGAACTGGAAGAAAGAAGATGATAAACGGGTAATGCTTGCTATGTATGAAGCAGAACAATATAACCCGTTTTGCGCTTATGAAGATGATTTTGAAGGATTCAAGGCTGACTGGGAAGCGGGAACCTATGACCCCGGCTGTACTTACACATTCCCTATTTCTGCGGTAGAGGTTCTGGAGGTTGTGCAGGAGGAAGAAGACAACAGAAACCATGAACGGGTACAGAAAGAAGTTATCCGGGCGAAAGAAGACGTTTTTCTAAAACGACGGGCGACAAAGAAGAAAAAGAGATACGGGAAAAAGAAAAGAAGATAGGAGGGCGAAGGAAGTGGGAAAGAGAAAGAGAAAGAACAGGCATTGTCAGAGTAAACAGGAGGTATTGCAGAGGGTCCGGCAGAAGAAAGCGGAAGAACAGCCGGAGAAGCGCAAGCCGCTTTTAAAAAGACAGTTGCAGACAATCAACAGCATAAAACCTTCTATTGACCGGGCAAGGGCGCAAATGAGGGAGAAGAACAGGAGGGAAAGCAAAAGTGATATTGTTTGAAAAGGCGGTGGAAGCGTTTTTCTTCTTCATATCAGCGGTAGTTATTATTTTGCTGATAGGGGCAGCGGGGCTTGTGTTTATCATACTGCGGGAGGTTGCGTGGTATGTCAGAAAACAGAATGAAAAGAAGATGGAGGAAAAGAACAATGCAGATGGCAGCATTTAGCGCAAAGTGTCCGTATGAAATCGGGGACAGGGTTGTGGTAATTGAAGTGGCGGGAACGAATGAAAACGGGGTAATGTATACGCAGCGGGAAGGAGTAATAACGGATATTGCCTGTACTCATTACATAAAGACAGGGAAAATAATTTTTACATATGAGCTGAACGGGTCCGGGAAGTATGAAAGGATTATGACCATAAAGGAAGTCGGGCTGACTGTCTGAAAATCTGCATATCTTACGCAAGTATACAAAATAGACAAATATACTTGCGTAAGATTGTGCATTTTGCCTATTGAAAATATACTTGCGCAAGTATATAATAAAGACATAATCAAACAAGAAAACAAGCGGAGGTATAAAGGATATGACAAAGAAAGCATTGAAAGAGAAATACACAGAATGGAACAAAGGAATTTCAGCACTTGACGCACGGCAAAGTGAAATCTGGGAAGAGTTGCAGGAAATGAGCGCAACAAGAGGGGACGGGAATAGATGGTGCTGCATGGAAAAGTTAGTCGAAAGCTTGACCAAAGCAGGGCTGGTATATCAGGTAATGCAAAAAGTTTCTGAATACTACAAGATAGAGGGGCAAAAAGAAGCGTTAAAGAATTTAGCGATTGCAACAAACAACTTTGAAATTTAGAGCCGGGAGCCGCACGGGGCAGCAGGTGTGAAGACCTGCGGGGCGGGTCCGATTCCCGCCCGGCGCATTACTGGGAAAATAAAAATATCATACCAGATACAAGGAGGAATGACACATGAAGACAATTTCTATTATCAATTTGAAAGGCGGGGTCGCAAAGACAACTTCAAGCGTCAATATGGCGCATATCCTGAACGCCGTACACAAAAAGAAGGTTCTGCTGGTCGATAACGACAAGCAGGGCAACGCTTCAAAGTTTTTCAACCGCCACAGCTATGAGAAAGCGGGCGTTGCAGAGGTAATGACGGACAGGAACATTGACACAGCAGCAGTCATTCAGCACACGGACTTTGAGGGGCTGGACATTATCACAGCAAACATGAACCTATCAACGGCGAATTTACAAGTAATGCTTGACCAGAGCCGCCCGCAGCAGACCCGGTTCAAAAGAGCGTTGCAGCAGGTAGCGGGGCAATACGACTTCTGCATTATAGACAATGCCCCGGATATTAACATAAGCACGATAAATGCGCTAGTTGCTTCTGATGATGTGATAGTGCCGATTACGATTGACGACTTTTCACTTGATGGACTGGAAGAGCTGACAGAACAGATTGAAAACGCACGGGAAGAGCTGAACCCGGCATTGTGCTTCCGGGGGTGCTTCATTACACAGTATGACAGACTGAACGAAGCAGACCAGCAGGGGGAACAATATCTGCAAGTATGCAATAAATACCCGCTTTTTGATACGCATATCAGACGCACGGCAAAAATGAAACCCAGTACATTTGAGCGGAAGCCGATTTTGATTTATTCCAGCCGCTGCGGGGCGGCGCAGGACTATAAAAAGCTGGTTGAAGAATATCTGAAAATGTGACCGAATCGGACACGGAAAGGAAGGAAAAAGAGATGGCAAAAGCAAAATTCAACCTGACAGACTTATTGAACAGCCGTTCAAAGGAGCTGGAGGAAGTAAGCGGAGGACAGCAGCAGGAAAGCGCAGCGGGGCAGCAGGACAACGCCACGCAGCAGGCAGAGGAAAACGCCATTATGAATATTGACGTTCATGACCTTGTACCGTCGAAAGACAATTTCTATCATGTAGACGACGAATTGAAGCGTTCTATTGAGCTTGTGGGCATATTACAGCCGTTACTGGTAAGCCGCCCGGAAAACGGCAAATACAAAGTGATTGCGGGGCATAGAAGACGGCTTGCGGCACTTTCCCTGTTAGAAGAGGGAAAAGAGGAAATGCGGTTTGTCCCCTGTATCTTCAAAAAAGCGGACGTGCGGGACCGCCTGGCACTGATTATGGCAAACCGCTTCCGGGATAAGACCGACTGGGAAAAGATGATGGAAGCAATTCAGGCAGAGGAACTGGCAAAAGAGCTGAAAAAGGAATACAGCCTGAACGGAAGGACCCGTGAAGTCCTTGCAGAGATAACAGGGACAACGGAAGCGCAACTGGGACGGTATAAGTCCATTTATAACAATCTTTCTGCCCGCCTGATGAAATACTTTAAAGAAAGCGTTATCAATGTTTCTGTAGCGGTTGAGTTGTGCGGCATGAGCGCAGCGGGGCAGGAGGAAGCAGCGGACAGGGTGGAGGAAGCCGGGACGCTTTCATTGATGGAAGCAAAGGAAATGAAGCAGAGGGAGGAAGCCGGAAAGGAAATGCCGGGGCAAATGAGCTTCACAGAAGACATTATGCCGGGCGTAACGGGGGAAGGTAAGGAAGAACACGCAGAAGAGGAAGAAACGCCCACAGAGGGCGCAGAGGAAGCCACAGAGGGGCAGCAGGAAGACTTCATGAACCAGCCGGAAGAATACGAAGACCCGCAGCCGGAAAATATCACTTCAATTTGCTATTCCTGCGAAAATTACGAAACGTGCCACGAAAAGAAAAGCACGGTCACTTCCTGCAATGCCTATGTGAACCGGGAAGAAGCCCGAAAGACAGATGAACAGCGGTACGACGAACAGCAGGCAGAAATTGACCGGGAAACGGCAAGGAAGCTGAAAGAACAGCAGCAGGAAGAGAAAATGCAGCAGTTACCGAGTGAAGCGGAAAAGAAGGTGCATGAAATCACGCTGGCGGGTTCAAAGTACAATGAAATTGCAAGTGAAACGCTGACATTCTATCTGTTAAAGAATGACGGGTACAGGGTAGGAGATACGGTGGTAATGCAGGAGTACACGGCAGGAAGAACCACGGGGCGGGAGATTGTAACAGAAATAACGTATGTATGGGAAGACTGGACAGGGCTTGAAGACGATTATTGCATTATAGGATTTACGGTTCAGGAATTGAGAAGAAGGGAAGAAGGCTGAACATAGTGGGATTGCTTGCGGATATTGCGGAGGTTATGGAAAACATGAAAGAAAACGGAGAGAGGGCAACGCCGGAAACGGTGATTGCCCTTGCCGTGTGGAAAGAAGGAGGTAAGAGGGATGGCAAAGACCATGAACAAAAACAAAGTCCTGAAATTGCTTGAATTGTTCCAGGAGATTGACGGAGAAATAAAGTCAAGACGCAGCTTTATTTCAGATTTAGAACAATATTACAATCCGATTCAGGGGGTAGGCTACAGCGACACAACAAAGGGGAAATATGCAAATTCTGACCCCACAGAACGGCTTGCATTGAATATCCCGGAGTATGTGCGGGGAGATATTCAGCGTTACCAGCAGGAAATAGAGGAATTGCAGAAAGTAAAGGTTGAAATCCTGAAAGAAGTGTCACGGCTGACAATGAAGCAAAAAAATGTTGTTTTCGGGTATTATTTTCACGGCATGAAGTGGGAACAGGTAGCGGAGCGGACGCACTACAGCGAAAGACAGTGTAAAAATATCCGGGACGGAGCGGTGGAACGGCTTCTGAAAGGTTTTGAAAATAACCGCATACTTTCTGAATACGAAATAAAGGAATGAAGGATTGCCCGGCATTGCACGGAAAAAGCTGGTATAATAAGGCGAAAGAAACAGGGCTTCAAAATGCAGGGGAAGCAAGGCTGGCTTCATATTCCGGGGATTTTGAAACCCTGATTTTTTTATATTTCCGAAATCAGGGCGGGGCAAAGCTGCGAAAACGAACGAAGGGAAGTGAAAGAGGGCATGGGAAGAAAGAGGAACCCGGAGCGGGACCAGAGCTTGAAAAGGTACATAGAAAGCGGCGGGAAAATGACGCTTGAAGAGCTTGCGGCGGCAGCAGGCGTTCCGAAAGCCCGCATAAGCAAGTGGAAATCAGAGGACAAGTGGGAAGAACGCCTGAAAGAAGCCCCGAAGAAAAAGGGCGGGCAGAGGGGAAATAAAAATGCGGCAGGCAGGACCCCTAAAAAGGACGGAAATAAAAACGCCGTCACACACGGAGCCTTTGCACAAGCGGGGATTGACGACATAGACCCGGAGAAAGCGGAGAAAATAAAAGCGGTAAAGCCAGGCGGCAGCATAGAGAAAATGACGGAGGAGCTGCAAAGCCTGTTAGTACGCAAGGCATATCTGGAGGGGCTATTGAAGCAGTACACAGCCCCGGAAGCGGAGGGGGCTTTCTATGCTGATAAGCTGGTACATATGGCAGTACCGAAGACGCTTGAAGAGGTACAGGGAGAGCAGGACAGCGGCATTGACACAGGGCAGGTGCAGGACCCGGAAGGGGGTACAGAGAAGCTAAAGACAGCAATGAAGACTATCATTAAATCAAGTGCATTTGATAGAGCTATGAAGGTAGAAGCAGAACTGAACCGCCTGCATGGACGTATCATAAAGCAGATAGACAGTATCAAGTCATATGAGATGGAAGAAAGAAAATTGTCGCTGGAAGAAAGAAAATATCAGCTTGCTAAACAAAAATTAACAGGTGAGTTCATTATTGATGATGAAACGGAAGAAATCATTGACGATTTGATGGACGGCGACTGAATGGGTGTAGGTTCTTTCAGCCGATTGGAAGCTATGCGGGTACGGCGACGCCCAGAACCTGCCTAGATACAAAATGAAAAAAACGGCTTCCGTTTCTGCCGGGAAATATTTAGAAAGGGGGTATGCAAAAATGAAGTTGTACACGTCGGCGGCGGTTGCACGGTATCTTGATATGACAGAAAGGAACGTGCGGACGCTGCGGGACAAAGGGATATTGACCGAATACAAGCCGGGGTTGTACGACTTGCAGACGGTGACAAAGCAGTATATAAATTTTCTGCGGAAGAAGAACCCGGAAGCGGAAGAAAAGGTGGACTACAACACGGAGCGGGCAAAGCTAGTGCGAGCAAAAAGGGAGAATCAGGAGCTGGAACTACAGTTGCGAAAGAATGAGCTTCACACGACAGAAGACATTGAAAAGATTGTGACAGATACGCTTGTAAATTTCAGGACACGTCTTCTGGCTATCCCTGCAAAATTAAGCCCGATTTTAGCAAAGAAGAAAGACCAGACGGAAATTTTTAAACTGATGAAAGCGGCGATTGATGAAACGCTGGAAGAATTATCTGACTTTGACAGAATAACGAAGGAGGGCGGGGAAAATGAGGGATAACACGGCGCAGCTTTTCCGCAGGTTATTCAAGGTACTACAGCCGCCGCCAGATTTGACGCTTTCTGAATGGGCTGACAAGTTCAGGCGGCTTGCTGCCGGGACGACTGCGGAACCGGGGCGGTGGAAGACTGCAAAAGCCCCGTATCAGCGGGAAATTATGGACGCAATCACGGACATATCAATAAAAAAAGTTGTGATTATGTCAGCGGCGCAGGTGGGAAAGACTGACGCAATGGTTTTAAATCCGATAGGATATTATATACATTATGACCCTTCCCCGATAATGGTTATACAGCCGACAATAGACATGGCAGAAAAATTTTCAAAAGAAAAGCTGTCCCCTATGCTGCGGAGTACGCCTGTACTTGCGGAGCGTGTAGACGATAAATCAAGAAGCAGCGGGAACACAATCACACACAAGATTTTTCCGGGCGGGTTCGTAACGATTGCAGGAGCGAACAGCCCCACGGGACTGCGGAGCCATACAGTCAGGATTCTTCTTGCTGATGAAATAGACGGATACCCGGCAAGTGCAGGGGCAGAGGGGGACCCACTTTTACTTGCAGCAAAAAGGCAGACTACCTACTGGAATAAAAAGCAGGTGGACATTTCAACGCCGACTATCAAGGGGGCTTCCCGGATAGAAATTGAATACGAGAACAGCAGCCGGGGAGAATGGAACACGCCCTGCCCGTGCTGCGGGGAATTGCAGCCGCTTGTATGGGGAAATGTTGATTATGATAAAAACGATTTATCAGAAATACGCTATGTTTGCGAAAAGTGCGGGGTCATATCCAGCGAAGCAGAGTGGAAAGAACACTTTGCAGAAGGAAAGTTCATACATGAGGACCCGGAAAACCCGGTCAAGGGATTCCACCTGAATACGCTTGCTTCTACTCTGACAACATGGAAAGAAGTTGTTGAAAAGTTCATTGAAGCAAACGAGGAAGTCAAAAAAGGAAATGTGCAGATGATGAAGGTATGGACAAATACCGAGATGGGGCAGACATGGGAGGAAGACGGGGAAAGCGTAGACGACGAAGAACTTTTGAGCCGCAGGGAATACTATAGTTGCGAAGTCCCGGAAGAAGTTCTGTATCTGACAGCGGGAGTTGATACGCAGGACGACAGGTTTGAAATTGAAGTTGTCGGGTGGGGTCCTGAATATGAAAGTTGGGGCATAAAGTACGCCGCAATATACGGGGACTTGCACGGGGACAGGATTTGGGAAGAGCTTGACACGTTTCTTGCGCAGACCTTCACGAAAGAAGACGGAACAAAGTTAAAAATTATATGTACCTGTATGGACGAACAGGGACACTTCACAAATGCGGTGCGGAAATTCTGCAAAGCAAGGTTCCACAGAAAAGTATTTGCTATCAGGGGTTCAAATAACAGCGCAGCGGCGTATATACAGAAGCCGAAAAAGGGAAACAGAGAAAAGGCATATGTATTTGAAATAGGAGTTGACACAGGAAAAAGCTGGCTTATGGATAGATTGAAACTTGAAAAGCCGGGTCCGGGGTACTGTCATTTTCCGTTAGAGCAGGGGAAGGGGTACAACGAAAAATATTTTAAAGGGCTGACTTCTGAAAAAAAGGTTCTGCGGTACAAAATGGGAAGACCATACTTTGCATGGGAGCTGAAGGACAAGGGGGAACACAAAAGGAATGAGCCGCTGGACTGCCGGAACTATGCGACGGCGGCAATCGAAATCACGCAGCTTCCGTTGAAGAAGCCGGAAGAAAAGAAAACGGCAGCAGCAGGAGCGGCGACAGTAAGAAGAAGAAAAAAGAGAAAAAGCAACGGAGGTATATTATAATGGCAGGAATTACACTTGAAGCAGCGAAAAAACATTTAGACGTATGGCTGGAAGCGGAAATGACGGTTGCGACAGGACAGAGCTATACAATCGGTTCCCGGACGCTGACACGGGCGAATCTAACGGAAATCAGGAACGCTATAGAGTATTGGAACGGGAAAGTTCAGAAGCTGGAGAACATACAGAGGAAGGGAGGAAGAAACAGGATAAAACGGGGAGTGATAAGGGACTTGTAAAATTGCCCGGTATTGCCCGCAATTTCCCCCGATTGCCCGAAATGCCGTTTTATTTCCTTTTTTTGCCCGGAAAAAGCTGATATTATATAAACTGGTAAGATTGAAAAAACAGCAAGAAAGCACTGGAAACAGTGCTTTTTTCATGCCATAAAACGGGAGAAGGTGAAGGATTGAACGGGATAGCAAGGGCAATAGACAGCGTAATTGCCACGGTTGCGCCGCAGACGGCGTTGAAAAGGACGGCTGCAAGACAGAAAATGCAGATTTTGAACAGCGGTTACAGCAATTACGGCGCAAACACAACAAAAAAATCCTTAATCGGGTGGAATTACGCAGGAGGTTCAGCCCGTGAGGATATAAACGACAATCTTTCTGTATTGCGGCAGCGTTCCCGTGATTTATACATGGGTGTACCGATTGCGACAGGTGCAGTAAAAACAATGCGCACAAATGTTGTCGGGCGGGGGCTGATGTTGAAACCAACGGTAGACGCAGAAGTGTTGAAGCTGACAGCGGCGCAGGCGCAGCAGTTAGAAAAAGAGATAACAAGGGAATGGGCATTGTGGGCAGAAAGCCCGGATTGCGACATGGCAAGGATAGATAATTTCTATGAGTTGCAGCAGTTAGCGTTTTTGAATTGGCTTGCTTCCGGGGACACGCTTGTATTGCTTCCGACAAAGAAGCGGAAGAACCAGCCCTATGATTTGCGGGTGCAGCTTGTAGAAGCTGACCGACTTTCAAGCCCGAATAATTTTGACACGTTCGACAATCAGATTGTCGGGGGCGTTGAGGTTGACAAAGACGGGGAGGTGGTAGCGTATCATTTTTCAAAACACCATCCCTTGTCATACGCAAATGAGCGCATGGAGTGGCAGAGGGTAGAAGCATACGGAGAAAAGACGGGAAGAAAGAACGTGCTGCATTTGATGTGTCGGGAGAGGATAGACCAGCGGCGGGGCGTTCCCTTCCTTGCCCCGGTCATAGAAGCGTTGAAGCAGTTAGGGCGGTACACGGACGCTGAATTGATAGCGGCGGTTATATCCGGGCTTTTTACTGTCTTTATTGAAAAAGAATCAAACGAAGACGGGGAGCCTGTAGGGTCAGGGATTGCAGAAGAAGACTTGATTGACGAAGACGACGAAAACAGTCTGGAACTGGGACCCGGCGCAATACTTGACCTTGCAGAAGGGGAAAAGGCGCATGATATAAACCCCGGAAGACCGAACAAAAATTTCAGCGGTTTTGTGGAAGCTATCTGCCGACAGATAGGCGCAGCACTTGAAATTCCGTATGAACTACTTTTAAAGCATTTTACAAGTTCCTATTCTGCAAGCCGGGGAGCTTTAGAAGAAGCGTGGAAAATGTTCAAAATGTATCGGGCATGGATGGCGAACGACTTTTGCCAGCCTGTATATGAAGAATGGCTTGCGGAAGCGGTAGCAAAAGGCAGGATAAAAGCCCCCGGATTCTTTACAGACCCGTTGCGCCGGAAAGCATACTGCAAGGCACAGTGGAACGGACCCGCACGGGGACTTCTGAACCCGGTGCAGGAAGTAGGGGCAGCAGTAACGAGAGTTGAAAACGGCTTTTCTACAAGAAGCGCAGAAACAATGGAGATGGCTGGCGGCGATTTTTACAGTAATTGCGAACAGCTAAAGCAGGAAGAAAAGAAGCTAAAGGAGGTAAAGAAAATTGTCAATGCAGGGGAACAAAAACCCGGAAGCGCAGCCGGGCAGCAGGGGAACGGGACAAAACCCGGAGAACCAGCAGAACAGCAGGACGACAACGGGACAAAGCCCGGAGAGCCAGACGAACAGAAAGACGGCGACGGGCAGCAGGGAGAAAAACCCGTTCGGAGTGACACAGAATAAATTCTGGGACTTTGTACCGGGTACGGCGACAAAGCCGCCTGAATTGCTTCTGTACGGGACTATCAGCAGTCAGCAGAGCTGGTGGGAAGACCGGGTAACGCCCGCACAGTTTAACAGGGAGCTTGCGGCACTGGGGGAAGATGTGCCGGAAATAGTAGTGCGCATAAACAGCCCCGGTGGTGATGTGTTCGCAGCGAACGCAATCTATACACGGTTGAAGGACCATGACGCAAAAATCACGGTAAAAGTTGACGGGTGGGCGGCTTCTGCCGCCACTATTATCGCAATGGCGGGCGATACAATCAAGATACCGAGAAACGGCGTTTTCATGATACATGACCCGGCAATGACCGTCTGGGACACGTTCAGGGCAGAAGACTTTGAAAAGATGGCGCAGGAATTGAAAGTAATAAAACAATCAATCATAAACGCCTATTCTGTAAAAACGGGAAAGACGGTTGATGAAATATCCGGCTTTATGTCAGATGAAACATGGTGGACGGGCGACGAAGCGGTGGAAAACGGCTTTTGTGATGAATTGATGTTTGAGGAAGCCCAGACGGTCATTGAAAACGCAGGAAGAATCATTGTCAATTCTGTACCGATTGACATGGGGAGTTTCAAGACCGTTCCTAAAATGTTGTTAAACAGCCCGGCAGCAACGCCGGGAGGTTTACAAAACGGCAGACAGCCGGAAAATAAACCCAAAAAGGAGGAAAAAAAGATGGAACCGAAAGACACAATCACAACGATTGAAGCATTGAAAGCGGCATATCCCGACTTGACGGCAGCAATAGAAGACAACGCCCGGAAAGAGGAAAGAAACCGTATCAAGGCACTGGAAGACGCAGCGGTGGGAGGGTTTGAAAGCATTGTGCATGACGCAAAGTTTGTGAACCCTATTTCTGCCGGGGAAATGGCGTTGCAGATTGTAATGGAACAAAAGAAACAGGGCGGCGCATACCTGCAAAACAGGGAAGAAGACGTAACAGACAGCCACGTTTCTGACGTAGGCGCAGGCGCAAGCGAGAAGGGAAGCGAAGGGAAAGACCCCTTCAATGAAGCGATTGACCGCTTATTTCCCGACGTGAAATAAAGGGAGGGACGACAATGGCAATGTACGAGATTGAAACAAGGACGTGTGAAGCAAAAAACTTTTTCGCTGGCGACTTCCAGACGCTGACAGAAAGCGGGACGGCAGGTGGTGAGCTTGCAGAACATATGCCCGTAACGGAAGACGCAGAAGGAAAGATTGTTGCGGTGACGGCAGAAACGGCAGCTAATGTTGTGGGAATTACGGCAGCAGCAGCGGCGGCAGATGAACCCGTTGTATATTACATGACAGGAGAATTTTTTCAGGAAGCATTGAACCTGCCGGACGGCGTAACAGTAGAAGACATAAAAGGACCACTGCGGAAAATGTCAATTTTCCTGCGGAAATTAGGTTAAAAGGGAGGATAAAAAGATGGCAAATGAAACAGTAAGCATTTATGAACCACGGACAATGGGGCGTGTAGTTTCCAAAATGCCCCCCGTGCATACATTTTTCAGAAGCACTTTCTTCAAACATGAAGAAACTTTTGTAACAGAAGAGGTTGACGTGGACTTTGTAAAGGGTTCCCGTAAGGTTGCGCCGTATGTACACAGACTTATCGGCGGGAAGACCGTGGCAAATACCGGGTACGAAACAAAGAGCTATAAACCGCCTTTAGTTGCGCCTGATAAAATTACAACGGTTGACAATCTGTTAAAGCGGCAGCCGGGGGAAAGCATTGTTTCAGGAAGGACCCCTGCGGAACGTGCAGTTCTGAAAATGTCAAGTGACTTTGTGGAGCTGCGGGAAATGATTACACGCCGGGAAGAGCTGATGTGCGTACAGTCTATCTTTATGGGGAAAATCCCGATTATCGGGGAAGGGCTGAACGAAGTGATTGACTTCAAGTTTACGAACAGGGAGGAAATAACGACGGCAGCAAAGAAGTGGACCGGGAAGGATTCTGACCCGATAGCAGACTTGAAGCGGTGGCATAAGAAAGTGCAGCAGACAGGGTTCACAAATTGCGATATGTGCATTATGTCAGATGATGTTGCAACGGTATTTGTAAACCATGAGAAGGTGAAGAGCCTGCTGGACGTGAAAAATTATCATCTTGCTGTCATTCAGCCCCGGCAGCTTCCGAATGGCGTAACCTATATCGGGACCATTCACGAATTAGGGCTTGACATTTACACATACAACGAATGGTATCTTGACGACTGGACAGACCCGGACCCGAAGAAAGCGACGGAAAAGCCGCTTGTCCCGGAAGGTGAGCTTGTACTTATCAGCAGCAATGCAAACTATTCCATGTATTACGGCGCAATAACTTTGATTGATGAAAATACAAAGGAGTTCCGCACGGTAGAAGGAAAATATGTGCCTGATACATGGGTAAAGAGAAAGCCCGCCAGAAGGTTCCTGCAATTATCTTCTGCCCCGCTGTCCGTGCCGCACGACGTAGACAGTTGGTTTGTAGCGAAGGTAATATAATGGACTTCAAAGCGCAGATAATAGAAGACCTGAAAACATTCCATAACCCCGGAGAATTTGCGGAAATAATGCGTATATGGTACGACGGGCAGCAGTACGAAGTACCAGCCGTGCTTGACCACATGACAGGGACAGACAGGCAGAAGCCGGGCGGCGATAATGCAGAGGGGATATATAGAGCAGAAGCAATGCTTTATATATCCCATGCAGATATGGGCATTGTACCGAAAAAAGGGCGTGAAATCGAGATAGAAGAAGCCGGGGCAGTAAGTCTTTATACGATTGAGAAAAGCGACTATGAAGCCGGGGAAATCGTGCTTGAACTGGGGGCGTATACAGAATGATTGAAGTATCAGCGGAAGCGATAGAACGGGTAGAACGTATTCTGGCGGGCGTTCCGAAAGGTGCGGAACGTGCATTATCAAACGCAATAAACCGGGGATTGTCACGGGTGAAGACCGGGGCGACAAAACGGGTAAAAGAAGTGTATACCGTGCAAAGCAGCGCATTTACAGCGGCAGCAAATACGCAGGTAAGCAAAGCAAGCACAAGCAATTTAGCTGGCGTTGTGACTTTTGCAGGCTGCAAGATACCGCTATATAAATTTCAGGTAACACCAAAAGCCACCGGAGTAGGAAGACGGGTAAAGGCGGCAGTCATGAAAGGCGGCGGCACGCAGTTTGAAGAAGCGTTCATTGCAAACATGAGGCACGGAACGGGAGTTTTTGAGCGTGAAACGTCGCAAAGGTTCCCAGTAGATGAACTGATGGGGCTTTCAGCGGCGCAGATGGTAGGAAATGAAAGGGTTGTTCAGGAGCTACAGGAAGGAGCGCAGGAAGTCATAAACGAGCGGCTGGAACATGAGATTGAACGCATTTTGAACGGTTACGGAGGTTAAAGGAATGACCGCTATAAATTTGTTAGAGTGTCTGGAAGAGTTTGTGAAAGAGAAAACCGCAGACATTAAACTACAAGTGAAGGTAAGGAACCTAAACCCGCAGGAAGTGAAGGAACGGGCGGCAGACGTTTACAAAATGCGTCTTCCCAAAAAAGAAGACCAGACAGAGAAAGTCCCGTATATTCTTCTTCAATTCCTGACCGGGAAGGACGACAAGGAGAACGGGGAGCCGCAGGAAAGCGACTGCAAAATACGGATAGTGGTTGCAACGTATTCAGAGGACGGCGGCGAAGGCTCTTTTGATGTGCTGAACGTGCTTTTGCGTATCAGGAGCGAACTGGAAAAAGCCGGGGTTATCGGTGAACGGTTCGTGCTGCAATATCCGCTTGAATACATTGTGTACCCGGACAGCACACAGCCCTATTATTTGGGTGAAATGATAACTAACTGGTCAATACCGACAATAGAAAGGGAGGTAACGGACATATGGCAGTAAAAAAGAACGCCACAGAAGCCGCAGAAGCGGCAGAAGAGAAAAAGACGGTAAATAATACCACGAAAGAAGGAAAAGCCGAATCTGGGGCAAATAACGAAGCCACAGAGGGAAAAAAGAAGGAGGGGGAAACGGTGACGCTTGCATATATAGGACCGTCGCTGCCTGCCGGACTTCTGAAAACAAATAAAATCCTGATAGGGACAAGGGAGGAAATAGACAAAGAGCTTGCAGCAGTTCTGGAGAAGTACCCGCTTGTGGGGAAAATGCTTGTCCCGGTTGAAAAGCTGGCAGAGAAAAAAGGAAAGGCGGCAACGGCAGGAAACATTCTGAACAAATATTACACAGACATTGTTTCTGCTATTGCTGCAAACGAGAGGAAGGAGGAGTAAAAGATGGCTGATATTACACATGGGATTGACACGAAAAAGCAGCAAACAAGCGTTGCAAGCCCCACAGTCGTAGCAACGGGGATTCCGTTTGTGGTAGGAGCTGCCCCGGCGCACATGGTAGGCGGGAAGGTGAATGATGTTATCATGGCGAATGACTATGAAGAAGCCGTGAAAGCATTGGGATATTCCGACAACTGGGAGGGGTACGGGCTTTCAGAAGCAGTCTACACGCAGTTTGTTTTATATCAGCAGTCCCCGGCGTTTTTCGTGAACATTCTGGACCCGTCAAAACACAAAAAGGAAGTGAGCGGGAAGAAATACGAAGTTGCGGAAAACCAGATTGCGCTTCCGCTTGAAACGATTGCAGAAAGCGTGGAGATTGAAGGGAAGGAAAAAGGCACAGATTTTGAAGTGTTCTACAATGATACAGCCTGTATTGTTGAGTTTGTGGAGGACACGACAGGAGAAATGACAGTATCATGTACGGAGGTTGACCCGTCGAAAGTGACAAAAGCTGATATTATCGGCGGTTACAGCATAGCGACACACAAGACGACAGGGCTTGAACTGATTGACGATTGCTTCCCGAAATACAGGATTGTTCCTGACCTGATTTTGTGTCCGAATTGGTCACATGACCCGGAGGTGGCAGCGGTGATGTCAGCAAAGGGCGAAAATATCAACGGGCTTTTTGAAGCAGACGCACTTCTGGACGTAGACACAAGGGAAGAGGGCGGGGCGACGTATTACACGGAGGTTCCGGCATGGAAACAGTCAAAAAACTTCATGAAGCCGAATGAATTAGTATGCTTCCCGAAGTTGAAACTGGGTGACAGGGTTTTCAATTTTTCGACGCAGCAGGCAGGGTTGATGGCACGGACGGACAACGACGGTTCACTGGGCGACGGGACCCCCTGCGAAAGTGCTTCAAACAAGAGCTTGCAGGCTGACAGCATGGTACTGGCAAACGGTGAAGAAGTTGTGCTTGATGTGCAGAAAGCAAATTATCTGAATGACAACGGCATTATTACGGGGCTGAACTTTATTAACGGTTTTGTGAGTTGGGGAGATTATACAGCGTGTTTCCCGGCGAACACAGACCCGGTTGACTATTTCTATTGTATTTCCCGTATGTTCAAATGGGTTGCAAAGACGGTGACGCTTTCTTACTGGTCACACGTTGACCGTAAATTGACACGTCGGCTTATAGACGCAATTTTGCAGGGCATCAACGACTGGCTGGCGGCACTGACAGCAGATGAAAAGATTGTGGGCGGGCGTGTAGAGCTGCGAGAAGAGGAAAACAGTCTGACAGCGTTAATGTCAGGCAAGGCAAAATTCCATATCTACATTACGCCGCCGTCACCTTTGCGGCTTATGGAATATGTGCTTGAATATGATATTTCCTATCTGTCAAGCCTGCTGGCAGTGTAAGGAAGGAGGGCTAAACAATGGCGAAAGTTGATGAACTTATTATAAATTTTTCCGTTTATGAGGACGCAGTTGAGTATTTAGGAATGTCAGAAGCGACGCTGCCAGAAGTGTCGAACCTTGCGGAAGAGATTACAGGGGCGGGGATTGCCGGGAATGTTGAAGCGGTAGTGTTGGGACATATCGAAGCAATGACACTGACGCTGAATTTCCGAACAGTCACGAAAGCGGCAATTCGGCTGGCAGAACCGAGAATACATAACATTGACCTGCGGGCGGCGCAGCAGGTAAGGAACACGCAGACGGGCAAAATTGAAACGGTTGCGGCAAAGCACGTTATGAAGGTTACACCAAAAAAATTTGCGCCCGGAAAACTTGCGGCGGCTTCCGCAGCGGACGCAAGCGGAGAATATGCGGTATCGTCATATACGCTTTATCTGGACGGAAAGAAGGTAGTTGAAATTGACCAGCTGAACTTTGTCTATTATATCAATGGAACCGACTATTTAGCATCTGTCAAACGTGCGTTGGGGAAATAATAAAATACTTCAAAATATTGCTTGACTTTTTGGGCTACATGAATTATATTATTTATGGGGCTACAAAAAGTGAGGTGATAGCATGAGTCCTAGAACGGGCAGACCAAAATCAGAAAATCCAAAATCTAACCCTATTCATGTGCGGCTTGATGATGAAACACAAGAAATACTTGAAAAGTATTGCAATCAAGAAAACATAGCAAAAACAGAAGGGATTAGAAGAGGGATACATAGATTGAAGTCTGAAATCAAGAAATAAAAAACAGCCGTAGCACCGACCAAAGTACAAACGACTGTTTTTAACAGAAGTTACCTTCCATGAACCATTCTATCATGGTTAGGTAATTCTTTCAACAGGTTTTTGAAAGGAGAATACCAGATGGGAAAAATAATTGAATTTAGACGGAGGGAAGAAAAGGAAAACGAACCAGAGGGAGTACGTTTGTATTTTCAGTGTTTCAAAGCACTTAGTAAAAGCGAACAATATCAGGTAGAAGAAATGGTAAAGAACGCCATTTACAAAGGTATGCTTCAAAAATTAACAGATGAACAGACGCTTGAAATATATGGATATACTGCCGCAAAGTATAAAAATGAATATGAACGGGCAATCACAGAATTTAACAAAAAGTTAAGGGAATTGCTGGAAAAGCATGGAAACGAGGTAGTGGGATATGCCAAAAGCAATTAACATGAAAGGAAAATATTTCAATTATTGGAAAGTGATTGAACGGGCAGGAAAAACAAAGTACGGAGAAATAACATGGTTATGTGAATGTGTATGCGGAAAAAGAAAAGTAGTGAACGGTGCAACATTAAGAAACGGCACAAGTAAAAGCTGCGGTTGCATGAGAACAGAGCTATTGATTGAAAGAGTGCGGACACATGGAAAAAGAAAAACAAGGCTTTACAGAATATGGGCAAGAATGATTCAAAGAACCACAAACAAAAATCAGAAAGATTATGATTATTATGGAGAGCGTGGAATTGCTGTCTGTAAAGAATGGAGGGAAAGTTTCGACGCATTTGAAAAATGGGCGAAAGAAAACGGATATGCTGAAAATCTGACAATCGACAGAAAAGATAATGATAAGGGATATGAGCCGTGCAATTGTCATTGGGTAACAATGAAAGAGCAAAACCGCAATACAAGACGGACGCATTATTTAACATATAATGGACAAACAAAACCATTGACAGATTGGGCAGACGAAAGGCAAATACCGAGGGCTACACTTGACGCAAGAATTAACAAGCTAGGGTGGAGTGTAGAGAAAGCATTGACGACAGAAGTTAAGAAGCAAAATAAAAAGCAGCCGTGAAGGTTGCTTTTTTGATACAAAAATTTAAGGAGGAAAAGCAAATGGAAGAAAACAAAACAATCAATCAGGAGCCGCAGGAGGACTTTACAGAGGAAATGAAGGAAGCTAAAAAGACAGGAATTGTCAGCATGGACGGGAAAAAGAAAGAAAAAGAGAAAAGCGCAAATTATACGCACAAATTTTCTGAACCTGTAGAAATCGGAGGAAAGAAATTTACAGAACTTACCTTCTATTTTGACAGGTTATGCGGGGAAGATGTAGAAGCGATTGAAGAGGAATTGCAGGACCAGAACAAATACGTTTTGACCCCGGAAGTGTCGTCTGTATTCCAGACCATGCTTGCCGCCCGTGCAGCAGGCGTGGGGGCTGATGAAATCAGGCGGCTTCCTCTTGGGGAGTACATGAAAATCAAGAATCAGGCAAGAAGTTTTTTAATAGAATCGGGCTATTAAAAGTAAGCAGCCCCGGAAATTTTATCAGAAAACAGGCTTACAGACTGGCAAGGGCTTCTAACACGCCTATACCGTTCTTTATGCAGCTTACACTTTCCGCACTTTTCCGCTGGATTAAAAGCGTGAATGAAGTAGAAAGGGAAGACGCACGAGAGCGGGAACGCCTAACACATAAAAAGTGATAGGAGGTGGAAGCGATTGGCAGGGTCACAGAAGGAATTTGAACTTCTTTTTAAGCTGAAAGCGTCACTGGGCGGGAATTTCAACAGCACTTTCAAAGGTGCGATTGAAACACAGCGCAAGTTGCAGGACAGCATAAAAAGCGTAAATTCCATGCAATCAAAGGTTGACGGCTACACAAAGGCTTCAAACGCCATAGAGCAGCAGAGGGGGAAGCTGGAAAAACTGCAAGCGGAACATGAAAAAGTTTCGCAGAAGATACAGCAACACCAGACGAACGCTGAAAGGCTGCGGGCGAAAATCGAAGAAACAGGCGACGCAACGGGAGAACTGACAGCGCAGCTTGTGAAGGAAGAAAACGAAGTCGCAAGGAATACCGAACGCCTGAAAAGCAATGAAAACCAGATACGACAGACCACTGCCAGCATACACTCACAAGAAGAACAGCTTGAACGGATGGCGCAGGAGCTACGGGACGCAGGGATTGACACAGACAATCTGGAAGAATCAAACGCCCGCTTGCAACGGTCATATGAACGGCTACGGGGTTCGCAAGAAAATTTAAGCCGTATCAATTCCGAACAGGCAAAAATAAAAGAGAATATAGCAGCTACAAAGACACAGCTAATGGGAACGATAGGGGCGGTTGGCGCAGTTGCGGCGGCGATATACGCCGGACCCGTACAGGCGGCGCAGAAATACGAAACCGCTATGGCGAAAGTCGGGACGATTGCAGACACAAAGCAAGTGCCGCTTGAACAGCTTTCAAGTGAAATCATGAAGCTGTCAAACACGACGGGGATTGCTGCCGAAGCTATTGCAGATGATGTTTACAATGCAATTTCAGCGGGGCAGAAGACCGGGGACGCAGTAAACTTTGTTAGCAATTCAGCTAAACTTGCAAAAGCGGGATTTGCGGAAAGTTCGCAGACGCTGGACGTTCTGACGACGATTCTAAACGCTTACGGCATGGAAGCGTCAAAAGTAGGCGACGTGTCGGATATGCTTATTCAGATACAAAATAAAGGTAAAGTGACCGTGGGCGAACTGTCAAGCGTTATGGGTAAAATCATACCGACAGCAAACGCAAACGGGGTGGCATTAGAGCAGCTTGGGGCTGGTTATGCAATCATGACTAGCAAAGGTATTGCGGCAGCAGAAACCACAACTTACATGAATAGTATGCTGAATGAGCTTGGAAAGTCCGGGACTACAGCAGACAAACTTTTGCGGCAGACAGCGGGGAAGAGCTTCAAGGAATTGATGGCAGATGGGAAGAGCCTGGGCGACGTTCTGGGAATAATGCAGGAAGCGGCAGAAAGCAGCGGGAAAAGCCTGTCTGATGTGTTCGGGTCCGCAGAAGCAGGAAAAGCGGCAGTTTCCCTTTTGTCGAACGGTGTGGACGGATTCAACGAATCTGTAAAAGGAATGGTTGAGAGCGCAGGCGCAACGGAAGAAGCGTTTGCGAAAATGGAAAACACCACGGAAGCGAAAATGCAAAAGGCAAAGAACAGTATCGCAAATTTAGGTATTGTTCTGGGTCAAAACCTTCTGCCGATTGTCGGGAACCTTGCAGACAAGGTGGCTGCGGTCGTGATAAAAGTTTCAGAATTTGCGCAGGCGAACCCGAAGCTGGTTCAAACAGTCCTAAAAGTAGCGGCGGCACTTGCAGGAATGAGAATTGCCGGGCTGACCGCAAAACTGGGGTTCCTGAACATAGCAAGCGGGATAAAGGACGCACAGAGAGTTCTGGAGCTTTTCAAGATAAAGGCAATCGGGCTTTCCGGCATAGGTTCAAAACTGGGTCCGTTAGGGGGGATTGCAGGAAAATTTTTGCCCGTAGTAGGTGTGATAACTGCGGTAATTACAGCAGTACAGCTATTGCGGAAACACTTTGATAAAGTCCGGGAAGCAGTAGGGAAGATTTTTGGAGAAAAAGGGCTTGAAATATTCGACAAGATTGTTGCAGTAGTGACAAGCGTGGGTGAAACAATCAAGGGCGTTTTTTCTGACGGAAATCTGGGTGCGGCAAGGGACAAGATACAAGAAATTTTCGGTGAAAAGGGCGTTGCGGTATTTGATACATTTGCAGGCGTATTTCAAAAAGTAGTAACAGCAGCAGGGCAGTTTGTAGGGTTCGTGACAACGCATATAGTCCCGGTTGTGGAACAATTTTTGAATGTGCTTGTTACAACGGTTATTCCGGGAATAATCAGCGGCATACAATCAGCAGCCCCGGTGATAATGCAGGTATTTCAGGCAATAGCCGATTTTATAGGCGGCATTATACCAATTATCGGAGATTTCATAGCAGGCATTATGCCTGTAATCAGCGAAGTTATAACATTTATTCAAACGTATGTTTTGCCGATTGTGAGCGAAGTTTTCAACTTCATTGTGCAGCAGGTTCTTCCGTTCATTGTGCAAGGCATACAGCAGCTAGGGTCCATAATAACAACGGTGCTTTCAGCCGTTTTGCCTGTAGTTCAGACGGTTTTCACTACAATTTGGAGTATCATTCAGCCGATTTTGCAGCAGATTTTGACTACAGTTCAAGCCGTACTTCCTGCGGTGCTGTCAATCTTCCAAACCGTATTCAATACGATAGGCGGCATTATAAGCGCAGTACAGCAGATTTTTTCCGGGCTGATACAGTTTATCACGGGAGTTTTTACCGGGAACTGGGGAGCAGCTTGGGAGGGCGTGAAGTCGATTTTTCAGGGAGCTTGGGATGGGCTGAAATCTATCGCAACGGGCGTTATAAATGGAATTATAGGCGTTATAAACGGGGCTATTTCGGCACTGAACAGCATTAAGATTCCAGACTGGGTTCCGGGAGTAGGAGGAAAAGGGATAAATATACCGACACTTCCGACTTTTGCAAAAGGAACGAAGAACACGCCGAACACATTTATTGCAGGCGAAGAGGGTCCCGAACTGATAACAAATGCGCCGGGAATGACAGTATACACGGCGCAGCAGACAAAAGATATATTGAGCGCACAGAACGCCGCAGCACAGGTGGCACAGACGGCAGGAGCCGGGCAGACTTCACAGGTATTCTACAATACCACGAACAATGCGACGGAAGTAAAGCCGCCAGAAGTCGTAAGCGGTGCAGGACAGGGCGGCGGGAATAGTGTAACAATCAACAGCAATCCAACAATCTACGTTGACGGCGACAAAGCGGGCGACTTAGAAGAGAAGCTGGAAGAGAATAACAGAAACTTGTTGCGGGAGGTTGAAGACCTTCTGGACAAAAGAAGTGATGATGAAAGGCGGTCAAGGCATGAGTAAGGTTTATACAACAATTTCCGGGGATATGTGGGACCAGATAGCGTACACGCAGATGGGAAGCGTTCTTCATACGGACAAATTGATAAAAGCTAATGCCGACTATGCCGCAATGTTTGTCTTCCCTGCCGGGGTAGTTTTAACTATCCCGGAGGTGGAAGAAAAACAGAGTATGGAGCTGCCGCCGTGGAAAAGGGGGTTGTTAATCTGATGAGCGACAAAAGACTTGCACGGCGGGTGGTGCTAAAGCTGAAATTTGAAAATGTAGACGTGCCAGAGAATATAGCGTTGCATTTAGTGAGCGCAAGTTATACAGACAATGAAGATGGCAGCACAGATGATTTTCAAATTGTGTATGAAGACCGGGAACGGAACCTAATGGGAGACTGGCTGGAAGTAAAGCCGACAATCATAAAAACGACAAAGCAGGTTGCAAAAGAGGTTCAGAAAGAAGAGGTAATAAATTATGTTGTGAAGCGGGGCGACACATTGTGGGCGATTGCTTCACAGTATTTAGGGAGCGGGACAAAATACCCGCAAATAGCACAGGAAAATAATATACCGAATCCGAATTTGATTTATCCGGGGCAGGTATTCAGGATAACGACAGGCGGCACGGCAAAAAGTACGGCAGTTGAAACCGTGGAGGAAGTGAAGCAGGGGGCAAAACCGAAACTTGTAACGGCGGTTCTTGTCCAGAAGAATTGGAATGATACAGGAAAAGACGCAACTTTGAATATCGGGACTTTTGAAATAGACGGCATAGACGTATCAGGACCGCCCACAAAAGTAACCGTGAAAAGCACGTCTATTCCGTACACTTCTACAATGCGGATAGAGAAAAAGTCAAGGGCGTGGGAAAATATCACGCTAAAGGCAATAGGGGAACAAATAGCGGGTGACAGCGGGCTTTCCCTGATGTATGAAGCAAGCGACAATCCGACTTTTAAGAGAAAAGAACAGGTGCAAACGTCGGATATTAAGTTTTTACAGGAGCTATGCCACGCCGCAGGAATGGCGTTGAAGGTGACAACGCTGAAAATTGTAATATATGACGCTGCGGAGTATGACGCAAAACCCGCAACAAAGACTTTTAAATACGGGGATAAAAATATTATATCCTACAAATTGGGAACCAGCCTGACAGATACGGCGTACACAAGTTGTCATGTTTCCTATACGGACCCGGACAGCAAAGAAACCATTGAATATACATACACGCCGGACAGCAGCACGGGGACAGGGCAGGTTCTGGAAATAAACGAGAAAGTCAGAAACACGGAGGAAGCAAAGACACTGGCAAAGAAACGTCTGCGGGAAAAGAATACACAGGAATTTACAGCAAGTTTGAAGGTAGTAGGCGACGTTTCATTTGTAGCAGGAATGACCGTAAAATTAAAGGGCTTTCAGAAGTTCGATAGAAAATATAAGGTAACGCAGGCAAAACATAGCCTGACAGGGGGCTACACGGTAGACCTTTCTTTAAAGCAGGTTTTGGAGGGGTACTAATGGCAGATATGAACGAACTGAAAAACTTAATACGAAAAGGAACCGTGCAGAGCGTGAACGCCGGGACCATGAAAGCCCGTGTGAAGTTCGGGGACAAAGGCGGCATTGTGTCCGGGGAACTACACATATTAGTTAGACCCAGAATCATAGTTCCGGGAGAAAAGGAAAAAACGGGGAACAAAACAAAGACGGAAGCAGGGCATTTTCACGAAGCATATTTGACAGAATGGATTCCGAAGACAGGGGACCTTGTTTTGTGCCTGATGATTCCAGACGGCGACGGGGAAGGGTACATTGTAGGGAAGGTGATGTAATGGCAAAAATCGGGAGTTTCGGGGACCTTGTTTTCAGTGTGTCGGAAAATACGGTAAAAACATTTGACGGCATGAATTGGGATTTTTCCGCCGACTATGCAACGCACGACAGGCACATAAAAGCTGACCTGTTAGAATACATGGGACCCGGCATTGAAAGTATATCATTTTCTATGGTGCTATCTGTATTTCTAGGGGTAAACCCTTTGAAGGAAATAAAGAAGCTGCGGAAGATGGTACGGAAAGGATATGCAGAACGGCTTGTAATCGGCGGCAAAGTATACGGCAGTTACAAGTGGGTAATGCAGAAAGGGACGGTTGACTTTCAGCGGTTCGACAACAAAGGAAATTTGTGGGCGGCAAAAATAAAAGTGACCCTGAAAGAGTACCCGAAAAGGTGATAAAGATGGATATTATCAGAGGTGACGGAACACTTTTAAAAAATATTGACCTATCCCCGAAAAATGAATATCAGGAAGTATTGCAGAATGTAGCAATCATAATAGATACATGGGAAAATACCTGCCCTTTGCTGCGGGCATTGGGGCTTCCGGGGCAGTTGATAGGAAGACCGCTGCCCGTAGTAAAAAATATCATGGTGGGACAATTATATGACCAGATTGAAGAATATGAGCCACGGGCGATTCTGGGGGATATAACCTTTGAAGAAAATGCTTTCACGGGGAAGCTGATACCAATAATAGAGATAGAGGGGGTGCAGACGGAAGATGAAGAAACCTGAAAGAGAATACCCGGACATTGAGTTTCTGGAAACGGACACAGAAACGATTGAAAGCAATATGATTGCGCTTTATGAAGAGCTGGTGAACAAAGAGCTGGTAAAGCAGGGAAAGCGGGAAAAATACAAAGTCTATCCGGCTTCCCCGGAGCGTCTTTTTATTGCATGGTGCGCCGCTATTATTGTACAACAAAGGGTCCTGATAAACGAAACGGCGAAAAAGAATGTTCCCCGGTATGCAAAAGGGGAGTATTTAGACAGCCTTGCAGAGCTTTTCAAGGATATTGAACGATTGCCAGCCACGCCTGCCGTCGCAAAGTTCCGTTGCTACATATCGGCGGCGCAGAATCAAAGCGTAATTGTCCCGCAGGGGACACGGATAACATTTGACGGGGAAATCACATTTGAAACCACAGAAGAGCTTGAAATAAAAGCCGGGGAAACATACGGGGAAGTAAACGGAAAATGTCAGACAGCGGGCATTGTAGGAAATGACCTTGCGCCGGGGCAGGTGAAAGAAATTGTTGACGTTTACGACTATTATTTGAAAGCTGAAAACGTGACAAAGACAGAGGGCGGCGCAGGGGAAGAAGACGACGCTTCATACTATGAGCGTATGCGGGAGAGCATGGAGAGCTTTTCAACAGCGGGTCCGATAAACGGCTATATCTATCACACAAAGACGGTCAGCACGGCAATAGCTGACGTTGCGGCGACAAGCCCGGAAGCGGGGGTGGTAGATATTAGGGTATTGCTACAAGGGGGAGAACAGCCGACGCAGGCGGTTCTGGAGGAAATAGAAGCAGCCCTGAACGCTTCCGACGTGCGCCCGCTGACAGATATTGTCACAGTATCAATGCCGGAGGAAGACCCGTTTGAAATAGACCTGACCTATTACATAAACCGAAACAGTCAGGCAAGCACAAGTATCATAGAACGGGACACAAGGGCAGCAGTTGAAGAGTACATACAGTGGCAGACCGGGAAAATGGGAAGGGACATAAACCCGTCATACCTGATACAGTTAATCATGGCGGCAGGAGTGAAGCGGGTGGAGGTAAGAAAGCCGACATTTAAGGCTGTAGAGGAAACGCACGTTGCAAGGATTGTGCGAAACACTATGACTGTATTGAATGGGGGTGTAGAAAATGCCTAGTCCCAGAGGGATAAGAAAAGCCGGGCAGGATATATTCACGGTGAATTTTGCGGATTATCTGCCGGGGGCGTTGAAACAGGACCCAAAAATAAAAGCGATTGCGGAAGCGGTGACAAAGGAAGCGTTGACGGTCAGCGGGGAAATTGAAAATGTGCTGATATATTCCCGAATAGACGAACTGCCGGAAGCGTTGATTGACATTCTGGCGTATGATATGCACGTTGACTGGTACGACTATTCTTTTCCGCTGAAAGTAAAACGGGACATTCTGAAAAGCAGCGTAAAAGTCCATAAGAAGATGGGGACGAAATACGCAGTTGAAAAGGCACTGGGCGCACTGTACCCGCAAAGCGAAGTTGAAGAATGGTATCAGTACGAAGGGAAACCCCATCACTTTCATATTGTGTGTGACGTGACGGAAAACAGGGTGACAGCCAGCTTTCAGGAAATTATAAATGCCGTGATGATGTACAAAAGACTTTCTTCACATTTAGACGAAGTTGTATATCAGGCAAGCGTGGGTATCAGGGTAGAAACACACACAGACTTTTTTCTGTACAAGAACCCGGCAACGGGAAGCCTGCTGGCGGGAACATACCCGCAGAGGATAAGGCGGGGCGTACAGGCAGGAAGTATGATTGTAGTGGGGACGGACGCTGCGGGGTTTATCTTTTTACCGACACAGGCGGGGACATATCCATACAGAAACACGATATTCAGGCAAACAGACGCACAGATTGACGTAGAAACGGCTTCAAACGCTTTCAGGCATACAAATACACCTGCGGGGAGAATAAGGGCAGGAGAAGAGCCACAGAGAAGCTACAGAGGGGCGCAGGCAGGAACGGGCATTGAAGCGCAGACAGGAAAAGAAAGTTTTGTGTTTTCTTCCCCGGCAGCAGGAACCGCCCCGGACAGAAACACGATATTCAGGCAAACAGACGCACAGATTGACGCAGAAACGGCTTTAAGGGCTTACGGGTATAGAAATACACCTGCGGGACAGATAAACGCCGGAGAAGAGCCACAGAGAAGCCACAGAGGGGCAGAAACAGGCGCAGGGATAGAAACACGGACGGAAGCAGAGGGAACGCCGTTTTCTGTCCCGGCAGCAGGAACCGCCCCGGACAGAAACACGGTATTTCAGGGAAGCGGCGCAGACATAGAAGCAGAAGGGGAGGCAGAGGGCTTCCCCTTCTTCATGCAAGCTGCCGGAACAAAACCTGAAAGAAATGTTGTCATGAGCAATTCCGAAGCCGGGATTGCGGCAGAGGAAGCCGCAGACGGCTTTTTATATACCGTAAAAGCTGCCGGGACCGTGCCAGAAAGGAACACGGGAGAAGGAGCCGGAAGCGGAGGGATTGAAAGCACGGTGAAAGCGGAGGTATTTAAACATACAAATAAACCTTGCGGGAGCCGCAGAAAACTTTGAAAGGGGGTGAAAAACCATGCTGACACCACAGGCAATAGAAGACTTCAAAGGCTTTCTTGACAATAACATTGCGTATGCAAAAGTTACGGTGAACGGGGAAGCGAAGAAAATCCCGATTCACAGGCGGGAACGCCTGAAAGACGGGCGGGTGGCGGTTTATCTGAACATTACGCCGCAGGCGGGGACGGAAGCGACGATTCAACGGGTACAGCTTTACAACAAAAATAAGCAGTTGTGGGCAGATAAAACGGAGGACATAACGCTTTCTAATGTGCAGGAAGGGGCGTTATACCGTTTTGTCTTCCGATTTGTAGAACAGGAGGTATAAAGATGGCATACGAATGGCAGCAGTGGCAGGACCATGTTACAAAGTATGAAAACCGTTACAGAGAGATTGAAAACGACGACGGGACAATCACGCATGAAGCCGTGGAAGGGGAGGTATTGCAGCAGGGAACCCCGCAGAGCGCAACGAACTTCAACCACATGGAAGACGGCATAACGAACGCCGGGGAGCTTGCGGCACTTCTGACAACGGAAACAATTCACATGAACCAGCGGGCAGCAGATGAAACCGGGGAAACAATTCTTCTGACCCTGACGAACGGGCAGCAGTACCCTTTCAATGATTCCGTGAAGACCGTTGCACTGAAAACGGAAAGAAACCATTTAGATTATACCGTGACAGCAGAAGTGCTGGAGTACAGCGGCGGTTGCGTCGGGGATATTGAAGTAACGGAGAAGCTGGCGAACGGGTTCAAGATTGCGCATACAGGAAGCGCAAAGGAAGTCAAGCTGAAAGTGTTTGTGAAGGGGGGCTTCTACTGATGAAGGGCGCAAATGTGATTATCAGGAGCGAAGAAAGAAAGCAGCATGAAGCGTATGTGCTGCAATCTTTTGGAGTAAAGGGGAGAGGAACCCCAGAACAGCGGGAAGCAGCGGAAGTTATAGCCGCAAGGACCCGTGAAGTTGTAAAAGAAGGAGGAAGATAAGATGGCAAAAATCAAGGTTGTTGAAAAAATGCCCGGCAATCATATTCAGTATGAAGTGAAGGGCAAGAAGATTATTTTCGGTGATGATGAACTTTCCGTGAATCTGGCAAGCCGGGAAAGAGATTTTGAAGTGTCGCTGGACATTTGCATTGACAGTGAAAACGGCGTTGTTATCGGGACAGGCGGCAGGGCACAGAAGTACGCAGCGCAAATTATCATTCCTGCCCGCCGCTATGATGTGATTGAAGACGGGGTGGACGAAAACGGAGAGCCACGGGAAGTGCCGATTCCGATTGACTTTGATGTTACACTTTGCACAATTATTTTATGGGAGGTATAAAGATGGGAAACTTTGACGATTTAGCTTTAGCGGTTGCGTCTTTTGGAGGACACAACAAAGTCATTCTTGATGATTTAGGAAAGCCGTCTATCATGGTTGGCGTTCCGAAGATGAAGTATTCCGACATTATCACGGGCGGCACACAGGAAACCTTGCCGTGGTGGGTGGTTGAAGGGGTAGAAAAGAATGTGATTTGGGTATCAAAGTATCTGAATTGCGTTGTAAATGACAGGGCTTATTCCCTGCCTATGAAGGACCCGAAAGCGTATGTGAATTTTGACGACGCTTTACGGTTCAGCAGGAATAAAGGCGAGGGCTGGCACTTGTTACAGAACGGCGTTTTTGCCGCCCTGTCCTTATGGAGCGAGAAAAACGGCACGATTCCGAGGGGCAACACAAACTGGGACGCAAGCTATGAAAAGGCGTGGGAACGGGGCGTAAATACATATATCGACGGTTCACACGGCGGCGGCAGGACAGCGACAGGAAGCGGACCAGTAACATGGAACCATGACCACAGCGCAGCGGGTATTGCTGACCTTTGCGGGAATTGTTGGGAATGGGTAAGCGGCGCAAGGCTTGTCAACGGTGAAATTCAGATTATCCCTTACGGAAACGCTATGAAGTCAGATTGCAGCATGGGTGAAGACAGTACGGAGTGGAAAGCAATCATGCCTGACGGAAGACTTGTTGAACCGGGGACGGCGGGGACACTGAAAATTGACAGGACCAGCGCAAGTTCAGCAGTATTGCGTATCAATACGGGAGTGACAACGCAGACAACGGACAGTAACGACACAAACACGCCGTTTAAAGATACGGCGGCGGTATCGGGTGTAAGTATTCCGAAAATCTTAATTGCAGCAGGCTTCTTCCCGGATAGTGGGCAGAAAGCCCCCGGACATTTCTGGGCAAGGAATAACGGCGAAAGGCTGCCTTTCCGGGGTTCGGGCTTCTACGACACTTCCAACGGTGGAGTGGCGGCGTTGTACTTGAACAACGCCCGTTCTTCCGTCTACTACGATGTGTCCTTCCGTTCCGCTTTTTATGAATAACTGTAAACTGATAACTGATACACTGGGAGGGCTTGCGGCAGCAAGCCCTTTCTACCAAAAACAGAAAATGCGGGGCGAAACATGACAGGAGAAGAAAAGGAGCTGCCGGAGCTTGACCCGGTACGGGACAATGCGACGGCAGACGACTTCAAGACGAAAAATAAAGTCTATGAGCTGATACTATACACGGGACCAGAGCTTGAACAGTTTCCACGGGCGCAAAGAAGACTTGCGGAAGAAATACGGGAAACAATGCTTCAAATTTTGCGGCTTGTCGTGACATTGGAGAATAAGCACTACAAGAAGACGACGCTGGGAGAACTTGACAACGAAGTTGACGTATTACGCCACCTTGTAAGGCTTGCGGCTGACCCGCAGTATACAAGGAGCCGGAAACCCTGCCTGCCCCTGCGGAAGTATGAGAATATTTCACGCAAGATAAATGAAATCGGCTGCATGATTGGCGGCTATTATAAATCATTAAAGAAATGAGCGGGAAACCCCGCTTTTTTCATATCGGGAAAGAACCGTTATAGAGGACTTGCCGTGCCTATCCGGGGTTCGAGCTTCAACAACACTTCCAACGGTGGAGTGGCGGCGTTGAACTTGAACAACGCCCGTTCTAACGTCAACAACAATGTGTCCTTCCGTTCCGCTTTTCCTCTACAGCCAGAAGTCACGTTCACAAGTGAGCGTGTCCCGTGCGTACAGGGTTAAAAGGGGTTCTTTTCCGTTCCAAAGGCGACTGGGAAACCGGGGACTGTAGGAAGAAGATTGAATTGTCGGGAAGATAGTTAGTAACTTTGTAAGACAGAATCAGGATTTTGTCTTACAGGGCGAAAGTCAGCCGAAAGACTGAATGAATATATCACGTTTGAAACGGAGTGGTGGACCGGAGTAAATTTGCCCGACACATTTTTGTTTGCAGGAGGTAAAAACCATTGAAGAAGATAAAGGGAATTTTCCCGAAAATCTATGACTTTGAAAACCTGTTTTGTGCATACAAAGCGGCTATCAAGTGTAAAAGATACAGGCAGGACGTTATGGAGTATACGGACCGGCTGGAAGATAACCTGATTATCCTGCAAAATGAATTGATATGGGGACAGTACAGCGTCGGGACATACAATATTTTTTATGTTTATGAACCGAAAAAACGCCTGATAATGTCACTGTTATTCAAAGACCGGGTGGCGCAACACGCAATATACAGGCAGATAAACCCGCTTTTTGAAAAGAAGTTCATTTTTGACAGTTACGCTTGCAGGGTAGGAAAGGGAACGCACAAGGCAATAGACCGCCTGCAATACTGGCTAAAGCAGACCGACAGGAAGCCGAAGAAATACTATTATCTGAAATTAGATGTATCAAAGTATTTCTACAGGATAGACCACGGCATTTTGAAAAAGATTCTTGCAAAGATGATTGATGACCCGCCATTGTTAGACCTGATGGCGAAAATTATTGACTGCGAAGATACAAAGTTTGGACTGCCGCTGGGCGCAGATATAGGGGACGTTGCATTTGACAGAATGTTAGATGATGTGGGCTTGCCTATAGGGAACCTGACAAGTCAAATGTTTGCGAACCTGTATTTGAATGAGCTTGACCAGTTCTGCAAGCACAAATTAAGGTTGCATTTTTATATCCGATACATGGACGACATTATAATTTTACATGATGATAAAAAGTATCTGGAGAAGGTGAAACAGGACATAGCCGTATTTCTGGGAAAGAAGCTGAATTTGCAGTTAAACAACAAAACCTGCATACGCCCGACAAGAATGGGTATTGAGTTTGTAGGCTTCCGGGTGTGGGCGACACATAGGAAGTTAAGGAAGAAGACTGCAAAGAAGCTGAAAAGACGGCTGCAATATATGTTCCATGCCTACACAATAGGCGAAATTGACAAAGACACGCTTGACAGAAGCGTTGCTTCATACCGGGGAATACTAAAACATTTTGATAGTTACGGACTGCGAAAAAGTTTGAATGAAATGTATAAAAAGGAGGTATGCGGAAATGTCACAGGAGCTATTGCAGACAGCGAAGGAGATTCTGGCGTGGCTTGCGGCGGCGGGGATAATAATTGACCTGACCCCCGGCATTAAGTTTCAGCCCGTGCGGTATATCATAAAGCGTATAGGGGCGTTGATGAACCATGATATAAAAGAACAGCTTGACAAGATAGAAAAGGACTTGCAGCAACACAAGGTGGAGAGCTGGCGGCATGAAATCTTGACTTTTGCAAATGAATGTATGAACCGCAGGAAGCACACGAAAGAAGAATTTGACAATTTCTTTGAAACTCATAGCGATTATGAAGCATACATAAAGGCAAACAAGCTGGAGAATGGGCGTGTAGATATGGCGTACAAGTATGTAAGCAATGTATATATGCGCCGTTGTGAAAAAAATGATTTTCTTGTGGAAAGGGAGGAAGACGAAGAGTGAATATTTTATGCTTTTTGCTTGGGTTTATCCTTTGCGCTGTCCTTGTGTTCCTGTATAACCTGCGGTGGGTTGCGGCAGCAAGGCGCAGGCGAAAGCGGGAAGCGGAAAAGGACCCGGCAAAGAAGACACAGGCAACAAAAGTTATCGTGTTTTCTATCATGATAACGTACTATATCGCTTTTGCGGTTGCGGTATGGGTAGTAATAGCGAAGGACATATACCAGCTTTCAAGCCTGCTGACCTTTACGGGCGGCGTTGCGGCTTTTGCGGTTGCGTTCTATTGCTGGAAGAGTAAAGCGGAAAATTTAGAGAAGATAAAGAAGGGGAACCCGGACTTGTGCGGTTCCCTTTCTGATTTTTCCGGCATGGGTTCACAGTAAGGGAGGAAGGACAGATGAAAGAAGAACTGAAAAGAGAGATTGCAGCGGAAGCGGCGAAGGTTATCTTTGCGAATGAAGGAAACTATGCTTCCGTCAATGCTGATGATAATGGGGCGGTGAGCGTCGGCAAAGTACAGTGGCACGGAAACCGGGCATTGTCGCTTCTGAAAAAGATTGCACAGGGCGCAGGGGCAGAAGCGACGCTGGGGAAAGACCTATATAACGAGATAATGACCGCTAAAAATTGGGAAACCCGGACCGTGACGGCAATAGAAAAAGCGAAACTGTCAAAAATTCTGGGAACCCCCGGAGGAAAAGCAGTTCAGGACAGACAGGCAGAAGAAGACATTCTTTCATACGTCACGCACGGGGTAAAGATGGGCATTGAAGACCCGCAGAGCCTTGTATATTTTGCAGATTTGGAGAATCAGGGCGGGGCGGGAGCTTCAAAGCGTGTCGGGAACGCAGCAGCGAAGAGAGCCGGGGGAGCCGGGAAAGTAAAACTTGACCACATACACACGGCGGCACTTGCTGACCGTGTTATGGGTAAATACAGCAGCCGCAGGAACCTTGTATATAAAAAGGCGCAGGAGCTTTTCAAGGGGGCTTCTGGGGCTGCAAACAATAATCAAACAGGAGGTAAGAAGACTATGACAGAACAGGAGTTAAGAAACAAAGTAGTACAGACCGCACGGGGCTATCTTGGAAGCAAGGAAGCGGACGGGAGCCACAGGAAGATTATTGACGGGTACAACGCACACAAGCCGCTGGCACGGGGCTATCTGGTGAAGTATACAGACGCATGGTGCGCAACATTCGTTTCTTTTGTCGGTATTGTCTGCGGGCTTACAGACATTATGCCGACTGAATGTGGGTGCGGGGCAATGATTGAACTGTACAAGAAGAAAGGACGCTGGCAGGAAAACGACGCATACAGACCGCAGCCCGCAGACATTATCATGTATGACTGGGACGACAACGGGGCGGGAGATTGTACGGGCTATCCTGAACACGTCGGACTTGTGGAAGCGGTAGACGGAAACACAATTACAGTCATTGAAGGAAATATGAGTGACAAAGTAGGGGAAAGAAAATTGCAGGTAAACGGGCGTTATATCCGGGGATATTGCCTGCCTGATTATGCAAGCAAGGCAGGCAGCGTTCCTTCCGCAAGCGTTCCTTCCGGCAATCCTTCTTCCGCAGAGCAGGTTTACACGGTGAAAGCGGGCGACACGCTTTCAAAGATTGCTGCAAAGTTCGGGACTACATACCAGAAACTGGCAAGCTATAACGGGATTGCGAACCCGAACAAAATAAACGTCGGGCAGAAAATAAAGATTCCGGGAAGCGGGGTAAAGACCTATACCGTAAAGAAGGGTGACAGCTTGTGGGCGATTGCGGCGGCGCAGCTTGGGGACGGTTCCCGCTATAACGAGATTAAGACCATGAACGGGCTGACCAGCAACACGATTCACGCCGGGCAGACATTGAAGCTGCCGGGGGCGTAAAAGACTATCACAGGAGGAAAAGAAGATGAATGATATTATTATTTTAGCGGTACAGTTGGGAATTACGGTTGCGGCGTTTGTCGTCGGGAAATATGTATTCCCGAACCTTCCGAAGAATGTAACGGATAAGCTGACGACACTTTCACAGTGGGCGGCGAAGTTCGTTGAATGGGCGAAAGAGTTCATGAAGAAGCAGACCGGGGAAGAGAAGATGGCGGCAGTTGTCGAAAAGCTGAAAGAGATTGCAGACGAAGCCGGGATTGAAGTCACGGAAGACCAGTTGCGGGCAATAGCGCAGTCTGCCTATAATGCAATGAAAGCCGGGGAGAAGGAAGCGGAGGACGCAGCCGGGGAAGCACTGGCGACATATTACAAAATCGGTCAGAGGGAAGCGGCGAAGGGTTCAACGGTGAATATTTACACGGGACCCGCAGCGGCGGGAAAAACCGCAGTTGCGACAGATAAAGTCCCGGAAGGTGCGCTGGAGGACGGCGCAGCCGGGGAAGTGAACGTATACGACGCAGCCGGGAACAAAACCGGGACAATCACGGCAGAGGAAGCGGCAGCAGCCGCAGAGGGCGTGACACATATTGAAGTAGAATAGCCCGCAGACGTGCCACACAAGCCCACAGACAGAACAAAAGCCCCGCAGGGTAAATATATACACCTGCGGGGCTTTTTATCGTTGTGGGGCAAATACGGGGCGTTTATGCGGTTGTGAAAATCTGACCTTCTGTATAATTTATAAATTTCCGGGGAGTGCCGGATGGCACTTTTAATTCATTTCTGAAAATAAAATAGCTTTTGTCAAGTTCTTCTGAATACAGCTTCATGAAATCAACAACATTTGTTTCAGTCTGGTTGTCGTCGTCGTCATAAAAATATTTCAGTTCAACGGTTTTTGCGCCGTATGCGGTAGCAAGTTCCCGGACAGCCGCCCGGAAGCCGCTGGTGGTTGTGCAGGCTGCAAGGGAGAGCCAGCAGGTGGTATTGTCAAAGCGGGCAATCACAGGACGGTAATTGCTGCGGTTGAAGGTTACGCCGTTCATAGTCCATTTTAATTTCATCATTTCACCTTTCCTTTCAGGGAGGGCAGCGGCAGGAGCCGCCGCCCGGTCATTTAGTTTTCTTTCTGTAGTTCGTTGTAGACGTGGTGTCCCAGTTCGTGCATGGCTTCCGGGACTTCCTGAACAAACACTGTAAACATGAAAGTCATAAATTCTGACTTTGTTTGCGCCCATTCTTCCGGGGTCATGTTCGGGTTTTGCGCCAGCTTCATTTCAAGCAGCTTTTGTGTAAGTTCCTGACCTGCGGGGCTATTCAGTGCGCTTCTTTCCGCTTCTGATACCTTGTCTACAAAATCATTGAAATTTTCTGCTATCATCATTTTTCTTTCCTTCCTTTCTTTGCTGGAGGGGCGGCAGAACCGCCGCCCGTTGTCTTTATAAGTGTGTAGCCATTCCCGTGGTTGCGGTGAATATATCTTGCAGCATATCAGCATATACGCCGGAAACCTTTTTAATATCTTCCTGTTTATCCGGGGTCCATGCGAAAGTCTTTTTGTTCAGCCGCCCGGCAGTAAACTTGAAGAAATACATTGTGTAAGTGTCCGTTGTGTCAAGCGTGATGTAAAGGCGGTTTGCCTTGCTGCGGTTTTTCGGAAGTGTCATGCGCAGCGTGTTTCCGTCTGACAAGAAGTTCTTTGCGCCTGTCATTGCGATAAATTTATTGCCGCCGAGTTGTTCAAGAATTGTGTTTGCTACTGTCATTTTATTTGCCCCTTTCCTTTGCTTCATCTTATGTTATTATTATATACTTGCGCAAGTATAATTTCAATAGGCAAAGTGTACAAAGTTACGCAAGTATATTTGTATAATTTGTATACTTGCGTAATACTTACGCAAGTGATATAATGATACATACCAGAAGAAAGGAGGGCGACAGATGGAGGAAAAGAAGGAAGAGGGGAAGAAGCCGGACACAAAGAACACAGGGCAGCAGAAAGCGTCCACAAAAGCAAAAAACACGTTCAACGGAAAGAATTATGAACGCCTGTACCCGTTTGTAAAAATGGGGGAAAAAGCGAAGATTGAAAGGGCGGCTTCTGCTGCCGGGCAATCTCTGAATGATTATATTGTAACTGCCGTATATCAGCGCATGGAAAGAGAGGGGCAGGCAGGTGGAGAAGGACAAGGATAAAAGACCGGGGAAGTGTGAGAGTTGCGGACTTATTGCGACTATTCATATTTTCTGACTTCTGATAAAATCAGCGTGTCAGAGCTTATGCAGGAGGTAGCAGAAGTTGAAATTTGAAATGATATGCACAGGGGGACCGTTCGGGGATTCCTGCTGCAATTATGATGTGAGAATAGAAGGAAATTGCACGGTCAGGGAGTTTATAGAAAGTGTCCTGAAAGAAAAACCGGGAGAATGGGGAACTTTTGAGATTGTGAAGGATATGAAATATACTTTGCAGAGCATGACAAAAGGACCCCGGAGGGCAGCAGGCTTTCCGGGGCTTCTTTTGTGTTGTACTAATTGAACAGTGCCTACCCCTCCTTAAAATTCCGCCTGCGCAACGGTGACTCCTGTCTGAGGGAGGCATTTTTGGACTCCATCAGAAAGGCCCTTAAGGATATCTGCCGTGATGGTCTGTCCCCCAAACTGTACCGGGCATCCATGAAGGAAAACCGCCTCACCGACTCCCTTACCCGGGAAGCCCCCCATCTGGGCTTTAACCTGTCTGAGGAAATTGGACGTTACTGGAGCACCACAGGCCGGACCGATTATTTTCAGCTCTATGAGGAAGCCTTCCGGCGCTTTGAGGAAGACTCAGACCAGGCCATCATAAAAAAGCTGGCTGCCACTGCCCTTCATCCCCGGGCCAGCGCCCTGGTCGTGACCGAGCCCGTGCCCGGTCTGGCTGAACAGCTGGAGGAGGAAAAGGAACAGTATCTTAATGAAAAGCTGGCTTCCATGACAGCGGCTGAGCAAAAACAGCTGATAGAGGAAACAGCCGCCTTCCATGACTGGAATTCCAGGCAGCGTAGCAATATGGACTTTATCATCCGGCCCCAGGATCTTCCGGAGCCGGCCAAACCATGCTCCTTCACAAAAAGACAGTGGGGAACCATCACATGCTACACATCCCCCTCTCCCTCGCAGGGCGTGGGCAGTTACCAGCTCTATTTTGACATCAGCCGGATTGAGAAGGACGATCTTAACTACCTTACGCTTTATCAGATGCTTCTCACGGAACTGGATACAAAGCGGTTTACGGTGGAACAGCAGAAGAACCTGGAGCAGGAATACCTTCACGACTGTACCTTTGACGAGCTGTATCCCGCAAGGAAGGCAGGCCCCCAAAACCATCCCATGATGAGCGTATTCTGGTTCGGGCTGACCGAAGATTTTGAGGCCGGGCTGGATTTTCTCCTGGATGTAATGGGCGGCGGAGATTACGGCGACACGGATACCATCATACAGGTACTGGAAAAATATCTGCCTGACTACGACCAGTCCAAGGGGGACAATGCCTCTGCCCTGGCCTTCAGCCTGTCCGAAGGCTATACGAGACAGGAATGCCGATTCCGCAATATGTTAAACAGCCAGGAGAATTATTATTTTCTGAAGGATGTACTGAAACGGCTGAAGGAAGATCCTGATTTTGGGACCATGGCGGCTTCCAAACTTAAAACCATTTCCCATACCATATTAAACCGACGTGGCCTGGTATTTCTGGCAGCCGCTTCACCGGACGTATTAGGAAATCTGGAACAGGCTGCCGTGGATATACTGGGGAGACTTCCCGTTTTTAAGGAAGATCATGATTCTTTGGCTCCCGCCATCTGGATCCCGGACCAGAAGCAAAGGCTGGCCGTGTGCGTGGAGGCCTCCTGCCAGGAGACGCGGCTCATGGGCGATTTCTATGAAAATCCCGGCTTTAAAGGTCGTTATCTGCCCTTTCTCATGGCTGTGGCGGATAAATATTTAAAGCCGGCCATACGCTACCAGGGCGGCGCCTATGACAGCGGCATTGACTTTTATATTCCTGCCGGTTATTTCTCTCTGTGGAGTACCGCGGACCCGGAAGTCGGGAGTACGCAAAAGCTGTTCCTGGCAACCGGCGCACAGCTCATGGAACTTCCGCTGACCCGCGGGGAACTGGACGGCTACATCCTGAACGCCTATGCCCAGGCCCTGCCGCCCTCCGGGACCTTAAGCACCCGCATGCGGCACATGCGCAGGGACATGGTGAACATGGATTTCTGCAAAATAAACGAAATGATTTCAGATATCAGGAATGCGGACCTCTGCCACCAGCAGGAGGCAGCCCGGATTATTGATGAGATTTTGGGACGCAGCGCCATTGTCACAGTGGGAAATGAGAAATGTATCATGAAGGATAAGGATGCGTTTGACCAGGTCTTGATATATCATACGGATTATGCGTAAATGGCAGGGACGGGATGAGCGGCTATGAATAGGCATCTTTTATTGTCTTTTTCTCCATTTTACAAACAAGAAGGGGCTAATGCACTAAAGCGTCATCCCCTCCTTGCTTTCGGTTATCTCATTTTTATTGTATACTTTTAAATTCGTCTAATCCGCTTCCTATGACTTCACCAGAAATCCTCCGTCTACAGGGATAACCGCACCGTTTAAATAGTCGCTGGCAGAGGAAGCTAAAAACAGTACGGGCCCCTTTAAGTCCTCGGGTCTGCCCCACCGGCCTGCGGCAATCCGCTTCGTACACTCGTCCTTGCGCTCCTGGCTCATATTAGCACACATCTCCGTGTCCATATAGCCCGGGGCGATTACATTGCAGCAGATGCTGTGATCCGCGCAGTCGGAGGCAATACTCTTAGAAAGCTGAGTCACAGCTCCTTTTGCCGCAGAATACGCCGGCACGGTAGTTCCGCCAAAGAAGGAATTCATAGAACCGATGTTGATGATCTTGCCAACGGTATCCTTGTCCCGCATGACCTGAATGGCCCGCTGGCACATAAACCACACATGATTTAAGTCCACATTAATCACCAGGTTCCACATCTCCTCCGGAAACTCCCATGGCTCATAACGTCTCTGGATGCCTGCGGCCGGAATCATAACATCAAGCTTTCCTCCCAGCAGTTCCATAGCCTCATCGAACATCCGGTCCAGTTCTGCCTTTTTGGACAGGTCGCCGGCTACGCCGTGGGCCTTATAGCCCTTCCCGCAGTATTCTTCCACCGCTTGTTCCAGCTTCTCCTTCTGGAGATCCATCAAAACCACCTCGGCGCCGTTTTCCAAAAGCCCTTCCGCCATACCTCTGGACAGGCCCTGAGCCCCGCCGGTCACAATGCACTTCTTTCCCCGGACACTGAATTTTTCCTTATAGTCGTATACCATTTTCTTTACACTCCTCATCAATTATACTCTATATTCTCACGGCGTCTGGAGAGTTCCGTCCCGGTTCCTGGTTTGGGTCCAGATGGTCACCGTGTTCTCGCAAGGGTACTTAGCTGCCTCCCGCTCATTGATGTCCACCCCCAGACCAGGCCTTTCGTTGGGATACACGTAGCCGTTCCTAAATTCCGGAAGTCCGGGAAACACCTCCAAAAGCGCACCTTTGGGACCCTTTAAATCCTGGATCACAAAGTTGGGCGGCTCAATGCCGGACCACTCCTGAACCCCGAAATTCATAGCTGCCAGATCGATATGGACATTGGCCGCATGCGCGATGGGGGACATATCTCCAGGACCGTGCCAGGCTGTCCGGACTCCGTACTGCTCCGCGAACATCTGGAGCTTGCGCGCAGGCGTGATGCCCCCGATCTGGCTTATATGCACCCGGATGTAATCGATCAAATGCTCGCTAATCAAATCCCGCCAGTCAATAGAGCGGTTGAACAGCTCCCCTTGTGCAATGGGTACCTCACTATGGCACCGGATTTCCCGCAGCCACTTGGTTTGCTCCGCACACACCGGATCCTCTAAAAACAGCAGGTCAAAGGGTTCCAGCTCCCTGGCCAGCTTCACTGCTTCCGGCGGTGCCACCCGCTCATGGACATCGTGAATCAGCTTGACGTCATACCCGATTTTGTCCCGGATTCCCGCAAACAGCTTTACCGTGTCCCGCACATAGCGGGCTCCGTCCAGGTAAACTCCTGGCAGAGCACCTTGGGGGGCGGTTTCAGGAATCACACCGTAACGTTCCCCTCCGTATCCTCTGCACTGGCAGCGGATATTCTGGATACCCAGTTCCCGGTACCTCTCAATATTTTCGCAGAGCTCCTCCAAATCCCTTCCATCCGCGTGGCGGTAAACAGGCACTCCCTCGCGCACCCTGCCGCCGAACAGCTGATACAGAGGCATACCAGCCAATTTTCCCTTAATATCCCAAAGGGCCATATCAATTCCCGAGATCGCGTTGTTTTCAATGGGACCTCCCCGCCAGTATCCATTCTGATACATTAGCTGCCATAGTTCCTCTATATTTTCCGCATTTCTTCCCTTTAAAAGCGGCGTCAGATACTCTTCCACCACCAGCCTCACCGCCAGATGTCGATAGGAAAAGGTTCCGCAGCCCAGGCCGTAAAGGCCCGGCACATTGGTGTCCACCCGCACGGCCAGAAGGTTAATCCCCTCTGGTGCCGTGCAGATAACTCTGATATTCTCAATTGTCACTGCCACTGTGCTTTCTCCTTATGCCTGATAAGTCTCTAACGCCGTGATGGCCTCCCGGATCATCTCCTTTGTTACCGGATACGGCGTATGCTTTAACTCCTGATTCTCCAGCGTCATCTTCAACACATCCTCCAGCGGATCGGTGGGATCCAGCTCCAGATCTCCCAAGCAGATAGGCAGCTTAATAGCTTTGCTAAGCCGCCAGGCCCTGCTAAGCTTTTCCCAGTCATGGTCTACCATGAGGTTGACCAGCATCCCATAAGCGACCACCTCTCCATGGAGATGCCGCTCCTCGATACACTTGCGGCTGGTCATGCCATAAAAAAGGGCGTGGGCGATACCGCCGTTGTAATCCGGATGGGCAGACACAGAAACAATACCTGGGGATATAATGATATTTAAAATCGTCTCCTCCAGCTCCCGGCTGATCACTCCTTTTGCGGCATCCTCCATGGCCTTCTCCGCCTTCTCCAGCATAGGATAAAAGCACATACTGCCTGCTGTAATTCCCAGAGCACTGCCATAATCCAGGGATTCCCCGGCCTTGGCAGACCAGGCGGACTCCACGTGCTTTGCCATAGCGTCTCCGAGGCCTGCCCAGAGGTAACGCACCGGCGCCGCCAGGGTCAGCTTGGGGTTGATAAAGCAGTGTACAGGAACATTTTTCAGCTTGAGAATCTCCCGGAAGGATCCGTCCTCATGGTAAAGGATGCTGATTTGCGTGATGGGCGCACAGTTGGAGGCAATGGAGGGGATTGTGTAGACCGGCTTACTCAGCCTATCACCCACCACTTTTACCGTGTCAATACACTTGCCTCCTCCCACGGCCAGAATTACATCCGCCTCCTGAACCGCCGGTTCCCTCTCCAGCCGCTTCACGTTTTCCCAAGTTGCGTCCTTTCCGTAAACCACTGCCCCGGTTAAAATAATCTCTGCCCGCTCCAGGGACGGGAGCACATAATCTTTTGAAGCCTCCCATGCCTGTTTACCGCATATAACGGCCGCCCTCCTCCCCCTGCCTATACGCTCCGGGAAAGTCCCAAAGGCATCCTCACCCATCGTAAACCGGGGGAGATAAATGGAATGATATTGATTCATGGTCTTTTTCACCTTTCTTGTTTCAGTTCATCTGTTCCCGCCTGGGATCCAATACCGCCAGATCGTAACCACGGCTCTCATGTGAGTGGGCTGCCAGTACCCAAAAATAAGCATTCCGTGTCCCCGGGGAGGCCAACTGGTCCAGGCACCGTTGCCTCCCCAGGTCAGCCCGGCAATCAGGCGGGAAGCCTGAATCTCCTGGTTGAGCGTCATAAAAACCTCTCTCTGCCTCGATGGCCACACTGTTTCCTCCCGCCGTGTAGAAGGAGTCAAACCGGCCGCAGTGATAATGACGGCCAGCCAGATCCAGCCCAGCCTCTCCCTTAATGCATACACCGTTCATCTCCTCGCCGCCAGGCTTCAGTTCATAGCGCTGGCCTGCCGCCAGGTACGATCACTTTATGAAATCCATATTCCTCCGGGGAAACGATTTTCCTTTTCTCCATCCGCTCCCTTGTCACAATTCCCTGTACCATAATCAAACCTCCTTAGGTGAGAAACGTACAAAACCATTCTGAGAATACACACAGAAAAAATACTCCCACATAGCCAACCAAAAACGGAATCTCCGCCTTGGCGATCTCTCCCATCTTCAGCCTTGACACTGTGGCCGCCGAGTAGATGTTCACCGCTACCGGAGGCGTCATTGTTCCCACTACATTGGAAACGCACACAATTATTCCAAAATGTACTACATTAATGCCCATGCTCTGGGCAATAGGCCACAGCACCGGAACCAACAAAACAGCTATGGCTGTCCCCTCCATAAAGGTTCCGAAAATCAGGAGAATCACTGCTACCACCAGGCAGAACATTGCTGCATTTAGATTCATGCCAATCACCGTATCCACCAGAGCCTTGGACGCGCCTGAGATTGTGAACACCCATGAAAAGGCTGTGGACGCGGCGATGATGAACAGTATCATAGCAGAACTCTTGGCGGAGTCCTTGATGATTTGGATCGTATCCGGCAGATTCAGCTCACGATAGATGAAAGCTCCGGCTATAGCTGCCCATACAACAGCCACCGCAGCGCTCTCCGTGGCGGTCAACATACCGGAATAGATTCCTCCCAGAATAATGATGGGTGTAAGCAATGCCGGAATGGCGTCCAGAAAAACCTTCACCACCTCGGCGGGCGTGCGCTTCACATTCTGTTTCGGCCACTTTTCCTTATGGGCAAACCACAGCACCTCCACCATCAGCACCAACATAATCACGATACCAATCATCATACCCTGCTTGAACATATTTCCAACAGAGGCACCGGTCAGCGTACAATAAATCACCATGATAATAGATGGCGGGATGATGGGCCCAAGCCCACCGGACACCACCAGAAGTCCTGCGGTTCGCGGCCCTGGATAGCCCTTTTTGATCATATCCCCGTAGAGCATGGTTCCGATGGCAATGACTGTTGCCGGGGCCGATCCAGACAGGGCAGCAAAGAAAGCACAGGCCAGTACCAGCGCCAGGCTCATACCGCCTCTCACGTTGCCCACCAGGCAGTCCGCAAAATCTACAATCCGCCTGGAAATTCCACCCTTCGTCATCAGATTGCCAGCCAACACGAAAAATGCGATGGCCATGATAGAGCTGGACTGCAGCCCGCCAAAGATCCTTTGGGCGATAGCCGTGGAGGAGGCCGGAAGGCCCCCGAACACCACGGCCGTCAGAGAAGCCACACTCAAGGAGATGGACACCGGTACCCCGATCACCAGGCAAAGAATAAAAATCAAAAATAAAATCAATCCTGCATTCATGTCCTGTTTCCCTCTTTCTTTCCGAATTCTGCAATCTGCTGTACCAGTGTAATGGTCTGAATGACGAAGATGAGTCCAAAGGCCAGTACCAGCGAGAAATACATCAGAGACATGGGAAGCTTCATCACAGGCGTGGTTTGGCCGGCTTGAAGCTGCTTTAAGACCAGGGCCCCTCCCGCTTTAATCATGATAAAAGCAAATCCCACCAGAATCACCTGCCGGATAAGATCAACAATCTTGCGGACCACACCGTGCAGCTTGTCCACCACGGCAGTCACCGCCACCTGGGTGCCATCTCTTAGACCCACCTCTGTTCCCAGCAACGCCATATAGGTCATACTGTATACGGCTATCTCCTCTGTCCAGGGCATGGAAGCCTGGATAAAATTCCGATTCAGCACAGAAATGAAATAGGAAGCGACCATGGCAATAAAAGCAGCGGCCATGACTGCATATTCTGCCGATGTAACGCATGACAGAAGTTTTTTCATAAATTTCATACGAATCCTCTCCTCTTTTCCTACTGCACCGCCCTCTTGGCTGCGTCGACAGCTGCTATCCATTTCTCGTCGTAGGAAGCACCGGCCTTTTCCTGGGCCGCCTGATACTTTGCCTTTAACCCCTCGATATCAATATCATAGAAGGTCACACCCGCACCCTCTAAATTTTCCACTGCCTCTGCATTAGCCTCGTTCAGATAAGCCCACTGGGCCTTGCATCCCTCCTGCACCGCATTGGCAAAGGGCTCTCTCATGTCTTCAGGAATCTTGTTCCAGGCGTTGTCGCTCATACAGATCGGAATGTAGACGAAGCAGTGCTTTGTGTTCGTGATAGAATTCACTCCTGCCTCATAATATTTATTAATCCAGCAGTTAGATACTGCATTCTCACAGGCATCAATGGTTCCCTGCTGCAGCGCTGTGAACTGCTCGGAGGCAGAGATGGCCACCGGATTAGCCCCAAAAGCAGTAAATGCCGCCAGCTGGCCCTCGTTCTGCATCACCCGAATCTTTACGCCCTTGAAATCTGCCGGGGTCTGAATCGGTTTCTTGGAGAACACATCCCGAAATCCTGACTCCAAATAGCCAATGACGTGAAGTCCATGCTTTTCCGCCTCGGCAGAAATCAGATCTCCCAACTCATTCTGTACCGCGTAATTAGCCTGGTCCGCGCTGTCCCAGAGAAAGGCCTGGTCTAAAATAGACATCTCGGGAATATAGTTGCTCAAAACGGAATTAGCGCAGGTAGCGATGTCCAGATCACCCTGGATCGCCATATCCAGGGTATCTGCCTCTCCACCCAGAACACCGCCCGCCTGGATGGTAAGCTGGATGTTTCCTTCCGTGGCCTCACTCACCAGCTCGGCAATCTTTTCTGCTCCCTTGTAATAATTTGACTGGGAATTATCCACCAATGCCATTGTGAAATTCAGAGCTCCTTCATTGGCAGCAGCTTCCGGCCCGCTGTTCCCCGAAACGCTTCCCTTTGCCTCTGTTTGTCCGTTGCCGGATGAGCCGCAGGCCATAAGCCCAAGAGCTGTCAGTACCGCAATTCCTGATAATAAATACGTTCTTTTCAACACACTGATTTCCCTCCGTTTTCTAAATTGTTTGATAAAAACAAAAAAATATATCCGACGAATGCAGTGTAGCAAATCGGATATATTTTGTCGATACGTTGAGTTTTGTTTCTATATATGCGGATATTTATTGTGTATATTGTACAATATTTTTAAAAATCATTCGATGACTTTTCTCGTCTTCTGCTGTTCAATCTCCTCAATAATCTTTCTTCGGGTACTGTTTAAGTGATCGATCATACTGTAACGGGCTCCACTGGCATCTCCCCGTTCAATAGATTCCGAAATCATGTGATGGAATTTCACAGTCTGATTTGCCAGCTCATCATTTGTGACCTTGCAGAACAAAGGGATTCCCTTAACCACAATCTCCATCATCCTGCAGGCAATCTCATTCTTAGAACACCTGGCAATCTGAAGATGGAACGCCATATCCTTCTCATAATGGGATTCCTGCATCTGGATCTGACAGCGCACCTCCGCCTCCAGCTCCATCAGTTTCCGGCAGTCCTCATAAGTCGCGTTGGTAGCTGCCAGGGCAGCGATATCCGGTTCCAGCATCAGCCTTACTTCTGAAAACTCCAGCGCTTTGTTTGGCAGCTCTTCCGGCAAAAATGCTCCCAGAAGGTTTGACGTCTCTCCCTCGCTGATCTCAATCGGCTTTTGCTTCTGCCTCAAAAGATAGGTGCCGCTGCCTTGAACCACCTCCACCAACCCTTCAAACCGCAGCAGCTTTATCGCGTCCCGGACAGTCCCTCTGCCAACCTCGCAGTATTCCGCCATCTGCAGCTCATTTGGAAGCCTATCGCCCGCCTTCATCTCATTCTCAATAATATACTGCCGTATCTTCACGGCCACCCGCTCCGAGAGCGTCTCCGTCTTTTGTCTCACCTAGCCACCGCCTTTTTCCATCATGTTTTCTGTCGATATATAATACCGCCGGGTTTCTGCGGGTGCAGGCCATTCAATCATCCAATTCCGCCATACACGATTCCCAGTATGAACACGATCACGGCCAATGGCACATAGACATGCTTGGCCAAAGGTCCGAAGAACTCTCCCAGGGGCTTTTCACGCCCTTCTTCCAGTTCCTCCCGGATCTCCTTATATCCCAGGATATAATAGATGGATACAGCCCCCAGCACTGCGCCAAAGGGCACCACAATAATGGTGATGAAATCCATCCATGATCCCACCTTGGGCTCTGACTCCAGGAAAATCCCCACTAACAGGGCAATGCCGCTGCACAGGGCCACTGCCGCTTTCCTGGGAAGCTTAAACCGGTTCTGCCATGACTCGCTTACCGCCTCAAACATATTGATTAAGCTGGTGATGCCAGCAAAAGCAACGGACAGGAAGAAAATCACCGCAAACAGCCTTCCCATGGGCATCTGCCGGAAAATCTCAGGCAGGGTGATAAACATAAGGGGCGGGCCTGCGTTTGGCTCAATGCCAAATGCGAATACAGCCGGCATGATGGCAAGGGCAGCCATCATGGCAGCCACCGTATCAAAAAAGGCGGTGCGGATGGATGCCTTCGGTATATCCTCTGTCTTGGCCAGATAGGTGCCGTACACAATCATTCCCGATCCTGTGATGGACAGCGAGAAAAATGCCTGTCCCATGGCCATGACCCAGGTATCCACCTTTAATAAATCGCTCCAACCCGGGGCAAAGAGGAATTTATACCCTTCCTCCGCTCCCGGAAGGAAGGCCACGCGGATGGCCAGTATTGCGAACAATACAAAGAAAGAAGGCATCAGGACCTTATTAATTTTCTCAATTCCCTTGGTGGCCCCAAACATAAGGATGCCGGCCGCTGTCACCACCACCAGGACATGCCATGGAATACTTCCGAACTCGCCTGTGGCCTGGCTGAAATAGGCCGCCGCGTCCGCTGTAAGGATGGCCCCTGTTACGGAACCGGCCAGGGCTCTTATCACCCATCCTACGATGATGGCATATCCAATGGCAATACCCAGGGAACCCAAAAGAGGAATCCAGGCCAGGAAATACCCCAGCCTGCCTTTTCCTATTTTCTCCCAGCAATATTCATAAGCTCCCAGGGTTCCGGTCCTGGCCCGGCGCCCAATGGCGAACTCAGCCGACAGCCCTACCAGGCCGAATAATACAATGAATAGAATATAGGGCACCAGAAACGCGCCGCCGCCGTATTGTCCCACGCGGTACGGAAACATCCAGATATTGCCCATACCCACTGCGGAACCCACACAGGCCAGCACAAATCCCAGGCTGCTTCCAAAGCCGCCGTTTTGGTGCACGGCTGCCTGTGATGAATCCGTTTTTTTCTGCTTGTTCATAACTTCTCCTTTTAAGACGTTCATTTAGACGGCCTGCCGCCCTGCGTGAAAATGAAACAGGACTGCCTGTGAAGCCATCTTTACTATACTACCCCATTAACACCATTTAGTCAAAGCTTTAAAGCAAAAAAGCGGCAAAAAGAAAAAATTCCGCTGTTAAAACAAATCAACCACATCATAGCTGCTTCCGTTCCACACAGCCGGACGCACCTGCCTTGTCTTAAGCTGTTCCACGAAATCCTCCAGACGGTCCACCTTCTCCGGCAGCCAGGTGGCATACTTCCCAATCTGGCCCGTGGTGTGGGCATCGCTGGCCCCTATGGTCTTAAGACCTAACTCCCGGCAGTACGAGAGAGCCCTGCGGTTGGCTTCAAGTGCCGTACTGCCATTGAGCACCTCCACCCCGTGGAGCCCTTTGACCACGCAGAGGTTTTCCTCCAGACCGCGGTTATTGTTCCGGAAAGGATGGCAGGAGACACAGAAACCGCCGGCCTTATTGACATGGTTTATAAATTCCTGGGCATCCACCCGGCAGCCGGGATAATCTTCAATCCCCCACGCCGTGATATCCCCCTGAAGAGAAAAAAACTCAATACCCACAAAAATTGGGAAACCGGTCCTGTGTGAATACTCTGTTGCATATCCCCTGAGTCCCATGCTGTCATGGTCCGTGATGCAGACAGCGTCCAGTCCCCTGCCCCGCGCTATGGTCACGATTTCCTCCAGGTTTATTTTGCTGTCCGATGAATAAGTACACTCGTGAAGATGCATGTCAACCAGCATTTAGGTTCCTCCTATCTCTTAATAATCTTGAGCAGCCTGCCGTCCTCTGTCCATACGAGGCTCTCCAGGTCCATGAATTCGGCTACAAACGGGCTGGCCGGCCTCCGGCAAAGTTCCAGGGGCGCGTCATTCTGGACCAGCTCGCCCTGGTCCATGATGGCGATGCGGTCTGCCAGGATAATGGCCTCCTCCTGGTCGTGGGTGACGAACACCATGGTCAGCCCCAGGTCTTTCTGGAGCCGCTTCAGCTCATGGCGCATTTTGGTGCGCAGGGCAGCGTCCAGGTTGCAGAAGGGCTCATCCAGCAGGCACAGCTTGGGCTCTACAATCAGCGCCCTGGCAAGGGCCACTCTCTGCTGCTGGCCTCCGCTGATTTCCTGGATATAGGCCCGGGCATAATCTGCAAGGCCTACCATTTCAAGATAACGCATCCCTTTCTGTCGGGCCTGCTCCCGCTTCACTCCCCTGAATTTCAGACCGTAAATTACATTCTGAAGCACTGTCATATGGGGAAACAGGCCGTAGGACTGGAATACAGTTGTAACCGGACGCTGTTCCGGAGGGATACGGGTAATGTCCTCGCCGTCCAGCCGCACGCTGCCGCTGTCCGGATCCAGAAAGCCTCCTATCATATTGAGGGTCGTAGTTTTCCCGCACCCTGACGCGCCAAGGATGCAGAGAAGCTGGCCCTGTTCCAGGGTAAGGGACAGATCCCGCACCACCTCCCTGCCGTCAAAGTGTTTTTTTAAATGGTCAAGTTCAAGATACACGCCGCTTACCTGCCTTCCATGTTATTAAATAAGCCATGCCTTCCACCGCCAGCACCACCAGTATAATGCTGGTGGCAATCAGGGAGGCCAGGGCGTAGTCCCCGGTATAAACCGCGTCAAAAAGTTTAAACACTGCCAGCTTACGGCCCGGATCTATGAGAAACAGGATTGCTCCCGCCGTAGTCATGCTGCTGGAAAAGTTATATACAAAACAACTGAGAAAAGCCGGCTTAAGACCGGGCAGTATTACGGTCTTAAGCACCGAAAGCTGGCCGCCTCCCAGGTCCCGCACCGCTTTTTCCTGTGCCCTGGGCACCTGTGTCAGGGTGGCGGAACAAATCTTTGTGGCCGTGGGAAGCTGCTTGAACAGCATGTTGGAAATGACAATCAGGGCCGTTCCTGTCAGCTTTAAGGGCGGAGAATTAAAGGCCAGTATATAGCCGATTCCAAAGCAGGTTCCCGGCAGCATATAGGGCAGCGTGACCAGACAATCAAAGAAATTCCGGCCGGGAATCTGTCTCCGCTCCATGTAATAAGCGAACAGCATTGCAAAAAGGGTTCCGGCCAGGGATACTATGAACGCATATGCCACGCTCCGCCCCATGGTGTCCAGGTCAAAGCGGACCATCTGCTCCAGATAACGCGTGGTAAAGGAATACACTCCCCTGATGCTTTTGAGGAAGCCGGATATGAATATGCATCCGTACTGCAGAGCCATCATAAAAAAGAATATTATGCTTCCCAGGTTTGAGAGAATCCCTGCCGCCCCGCATTTTCCCAGTGAAAGGGCCAGCGGCTCCTGTCTCCCTCTGCTTCCCTCTGTCAGCATATCCGAACGCTTCATCAGTTTCCGGTAAATGAAAAACGCGGCTATGGACGGAAGCATCAGAACCATGTTCATGGCGGAGGCCTTCTCCAGGTTGGAGTATCCCACCAGCTGAAGATATATCTCTGACGCAATTGTGCTGAACCGCCCTCCGATGATGACCGGAGTTCCAAAATCCGCCAGGGAACGGACAAAGGAAAGGAGCAGGGCCACCCAGATCCCCGGCCGTATCAGAGGCAGTACAATGTCACCCAAAATGGCCCTGGGGCTGGCTCCCAGGTCCCTGGCTGCCCGGATGCTGTCTCCATCCAGCCTGGTCAGGATTCCCCCCAGGAACAGGGCATTTAAGGGTACAAAGGAAAGGCTCTGCATCAGGATGACACCCCAGCAGTTATAGGGGTCCCAGCTCAGCCCCAGCAGCCGGTAGGCAATCCACCCCCGGCGTCCATAGAGCTGGATATAAGCCAGGGATGACACAAAGGGCGGTGAGACCATGGTAATCAGCAGAAGCGCCATGCAGAGCAGTCTGACGGCTCCCCGTCTTGTGGCCAGGAACAGGGCCGCCGCCGTGGAGAAGGCAGTGCAGAGAAGGGATGCGCATATACCCACGAACACACTGTTACAGAGATTTCCCCTGTATTGGTTCCAGACAGAAGCATAGGAGTCATAGCTTATGGATTTCCCGTCCCAAAGGCTCCTAATCAGGATGCAGAGCATGGGCCAGAACACAAACAGGAAAAGGCTGGCCAGCAGAACTGCCAGCAGCAGTTTATCCGCCCCATATCCCGCAATGCCAAAAAGGACATCTTTCGATGCCCTTTTGCCATACATGTCTCCATGCATGTTTCTGTGTTTATCTGCATTCATATTTCCATGGGTGCTGTCAAACCTATTCATCTGCTGCCTTATCTCCCATCAGCGCCTCAAAATGCTCCAGGATTTCCGTACGCTTTTCACCGAACAGGGACAGATCCTCCTTCATCAGCATGCCGGTGTCATACCCCAGGTCCAGTCCTTCCAGGGATGGCTTGATGGTCTTTACGCTGTTCTTCTGGTCTATCTCTGCCAGCATCCGCAGATTATCGTCATTGCTAAACAGCCACTCTATGAAGTACCTGGCCGCGTCCCCGTTCTCAGCGTTCTTAAATGCCGCCACTCCCTCGGGTACCCACGGAATACCGTCCTCCGGGTAAACAATGGACACATCATACTCGTCTAACAGAGACTCGATGGTACCGTCAATGTATGTGATGCCGATGGCATATTCATCTGCGGTTACCTTATTCTTAGGGTCGGAGCCGCGTTTTGCATAGTAAGCTATGTTCTTATTCAGTCCTTCAAAATAGGACCAGCCTTCATCTTCCCCCTTAGCCTGAAGCAGGGCATTGACCACGGCATAGTTGGTACCAGATACAGCCGGGTTGGACATGATGATTTCGCCTTCGTATTCGGACTTTAACAAATCATCCCAGTTGGCGGGAGCCTCTATATTGAGCTCCTCCATGAGGCCGTCATTGATCAGAAAGCCTACAATGGTAATTCCCTTGGAATACCAGTAGCCTTCCGGGTCCTTAAACTCCTCCGCCAGGTCCGCAGAAGCATCAAATGAAACCTGCTCTAACAGTCCGTCATCCTTTGCGCTCATGAATGCGTCGATACCGCCTCCAAACCATAAATCGGCAGAAGGGGTGCCGCCCTCCGCGCGGAGCTTGGAAAGCACCTCTCCCGAGGACATGGAGAGCAGCTCTGCCTTAACGCCGGTATCCTCAGTGAATTTGTCAAACAGGGTTACATAATTCTCGCTGGTAGCTACCACCTTCATGGTGCCGGAGAGAGCCGGGGCTTCTGCTTTTGTTTCCGCTTTGGTTTCCTCCTGGCTCTGAGCTTCAGTCTCCTGGGCTGCGGTGGTTTCCCCGTTCTGTGCTTCGGTGGCAGACTCGCTGGTATTATTGCCTGTGTTATTGCTGCTCCCGCAGGCTGCCAGTGCCGGCACCATGGACAATGCCATTAACAGGGCAATCATTTTCTTTCTCATCTGTGGTCGTATCCTTTCTTTCATAACAATATTTTGCCTCGCTATCCTATATCCTCCTCTTAAGGACAGTAATTACCATTGTTGAATTATAATGAGCAGCGGTCCTTAAGTCAATAAGGAGTCTTCCTGTATAGAAAAAAACGAACATTCAGGAAATCGGATAGAAAAATTCTATTCTTATTCAGAGCTGCTTTTCCTGTATTATTTTGTAAAAAGGAATGGACGGTGCCAGGGCATTGTGATAGAATAAACGAGGTTATTTTCCCGGCATACGGCCGGGATTTTTAATGGATATAACGGAGGAGTCTTGAAAATGGAACATAAAAGAAGTCAATGGGCCAGCAACATAGGTTTTATTCTGGCCGCCGCAGGAAGTGCTGTGGGATTGGGAAATATATGGAAATTTCCGGGAAAGGTGGCCGCCGCAGGAGGCGGAGCGTTTTTAATCTGTTATGCCCTGATTGTCCTGCTCGTAGGATTCCCGGTCATGCTGGCAGAGCTTTCCATCGGGCGCAGCACCCAGAAAAATGTAGTTGGCGCCTTTCGCCGGCTGAACCCGGGCTGGAGCTTTGCAGGCGGCATCGGCGTCCTGACTTTGTTTGTAATCATGTCCTACTACAGTGTGGTGGGAGGATGGGTGATGAAATACATTGCGGTGTATCTCACCGGAGCGGATTTCAGCGCCTTTGGAAATGACAGCAGCAGATTTTCCGCTTATTTTGCAGATTTCATATCACGGCCCGGGGAACCGCTTATATGGGGCGCTGCCTTCCTGTTTCTGTGTATCTACGTGGTTGTGCGGGGCGTGTCGGAAGGGATTAAATTTTTAATGCCCGGCCTGTTCGTACTGTTAACCGGGATCGTCATCTATGCCATGACTCTGGATGGGGCTGCCGAGGGTCTTAAATATATGCTGGCCGTGGACCCCGCAAAATTCAACGGAGGAACCGTGGTGGCCGCCCTGGGCCAGGCCTTCTTCTCCCTCAGCGTGGGAATGGGCATCATGGTGACCTATGGCTCCTATGTGCCCAGGACAGAGAACCTGGCAAAAAGCGCCGGCTGTATCTGCATTCTGGACAGCCTTGTGGCTCTCCTGTCCGGACTTGCCATCGTGCCTGTGGTCTATATCACCGCTGGTCCCGAAGCCATGGGTATGGGAGGCGGTTTTGCCTTCATGGCTCTTCCTGAGGTGTTCAGCCGGCTGCCCGGCGGCGTGTTCTTCGGGTCTGCCTTCTTCCTTCTGCTGTTCGTGGCAGCCCTGACCAGCGCCATCAGTATCCTTGAGAGCTGCATCGCATGGCTTACGGAAGAATTCGGTTTCTCCAGGCTGAAAGCCACCCTGTTTCTTATGATTCCCATGTCATTCTTAAGCGCGGGCTATTCGCTGTCCCAGGGAGCCATGGACATAAAGCTTCCGTGGTTTGATTTTACCAATGGCGTCCAATACCTTCCCATGAACGCTGTCATGGAAAAATTCACCGACAATCTGATGATTCCTCTGGGAGCCCTGTTCTTCTGCCTCTTTGTGGGATGGGTATGGGGAACGGACAATGCCTCAAAAGAAATTGAAGCCTCCGGCCACAGCATGGCCTGGAAACGCCTATGGGCCTTTCTGTTAAAGTTCCTGGCTCCGGCGGTTATTATGGTCATATTATATTTTACGGTTGGACGCGGACAGGGCCTGTCCTGATAAATCCATTCTGTAAATCATGAAGAAACGGTTCCGGTATCCGTTTTTCCGGAACCTGTATTTACAGATTATGGAGGATTATCCCCCTGAGAAAGTGGCTGAAATCTGCCACATCCGTCAGGAGGACCTGATACAGGCTTCCATTCCGATATTAAGCATCCTCTTCCAATGCAGCTGATTCCATTCTTATTTTCAATGATAACTCCATAAATTAGGTTGAGCCGGCAAGAAAGGCCCTCTGCCAATCCCACCGGCTTATTATGTATGGTATCTATATGAAAAGCTCTGACTGCTTGTTTATGTCTTATAGTATACCGGCTATTTGTGTCATAAGTTTGACTGATTGCTAAATAGTTTCTAAAGAGACTTAAGAAAATATAACAGAATCTTTTTAATTTCTTGTGTTGACATATAATACTATATGCTGTATAGTATTATCATATTATATGATGTATAATATAATGCAGCTAATAATATTGTTTCTAGAACAGAGGGGTGCTTATGATATTTAACACTGGTTCCGCACTTTTAGACGCCATTGTGCTGGCAGTTGTCTCTAAGGACGCGGAAGGGACTTATGGATATAAAATCACCCAGGATGTCCGTCAGGCCATCGACATTTCAGAATCCACCTTATATCCGGTGCTGAGACGTCTCCAGAAGGAGGACTGCCTGGAAGTGTATGATATGGCCATTGACGGCAGGAACCGCAGATATTACAGGCTGACGGAAAAAGGCAGGGTACAGCTGAATTTGTACCGGGGGGAATGGGTAACTTATTCACAGAAGATATCCCAGATATTTAAGGAGGCGAAGCTATGACCAGGGATGAGTTTATGAAGGAGCTTGCATATCTTCTGCAGGACATCCAGGATGAAGACAAGGACGATGCGGTCCAATACTATACAGATTACTTTGAAGAGGCCGGTCCTGATAAGGAAGCAGAGGTCATACAGGAATTGGGAAGCCCTGAGCGGATTGCCGCCATGATCCGGGCCGACATAGCCGGACATCTGGAGGAAGGCGGTGAATTCACAGAACAGGGATATCAAGATGAACGGTTCCGGGACCCCGGCTATGCCATGGCAAAGCGCCTGGACCTGCCGGAAGAGCAGGAGAGCGGCGGTCAGGGAAACTACGGCAGGGGACAGGACTTTGACCGGGAACACGGTTTTAACCAGGAGCAGAGCTTTAACCATGGACCCGGGGAGACTTATACCGGGGGAAATGGCACTTCCCGGACACCTCCGCCCAGGACCAGCAGGGTGATAAAACTCATATTATGGGCTGTCCTCATCATTGTGGCCTTTCCCGTGTTCCTGGGCGTTGGCGGCGGACTGCTGGGTCTGGCCGCGGGTATCCTGGGCATTCTGGCAGCCATCCTGGTGACCCTGGGCGCCACCACCTTTGCAGTGCTCCTGGGAGGAATCGTCATGCTGCCCTATGGTGTGTTCCACATGTTTTCCCATCCCCCGGACGGACTCATGGCCTCCGGCACAGGATTAATCCTGCTGGGCGCCGGCGCCCTGTGCCTGGCCCTTTCCGTACTGTTTTACGGAAGGTTTGTTCCTTTCGTCATACGAAGTATCGTCAATGGGCTTAGCCGCCTGCTACACCGAGGGAGGTAATAAAAATGAAGAGATTCGTAAAAATATGCGCTGTCACCGGACTGGTACTCCTTCTTCTTGGTTTGAGCATCACTGCCGTCTCAGCCGCCATGGGAGGGCGGTATACAAACAGCCTGCCGTCCCGCCTGGCCTCCAGGGTATGGCACAACCACATGCCATGGCTGGTCCGCTGGGGCAATGACTGGCAGGATAACCGGGATCGCCGGGATGACCGGGATAATTGGAACGGTCGGGATGACCCGGATGACACAGACCGCGCCAGCGGCTCTTCGCAGGTAAGCACGGTGTCCGATCCCTCATACGCACAGGCCAGAAAGCTGGATGTGGATATAGACAAAGGGGTAATCCGCGTTTCCGAAAAAGAGGGCATTTCCCAAATCCAGGTCAATGTACAGGATACCTATAACCGCACACAATGCTACATGGATGAATCCACCCTGAAGGTTAAGAGGGAATCAGGACGCAGCCGGGGCAATGAGGCTCCGCGAATCGAGATTCTGATTCCTGCGGGATATGAGCTTGACAAATTATCCCTGGATATGGGCGCCGCGGAGTGCACGGTCCTTGGCGTCACTGTCTCCAAACTGGAGATTGACACAGGCGTGGGCGCCATTACATTTTCAGGCACTGTCAACGGGGATGTGGAAATCGAGACAGGGGTGGGCAATGTGACCCTGAACCTGACCGGTCCCCAGACCGGGTACAATTACCAGGTGGAGTGCGGCGTTGGCAGCATTAACGTGGGAGCTGAACACTACACCATGCTCTCCCACGAAACTCACATCAACAACAAGGCTCCCTACACCATGGAACTGGAATGCGGCGTAGGAAACATTGCTGTGAACTTTGATCAAACCTTACAGGATTCTTCAGAAAAGGAGATAGAAGTATGGATAAGAAATTATACCGTTCAAACATAAATAAAATGCTCTGCGGCGTATGCGGGGGCATAGGAGAATACTTTAACATTGACCCCACCATCGTCCGCCTTATATGGGCCATCTTCGCCTGCTCCGGCCCCGGAATCATAGCATATTTTGTGGCCGCCATCATCATTCCCCTGGCGCCAAACTAAGGCCGGGAATCCACCTCCTCCGGGAGCCGCAGCCATACGGATGCATAGAACATGCCGGCTTTTTGTTCAAATAATGTCTCTCCTTCATACCTGTCCGCCATTTCCCGGATGGAGCATTTTACATTCTTCTCACAAAGGCGGGCCTCCACTGCATTTTTCAGCAGGTTGCCCAATAAGACCGTCACCTCCGTATCCGGGACAGGGCACTGTTCCGGGTAGGCTGCCTGGGCTTCAAAGCGGTTTTTGTGCCTTCGGACCTGGGAAGCATAGTAGCAGATCAGGGCATTGACCGCCTGGCTGCGGCAGTAGATTTCCCTGATATCAGGCGGCAGCTCTGTCTTATATATCTTAATATACTCAGACAGCCCGGCCTTATCGTCCCTCCCTATGCAGGACTGGACCACGGACAGATGCTGGCGCAGGCCGTACGCGCTTTATTCATTTCTTCCATATGGACCGATATGGTTTTATACTGCCTTTTCTGAGCCATAAGGCTCCGGCACGCATATTTTAACTCCTTCTCCAGATAGGTGATAAGCAGCACCACATACCTGTACCAGATTTTCAGTTTATCCCCGTGAATCCGGTTCCGGCTCCTCCCCCTCGCAATTCTCACGTATATAGCGCAGCAGATATTCTTTTATCTCCTGTCTGCACATGTCTAAATCGTCTATAACGGCAAATGCAAAATCGGGCCAAAATCTGCAAAATGAAGCCACCCCATTGAAAGTATGGCAGAAAAACGTTATGTTTGAACCAGATATAAGAACCCATATAAGAAAGGGGGAGCACTGCATGGAAATCATCATCTGTGACGGCAACCTGATTCTCCGCCACAGCTATCCTTTAAAGCCTGCCCGCGGGCGGCCCAAGACGGTCCCGTCCCCAGTGAAGCCTTAACCTGTCAAATACGCACTGGAACGGCCGCGGCAGCACTTTGGCCATTTCCGCCAGAAACAGGGCCGGCAGGATGCAAAACTGCATATTGAGTCCCGGATGGGGCAACCCTTTTGGCACTCCCGCGGTTTGGTCCCCGCCGGCCCGGACCACATCAAAACGTCCTTCTGCAATGCCCGGCCTCCGTCTTATACATTTTCCTGAAATTAGATGGCGTCATACCCATAACCGACTTAAACACCCTGTTAAAATGCGTGATGTTGGAGAATCCTGTATCCCGGCTGATTTCCGTGATATTCTTATCCGTTTCCATGAACATCCTCTGGGCGTTCATAACCCTTGTGACGTTCACATACTGGATGATGGTGCTGTTGGTATACCGCTTGAATTCCCTGCACAGGTAGCAGGGGCTTACATAGGACATCCGGGCCAGTTGGTCTATGGATATGTCCTCCTGGTAATTCTGATGGATATAGCTGATTACATCTGTTATACGGTTGCGCTGTTCCGGCTTCACCGGTGTCTGAATTTTTCTTGCAATGGTCAGTAAGGCCATGTTTAACAGGGTATGGATATAGTCCTCATGATACACCTGAGGATCTTCCTGTTCCTTGAGCAGGTCATCCAGCATGCGGTGCACCACCTGTTTTTCCCGATGATCCGGCTTATATACCCCGGTTCCCTGTTCCAGCGCTTTTAACAGCTGCTTAGAATCCACTTCCTCTCTGGCAAAATACACCAGAAGCCGCTTAAACGGCACATTCTCCTGGCCGTAGGAATGGTGCATCACGTAGGGGGAAAATATGAGGAATTCTCCCGGATGGATGCAGTAGAGACGGTCCTGGATAATGTGGTACCGTTCCCCTTCCTCCAGATAATATAATTCAAAATAATCATGATAATGGGACTTTGACATATTGTCATTGACCCCCTGTATGCGTTCGCTGGCAATGCTCCTTCCCTGGGCCATCATGATTCCAGCTTGGTCTATCAATCTGTTTCCTCCTTTTTTGGTATATATATCCAATTCCCGTATTTTTATATGCATAAAATACACGGAAACATCATAGCGCTTCCAAATTAATACAGCAAGATATGTTTAATTTCCATCATAACACTGCAAATATTGTCTAGTTTAGGCGGCCTTAATTCTATATGATAATAACATAAAACCGGTTGAAATAAAACAAGGAGGCAACAAGTTATGAAGGTTTGTACGAATGCTTACACGGTCACCAAAAAGGATAATTACTTTTCAGTAATGACAGACAGTGTGGAAATCCGCATTCTTTTTTTGACAGATTCCATCCTGCGTATCAGGGCCGGATTTGACGGCGATTTCGCGGAGGAATCCTACAGCCTTGTGATGACAGCATGGGAAGACCGGATGGATGATTTCCTGAAAGGCCGCAGAACGCGGGTGGAAGCGGCAGACGCAGTCCTGTCGGACGGGGACAGGGAGGCAGTAATTGAGGGACGTAATCTGAAGGTAGTGGTGGAGAAGGACCCGTTTCGCATCTGCGTGTATGACAAAGAGGGAACCCTGCTTCACGCCGATATGGTGGACCTGGCCTATATGGAGGACAGCAACCACCGCCGGATTCACACCAGCGAGATTTCACCGGAGGACTGTTTCTATGGATTTGGAGAGAAGAGCGGCGACTTCAACAAAGCCCAGAAATTCATGGGCATGAGCCCCAAAGACGCCATGGGATACAACCCCAGGGAAACCGACTCACTTTACAAGCATATCCCCTTCTACATAAAATTAAACCGCGGCACAAAAAAGGCAGTGGGGTATTTCTACCACAATACCTACGAGTGCGATTTTGACATGGGCCGTGAGAAGAGCAACTACTGGAAGCCCCACAGCCGTTACCGCACAGACGGCGGCGACATCGACCTCTTCCTCATTGCAGGCCCTGCCGTGCGTCAGGTCGTGGAGCGCTATACGGACCTCACAGGCAAATCCGCCATGCTTCCCCGGTATGCCCTTGGATACCTGGGTTCCTCCATGTATTATCCGGAACTGGATGAGAACTGCGACGACGCTATTCTGGATTTCATCGACACCACAAAGGAAGAGAAGATACCGGTTGACGGTTTCCAGCTTTCCTCCGGCTACTGCACCGTGGAGACAGATAAGGGTATCAAGCGCTGCGTCTTTACCTGGAACAAAAAGCGGTTTAAAGACCCCAGGGAATTCTTTGCCCAGATGGATAAAAGGGGCGTATCCGTATCCCCCAACGTAAAACCGGGCATCCTTCTCATCCATCCCAAGCTGGACGAAATGAAGGCCAGGGGCATGTTTGTGAAGGCCAGTGACAGCGATGAGCCGGGCATCGGAACCTGGTGGGGCGGAAAAGGCGTGTTCGCGGACTTTACCAAGCCTTCCACCCGGACTTACTGGAAGGAAATGCTCAGGGAAAATGTCCTGGAATACGGCACCAGTTCTGTGTGGAACGACAACTGCGAATATGACAGCCTGGTGAACAAGGACTGCCGCTGTGATTTTGAGGGCAAGGGCGGCACCATCGGCCAGCTGAAATCCGTTATGTCCAACATCATGTGCCATATTACGGGTGAAGCCATCCATGAAACCTTCCCCAATACCCGTCCCTACATTGTGTGCCGCTCCGGCCACTGCGGCATACAGCGCTATGCCCAGACCTGGGCAGGGGATAACCTGACCTGCTGGGATTCCTTAAAATATAACATTGCAACCATCCTGGGCATGAGCCTTTCCGGCGTGGCCAACCAGGGCTGCGACATCGGCGGCTTCTACGGCCCCTCACCGGAAGCAGAGCTTATGGTCCGCTGGATTCAAAACGGCATATTCCAGCCCCGTTTCTCCATCCACTCCACCAACACCGACAACACGGTGACTGAGCCCTGGATGTACGGCCACTGTACGGATTATATCCGGGAGGCTATCGGGCTGCGCTACCAGTTAAGTCCCTACCTCTACTCGCTGATGGAACGGGCCCATGAGACAGGACTGCCCATCATGGAACCCATGTGCAGTGCATTCCAGGAGGATGTAAAATGCTACGAGGAGGGCGTGGACTTCATGTTCGGAGATTCCCTGCTGGTGGCCAATGTGGTTGAAAAGGGCGCCTCCACCAGAAAGGTATACCTGCCTGAGGGCGAGACCTTCTACGATTTTCAAACAAGGACAGCCTATGAGGGCGGCCGCACCGTCGAACTTCCCGTGGACCTGGGGTCCATCCCCCTGTTCGTGAGAAGCGGAGCCATCATTCCCATGGCGGAAGATAAGCTTGATAACCTGAAAACCCAGCAGGCGCAGCACATACGAATCCTGTGCGCGGCCGACAGGGACGGCCGGTTCGCCCTTTATGAGGACGACGGCATTTCCATGGATTATGAGCGCGGAGACTATCTGAAAACATCCATAACCATGACGGCCGGAGAACGGACTGTTTTGGATTTTTGCCAGGAAGGCCATTATGAGACAGCCGTAAAGACGCTGTATCTGGATATGATACACCGTGAGAAAGCGCCTTACTGGGTCAAGGCGGACGGACAGACCATTCCTCATTTCCTCCACAGGAGAAAATTCGAGGAGGCGGACTGCGGATGGTATTACAGCCAGAGGCTTAAGTCCGTTCAGATTAAATACCCTAATCCTAAGAAGGATTATCAGGTGATTGTATCCTTTGAGCAGTTTGACCTGATTGGTATGTAAAAAGAGAGCATACGCTTCCCCTCCCGCGTACAGAGGGGAAGCCGCTATATAGAAAGGGGATATGGAAAATGAAAAAATTTGCAGCAGCAATGGCAGTGGCTTTGAGTCTGGCTGTACTGGGGCTCACCGGATGCGCCCAGAGCGGCGCTAAGACCAGCACGGAAGCCACCGCGGAAAATCCGATGGTGCTTACTCTGGCTCACGGCCTCAGCGAGACCCACACGGTACATATTGCAATGACAAAATTTGCAGACAAGGTGGAGGAACGGACAAACGGAAGAATCCAGGTGCGCATCCTTCCAAACGGCCAGCTGGGTTCTGAGAATGAGAACATGGAACAGCTGATGGCCGGTGTCATTTCCATGACAAAGGTATCCGCGCCTGGCCTTGCCACCTATAATGAATCCTACCATGCCTTTGGCCTTCCCTATATCTTTGACGATACGGAAGACTTTTATCATGTAATGGATTCCGGTCAGATGCAGGATTTCTTCCTGTCCTCCTCGGACGACGGATTCGTAACCCTGACCTACTACACCTCAGGCGCCCGTTCCTTCTACACCAAGAACAAGGCAATCCGCACGCCTGCCGACCTAAAGGGCCTGAAGATTCGTGTGCAGGACATGAAATCCCAGACCGATATGATGAAGGCCTTAGGCGGTATCCCGGTAGCCATGTCCTACGGCGATGTATATACTTCTCTCCAGACCGGCATCATCGACGGCACAGAGAACAATGAAACGGCCCTTACCACCGGCAAGCACGGTGAAATCTGCAAGGTATACTCCACGGACCAGCACGCCATGATTCCGGATGTAATGGTCATGAGCGCCAAGGTATGGAAAACCATCAGCCCGCAGGACCAGCAAATCATCCTGGAAGCAGCCCACGAATCCACAGAAAGCCATAAGATTGCATGGGATGCCGCCATTGATGAGGCCATCCAGGAAGCATCGACCCAGATGGGAGTGGAATTCGTGAATGATGTTGACAAGGATGCGTTCCGCCAGGCCACAAGCGGTATGATTAACGAATACTGCGCACAGTATCCGGGTGTAAAGGAACTGCTTGACATCATTGATTCGGTAGAATAAGGGGAGGTAATCACATGAATGAAATATTATCTGTCATCAAGAAGTGGATGACCCGTCTTCTGGCCGGCATAGCCACCGTGCTGCTGTCCGTCATGACCCTTCTGGTCCTGTACCAGGTATTTACACGCTACGTGCTCAACAGCCCGGACGCCTTTACCGAGGAGCTGGTGCGCTACTTTCTGATTTGGACCGGTTTCATCGGCGCTGCCTATGCTTTTATCACCAGGGAGCACATGTGCCTGGTGCTGGTGCGTGACAGCTTAAGCCCGGCAGGACGCAGGATTCTGATGACAGTCATCGATGTGCTGATTCTGCTCTTTGCCATCTTTGTCATCACCCTAGGCGGATTCAAGCTTGCATTAAGCGCCCAGAAGGTATTCTCCGCGCTGCTGGGAATTCCCAGAAGCCTGGTATACGCCATGGCGCCCATCTCCGGACTGTTCATCATCCTGGCACAGATTATCAATATCTATGAGGATGTAACCGGAATCACCATCGAAGGAGGGAATGAGTAATGAGTATCGGACTTACAACAGTCATCCTGTTTGCGGTATTTGGCATTCTGCTGTTCCTCAGCTGCCCAATCTCCGTCAGCATCGTAATCGCATCCATCGTAACTGCCATCTCCAGCCTGTCCTGGGACCAGATTACATTCATCACCATGCAGAAGATGAACAGCGGCGTGGAGAGTTTCTCCCTGCTTGCCATCCCCCTCTTCATCCTGGCCGGCAACATCATGAACAACGGCGGTATCGCCAGACGCCTTGTAAACTTCGCAAAGCTGTTCGTGGGCTGGATTCCAGGTTCCCTGGCCCAGGCCAATATCGTGGGCAACATGCTCTTTGGCGCGCTGTCCGGTTCTTCCGTGGCGGCCGCATCAGCCATGGGCGGCTGTATCTACCCTATCCAGAAGGATGAGGGCTATGACCCGGCTTTTGCCACGGCAGTAAACATTGCCTCAGCCCCCACCGGACTCCTGATTCCCCCTACCAGCGCATTTATCGTGTACTCCACGGTAGCGGGAGGCGTGTCCATATCCACCCTGTTCATGGCCGGATACATTCCCGGCATCCTGATGGGAGTTGGTTCCATGGTAGTGGCTTTTATTTACGCCAAAAAGCATAAATATCCGGTATCCGGCCGCACACCCGCCAAGGAAGCTGTTAAAGTGACGCTGGAAGCCATCCCCAGCCTGCTGCTCATCATCATTGTTATCGGCGGTATCGTGGGAGGCATCTTCACTGCCACCGAGGGCGCTGGTATCTGCGTGCTTTACTGCCTGATTCTCTCTATCTGCTATAAGAGCCTTACCGTGAAGTCCTTTATGAAGATTCTGGTAAGCAGCGCATGCACCAGCGGCATCATCCTGTTCCTGATATCCGCTTCCTCCGCCATGTCCTTTGTCATGGCGTACTCGGGAATCCCGGCAGCTATCAGCGAGGGCATCATGTCCATCTCCACCAACAAATACGTGATTCTGCTGCTGATGAACATAATTCTGATGGTTGTGGGCATGTTCATGGATATCACACCGGCTATCCTGATTTTCACCCCTATCTTCCTTCCTATCGCCCAGAGCTTAGGAATGACTGACATTCAGTTCGGCGTCATGTTAATCTTCAATATGTGCCTGGGCAACATCACGCCGCCTGTTGGTTCCGTACTGTTCGTGGGCTGCGGTATCAGCAAAATCAGTATCGAGCAGGTGACCAAAACGCTGTTGCCCTACTTTGCTGTACTGTTCCTCCTTCTGCTGGCTGTTACCTATATACCTGCGCTGTCACTGGGAGTACCCCGCCTGATGGGATTAATTTAGTGGAAACATAAGATACATTTTAGTATGTAACACAGCATTTTGAGATGAAACAGTCAATATAAAAATCCAATCCGTAAACGTATCAGCGGGAAACGCGGGGCATGAAGGACCGCGACCGGGCACTATGGCAGTGGCGGAGTATGTGCTTGAGCACCGGGATTTATTGATGCCTGAAAGATAATCCTTTTCCATTCCTTAACGGTTCCCTGACCACTTCCATAAAACGAAACAGCAGGCGCCTCCTTTCAGACCCATGTCAAAAGCAGGCGCCTCATAGCTTCATGCCGTATACGTCTCAGAACAAGGTCTGCTGCTCATACTCACAGTCCCTTGCCAGCCGGGGCGGTTCCTGCCCCAGCAGTTCCTTTGTCTTTTTGCTGTCCAGAATCCATTCCCTGACCTGTTCCCTCTCAAGAACCAGAGGCATACGGCTGTGGACAGGGGCCATGGATGCATTGGCCTGGGTAGTCAGTATAACGAAGCGGTCCCCGTCCTCATACCTGCCATAAAATCCGGCCAGAAACAGAATCCGGCTCCCTTCCTTAGTGAATGTAAATTTCTCTTTATTCTTATTCCACTCATAAAACCATGAAACAGGGACCGCAGCCCGGCGCTGGCTCACACTGTTCCGGAACATCCGCTTTTCAAACACAGACTCTGACCTGGCATTAAAAACCAGCCCCTTTCCGCCCGGCCCGGGATATCCCCACTTCTGCCTGCAGGCCCTAAGGCTCCCGCCCTGGTCCCCGGCCGCCGTAATGACCGGAGCCGTGTCGCCCGGATGGATGTCCCTATCCAGCACTCCCAGCTCCAGTTTCCAGTCCTTCTGTTCTGTTAAGTCCCTTATCTCATCTAATAATTCCGCGCTGAAATGATATCTGCCGCACATGATATTCCTGCCCTTTCCCGGGTATTAAGTTTCCGCGGCGGCATTTTGTCCGCCTACTGTATTATATACCCAAACCCTTTAAAATCAATGCAGGCATTCAGCAGGGACACAGCCTTCACACCCGTCACCTCACCGCCTCCAATATCCCCTCGCTGAACGTAGGATGCGGGAAAATAACCTTAGCCATATCCTCCAGCGTCAGCTCATTGGCTATAGCCACCGCAAACTGGCTGATCATATCCGTGGCCCTGGCACACATCATCTGGGCGCCCAGGATGCGGTGTGAATCACTGTCCGCCACCACCTTTATAAATCCCCTCTCCTGCTGGGACAGAATGGATTTTCCGTTGGCAGACATTATATACTTCTTTGTCACGGCTTCTATTCCCCTGGCCTTGGCCTCATCCGCGCTGATTCCCACGCAGCCGATTTCCGGGTTGGTATACACGCAGGACGGAACGATATCCGTACGGATTACCATATTCTCTCCTGCCATGTGCGCCACCGCGTTTCTGCCCTGGGCAGTGGCTGCATGGGCCAGCTGAATGCCGCCCGTCACATCTCCGATGGCATATATGCCCGGTACGCTGGTTTCATATGTTTCATCCGTGACAATACGCCCCCGTTCCATGGCCATATCCTTCACTTCCTGACTGCTCTCGTCTGTTATAAGACCGCCCGTATAAGCCCTGCGCCCCGCAGCGATAAGGATGCCGTCCGCCCTGGCCTCGCAGGGTTTGTCCTTTTCCACATAGCGGCATATAAGTCCGGCTCCATGCTCTGTGCGAAGGATCTCCTCCACCTTTGCCCCTGTATGGATATCCACGTTTCTTTTCTTCATTATCATCTTCAGGTTCTGGGCAATTTCCTTATCCATGGTGGGCAGAATGCGGTCCAGGGCCTCAATTACAGTCACTCCATGGCCCAGTGAACTGTACACAGACGCAAATTCCATGCCGATTACTCCGCCGCCTATGATAATCAGATATTCAAACAAATCCTTCTTGTCCAGCAGTCCGTCACTGGTGACCACTCCCGGCAGGGATGAGCCCGGTATGGGCGGGCATGCCGGCACAGAACCAGTGGCAATGAGAATATGACCTGTTTCCAGGACAACCTGGTCCTGTTTCTGTCCGTCCGGCTGTTTCTCTGCTTTTTCACCTGTCTTTTCCCCAGACAGCGCCACCTTCACATGCTCCCTGTCCAATATGGTTCCCGTACCGTAAAAGACTGAAATTCTGTTGGTCTTCATGAGGGAGGCAATGCCCTTTCTCAGCTGTTCCAGCACTTCGTCTTTCCGTTTCTGGACCATTTCCATGTCAATCACCGGTTCCCGGGCCGTCAGGCCAATGGATGGCCCTGACTGTAATTCATGGTACAGCTCTGCTGTATGGAGTATTGTTTTGGCGTGAATGCATCCCCGGTTCAGGCAGGTGCCTCCCAGTTCGCGGTTTTCCACCAGAGCGACCTTCATTCCCTTTTGAACCCCTTCGACGGCAGCCTCATATCCGCCCGGCCCCGCGCCAATCACCACCAAATCAAATTTGTCAGCCATATAAACTTAACCTCTCTTCCATTTATGTTCTGTGTTTACAGCGATTCCCTCACAAGGGCCTTGATATCCTCTTTGATCTGGCGTGACTGCGGTACATCCGTACCGGTTTGTTCCTCTGCCTGAAACGCGTCCGGTCCCACGGCTTCCACCGCTGCGCATATATCCTCCTCCGCATAGCCGCAGCCCTTCAGCTGTTTTGCCAGCGCCCCAAACATTTCCTGGTCCATGGCGTCTGAGAATACATTCACGTCCTGTATCACGCCTTCATCCACATGTAGCTGTATCTGTATATTGCCCCACGGGAACCGCTTTTCCATTTCGTACTCAAAGGGAATTTTCCTTCCGTATTTCCACTGCCAGGAAGCAAATTTCTCTGTCAGGGCGTCTATCTCCGGCTTGGGCAGCTCCTCTTCCTTCATCCTCACGGCAGGCTGTCCGTAAACCCTGGAAAATGCCTCCACCAGGGCCGCTTTCACTTCCTCCAGTGTGATGTCAGGCTTAAACTCACACAAATTGGCCACCCTGGACTTTACAGAGGTCACGCCCTTGGAGGCAAGCTTTTCTTTTGATACATTCAAATACCGGGACATATTTTCCTTGTCCGCCCGTATCAGTATGGTACCATGGTGGTAGCAGCCGTCCTCTGTTCTGTAAAACGCGTTGCCGGAGAACTTGCGTCCTTCCACGGTGATATCATTGCGCCCTGTCTTTTCCGCATGGATTCCCAGGCTCCTTACGGCCTCCAGTATCACGTCCAGCTGCCGCGATACATCGTAATCCTCAGCGCCTACAATAAATGTAAAATTCAGATTCCCCAGATCGTGGAACACCGCGCCTCCCCCTGAGAGGCGGCGCACCAAATAACCGTCCTCCTGCTCTAAGAAGTTCACCCTGCATTCCCTCCAGCAGTTCTGGTTCTTTCCTATCACCACCGTATGGCGGTTCTGCCACAGGTAAAGAATGCAGGTGCCCTGAGGAACATGAAGGGTCATGTACTCCTCCATGGCCAGATTCCGGTAGGGGTATGTATTATCTGTCTCCATCCACACAAGTCTGTTTATCATGTCAGTCTCCATTCTTATAGAAAGGCTGCCTGGGCAGCCCCTTCCCCGGCCATGACGGATATCCGTGCATAACCAGGGACATGCCGGCTGTCCAGGCAGTCCTATTTCATTTTCATCATTCCCAGGTATAGCGCAGTACCGGCTTGCGGGCCGCGGTAACCTCATCCGGTCTTCCAATCGGTGTAAGGTGAGGAGCGCTGTGAAGTGCCTCAGGATCAGCCAGAGCCTGCTCATAAATCCTGTGGAATACCTCAATTGCCTCATCCAGGGTCTCCTTGGACTCTGTCTCTGTAGGCTCCACCATCAGCGCCTCATGTACAATCAGCGGGAAGTACATGGTCGGCGGATGAATGCCGTAGTCCAGAAGTGCCTTGGCAATATCCATGGCATTCACGTCCTTGTCGTGTTTCATCTTCTCCAGACTCATGACGAACTCATGCATGCAGGTCTCGCTGTAGGCCATGTCATAGACATCCGACAGCTTCACCCTCATATAGTTGGCATTCAGCACCGCGTTGCGGGCAGCCTCCGGTATGCCCTCCTTTCCAAGGGTCAGGATATAGGACAATGCCTTAACCACCACCAGGAAGTTGCCGTAGAACATCTTCACATCCCCAATGGATTCCTGCGCCTTCACAAAGTGATATGCATCCTCCTCCTTCTCCACACGTACGCCGGGTATAAAGGGCTTTAAGAATTCCTTGCAGCCCACAGGACCGCTTCCCGGTCCGCCGCCGCCGTGGGGTGTGGAGAATGTCTTGTGCAGGTTCAGATGGACCACGTCAAATCCCATGTCACCCGGCCGCACAATGCCCATAACCGCGTTCAGATTGGCTCCGTCATAATAGCACAGTCCGCCTGCATCATGTACGATTTTGGTTATTTCCAGAATGTTCTTGTCAAATAATCCCACGGTATTGGGGTTGGTCAGCATCAGGCCGGCCGTGTCATCTCCTACCGCTGCCTTTAACTGCTCCAAATCCACGCAGCCGTCCTCCCTGGACGGAATGCTCACCACGTCGTATCCGCACATGGCAGCGCTGGCCGGATTGGTTCCGTGGGCAGAGTCGGGAACAATAATTTTGGTACGCTTTACATCATTGTGATGGACATGATATGCCTTGATTAAAAGCAGTCCCGTAAACTCACCGTGGGCGCCTGCCGCCGGCTGGAATGTCATTGCGTCCATGCCCGTGATTTCGCAGAGATATTTCTCTGCCAGATATAATACTTCCATGGAACCCTGCACCGTAGCCTCAGGCTGCAGCGGATGGACTCCTCTAAATCCCCTTAAGGCGGCTGCTTCCTCATTCACCTTGGGGTTGTACTTCATGGTGCAGGAACCCAAAGGATAGAAACCGTCGTTGACACCGTGGGAACGCTTTGCCAGTTCCGTATAATGGCGGCTGATTTCATTTTCCGACATATGCGGAAGGCGGGGCTGTTTCTCACGGATATGTGCTTTCTCAAAAGATACCTGGGGCACGTCACAGGGACTGATTAAATCCAGTTTTCTCCCGGCTGACCCTTTTTCAAATACAAGTTTCATGAACCGCACACCTCCTTTTGTCCGCATTCCCTGTGAAGCGCCTCCCGTACAGCGGAGGCCAGTTCATCCATCTCTTCCCTGGTGTTCATCTCAGTAGCGCACCAGAGGATTTCCCTGTCGGAAAGCGGCAGTCCGCCCAGGATTCCCCTGCTTTCCAGAGCCCTTAAGATGTGGGCGCTGTCCGTACACTTGCCCTCCGGGCTTACGGTAACGAACTCGTGGAAAAATTCACAGTCATGCTTTGGCTCAAGCCCTGCTTCCTTCAATGCATCCCTGAGATAATGGGCCTTGGACATGCACTGGCCCGCTGCCTTAGCCATACCGTCTGCTCCCATGGCTGTCATATATACAGAGGCAGTCAGGGCGCACCATGCCTGGTTGGAACACACGTTGGAGCTGGCCTTCTCACGGCGTATATGCTGTTCACGGGCCTGAAGGGTAAGAACAAACGCCCTGCGGCCCTGGTTATCGGCTGTCTCGCCTACAATCCGGCCCGGAAGCTTCCTGGTCATGGCTGCCGTGGCAGTCATAAAGCCCAGATAAGGTCCTCCAAACGCCAGAGGCATGCCAAGGGGCTGGCCGTCTCCCACAGCGATATCCGCTCCGTACTCCGCCGGGGTTTTCATGACAGCTAAAGCCATGGGATTGCAGCCCATGATATACTTGGCGCCGGCCTCATGGACAATACGGCCCAGGGCGTCTCCGTCCTCTACATTGCCGTAATAGTTGGGCTGCTGTACATAGAAGCAGGCGGACTGCGGGTCTGCCTTCAGCATCTCTTCCAGTGCTGCCGCATCCGTTACCCCGTCTTTTTCCGGAACCATGACAACCTTTGTATTGCTGCCAAAGCAGTATGTTTTCATAACCTCGATGACGCCCGGGTTTGCAGCCGCAGAGATATAAGCTGTGGTTTTCTTTCTCTCCTTACACATGGCAATGGCTTCCGCCGCAGCCGTGGCACCGTCGTATATGGATGCGTTGGAGGCGTCCATTCCTGTGAGTTCACAGAGCATGGTCTGATACTCAAATATGGACTGGAGGATGCCCTGGCTGATTTCCGCCTGATAGGGCGTATAGGCAGTAACAAACTCCTCTTTTGATGCCACGCTTGAAACAATGGAAGGTATGTAGTGGTTATAAGCCCCTGCCCCCCTGAAAATATGGCGGAACACAACATTCTTACCGGCTATGTCCTCCATTCTTCCTTTAACTGCCTGCTCGCTGAGTCCTGAAGGGATATTGACCTCTTCCTTCAGCATTACCTCATCCGGTATATGGGAGAACATCTCCTCAAAGCCGGCATATCCAATCTCACGAAGCATCTCCTGCTGCTCCTGCTTCGTACCTGGTACATAACTTCCCATATAATCTCACCTCACCTCTCATGGGATGGAATACCTTCCCGGACCTGAATCCCTTAATCCAGGGTCTTCACATATTCCTCATACTCTGCCGCGCTCATTAACTGAGCAGTGCCGGTTACATTCTCCACCTTCATAAACCATGCCTCATAAGGCGCTTCGTTGATGGATTCCGGCGCGTCCAGCAGGGCCTCGTTGATCTCTGCCACCGTGCCGCTTACCGGTGAATACACATCGGATACAGCCTTTACGGATTCCACATCAGCAAACGGCTCTCCCTCTGTCACCTCGTCCCCTGCTTCCGGCAGGTTTACAAATACCAAATCCCCAAGAGCATCCTGTGCATAATCAGATACTCCCACTAAAACCGTGCCGTCCTCCAGGTTCTTTACCCACTCATGTGACTTTACATACTTTAAATCTTCTGGAAAATTCATTCTAAATACCTCCTTGAACATGCTGTTCTCTATTATATTTTTAAATCTTGATTTTTATATCCGCTGAATTACTGCCGTTTATAAAATGGCAGCTTCAATACCTCCGCGGCCACACGGCGTCCCCTGACATCCACTTCCAGCGCTGTTCCCGGATCCTTAAACCCTATGTCAATCAGGGCCATCGCTGCCGGATATCCCAGGAACGGGCAATGTGTGCCGGAGGTGGTCATACCCACCTGCTGTTCTCCTATGTAGACCCGCTGGTGCTCCCTGATGATGCCGCGGCCGGTTACCTTTAATCCCACACGCTTTCTGGTTAAAGGTCCCTTATCCTGGATAGCCTGTTTTCCGATGAAATCATCCTTATCCATCTTCACAAAGATTCCCAATCCTGCTTCCTTGGGAGAAATGGTATCGTCCATCTCATGGCCGTATAGTGGCATGCCTGCTTCCAGCCTCAAGGTATCCCTGGCGCCCAAACCACATGGAATCAGGCCCTCGTCCTTTCCGGCCTCCATGAGCAGTTCCCACATCTTAGGCGCATCCTCCGGAGCCAGATAAATCTCCACTCCGTCCTCCCCGGTATAACCGGTCTTTGAAATGATGCATTTCATGCCGCCCACCATGCGGTCAAAAAGGCAGGTATAATACTTTTCAGGAATATCTTCCTCCCTCGCCACCTTCTTAAGCACATCAATTGCCTTTGGTCCCTGGAGGGCAAGCTGGGCCACCCGGGAGGAAATATCCTCAAAAACAACGTCCCCTGACTGATGGTCCTTCATCCATGCATAGTCCTTATCCTTGTTGGCAGCGTTCACCACGATAAAATAGCAGTCATCCCTAACCTTATACACAATCAGGTCATCCACCACGCCGCCCTGTTCATTGCACATGGGACTGTATCTGGCCTGGCCCTCCGCCATGACCGTATAGTCATTGGTGAGGAGCATGTTCAGATTCTTAAGGGCATCCGGTCCTTTGCAAATCACTTCCCCCATGTGTGACACGTCAAAAAGACCGCATTTGGTACGCACCGCCATGTGCTCGTCGATGACGCCTGTCTCGTACTGTACCGGCAGGAGGTACCCTGCAAAAGGTACAATCTTGCCCTTATACTTTACATGCGTGTCGTAGAGAGGTGTTTTTAACAAAACCTCCTCTGCTGCTTCTGTTCCCATAATCATTACCTCCTTCATGAAATTGTCTGGTCCTTAACAATAACAGACTATGAAAGCGCACGAACAAAAGATGTTCATGCGCTCTGTCCTTGGACCTGAAAGATTTGGCTTCTTCGGTGCTATGCTCTCCAGAGTATCGTCCGGTATCCGGTCCTTTTGCCTGAGAGTTTTCCGCTTCCACTTCGGCGCTGCCTTCTGTATGCTGATTATACACTGATACGCTGTATCCCGTGTATTCTTTATCTTCCATACATTATGGGCAGTCTCTCCCGAATCCATCTTCCGATGATATAAAATTGTCCGCAAACGCACATCCCACCGGCTTGCCTTGTGCTAATCCCATACTAACACAGGCAGGATTTTCAGTCAATAGCTAAAAAGCGTTTTAATTTTAACACATTAATCGCATTTTTCGCCCTATTTTCCAAACTTATTTTCACGAATATTTTACGGTTTATTTAGAAAAAATACTGGTAATCTCCTATGAAGTAGTATATAATGAGCAAAGGTGATGAGGCGAAGGGGTTCCTTTGGCCTCATTCTTGTATGAGTACGGTTTTTGATGTGCAAAATCTTGAGTGAAAGAAGGTGACAAGATGCATAAGTTTATGCGGACAGTAGGATTCAGTATGTACCAGAAAAAACAGGATATGGCGAAGCTTTTAAAGCGCCTGGTAAAAGAAGCGGAGATGACCGGCCACCTGGCGGAACAGGAAGGCAGCAGGCTCTGTGAACTGCGCACGGAAGTGGCTCCCGGCATAGGAGTCGCCATGATAGGCGAGATGAGCCCCAAAGGAACATTCAGCCGTGAATATTATTTTCCCTATGTCAAGAACCCGGATGTAAGTTCAGAGGCGGAATGTTCCATCCAGCGCCACACGGAGCGCGAAACTTATGCAGGCCTTCTTGATGAATACAGGGTGGGTATATCCCTGATTTTCTACATGGAGAATTCCATGGAGTACAGGATGCGCAACAGCGCCCGCCAGCCTGTCCAGCCAAAGGGAGCAGCCCTTACAGGCCTGGCAGTCCAGGGAAAGGTACTGCTGCCGGTCAATAAGACGGAAAAACAGGCCGAGGACTCCCGGCAGGCAGCCAAAAAGCGCAGCAGTCTCCTGGAAGCCGCCAAACACGGCGATGAGGACGCCATAGAGACACTGACCATAGAGGACATAGACCTCTATTCCATGGTATCCAGGCGGATTGCCCATGAGGATGTCTACTCCATCATAGAAACCTGTTTCATGCCGTGCGGCATAGAATGTGACCAGTACTCCGTCATAGGAGAAATCACGGAAATCAGTACAAATACCAACCGGATTACCAAGGAGGAGATATATGACCTGAAGCTGGACTGCAACGACATGGTATTCCATGTAGCCATCAACAAGCAGGACCTGCTGGGCGAACCCCGGATAGGGCGGCGCTTTAAGGGGCAGGTGTGGATGCAGGGTACGGTGGTGTTTTAGGGGCTGTGCCGAATGGTTGCAGCAGTGGTGGTTATTTGGAACCGCCGGGCGTGGTTATTTGAAAATAGGACTTGATTTTTTTTACCACATGGGTTATTATATAAGGCGGACCGCATGAGTATCATACGGCCCGCCTTATATTTGTGTTTCTGTAGCTCAGCAGGATAGAGCGTCCGCCTCCTAAGCGGTAGATGGTTCGAGTCTAAATTAGGAATAAAATTTCATATTTTTTGTATAAGTCCCAGTAGCTCAGTTGGATAGAGCACACGCCTCCTAATATCCCGGTCATCAAAGTCCGTGGAGGTAAAAAAGCTCTTTTCATAAACTTCATATCGTTCGAGTCCTCGTAGCTCAGCTGGATAGAGCACACGCCTCCTAAGGGCTTGTTGGAGCAATCGCCCAACACTGAAAATTTTATACAAGTCCATGTACCTCAGTAGGATAGAGGGTCCGCCTCCTAAGCGGAACGCCGCAGGTTCGACTCCTGTCATGGACGCCAGTAAACAACGCTGTAAGCCTTTGTTTTCAAGGGTTTACAGCTTTTTTTGTTATCACGGACAGGGAAGCGAATGTATGGCTACTTATGTCCGTGGGAATTTCCAAAAGTCATTTATTTTGCAAGATAGCTTGCTAACACTCATTTAAGGTAGATGATGATTTCATGGATTTTTACAATATTTGCTAACACTTTTTGGTTAGCAGGTTTTTCCTGTTTGGAACAAAGCCCTTTGCTAACGGTTAGAAAGGTTTTCTTTTAAGAGCTTTTCTTTCATTTCCGGTGTCATGGATTTTAGCAATTCAAGCAGAAGTTTATCATTGTCACTAATAGGTTTCTGTGCTTCTGAATGGGGATTGTGTTCTGGTTCCTCTGTATCAAGGGTGTCATAAAATTCTTCATCCAGCTTCTTTGCATTAAGCCGTCTGTCTTCATCCACGATTTCAGAGTAAACATCTGTTACCATCTCCGCTTCGGCGTGACCTGTATCTCCCTGAACAGATTTAATATCACCATGCGTCATTTTGAGCTTATACTTTGTGCTTAAATGGCGTAGGCTGTGAAAAACAACAGTTTCAAAATTGTGTTCCTCACATAGCATTGTAAATCTGTTCCGAACAATGCGGCTTTCTACGGGATTCCCATTTTCAAGAGCAATAACGAGGTTATAATCGTTATAGGCACTTCCTAAAAACTCTTTTAATTCCTGCTGGTCTTTCTTGTATTGAACCAGTAATTGAGCAAGCGTTGTTGGCAGCCATACGGTACGATTACTTGTTTCCGTTTTGGGTGTCTTTAACACCAGTCTTGTAGTACAGTGGGGCTTCTGGGTTGGGAAAATTTTAATAATATCCTTTTCTTTCAGCTTTTGCATAGCTGATTGAGAAATTCTTGCCAGCTCCTTATTGACGATAACTCTTGCATTATTATTTGCAATAGCTTCTTCATCAATAATCACATCATCCCAAGTAAGCCCCGTAATTTCGCCTACTCTTAATGAGCAGGCAAACGCCAAGTGCATACAAAGCAGGAGTAAATCATCATCCACAAGTTTGATTGCTTCCTTGAATGTCTGTACATTCCAAACCTTACGTTTTACCTTTGGTACTTTAGGCAAGGTGGCTAGGGAAGCCGGATTCCGCATTTTGCTGTCCAGATATTCCCAACGGATAGCCTGATTTAAGGCACAGCGGATAATATCATGGATTTTCTTAATGTTGGCAGGCTGCACACAGCGACCAGTCGCTTTTCGGTTAGCACGAGGAACTTCTGGAACACTCAACAGGCCATTGTAATATTGAGAAAGTTTTTTCGTGGTGATTTCATTTAACTTCCAATCTCCAATAAGCGGATTGATATAGTTGTTAATCGAACTCAATTTACTGCTGTAAGTATTGGCAGACCACTTCGATACACCATATAGATTGACAAAAGTAACAAGAAATTCCTTTAAAGTGATTTCATCATCTGGGGTATCTATTGCTTGCTCTGCTTCCTCACGCTGATGGGCGAATTGTTCTTCTAAAGGGACGAGAACATATCCATAGGTTTGTTGATAAAATTCAATAAACGCTTTTCGTGCCTTTGCTTCTTTTTTGGTTTCTAGGGTGTCCCATTTCTGCTTTCTTTCGCCTGTATCATCCATATACCAGTAAATAACTGAAAATTTTGATTTTCTTTGTTTGATTGAAGCCATATTATCTCTCCTTAAATGATTATTCGTGTAACCATTTATCGAAAGATATTTTAGATACTCTAATCATCCTGCCAGCTCTGATATAGTGAAATTGACCGCTTTTGACTAAAGCATATGCCGACTTCATGCTGATGTTTAAAAGAGCTGCTATTTCCTCTACCGTATATGTCTTTTTTTCAGACGTTGTAATACCGTGTGTATTCTCTTTACCATCTAACATAAGATTAAGGCTCCTTTCTATGATGGTAACAGTAAAATACACCTCTCTAACATCTTGAGTATAACACAGGAAATTAAAGTTTTGTAGAGGTTCAGTGCATTTTACTGTGAGCAAGTCAGCCGAACAGCTTTCGCTAAAGCTCATGGGAATCTCACCCCTGCATGGTTCTCATCCAGCCGTACCCTTTGCCAGCGGTGCTACATCATCACACGGACTAAGGCTGTACGGAAGTATCATTATCACGATAGAAAGGTCATGGCAGCAGCTCTGCAGTAAGCTGCTTATGGAACACTGGCAGGAATCGCTATCCGGTTTCATCCCTCCTTTGGTGGGTTACGGCGTGCCAGCCCAACGGCTCTCTTTCTATCGAAACGTATTCGGCTGCTTTATGCTGCGTTGATTAGACGCTTTCTTTTTCAAGGAACTATCCGGC
>Ga0137302_10079_pt1 | contig 84179 bp, 100 predicted proteins | sample Ramsor2O_GlcNAcB_FD_97184 | JGI IMG/M metagenome (GOLD analysis project Ga0137302, IMG submission 97184) | Mouse cecal microbial communities from Vienna, Austria - N-Acetylglucosamine amended with D2O_GlcNAcB | ecosystem: Host-associated > Mammals > Digestive system > Large intestine > Cecum... | reverse complement strand
ATATATGGCAAAAGCAGGATGGGTGAGAATGGGGGCGTCCCTTATTATAATAACAGCTTACATAGCCGCCATGACAGCGGCAGGTTATCTGATTGCCACAACAGCAGCCCTGTATGTGCTCACAACCATGTTTGCAGGAGGCGGTTCATCCACCCTTAAGGGAAGGCTGCTGTTCTCCGTGGCGGTGGCAGTCATCATTTATGTGATTTATGTATATGCCTTCGGGCTCACACTGCCATCAGGCATGCTGTTTGAATAGGAGGGGGAACGTATGATAGAATTTTTACCTTATATCGCCAGGCAGATTACCCAGCCCTTCAATCTGGTTCTGATGTTTGGGGCAACGGTCATCGGTCTTATATTCGGGGCAATTCCCGGACTTTCCGGAACTCTGGCCGTCATGCTTTTCATGCCGCTTACATATACCATGAATGCCTCAAGTGCAGTGGTATTCCTCATAGCCCTATGGGTGGGCGGATGTTCAGGGGCATTCATCGGATCCGTACTTCTGGGAATACCCGGCTCCGCTTCCGCGGTGGCAACTTGTTTTGACGGTTATCCCATGGCCCAGGCAGGCAAGGCGGGCAAGGCCCTGGCCATCGGCATGGTGGCATCCTTTCTGGGAACCTTTTTCAGCGCCATACTGGGAGCCCTGTTAAGCCAGAAAATATCAGATATTGCCTTTGCCCTGGGTCCGTGGGAGTATTTTTCACTCTGCTTCGTGAGTATAACCATGGTATTGGCCATTTCCAAGGGTAATATGTTTAAGGGACTGGCTTCCGCGTCCATCGGCCTGCTGTTTGCCTCTGTGGGATATTCTCCCATTGATGCAGAGCCCAGGTTTGTGTTCGGCAACATGTACCTTATGAGCGGTCTGGGGATGACCATTGTACTGATTGGTATTTTTGGGGTGGCCCGAATCGTTGAGGAATACGGCAAGGGATTCGGCGCCCTGCCGGACGTGGATACAAAATCAATCAAGGGCCTGGGAATCACGTTAAAGGAAATAAAGGCTCAGTTTGTGAACATTGTCCGCTCCTTTGGCATTGGCCTGGGAATCGGTTTCCTTCCCGGCATGGGGTCGGGACTGTCCAATCTTGTGGCCTACTCCAGCGCCAGGAATGGTTCCAGGACGCCTGAGATGTTCGGCAAAGGATGTCCTGACGGTATCTGGGCTTCTGAGGTATCCAACAACGCGGCCATAGGCGGTTCCATGATTCCCATGGCTGCCCTGGGCATTCCCGGCGATTCCACCACAGCCCTGCTGATTGGGGCACTTACGATTCACGGGCTGGAAATGGGGCCCATGGTATTTAAGAACAGCGGAAATGTGGTCTACCTTATGTTTGCCACTGTTATGGTATGCGCTGTGCTGATACTGATTCTCCAGGCTCTGGGGATGCGGGTATTTCCACTGATTCTCAAGGTTCCGTATCACTATATGTATCCGGCTCTTATCATCATTTCCTTTGTGAGCGCATACGTGGATTCCGGCAGTTTATACAAATGCGGTATGATGCTGGTGTTTGTTGTCATCGGCCTGATGATGAGCTATGGAGGACTGCCCACAGCGCCTTTGATTTTGGCGTTTATCCTGGGACCTACCCTGGAGAGCAATATGCTGAAGGCATTTCAGTATTCAGGCAGTGCAGCCGCATTCTTCACAAGACCCATATCCTGCGTGCTGATGCTCATAGGAATAGGGTGCGTATTTTCGCCAATGTTTTGCGCGCTGCCTGCGAAAACAAAAAATAGTAAACAAAAGGAGGCCAATTAAATGCCGCTTAACAGTACTTCGGCCACGAGCCTTCCTCCCCAGAAGCTGATGGAACGGTGCTGCCGCACCCCCTGGGTCAGTTATCTGCTGCCCTTTCGGATGGCGCCGGGCGTCTATTATGTGTCTGGCAATGACTGGGTGGCCTGCTATCTCATTGATACAGGAGCAGGGCTGATTCTTATAGATACGGCTATGCATGAGACATGCTATCTGATGTTAGAATGCATCCGAAGCCTGGGATACGACCCAATGGATATTAAGAAAATTCTTCTGACCCACGCTCATGCGGACCATATAGGAGCAGCCAGGACCATGAAGGAACTGACCGGAGCCAGAGTTTATCTGGGAGAGAGGGATTTATTTATGATACATGAGCGTAAGGATCTGATTTGCAGCGACGGATATACCTGCGGAGATATTGAACCGGATGAGATTTACCTGGATGACAAACCTATTGTACAGGGAAATGTTTCCGTACGCACCATTTCCACGCCGGGACACACGCCGGGCTGTACCTCTATGATATTTGACGTGAAGGAGAAGGACGGCAGGATCTATACCTGCGGAATCCACGGCGGGGTAGGGCTTAACACCCTGTCCAGGGAGTTCCTGGAACAGAATGGACTGCGCCTGAGCCTTCAGAAGGAGTTCTGCGAAAGCCTGAGGATGATGGACCGGCTTCATGTGGACATCTGCCTTCCTTCCCACACCAATCAGGTGGGAATCATCCCGCTGATAGGGGAGATTACAGATACCCATAATCCGTTTGTGGATGAGAGCATCTGGCATGAGCTGATGCATGAGCGTCTGGACCGCATGGAGGCCCTTATTCGGTCCGTTCCTCTTCTTTGATTTCCCAGTGAATCAGGAAGGTAAGGGCGGCCCTCAGCACAATGATTCCGGCCACAATTCCTATTTCCTTCCACTCACGGACCACTACCGTGCGCAGAATTTCGCTTCCCATCTTGAATTCCAGTCCCATGGCCAGGCCCTTCGCCAAATAAATTTTGGTGTCGGGGGATCTGCGGAGGAATTTAAGGAAGCTTGTAAGACCTGAGTATATGATGATACCCACGCCGATAAATTCAAAAATAATGATTGCGGTGTTTGCTGCCAGAGACAGCAGCCATTCCAAATGTTCCATGGATTTGCCCCTTTCTTTTACTTGCTGACCGGCACCTGAATGGATTTTACCTTTACACCGTCCACCTTACCCAGGTCCCCTGCAAAGGAGCTGATTTGGTTCTGGGTTCCGTGCAGAACCACGCTGATGACGGAGACACCGTAATCCCGGCAGGGAACACCCAGGCGGGCAATAATCAGACCGGACTGAAGGTGGAATTTTTCATTTACCGTTGCCACGGAGCCGGGATTGCTGATAATGCAGCTGATGACAGCCAGACGGTCTTCCATAAAGTATGTCCTCCCTTATTGTTTTCTACCCGGCTGGCTTCTGCCGCAGCCAGATACATGATTTTGCGCGAGCCGGAGTTATCTGTGGTTATGATATCACGGGCATCGGCCTTTCGTAAAGTCCAAACAAGGCACAGAACAAGATAATTTTTTAACCCTTGCTTTTTCCCTCTGGCTGGAATATGATGATAGTAACTAAATAGAACCTTTCTCTGATGCGAAGCAACCCTGAGATAAAGAGAGAGCGGAACTGTCCCGGCTGTGCGGGAACCGGTTTGTGTGGTTTGTCAGTACGTGCCGTGTGCCGGCATGGCTGGCATAAGTCACCCATATGTGCCTGCCGGTGAAGCCGTGGTATGCGGATGATATCCTCTCTCTGAATTTCAGAGAGAGGTTTTTGTATGTTAGAACAAGAGGGGAAGGAAAAAACATGTTAAAAATAGCGGTTTACGGAAAAGGCGGAATCTGAGGCGGGAGGGCCTGCTCAGGGCACCCGGGTGCTGTCCGTCCTGGGAGCCAACGGCGCGGGAAAGACCACCCTGTTTGGCCCAACAGGTGAGATACTGAGCGAGGAACATCTCAATGAGGCGTTTGGGGTGGAGGTCAGACTGTATCCGTTAACGTTGAGGAACAGGACATATACCTGTGTCCTGCCTTTGGGATTAAAAGAAAGAATGGAAAGAGGTGCATGATGGATCGGGTGATTACGCTGGTGGATAAACTGGCCGGGTCCCGTATGCTTTCCGGGGAGGAATTTATTTTCCTGCTTGATAACATAGGGGAGGAAGAGGACGCATATCTGTATGGAAAGGCCAGGGAGTCAGCGCTTGCTAATTACGGAAATAAGATATATGTCCGGGGGCTTATGGAGTTTACTAATTATTGTAAAAACGACTGCTACTATTGCGGTATACGCAGAAGCAACCAGAAGGCTTCCCGCTACAGGCTGTCACCAGAGCAGATTATGGAGTGCTGCCGTATCGGCTATGGACTGGGATTTCGGACCTTTGTGCTTCAGGGCGGCGAGGATCCGTGGTTTACGGACGAGAAGATTGCGTATCTGGTAGAGCGTATTAAAAAGCAGTATCCGGACTGCGCGGTCACACTGTCTGTGGGTGAAAAAGGGTACGATACCTATAAGCGCTGGTTTGATGCGGGGGCAGACCGCTATCTGCTCCGCCACGAAACAGCCAACCCATGCCATTACGCCAGTCTCCATCCGCCTCAGATGTCTTCTGAGCACAGGAAGGAATGTCTGCATAACCTGAAAGCCATTGGCTATCAGACCGGCTGCGGAATCATGGCAGGCTCGCCGTATCAGACCACGGCCCATATTGCCCAGGACCTGGAATTTATACACGGCCTTCAGCCGGAGATGGTGGGAATCGGTCCTTTTATCCCGCATCACGATACCCCCTTTAAGGACAGACCGGCCGGAACCCTGCGCCAGACCCTTCTGCTGCTGGCCATTGTACGGCTCATGCTGCCGGATGTGCTTCTGCCCGCCACCACGGCCCTGGGGACCATAGAGCCGGATGGAAGGGAGCAGGGAGTGATGGCAGGGGCCAATGTGGTAATGCCAAACCTGTCTCCGCTGGAAGTAAGAAAAAAGTACATGCTCTACGACAATAAAATCAGCACAGGCGTGGAGGCGGCGGCCAATATTAAAGAATTAAAAAACAGAATGGCGTCCATAGGATACGAAGTGGTCACTGACCGGGGCGACCACAAAAAAATAAAAAGCGGTTCCTGCCCTTAAAGCCTCATAATTACTTTGAAGGTTACTTTAAGTATAAATTCCTCTGTTTTACAGATACTACATTTACGGGCAACAAAGAAGATAAATGACAGAAAGTAAAATGGAGGAATTTTGTTTATGAAAGCTACAGGAATAGTCAGAAGAATTGATGATCTGGGCCGTGTGGTCATTCCAAAGGAAATTCGGAGGACATTGAGGCTCAGGGAAGGTACGCCGTTAGAGATATTCACAGACAGGGAAGGAGAAATAATCCTTAAAAAATACTCGCCTATGATGGAGCTCACCTCATTTGCCGTGCAGTATGCAGAGGCCATGGCACAGTCCACCGGCCTTTTCGTATGCATCACGGACAGGGACCAGGTCATAGCTGTGGCAGGAGGGGCCAAGAAGGACCTGCTCCAGAAAAATATCAGCCGCCAGCTGGAACAGGCCATCAATGAGCGCAGTACTGTCATTGCTGCCAGGGAAGACAAGGCATTCATCCAGTTAGTGGACGAGGAACTGGAGGGAATCAGCGCCCAGGTGGTGGCGCCTATTATCTGCGAAGGCGACGCCATTGGTGCCGTATCTCTCATGAGCCGTGAGCCAAGGGCCAAGTTCGGGGACGCCGAGATGAAGCTGGCATCCACGGCTGCCGGGTTTCTGGGACGGCAGATGGAAGGTTAACCGTTATATATGGAATTTTCAGTGGTATCCCGGCATGGGGAAGCGTTATCGCGGCCCTGTGCCGGGATGTTTCTGTTTTCCATCCGTATTCTGCTGCGTCAGCCACTCCGCAAAATAAGGTTTAATGACGCTGAAGGGAGCCGGGCCTATATCCAGCAGGAAGCGGTTAAATTCCATGTTGGTGTAGCGGCTTCCAAGGTTTTTTTTGGCCTCGCGCTGCATGCCCAGGATTTCCAGGTAGCCCACATAATACTCCAGATAATTGGCCGGATTCTCCGCAATGTCATAATAGATGGTGGTAATGGCAGAGGAATCGCTGATGCGGAAGTAGTGGTTTAAGTAATCCTCCACCTGCCTGATGTCCCAGCCCTCATAGTGGATATTTACATCCATGATGGCGTACAGGGCAAGGGTGAAGGCGGCATTGTGCCGGAGCAGTTCTCCCAGGTCCGGGTCCAGTCCGTTGTTCAGGCTGTAGGAATAGTATTCCACATAGGTGGCCCAGCCTTCTGAATAGCTGCTGAAGCTCAGGAGCTTACGCAGGTTACAGGTGTTATGTTTGTTGAAATAGAGAGTTTGGTACATGTGGCCTGGATAACCCTCGTGGGCCAGGGTGGAGTACAGGTTCCTGGCGGTGTTGGTGCTTCCGTTGTTGATGTAGATGGAATTGTCCTGGGGGCGGTCAATGGGCACGGTCAGGTAGAAGGCCGGGCTCAGAGTGGCTTCCAGGGCAGCGGGTACATTTTTAATGCTGCATGTGTAATCCTCAATGGCCGGGAAGTCCTTCGCGCACTGTTTTCTCAGGTCCTCCAGTATCTGGTTGGGGTCGGTGAGGGCGAAGGAGTAGGAGTACAGTTTTTTCGCCAAGGCGGGATTTTCAGTCAGCAGCTCATCCATGGCGGTCAGGTCATCCATCATCTGGCCGCTCATGGCTTTTTTCAGGGCCGGGATATCCTGATAGGAAGTGCCGGTATACGAATTCACCAGGTACTGGTAATATTTCTTGCCCTGGGGGAAGTAATACAGCCCCTTATCGTTGGTTCCGGTTCCTTTCAGGGGAGTCAGTCCCTCAATCAGCCTCTGGTATGCAGGCACGAAGTGTTCGTCAATGGCAGTATGGTTCCTGGCAATGAAATCCTCCTTTTCCTGCTTTGTCAGTCCCTCCACCTGCTCCAGACGCTCCGCAAATGTTTCTGCCATGAAGCTGTGGTCCGCGTCCAGAAGATAGGCGTTGCAGGATTTGAGGATACGGTCGATGACCGTGTCGCACAGCCCCAGTCCGGCATCGGCCTTTTCCTTTTCAAAGGCGATGATGCTGTCATAGTAGGTGTCAATGGAGGATAGCAGGGAAAGATAATCCTCTACGTCCTGTTTATTGTAGAATACATACTCGGACAAAAGTATGGGAAGCTGCGCCTGTATGCCCAGGGAGGAGGAAAGAGGCTGGTCGTAGAGCTCCAGACCTTCGCTGTCCAACATGGTATTTAAGTAGGATAAAAGGATATTGTATGTGAGCAGCTGGTCCTCACGGAGCAGGCGGCTGTCAATATCATTTAATTGTACTTTCAGGGATTTGGCATCATTAAGAGCCTGTTTACTGTCCTCCAGGGATACGGTCCCCAGGGTTTTATCGTAGTCAGTGATGCCGTAGGCGGCCGGATCGGCCAGGGTGTAGTGAAGCGTGATAAGGGAATTGTCAACTTCGTCCAGGAACAGGCCGTTGGTCAGCTGGTCAAAGGACGCCTGGGCATCAATGGTCTTTTTCTCATATTGTTCATAGGACTGGGGACTTTCCTGTGCAGCGGATTCCTTTGCCAAAGGAGCGGAAGCCTGAGGACGCGCGGGCGCCACGCATCCGGCTGTCAGGCAGATAACCAGGAGCAGGGATAAAAGATATTGTAAAAATATGGTTTTTCGTTGTCTCATTCTAAACAAATCCTCCATTGGGGTGTCTGTTCTGTTTTGTATTACGACATTATATAGTATATGAGCGGAAATTACAACTTATGAGCAGTGAAAAAACTGGCAGGGCCTTCCAAAGGGGGAAAAAACAGGGGCACGTCTTGACGAACATGGGGGAAACGCTTATACTTAAAACTATTAAAATAAGCGGATTGGGCGCTGCGGCCGCCGGAGCGGTTTTAAGAACTGCTCTGCCCCGGCCCTTAGCTTCCGCTCAGAAAAAGAGGGAATTAATCATATGTGTCAGGATTGTAAAAAAACATATTATATTACCACGGCCATTGCCTATGCTTCCGGCAAGCCACATATCGGTAATACCTATGAAATCATTCTGGCTGACAGCATAGCCAGATATAAGAGGGAGCAGGGATATGACGTGTTCTTCCAGACAGGTACGGACGAGCATGGACAGAAGATTGAGGAAAAGGCTGAGGCATCCGGTGTGACTCCCAAGGAATTTGTGGACAAGGCAGCCGCTGAGATTAAGCGGATTTGGGATTTGATGAACACTTCCTATGATAAATTCATCCGCACCACGGACCAGGACCACGAGGCCCAGGTGCAGAAGATTTTCAAGAAGCTTTACGACCAGGGCGATATTTATAAGGGTTATTACGAAGGGCTGTACTGCACTCCCTGCGAGTCCTTTTTCACCGAATCCCAGCTGGTGGACGGCAAGTGTCCGGACTGCGGACGTGAGGTAAAGCCTGCCAAGGAGGAGGCATATTTCTTCCGCATGAGCAAGTACGCCCCCAGGCTGATCGAGTATATCAATGAGCATCCGGAGTTTATCCAGCCCGTATCCAGGAAGAATGAGATGATGAACAACTTCCTTCTTCCGGGACTTCAGGATTTGTGCGTGTCCAGGACCACCTTCAGCTGGGGCATACCGGTTGATTTTGATCCCAGGCATGTGACCTATGTATGGCTGGATGCCCTGACCAACTATATCACCGGTATCGGATATGATTGCGACGGCAGCAGTACGGATCAGTTTAAGAAGTACTGGCCCGCTGACCTGCATCTGATTGGAAAGGATATCATCCGTTTCCATACCATTTACTGGCCCATTTTCCTGATGGCCCTGGGCCTGCCCCTTCCCAAGCAGGTATTTGGCCATCCATGGCTGCTGCAGGGCGACGGTAAGATGAGCAAGTCCAAGGGCAACGTGCTCTACGCAGATACCCTGGTCGACTTTTTTGGCGTGGACGCGGTGCGCTATTTCGTGCTTCACGAGATGCCGTTTGACAATGACGGCGTCATTTCCTGGGAGCTGATGGTGGAGCGCATGAACTCTGACCTGGCTAATATACTGGGCAACCTGGTGAACCGCACTATCTCCATGAGCAACAAGTATTTTGACGGCGTGGTCAGTGATAAGGGCGCCTGCGGGGAAGTGGACGAGGATCTTAAGAAGGTAGTACTGGAGGAAGTGAAGAAGGCTGATGCCAAGATGGAGCAGCTGCGTGTGGCAGATGCCATGACGGAAATCTTTAACATCTTCAGAAGATGCAACAAATATATTGATGAGACCACACCCTGGACATTGGCCAAGGATGAGAGCCAGAAGGACAGGCTTGCCACCGTGCTCTATAACCTGACAGAGGCCATTGCCATCGGGGCATCCTTACTGTATTCCTTTATGCCCGAGACGTCTGAAAAGATTCTGGCGCAGATTCATACGGGCAAGCGTGAGCTGTCCCGGATGGATACCTTTGGACTGTATCCAAGCGGACAGAGGGTGACGGATAAGCCGGAGATTCTCTTTGCACGCATGGACATCAAGGAAGTGCTGGAAAAGGTGGAGGCCATGCATGGGGCAGAGGCCGCTGCGGACCAGAACCAGGCAGGCGGTGAGGAAGGAGCGTCCGGCAGCGCAGAGGACAGCGGCATTGATTTGGAGGCCAAGGCGGAGATTACCTATGATGATTTTGCGAAGCTTCAGTTTCAGGTGGGAGAAATCATCAAGTGCGAGGCGGTTCCAAAGTCCAAGAAGCTCCTTTGTTCCCAGGTAAAGATTGGAAGCCAGGTGCGCCAGATTTTAAGCGGTATTAAGGCTTACTATTCTCCTGAGGAGATGGTGGGCAAGAAGGTCATGGTAGTGACCAACTTAAAGCCGGCCAAGCTGGCAGGCATGGTGTCCGAGGGCATGATTCTCTGCGCCGAGGATGCAGAGGGCAGCCTGGCCCTTATGACGCCGGAGAAGAGTATGCCGGCAGGAGCCGAAATCTGCTGATAGGAATACAGACAGAGCTGCGGATATTGGCCCGGCAGGAGCCGGTTGTCTGCCGCTGGTACGGAAGCTGTGAGACGTAAAAAATATGGCAGGAGCGGGCGGTATGACCTGCTCCTGTTTTTAAATTAAGTGTATTTTGTATGTTTAAGGAGAAATGGAGGGGATTATGAGGATACTGAGCATAACAGCCCAGAAACCCCACAGTACGGGGAGCGGTGTTTATCTTACCGGCCTGGTAAAAGGTTTTGCTGCACTGGGGCATGAGCAGGCAGTGGTGGCAGGGGTCTATAAGGAGGACGAGATACATTTTCCTGAAGGGACCCGGTTCTATCCGGTATATTACAGGACAGAAAGCCTGCCCTTTCCCATAGCGGGGATGTCGGATGAGATGCCTTACGAGAGTACCATATACAGCCAGATGACAGAGGATATGGTGGATGCATTCAAACAGGCGTTTCTGGAGAAAACCAGGGAGGCAGTGGAATGCTTCCGGCCGTATTTGATTCTGTGCCATCATCTGTATCTGCTGACAGCCGTGGTACGGGAGGCGTTTCCCCAATATAAAACAGCGGCCATATGCCATGGCACAGGCCTGCGCCAGATAAAGAAAAACAGTCTTGAACGGGAATATATTCTGGCTCACATAAAGGAGCTTCATAAGGTGTTCTGCCTTCACAGGGAACAGAGGGAAGAAATCAGCCGGATATACGGCGTGCCCGGAGAGCGGCTGGAAGTGATTGGAAGCGGATTTGATGATTCCATTTTCCGTTTTACGCCGGTTAAAAAGGATGATGGAGCCAAGCGGCTGATTTACGCTGGAAAGCTGTCGGAGAAGAAGGGGATCATGAGCCTGCTGCGGAGTCTTGCGTATCTGGAACAGATGCAAAGACAGGATGGGGAGCAGCAGAGGCAGGCAGCGGGGCAGTCTGCGGAGCCTGTGAAAATTGGGGTATGGCTGGCAGGAGGGTATGGTAACCAGCTGGAGTATGAAACCATTAAAAAGCTGGCGGGGCAGTCACCCTACCCGGTGAAATTTCTCGGCAGGCTGGACCAGCCCCGGCTGGCAGAACGGATGAATCAGGCGGATGTTTTCGTGCTTCCGTCCTTTTACGAGGGGCTTCCTCTTGTGGTGATAGAGGCTCTGGCCTGCGGTTTACAGGTGGTCTGCACAGACCTGCCGGGAGTCAGGCCCTGGCTGGAGGAAAATATCGGAACGTGTCCCGTGAAATTCGTGTCCCTGCCCGCCATTGTGAATGCGGATGAACCGGTTGAACAGGAGCTGCCGGAGTTTGAACGGCGTCTGGCTGAGGCTATAGGCAAAAGTCTGGGGATGAACGGCGGCAGCTTGGGGACGGATGGTGGTGGGCTGAGTACGCACGGCGGGGAAAATATGACTGCCGCGGGCCCGTCAATGGCTTCCCTTCCGCCGGATTTGAGCCGCATATCCTGGGCGGGCATAAGCAAAAAAATATTAGAATCCTGTAATTTTATATAAATACCCCAAAATTTGGATGAAAATGGGAGTATCATACTCTGTATCCTGGAAAAATCAACCTAAAGTGGGAGAAACTTGAAATTTTTGCCATTTTGGAGTATGATGAAAGGAAATTAAAACATGAGGGGGCTAAAAAGCCCTAAAGAGGGTACGATATGAGTAGAGGACGCAGCCGCGGGCCATACGGCGGCCGCCGGCAGGGGCTTACGGGAAACCAGATGAAGATTCTGGGAATTGTGGCAATTCTAATTGATAATATCGGCGCTGTGGTGATTCAGGGAGGGATTCTTCATGGAACAGACAGTGCTCTTTATCATGGGGTACTGCTGACGCCTTCCGGGCATTACTGGGTGATTGCGGGCCAGGTCTGCCGTTATGTGGGGAGACTGGGATTTCCTATCCTGGCATATCTCACAACAGAGGAATTTGTGCGTACCAGGGACCGACGGTGGTACGCCGTCAGGATGCTCCTGTTTGCCCTGTTATCCGAAGTGCCCTTTGATTTGGCTGTGTACCACACCATGTTTTATCCCCACTATCAGAATATGATGTTTACCCTGTTTACGGGGGTACTGGTTATGGCTGTCATGGAGTCCACCCGAAATCCGGGTCTGCAGGCAGGAGCCCTGGCAGCGGGATGCGCGCTGTCATGGGTGCTGCAGTTTGATTACAATGTGGTGGGAGTCCTGTTCATAGCTGCCATGTACTGGTTCCGGCGCAGTGATACGGCCCAGGTGGTTGCGGGAGTGGGAATCTGCGCAGTGGAGAGCATCAGCTGCTATTGTGTGTCAGCCCTGTCCTTTGTGCCGATTGTATTGTATAATGGAAGACGGGGGGCATTTCAGCTTAAATATATGTTCTGCGTGTTTTACCCGGTGCATTTTCTGGTGCTGTACGGTGTGAGCATGTGGATTGCAAAAGGAGTTTAAATCATGATATTTGATACACATGCCCATTATGATGATGAGGCATTTGACGAGGACCGGCCGGAACTTCTGGGACGTTTGCAGGAAGCCGGCGTGGGTGCGGTTATGAATGTAGCCGCCAGCCTGGAGAGCTGCTGCAGTACCCTGAAACTGGCCGAAGCCTATGACTGGATATATGGGGCCATGGGAGTCCATCCCAGTGAGACAGGGGAGCTGGACCAGGAGGGCCTTCAGTGGATTAAGGAACAGTGTGGCCACCCCAGGGTAAAGGCCGTGGGCGAAATTGGCCTGGATTACTACTGGGAGGAACCGGCCCACGATATACAGAAAAAGTGGTTTGAGGCACAGATGGATTTGGCCAGGCAGGTAAAGCTTCCCTTAATCATCCACAGCAGGGATGCCGCAAAGGATACCCTGGATATGATGAAGGCGGCTAAGGCCGGGGAGATCGGAGGTGTCGTCCACTGTTTTTCCTACACCAGGGAGATGGCCAGAGAGTACCTGGACATGGGATTTTTCCTTGGAATCGGAGGCGTCCTTACCTTCAACAATGCCAGGAAACTGAAAGAAGTGGTGGAATATATACCTCTGGAGTCCATTGTACTGGAGACGGACTGTCCCTATCTGGCGCCGGTCCCTAACCGGGGAAAGAGAAACTCATCCCTCTATCTTCCCTATGTGGTGGAGGCTGTCAGCCGGCTGAAGGGAGTGGATCCGGAAACCGTCATGAAGACTACCTGGGAAAATGGAAAAAAGCTCTACCGGCTGTAGTCTGGCCGGTTATGGGAAACAGAGTTGATAAATAGACAAAAAGCGCTGTAATGTACGATATACAGCGCTTTTTTTTGCCTGTTCTTTTGCCCGGGCATTGACTTTTGCACGGGAATCCATTACTCTTAAAAGAGGGCCGAATCCGGTCCGCAGAAAGGAAATTATAATACATGGCGACTTTGGGTAATCCTTATTAGTTTTTGCTATGGTAGCAAATCTGTTTCGTTTAGATAGTAAAAAATGTCCACATGATGTTTCTTTTTATCAAATATGTTTTTTTCTATTATGGATTTTAACGCAGCATTTTTTTCAGATACACTATAATTTTCAGATTTAAGTATGTCGCATACATAACGTATGTTATTCAACATTTTCTTTGTGGCCTTGTCATGGTCGGGTTGTAGCATTTCTGCCTGTTTCTGTAATTTTTTTAGTTCCTCCGTAAGGGAAAGCTTAGAGGCCCTATACTCCTCCAACGTATCAATTCCAGCCATATATGAATCCCTCACCCGTTCTAACTTGGAATTTATTTTTTTGATTTGAGCATTTACTAAGTCAGATTGGGATGTATAATCAGGGCCGGGTTGGCGGATGGTGAAATCAACCGTGCCAAGCTGTATGACCTCCTCTAAATCAGCGATGACAGCTCGTTCCAAGACCTTTTCTCTTACATAATGCGATGTGTGGCATATTCCGCGAGTATACCCGCCACATTGAAAGATTATATAATCCCCTTTAGGAGAATGAATTCGCTGGGAAGCCAAGGTTTTACCACAAGAGGAGCATCGTACCATACCACTGAGCCAGTGCCGGTATAACTCGTCTGGTTTTGAATATTTAGGATTTTTGGTATTGTTGAGAAGCTTTTGAGCATCAGCAAAATCACATTCTGATATGATTGCAGGAAATGTACCTTTTTTAGTAATTCCATTCCATCTACTATAACCGATATAATAGGGATTGGACAGCATTCGTTTTATACATGTACTCCAGATGTGTCCACCACGTTTTCCAGTTACGCCATGCTCTGAAAGATAGCGTGCAATTGTGAAGGGGCTTTCTCCGTCCAAAAACATGCGGAATATCAGTTTCACAATATCGGCCTCATCCGATACGATTTCAGGCTCCGCCCCTTTATAGGGTACCCGGTAACCAAGAGGCGGTATAACCTGTGGCTCCCCTTTTTCTGCCTTCTTTTTCATTCCGCGTGTTACTTCTGCGCCAAGGTTATAGGAATAAAACTCATCCTGCCATTCAATAATCATCTCAATTAAGCGCCCATACATGCCATCCAGTACAGGCTCAGATACACTTATTACATCTATGCCCAGCTTTTTTCGGAGCATACTCTTATAAAATGTGCTTTCATCCTGATTCCTAGCGAAACGAGAGAATTTCCAGACTAAAATCGCGTCAAATGGTTTGGGAGTTTGTTTTGCAGTGGCAATCATCCTCTGAAATTCCGGCCTGTTATCTGCCTTCTTACCACTGTGTCCCTCTGGTTCCATGAATATGCAGTCATCCGATATGATATAACCGTTCTTTTGTGAGAATTTTTTGATTTCATCTAACTGAGAATCTGGACTGTAGTCTAACTGGTCATCCGTACTAACACGGATATAAGCTGCTGCTATTTTTCGTTCATTCATATATCATTCCTCCTAAAATTGGGTATAAAAAATACGCCCCTTGCCAGGGTGTACCAAGAATGATATAATTTATTTGCATACAGATTATATCAGGCCGGAACGCCCGGTAAGAGAATCTATGTGAAAGCTCTTGTGTTACCGGCACAGGGGCTTTTATATTATTTACAGTGATAGTAGATTGCTGCCAATAAACATAATGCAGCGAGAATGTAATTTATAAATCCTCCGCAGATTAAATAATATATCATCGCCACGAGGAATACAGCAGATGCTTGATGTGGATTTAAACGCGAATAATCCGGATGAAGTACTTTATGTTTTGAATCTTCAAACAAATTATAATATATCATTAAAAAGTCGATAATCGTTAAAAACCACGAAGTTAAAAGTATATACCAGGCCACTACAAAGCCTGAATACTTAATAATGCGCGGAAATAGATATATCGCCAAATATATAGAACCGCTTATATATCTACCAACATAAAAACGATGAGCCCCAGTCCTGCCAATAAGAAAACATAAAAGACCAGCCAGAAAGTGGCTTTTTGTACTATATTGATTGTCATCAAGAGTTGGTCCACAAACAGAAATTTGACATTCTGATATATTAAGGCGAGGATTATTCTCACGAATTAATATTATGGTTCTTTGTATTTTATCGTTTTCCGTTTCAGAAAAAATAAAGGAAAAGTGTTTAAATTTATTTTTGATAAACTTCAGTTTCCCATTTTGTTCAGGGGTAGCCAAACAATATTCAATTTTTTTTAGAGATTGGTATGGTATAGCAGTTCTTTTGCCGTCAGTAGTAAAAATGTTAGACGCTTTCTTTCCGACAAATAACTCTTCCCCATTTCCCTTAATACTCATTTTTATTTCTCCTTGTTGCAAAAATATTGATTCTGTCTTATAATGAACAAGAACATATGTTCTTGTTGTATAATCTCCACTGCTACTGCGGATACTGACCGTATGGAGGTATACACAAAATGGTTCCTAAATTTAGAATTGAGTATCACCTGTACCAGTTCCGGGCCAGAGCGGGCCTTACGGACCGTGGTCTTGCGGAACTATCGGGGGTGAGTAAAACCCAAATTAATCAAATTGAAGATGGCAAGGCCAATCCCACGATACACACCATATGCATCCTTTCCCTTGCATTAGGTGTTACACCAGCCGACCTGTTTTCAATCCGCATAACCCCCTAAACGGGGGTACATAATAGACATTTGTCGATATTTGTCCGTTATAGCGGACAAATACGGAAACAGCAAGTAAAAGAGAAAATTACTGCGTATTTATTGTATAAGATAGTCGATAAGATGACTATGGGAAAGGATGGTACATATTATGAAATTTAAAAAGATGTTGCATAAGTTAGTTGATTCATTGGATGATTCACAAGCAAGACATATTTACCATCTAGTTTTAGGGGTTCTGGGGAGGAGCTAATCCTCCCCAGAGTCTTTGTGGGCCTCGTTTAAGCAATTCTGGAACTGATGAAAAATATAATTCCACTTGTCATCAGGCACGCAATATACCATTTCAACCAAAGCGGATAATACCGCTTTTTTTTGTGCGCTCGCATTTCCCATTATGAAACCGAAATGGTTATATGTAATATCTGTGGAATCCATTTTATTGAACATCTCACCTTTTCCAGTACGAAGCCATTCCTCATTTACGTTAAATTCTCTACACATAGAAACGATTATAGCATCTATAGGAGTGTTACGCCCTGTTTCGTAATTTGCAAATGAATTTCTTTTTACTCCAATCTTATCAGCAAATTCTTGCTGCGTTAATTCTAATGCCTTTCTTAACTGCTTTATTCTGTCCTTCATTGTTTCACCACCTTTCTTATAAAATTATTATAATACAAAAAAGTGCTAACGTCAACAAAAAGTGCTAATAACAACAAAAATATATTGACAATAGTGTTAATAGGACTTATAATAGTGCTAACAACAACAAGAAAGCGAGGTAAAATAATGAAAGACCACAGAGAAATACCAGAGACTAAGGAGCAAAAGCGCATTGAGCAGCTCCGTTACATTGCAGAACACTGGGATGAGCTTCCTAAAACAATGCAATGCCGTTTCGAAGGGCAGGTTCAGACCGCGCGGGATTTTCTTATGCAGAAATCATGAGAAGGTAATCAAATAAGAAGGAGGTGAGAAAAATGCAGGAGCTTACAAGGACTCGGTGGGTCACTCTGAACGGAATATCAGTAAAGCTGTCTGACCTGCCGGATAGATATAAACAGGCGCTTGGAAACCGTGTCAGGACAGAACCTATAAGGAGGTTAGGATTTGAGATAGAGATAGGGGGAAGTGGATAATGAGCATAGAAAGAGCAGACCGCCTAAAAGTAGCCCTGAAGGACAAGCCTTATAAATAATCAGGAGAAAACAAAATGAAACGAAAGATTGAATTAGTCATCCCACTTGAGTATTGGGCAGGAGAATCAGACTGGCGCCTAGACCATGTTGGCCCAGACACAGTGGCTATTACCAATATCAGGGGAAAACAGTGGATACTAATGATTTGCGGCAGCAGGAGGCACAGATTGAGTTACGGATGGGTTATCCTGCTGCTGATGTGGGCAACCGGAATGACGATAGTAGCGGCAGCTGTCATCGCATATGTAATGATAGCCTTTTAGGAGGGACAACATGAAAAAAAGAAGAATCTTAACAATCGAATTGTCCGACGAGGATATGGAGCAGTTTTGCAAGAAGGCGGGAGGCGCGAGCCTGACAGCCGGCAAACTAATAGAAAACTTCATTGCAGACCTGATAGGCGGGGAAGGAACGAACGGTTCGGACGAACGGATGTACATAAACCAGTGGTTTTGCCGGTGCGGTTTCTCCGCGTTCTGGGACATGAGCTTCCTGGCCTGGCTGATTGACATGGAGCTGTTGGAGGATGCCACATACGAGTGGGAATCCATCCAGCACATAAACAAAATGGAAGTCAAGGGCCAGGATGACCAGGATGAGCTGGATGAATATTGGGACAACCTTAAATCCTGGTTTACTGAGTACAGAGATACCGGAGGGGAGTATAACGACTTGGAACGCGAGATGGAGAGGGCGATGGCCTGGAAACAGGAACATGACCGTCTCATGGAAGGGGAAGGCAATGACGAAGCAGGGCCGGAACCGGATGAACATTGACAATAAAAAATGCTCCTGAAGCCACTGCAATAGCTTCAGGAGCCGGTCGCCCACAGACCAAAAAACCATGTATACATTATACCTGTGGGCGGCCGAAAAGTCAAGAAATAAGGCGGATTTTCTCCGCCATATGACTTGATAAAAGGGATTAGACTTAGCGGGGAGCGGGCAGATGAACAGGTATAAATTGATAGAGTACAAGGCGGGTGCCACGATAGAGATAATCAAATGCATCCCAAGGGAATACCGGGGAGGAAAAAGTACACAAAGGGAAAAGAAAAGCCGGGAAGAAATACAGGAGGCCAACATGAGGCAGGCGGCCCGGAAGCTGGCCAGAAAGATTAACGCGAACTTTAAGCCGGGAGACTGGCATGTGACCCTCACATATCGGGACAAGCCTGATAAAGAGGCGGCCCAGGAGTACATTGCAAATTTCCTGGACCGGATGCGGGACCGGTATAAGAGGCGCGGCCATCCGCTGAAGTATATCCTGGTAACGGAGTATAAGGGGAAGCGTATGCACCACCATATCATTTTAAACAACATCAACGACGGAAAGAAAACCACGGCGGACTTTGTAAGGGAGATATGGAAGGGGAAAGGGAACCCGAAGTTTGTATCCCTTTACGACAGCGGAGAATACCAGCAGCTGGCCGAATACTTAATCAAGGAGACAGAAAAGACCTTCCGGGAGGAGGACTGCCCGGTCAGGCAGCGGTATTCCTGTTCCCGGAATCTGATAGAGCCGCCGCCAAAATATAAAACCGTAAAGGTAAAGAAGGGCTGGGAGACGGCCCCGAAGCCCAGGGAGGGGTATTACATCCTGCCGGACAGCCTTTATAACGGATTTGACAAGGCGGGATACCCCTATCAGAGATATGTGATGGTAAAGCTCAACCCAAAGCCAAGTGACTGGGAACCGGAAAGGAGCAGGGGAAAGTGCAGGACGTGAACATCTACATAGAGACATCCTTCCATGGACCGGCCAGGAAGGACGGGGAATACATTTATCTTCTGGAATGCGTCAGGAATGGGGTGCCGGCCACCAGGGAGGGACGGGGAGCCATGGAGCGGGCCACAGAGAACCAGCTTGCACTCACGGCCCTGGCAGAGGCCCTGGGCCGTCTGAACTGCCCATGCGAACTGCGGATATATACCACCTGCCAGCATATCATCAACGCAATGCAGAACAGCTGGGCCAGACAATGGCAGAAAAACGAATGGAGGAATGCCAAGGGAACGCCTGTAAAGAACGCGGACCTTTGGGAGAAAATCCTTCAGGAGCTGGGTCGGCACTTATATCTGCTTACAGACGAATACCATGAATACAGACTGTGGATGCAGTCAGAATTTAGAAAGGGGAAGATAACATGAAATCTCATCAGGAAGATTCCCGGAAAGACCGAGTAAATACTGGGGGAAAGCCCGGGAACGACAAAGTGAAAGGCGGCATTGAACCGCTCGAAGTTGAGGTATTTAAACGCCGGATAAAGGAAGGGGACAGGCTGTACTGCTACAGGCCGCGCCGGAAGGGTGATGATGAAGTCATCCTGGAAAAGATGTCAGTCATCAAACCGTATGAACACATCGTAACCATGGCCTATCACGGGGTAAAAGGAAATGCATATGAGACAAGTATGACATGGGGCGAGGCCATCCAGCTAAACCGTATGACGCAGAAGCAGCTGGAGCGGGAAATACGGTCAATGCGCAAGGAAATGGGGATACCATGCCCTAACGACAGCAGCCCTAAAAAGGAAAAAGTCACCGGCCGCCGCCGAGTAAACAGGAGGGAATACGCGGGCCGAATTATGACATTCAGAAACAAGGGGATGACCTATGCGCAGATATCCTGCTTAGTGGGAATCTCCGCCAGTACGGTAAGAGAAATTTACATAGAGGAGGCGAAACGGAATGTTTGATAAATTTGGCGAATTTGACAGTGCGGATGAAATGAACCGGGCAGCAGCGGCGCAGAGGAAGGAAGGAGACGACGAGGCTATTCTTGCTATCGCGGAGGAAAACGGGATAGACAGGGAGGATGCCATGGACTTTATAGACGGCTGCGTGGCGGCCTTTGTAACCCCGCTCATGGCCGCCTACGGGAAACTGGACATCGAGGCAAAAGAACTAAAGCCATACGAAATCATGGAGGACTGGCTGCAGTACATCAAGCTGAGATGCGCGGAGGAACCAGAGATGGCCGTGGCCGTCAGGCGGAAAGGCAAGAGCCTCAAGGGCTGTATTGCCGCCCTGCTGGAATGGAGCATGAAAAGCCAACGGCCGGTAGACAGCGAAATCCTAAAGCTGGTCAGAATCAATTACAAGGTAACGCTGGGAATACCCGGGATGGGCCGCGCCAAGAAAATCATCACAGAATATTATCTGGGAAAGGAGCGGTAAGATGCTTGCATACAAAGGATTCAACGCGGACCTGACCTGCACCTGCGGAAGGGGCAGGTTCCAGTACGAAATGGGAAAAACCATAAAGGAAAGCAAATCCAAATGCCAGAATTCAGGCGCCCACTGTGCCGAGTACCCGTTAGAGTGCCTGCGGTGGTATCCGCTTGGATGCGGAAACCGGTATTTTCTGGTAGAGGCATCCGGGAGCCTGGACGAACTGGGAGGAACCGATACCCAGCTTGCCTGCACGGAAATCACCCTGTTAAAGGAGCTGTCCCTCAAAGAGCTGGCAGGCCGTGCCATGATGTATATGGTTAAGCATCCGCTCCGGAAGTGGGAGGTGAATATGCAGTGCTGCAGCGTCAGGAAGGATAAGGCAGAGGCACGGAACGAGGGAAGCATGGCAATTGCCAGAGGCCCGCATCCCAAAGTCAAGGGAGCGGCCGGAAGCGTCCTGGGATTAATCCGGGAAGTAAACGGCGAGATTGAGGAGGCAAGGCTGTTTAAAGTAAACGGAACCATAAAACCGAATACATGGTACACCCTGGAAGGCAGGGAGCCGAAGGAGGCAGAGGGATGAAGCGGAGCAGCGTATTAAAAACAGAGCCGGTGCGGCCAGACCAGGACGGGGCGGTGTTGACCGCTCAGGCCACAGAGAAAATCCTGATACTGAATTACTGGAAGGACAGAGAGCTGATTGGCCGGTACTGCATGAACACCATTACAGGGGAGCATGAGGCATATTATATCAAGACCGGCATATGGAGGCAGACAATGCTCCAGACCTTGTGCGAATACGATGCGGCGCATTACTGGTATTACGACCTGGACGGAAACATACCAATCAATTCCGAGGCGGATAAGAAGCTGATTAAGGAGCTGCTGCCGGAGAGATTCAGCGCGATGAAACCGCTGGCCCGCATCAAGTACAAGGAAAATGATTACAACAGAAACCAGAGAGAGACAAAGGAGAGCCGCCGCACGGAACGCATCCGGAACCTGATGAACAAAATCCCTCCTCTTCCGGCAAATTTTAACGAATGGATTATCAAGACGTCATCGGGGGACCAGGATTATGCCTTTTATGATAAGGATTCCGAACGGTGGAGCTGCACGGCCTGCGGTAAGGATGGGAACGCCGGGAAATTTAAAAGGCCGGACGGGAAAAAGGCAAGGCACAATGACCGTATAACCTGCCCCTACTGCGGAAAAGCCATACAGGCAAAAACACGGACCCATGCCATACAGCTAAAGACGAACGCCGCCGTCATGCAGGATATAGACAGTGACAGGAGCGTGATGAGGCATTTGGATATAAGGATCACATGGGGAGGGCGCGGGCACAAGATTGAAATATCGGAAGCGGTGCGCATATTCCTGCTCCGAAACCACAAAAAACTCGCATGTGACATTTACTATAACCAGTCCGAACGAGGGTTTGAGTGGAATTATCCCCTGGATAACCGGGGCTGCTTCGACATTAAAAACCCGGCCAACCGAAGGATAAACGAGGAATACCTGTATCCGAAAGGAATTGAGGCCGCGCTTGAGGGAACCTGCTACGAGGCCTGGAAAAGGACGTTCCGCCAGCTGGCAGAGGCCGGGAAGAAACTGGAGTATAACCGGCTGATGGCCGCGCAAAGCGATAAAAGCCTGGTAAATGTGGTGGAATATCTGTTCAAGGGCCGGTTTGACCGGCTACTGCAGGAGACAGCCAGAAGCACAAGCTGCTGGAACTGCAGGTACTACGGGCCGCTGTTTAAGGATGGAGAAACCATAGAAGAGGTGTTTAATCTCTCTGACCGGCAGACAATCAACCGCATCCGGGAATGTGACGGAGGGGAGAATGCCATACAGTGGATGCGATGGGCTGAGAAAACAGGAAAGAAGATAGACCAGGAAACGCTAGTGTGGCTGACATCCGAGAATATAGAGATGAGGAGCCTGTCATTCGTGGAAAGCCAGATGTCACCCAGGCAGGTCATGAATTACGTGAAGCGCCAGCAGGCAGAGGGATACGCCGGAAAGAGCGCAAGGGCAGTCGTGGAACAATGGGCGGACTACCTGGACATGTGCCGGCAAAAGAAGAAAGACACAACAGACGAGATGGTATACCGGCCAAGGGAGTTGAAACGCAGACACAATGAGCTAGTGGAGGAAATGCGGAAGGAAAGAATGCTGGAACAGCTGAAACGGGACGAGAAAGCCAACGAAGAAATGGCCAGGAAGATGGCGGAGAAATATCCGGGCGCAGAGAAGATACTGGAAGAAATCCGCGATAAGTACGAATACCAGAATGAGGAATACATGATGATTGTACCCAGGAGCCTGATTGACATTGCCGTAGACGGGAGCGCCCTGCACCATTGCACCGGGTGGAGCGAGCGTTATTATGAGCGCATCATGCAGAGGGAGACTTACATCTGTTTCCTCCGCAGGAAGGCCGAGCCGGATATCCCATATTACACCATCGAGGTGGAACCGGGCGGGACGATCCGGCAGCACAGGTCGTATCTGGACGAAGAACCAGGTGTTGAGGAGATAAAGGGATTCCTGCGGGAGTGGCAGAGGGAAATAAAGAAACGCCTGACGAAGGAGGACCATAGACTGGCCAGCGTAAGCGTCATCAAGCGGCAGCAGAACATAGACGAACTGAAAGAAAAGAAAAACACCAGAGTGTTAAAGTGCCTGGAGGAAGATTTTATGGAGGTCATATAAGATGGATGAAATGAATAAAAGCGGTACATTTGCAAGCTATGAGACATACAAAGAGGCATTCGACGCTGAGGTAAAGAGGACAGAACTGGGATTTGTCCGGATCGGGTACATGCTACGGGTGGCCATGGATACGGACATCCTGAAGGAATCCGGATACGCCACCATGGAAGAGTTTGCCTGGAACGAGTACCGGCTGGACAAGAGCCAGACATCGCGGTTCGTTAATATCAATAAACGGTTCTCCGTGGATGGCTATTCAGACCAGCTCCAGGAGCGGTATCAGGGATACGGGGTGGCAAAGCTGGGAGAGATACTGACCCTGCCGGCAGAGGTGATTGATATTCTTTCCCCGAAGCTGTCCCGGCCCGAGATACAAAAGATTAAAAAGGAAATCCAGGAAGAAAAGAACGTGACAGACCTGGAGATTCTGATGGAGGAGCCTGACGAGACCCAGGAGACCATGGACAGCAACTTAAGCCGCTTCATCCATCAGTACATACATGACAACCCGAAGTCATTGCAGGGGTTCTGTGAGGCCGTGAAGCGGGACGGGGAGCATATGACAGGATATCTGATGGACCTGCTTGCCCCGTCCGGATACGCCGTACAGATGGCCAGAATTCCGGGGACAGGGAAAATGATGCTGACCATATCCGGAAAGAGCCAGCCCCTTATCCTGATGAACGTCAGGACCAACGACAAGGAAGAATTTGCCTGGACAGCCCTTCAGGGTATTCTTCATCGCCTTATCACGGAGGAAACCGCGGAGGCCTGCTGGAACGCGCTGTATGAGGAGCCCTATCCGCCGGCAGAGGAGGAAAAGGAAGCCCAGAGGCAGAGGAAGGCCGAAGCAGAGAGAAAGGCGGAGGAAAAGCGGAAACCACAGGAGGCCGAAGAGAAGAAGGTCCGGCAGGCAGAGGAACGGAGAGTCCAGAAGGAAAGGGAACACGGGGAACGGGAAGAAACAGCGAAAAAGCAGGAAGTTGCACCGGTACAACCAGAAACACAGCCGGAACCGGCCCGGGAGCCCCAGGGAGCAGAGGCATTTCCGATGCCGAAGCCGCAGGAGGATGTATCGGCGGGTCCACAGCCAGCCGTGCAGATGGAGGTGGAGGATTATCCGGGAGTCGTACCGGATAAATACATCACCTGCCATGATGGCACCCAGGTCACGGAGCCAAAGGGAGGGCTTCGGGACGAAGGATGCCGGCTGGCGGAGGAAGTCATGCAGTGGATGCGGACCGGAACCATGGAATATGCCCGGGAGACCCAAAGGAACATTGCGCGCCTGGAAGAAATCATGAAGGAGATAGTGCAGGATGAAGAGTGTGATTGAAACAGAACCCGTTACCCAATGCTTTTTGTGCGGCCGCTGAGGACCATTGGAAAAGCATCATATATTCGGCGGAGCAAACAGGAAGTGGTCAGAAAAGTATGGCCTGACCGTCCACCTGTGCAAAACCTGCCACACGGACAACAAGAAAGGGGTGCACGCGGATGCAAAAAAGGCGGAGAAGCTGCATAAAATCGGGCAGGCCGCATTTGAGCGGACACACACAAGACAGGAATTTTTTAATATATTTGGGCGCTGTTATCTTGACGAGGAGGATGAGCAGGAGAAAAGCGTATCCGAGCCGGAAGAAGATGGATTCCGGTTCCTGCCGGACGACGAACTGTGAGGAGCTGCTTGGAAGGACCATACGTTTCCGGGACCGGATACAGTGCTGGGAGTGCGACGAGCCGGATCCATATGAGATATGCCCGGATATAGACAACCCGGACAACTGCCCGAAAAAGGACCGTAAGGTTAAGATTGAGAAAATATCCTTAAGCCGGGTAAGAGGGGAAACCATTTACACGATTAACGATGACTATGAATTCCCTGCCAGGGACTTTTGGAAGGTGGTAAGGATTGGAGAAGCAGGATGATACAGCAGAGGCTATGAAAACCGCTATGTCCATAGAGAGCATGCCGGCAGAGGCCGGACCGGCGGAATACATCGGAAAGGAACGGTCAGGGGACCGGACCTACCTGCTGTACAGGGACAAGCAGGGGATGTACTGGTATAAGACAGTCTTTAAGACCATGGCCGGCTACATATCAGAATATGAGTACATTTTTGGGCCGAAGAAGAACAGGAGGAGAAGATGAACAGAGTCATATTGATGAGAAGGCTGACCAGGGATCCGGATATAAGGTACACTCAGGGAGAACGCTCCATGGCCATTGCAAGGTACACCCTTGCGGTGGACAGGAGGGGGCGCAGGAACCAGGACAGCGCTTCAGACCAGCAGACAGCCGATTTTATCAATTGTGTCGCGTTTGACCGGGCCGCCGAGTTTGCCGAGAAGTATTTCCGCCAGGGAATGCGGGTGCTTGTATCGGGCAGGATACAGACGGGAAGCTATGTCGCAACTATGGGATTCTACGGTTGATAAGTTAGATATTGACCGTTATGGTTGGACCGTCAATCCCTGGGTATGGGCAATAGAGTTTGAGCGGTGTAGGAAGCCGGAGGAGGCAGAGGGATGAAGTATGACAAAGAAAGATTTTCAGAAGAAAGGAAAACTATGGATAAAACAAAAATTGATTGGTGTGATAGCACATGGAATCCGGTTACGGGCTGTTTACATGGTTGTGAATACTGTTATGCAAAGTCAATAGCAAACCGCTTTGGTTGTCATGCAAAAGCGGAAAATGATGTAGAAGTGGTTGTTCATCCGTGGAAGGATTCAGATAGTGGAAAGATACTTCCTTACCCGTTTGACTTCCACCCAACTTTTCACAGATATCGCTTGAATGAGTATCTGAACAAGAAAGGCAGAAACATCTTTGTCTGCTCTATGGCTGATTTGTTTGGGGAGTGGGTGCCAGATTCATGGATTTATGAGGTGTTTGAGGCTTGTGATAAGGCACCACAGCATAATTATCTGTTCTTGACAAAGAATCCGGGGCGCTATGAGAAATTGCTTAACTGCTATATGCCGCCTAATATGTGGTTCGGTTGGTCGCAGACAGGGCCGATGGGAGTTGACTTTTCTTTTACGACACATCATTCTGTCCAGATATTCATAAGCATTGAGCCATTATTAAAACCATTCAAGGAATGTCACATAAGAGGGGTAGATTGGGTTATCATCGGTGCAGAAACAGGACACCGCAAAGATAAGGTCATTCCAAAGCGTGAATGGATAGAGAGTATTGTGGAACAGTGTAAGGAAGCGGACATTCCGGTGTTTATGAAATCCAGTTTGACAGACATCTGGAGAGCACCGTTGATGCAAGAGTATCCGAAGCAATTTACTCACCAAAACTGACATATTAAGGAGAATACACAATGGAAAATAAAGATGCTATGAGGCTGCTTGAATGTATTCAGCATAATTTGTTTTGTGAAGAAGCAAACAGGAGCTATGAATATTGTCAAAATACTAATTGTACAGATTGCCAGGTGGAATTTTGCATGGAACAGCTCGAAGATGGGAAAGAGTTAGTTTTTTAAAATGATAATCAATAGTTTTAAGATTTCTGAGAGATTTGAGGGGAGTCAGTCAGATGGAAAGAGATTTTGAAAAAGACATCATAGAGTTGGACACTGCGATAAAATCCAATGCCGAACGAGATAATACTTTTACGCTGTCGGTTCTACAGCGGGCGAAGGCAACCGTGCTGCGACAGAAAGAAAAGCTGAAAGCCTATGAGGATGCCGGCCTGACGCCGGAGGAGATCATGGACGGAAAAATGCTGACCGGATGGATTCCGGTAGAGGAACGGTTGCCAAAAGGTGGTCAGGATGTCCTGGTATGTACGGGTAACGGGTGGATTTTGATGGCTTGGTATGGTACTAATGGACAAAGTTGGCACATAACTCCAACGGGGATTACTCATGATATCGTTGCCTGGATGCCATTACCGGAGCCGTACAGGCCAGAGGCACCGCGAGAAGCCGGAGCCAAAGCTGCCCAGGGTGCGGCGTTGCCGGTATTGCATCCAGCAACTACACAATAGGATTTGAGTGAGGTGGAATATGATTTGGGATATTTGTAATACATGTAATACAACGGGAATATTGAAAATATTACCAGCAGTATTATGGCACAGGGAAAAAAGATTGTTGGAATTTGGATGGTTTACATGGTCATTTATCATTAAGCTAAACTGACATTAACTAAAAAGTGTATACTTATGCGTATTGGTGCGCATAGGAAGGAGGCAGAGGCATGTCACGACCAAAGAAGGACGGAGAAAAGTATGTGCGGCAGAACATCAGCATGGACCCGCAGCAATTGGAACGGCTGACTACTTACTGCCAGAAAACAGACAGGCCAATTAGCTGGGTAATCCGGCAGGCATTGGATAAGTACTTGGATGATAATGTTGCATAGCGGTGTGTATAAGTACGCACCGTTGCGCAACAAAACTGAGATTTGTGATACGAAGGAGGTACCTGATTGAGAAAGAAAGCAGACAGTAAGCAGGCTAAGGCCAACAAGGTCCTGCGGGCATCAGCTGTAGCGGCTTTGGCGGAATCAGCCATCCGGGAGCCGCCACCGGATACATGGTCGGCCAGGATGCCAGCTTATGCATATACACAGGCCTGTCTGGTCCCGGAGCTGCGCCGGCCGCCGAAGGGAGTGATATGGTACTATGAGACAATGCTACATAGACAACGGGCGTCACGGGTGTGATGGCCAGAGCAACAACAAGGGAAGGATACGGTACGGGTGCTGGGCGTGCCCGTGGCTGGACGCTGATGGCGCCAGCAAGGAACCAAAGCGTAAACAGATATAAGATAAGCCGGGGGAATACCCCGGTAATAAAAAACGACAGGAAAGAACGTATGTACGAAAAGAATAAGCGGTGGACACCCGCCAAGATGCTACCACCGCCATAATATCGCCTGAGCATATTATAATCAACTCAGGCGCCTAAATCAAGAGGAGGATTATATATGGGTAATACACAGGCAGTTAAGACAGAAATCATTAATAATATCATGGTGGCAATGTCATATTACATAGAACAGCAGGCGGTGCTGGCGGCGTTGGAACAGGTAATGCAACAGGAACTTGTCCGTGTCAACGTAGAGGAGATAACCACTCTTCCTGTGGAACGAATCGACAGTGTGGCAGAACGTAACAAGTACCTTATTCAGTTGTTCATGGTCAAGAGACGCGACTTAGCCAAAGGTACACTCACAGGATATCTGAGTGCCGTCAAGAGGCTGATAGTGGAGATTAATGGTAAGTCACTGGACCAGATGGATGAGATGGACATCGATTGGTATCTGTCTCAGTATGAGCGGCGTAACGTATCATCTGGCGGGCATAAAAACGCAGCCACTACGGTCAATAACGAACGCCGTTTTTTATCGGCCTTTTACACCTGGATGCGAAAGGCAAAGCTGATAGCGGACAATCCGGTGGAATGTATCCCAGCAAAAAAGGTAGCGCTTAAGCCGATTGACTATTACACACCGGAAGAAATGGCTCGTATGCGGGATGCGTGTAAAACTCCAAGACAGAGAGCAATCCTTGAGGTGTTCCGTAGTACTGGGGCAAGAGTGGGAGAGCTTGTCGAGATTACCATGAATCAGGTGGACCTTGAGACCGGGGACATATGGATTCAAGGGGAGAAGGGAGGACGGTATCGGACAATCTACCTTGATGATGATGCACGGCATTATTATAAGCAGTATCTCGCAGCACGTAAGGGTGACAGTGCCTATCTCATTCCTTCGGCCCATAAGCCATATGGGAAAGTAAGTACATGCGCACTCAGAAATTTAATGAAGGGTATTGGAAAAAGGGCAGGGCTTAAGTGTAGGGTGTATCCGCACAAGATGCGAAAAACCTTGGGGATGAACCTTAAGAACCATGGGGTAGACCTTGGTACTATCCAGGAGGTACTTGGTCATGCCAGTCCTGCAGTGACGTCTATGTATTATGCACAGTCAACCCCACGGACATTACGCAGTGTCAGGGAGCGCCTGGCCATATAGGAGGAAAGAATTTTGACTGAAAGAGTAATGACAGAGAATGAGCAGAAAAAAGAGTATTTGCAAAGCTATCAGGTAGCCAAGAGAGACGTGACCCGCCTGGAGGAGCAGTTGGCAGAGCTGCGAATTGGAAAGATGTCGCCAGGCTGTAATATAGGAGACGGTCTACCCCATGCCCACAACGCCACGGATTTGTCTGGATATGCAGTAAAGGTAGATGAGCTCGAAAAGGAAATCATGGAAATGCGTTATCGACGGATAGTGGCCTATCAGCGAGTGGAGAATTGTATCGAAGCATTGGAGAATGAGCGGGAAAAGATGTTGCTTACTTACCGATATATTCGCGGTCTGAAATGGGAGGAGATTTGCGTGAAGATGGGTTATAAGTGGAGTCAGGTTCATAGAATTCATGCGATGGCTCTTAAAAATTTAAAGATGGCATAGAATGGCACACATGGCCTGTGCTATAATGTATGAAACGAATTGGGTCTACCGGAGACGGCAGGCCCTTTTTTTACCAAATTCCCGGCGCCTGAAACATGAGGCTTTTCTTTTGTTATGGTTTATTATATAATAAAGAAAAACAGGAGGGAAAAGAGTTGACGGAGAAAACTGCTAAGAATAAAAAGTACTTTGTATTTATTTTAATATCTATTGTCATTATTATAGCTTGTTTGATAAAAATATGGAAAACATTTAATCCTGGCATTGATTATCAATCAATGAACAATGAAATTACGGAATATCTAAATGGACTGAATAATATCAAAAAAATTAAGAGTAATGAGGCAGGAATTTATGAGCTTACGTTAGAGGACGGAATATGGTATTCAGCAGAAGAGAAGGATAAGGCAAGTTACTGCTTGGCCGTAAACACAACAATATCGGCAATATGTCAAAAGTATAAGGCACTTAAGGATACGCAGAAAGCGTATATTTATTATTACGATGAGTCGGGTGTATTAATTGCAGAACCATCCGAGAAACTTTACTCGTTAGAAAGTAAAATATTATATTAGAATTATAGCGCTAGGGATTTTACCTAGTGCTTTTATTTTGCAAAATAATGATAGGAATGAGGTTGATGGCAAAAGAGTTTGCGAGAGCGTTTTACGATTCGGGGCAGTGGCGGAAATGTCGGAAAGCCTTTATCTCAGAGCGAATATCTATTGATGGGGGATTGTGCCAACGATGTCATGAGCGCCTGGGGTATATGGTACATCATACAATTATGCTTACGCCTGATAACATTTCCAACCCGGATATTTCCCTTAATCATGACCTGCTGGAATATGTTTGCAAGCCATGTCACGACAGGGAAGCAGGCCACTTCCTTTATAGGGAGAGTGATAGGAAGAGACGCTGTATATTTGATGATGACGGGAATCCAATCAAAGTTGTCAGACAATTATGAATCAGAAGAAATTTGACACTCCCCCCTTCAAATAATCGAGGAGTTAAAAGATTTTCACCGAGTCCCCCACATCAATTTTTATGGATGAAAATTTACAGTACCCCCACCCCAATGGAAGGAAGTGAAACATAATGGAAAAGGATAGACGGATAAAGAAGGAAGAAAACAGACTAAAAAAATTATTCGTGAATGTGGACGAACATAAAAAGAAAACAGTTGAGGGATTGATAAAACGGGCCGCATTTATGAGGGCAACATTGGAGGACTTCGAGGTGGACCTGGATGAGAACGGATTTACGGAAATGTTCCAGCAGGGGGAAAAACAAGCTCCATACGATAGAAAGCGGCCAGTAGCTGACCTATACAACACGATGAATACGGCATATCAAAAAATCATAAAACAGCTTACTGACCTTCTTCCGGAAGAAGGTCAAAAGACAGATGAATTATTAGACTTCCTGGGTGGTGGTAAGGGTGACTGAATTTGAGCAGTATTTTTCCGAAATAGGCGATGGAAGAATAATTGCCTGTGAAAAAATGAAGCGAATTGCAGATACACTGATGGAAAAATACTTGAATCCAGGTGAGTTCCATTTCGATATGGAGATTGCCAACCGCCACATTGAATTTATAGAACGATTCTGTAAATTACCTACCGGAAAATTGGGTCAGCCTCTCCGATTGGAACTTTTCCAGAAAGCGAGGTTACAGTCCATTTTTGGATTTGTTGATGATAATAATTTAAGACAATATAATGAGGTATTGATTATTGAAGGGAGAAAAAACGGTAAAACAACAGAGACTGCCGCCATAGAACTGGACATGCTGATGAACGACAAGGAGGGCGCACCGCAGATATATAATGTTGCAACAATGTTAGATCAGGCCAGGCTCGGATTCAATGCGGCAAATAAAATGAGGATGCAGTCACCTTTATTGAAAAAACATATCCGGAAGAGGGCCGCGGATTTATACTGCGCCATGAACATGGGTTTCATAAAAGCCCTTGCCAGTAACACCAACAGCTTGGATGGGCTTGATACGCACTGCGGGGTAATTGATGAACTGGCAGCGATTAAAAACAGGGATATTTATGACTTGGTCAAACAATCAATGGGAGCGCGTGAACAGCCGCTCCTTTTCTGTATCACCACGAATGGTTTTGTCAGGGAAGGCATATTCGACAGCCAGTATCAATATGCATCCGATGTGCTATTTGACAGGGCCAGAAATAATCGTTTCCTCCCGTTCATCTACGAACTTGACCATATAGATGAGTGGGACAGGGAGGAATGCTGGATAAAGGCAAACCCAGGGCTTGGGACAGTCAAGTCTATTGATTACCTGCGGCAGATGGTCCAGAAGGCAAAGGATGATGAATCTTTCAAGCCAACCGTGCTTGTAAAGGATTTTAACCTTAAACAAACATCAGAGGCGGCATGGTTACGGTTTGAGGACTTTGAGAACACAGCGACCTTTACGGGTCCGTTCCGATATGGGATTGGTGGTATGGATGCTGCTGATTCAGTGGACCTGGCAGCCGCGAAGGTGCTGTGCATGAGGCGTGATGACCCGAATATCTATGTGAGGCAGATGTACTGGATGCCACAGGCAGTCCTTGACAGGCAGGAAGAAACGGGAAACAGAAGAGAGCGGGATAATGTGCCGTATCAACTCTGGAAGGATAAGGGGTTACTTAGGACTTTCCCAGGAAACAAGGTTGACAAAAGGGTCATGCTGGATTGGTTCTGTGAATTGCGGGACCAGGAGGACATATACATCCTATACATTGGTTATGACCCGTGGCATATAGATGATTCACTTCTGCGCGAGTTCCAGTCTGAATTTGGTGAGAAGGCTATGATACCGGTACGGCAGGGAGTAATAACATTAAGCCAGCCAATGAAAGACCTGAAGGCAGACCTGCAGGCAAAACTGATTGTATATAATGACCATCCGATTGACAAATGGTGTTTCTTTAATACGGTGGTCAAGACAGATGTAAATGGGAACATCCAGCCGGTAAAGGGGATGGATACCAGGAACAGGATTGATGGGACATTGGCCCTGATAGATGGATATAAGGTCCTTCAGGACAAGATGGGGGAACTGCAAAGCTTGATTTAAGGATTAGGGAAAGGAGGATGAGCGTTTGGGAATTAGGAATTATGTGGCAAGGAAATTATTGAATGTGACGGCAGGGACTGCCTTTAAGATGATAACCGAGACTGGGAATGGGTTCGCGGCATGGACTGGGGATGTGTATGATAGCGATATCGTCAGGGCCTGCATCCGACCCTTCTCAAAAGCGGTCGGAAAGCTCCAGGCGAAGCATGTCAGAAGATATAATGGAAAAGTGGACGTTAATCCGGAGCCATATATGCGGTTCTTGTTGGAGGAACCAAATCCCTACATGGGCGGACATGCGATGTTAGAGAAGGTGGCAACGCAATTCGCACTTAATAATAATGCGTTTGTCTTGGTTGTCAGGGATGAGAATGGGCTGCCGGTGCAGCAGTATCCGATACCAGCAATCATGGTGGAAACAAAGTATGTAGGACTGGAACTGTATTTAAAATTCACCTTTCTGAACGGGAAAACACTAAATGTACCATATACAGAAGTCATCCATATCCGGAATGATTTTAAGGACAATGATATATTTGGAGAGTCGCCCTATAAAGCTCTTACACCGTTAATGGAGGTGGTAAACACAACGGACCAGGGAATTGTAAAGGCAATTAGAAACAGCGGTGTCATCCGCTGGTTGCTTAAATATACAACACCAATGCGCCCGGAGGATTTGAAGAAAAATGTTCAGGAGTTTGTTGACAATTATTTGAGCGTTTCAAGTCCTACATTTGGTGCGGCCGGCGTAGATGCGAAAGCGGATGCCATCCGAATTGATCCAAAGGATTATGTGCCGAATGCTATGCAGCAGACGAACACGAAGGAAAGGATTTATGCTTTTTTCAATATAAACGAAAAGATAGTCCATTCAAACTATACAGAGGATGAATGGAACAGCTATTTTGAGGCAGTTATTGAACCCGTGGCAGTACAGTTAGGGGAGGAATATTCCAGGAAACTGTTTACTCGGCGTGAACGTGGGTTTGGTAATGGGATATATTTTGATGCGTCAAACCTTCAATGTGCGAGCCTTTCAACAAAGCTTGCACTACAGGCGATGGTGGACCGTGGGGCTCTGACCCCAAATGAGTGGAGGGAGACATTCAATCTTTCGCCAGTCGCAGATGGGGATAAGCCACTTAGAAGGCTTGACACACAGACTGTGAATCAGGTCAAACGACTCATGGGGGACATGAATCTGGAGAACATCAATGAGACCAGGAGGGAAATCATGAAACTATTTGAAGGAGGTGAGGAAGATGGCGGTAAGAATTGACGTGAGGGGTCAGATTGTGGAATCCGGAAATGATTGGGTTTATGATTGGCTTGGAATCGAGAACACATCCCCTAAGCGGATACTGAAGGCATTGCAGGAAGCAGGAGGGGAAGATATTGAAATCTATATCAATTCCCAAGGAGGCAGTGTCACGGCAGGCTCTGAAATATATACGGAGCTGCGTAACTATCCTGGAAAGAAACTGATTAAGATTACAGGCATTGCGGCGAGCGCCGCATCAGTCATTGCCCAGGCTGGTGATAGCGAAATCAGCCCTACGGGAATGTTCATGCTCCATAATGTACAAACGTCAGCGTCTGGAGATTACCGTGATATGGACAATACAGGAAACGCACTGCGGGCGGCCAACCAGTCAATTATGAATGCCTATACAGACAAGACTGGGATGGATACAGAGACATTGCAGGATCTAATGGATAGGGAGACGTACTTATCAGCCCAGCAGGCTGTTGAATATGGTTTTGTGGACAAAATCATGTTTTCTAAAGATGATGCAATCCCGATGAAGAATGCTTTTTCTGGAATCCCAGATGAAACCATAGAAAAAATAAGAAACATGATTAAAGTTCCGGGTCCAGATGCCCCGGATTTTTTTAGGCAGAAAGAGCAGACGGCCATGAGGTTGAGAATTTTAAATTTGAAAGGAGAACTTATCAATGACTAGGAATGAGTACGAAACAAAGAGGAAAGCCCTTATTGATGAGGCGGAAGCATTGATTAACGAGGGAAAACTGGAGGATGCAAACAAGAAAATGGACGCAGTGACAGAACTGGACCAGGAGTTTGAGGCAGCCGCCAAGGCATCAGCTAATTTAAAGGCTCTGCAGAACCAGCCACGCCCGGTTGCCGGATTCGGGGAAGGGGCGGCATTTTGTGCGACGGCAGAGCCAGATATGCTGGATGGGATGTACGATTCAGTTGAATACAGAAGAGCATTTATGAACTATGTACTGAATGGAACCGCCATCCCTGCTAAGTTTGTGAATACGGCAGCTACCACAAAGACAACAGATGTCGGGTCGGTCATTTCCCCTACAGTCCTCAACCGGATTGTAGAAAAGATAGATGCAATCGGCATGCTCCTCCCACTTGTGACAAAAACAGCCTTTGCAGCAGGGGTTACGGTCCCTACATCTAGTGTGAAGCCGGAAGCAACCTGGGTAGCTGAGGGTACTGGAAGTGATACGCAGAAAAAAGCAACTGGGCAGATTGACATCAAGGGATACAAACTGAGATGTGCCATCTCTATGACACTGGAAACATCAGTTATGTCCCTGCAGGTATTTGAGACCGTGTTTGTAAACAGTGTGTCTGAGGCAATGGTAAAGGCGCTGGAAAAGTCGTTCATTACCGGAAGCGGAAGCGGGCAGCCCAAAGGGGTATTGATGGAGACGGTAGCTGACGGACAGAACATCGACCTTGAGGCCAGTGCAGACCCAACCTATCAGACACTTGTGGATGCGGAAGCGGCCCTCCCACTTGCTTATGAGAATGGAGCTGTCTGGAACATGACAAAAAAGACGTTCATGAAATTCATTGGGATGGTGGATGTAAACAAGCAGCCCATTGCCCGCGTGAACTACGGGATTGACGGGAAACCGGAAAGGATACTGCTCGGGCGCCGGGTGGTGCTGAATGATTACATGACAAGCCTTGGGGCTATGATTTCACAGGATACTGTCGTTGCATTCCTGTTTGATTGGTCTTATTACATGTTCAACACAAACTATAACATGGTGGTCAAGAGTTATGAGGATAATGATACGGAGGACCAGGTAACCAAGGCTGTCATGATTTGTGATGGTAAGGTGATTGACAAAAATTCGCTTGTTACCATTACCAAAAAGAATGCTTAGCCTAAGGGGTGATAATGATGGCTAACCTGAAATTAGAGGTACTGCCAGAAGAACTAAGGACCATGCTCCGAATCCGACATGACAAACTGGATTCGGAGCTTATGCAATTGAAAGATGCATGCCTGTCGGACCTTGAAATGTGCGGAGTGCAGACATTACCCAGTGACGTATCCTTAGTAAAGGCATGCTTGCGATTATATCTTAGATGGCAGGAAAATTACAATGGCGAAGCAGAGCGATATAAGGATAATTATGAAGGTATGAAGATTGCGATGTCCCAGGCTGAGGAATATAAGGAGTAAAATGAGGAATGAAATTTGTACACTGATTGGGATGAAAGCGGATAAGAGTACAATAGGCCGAATCACGGAGGATATTTACTGCGAAAAGAAATCTTCTACAAGAGCAGAATTCTATGGAGCCTATGCGGTAGGGTTGAGCCCAAAGTTTGTGCTGGAGATTGACCCGTATGACTGGGAGATGGTGGCTGAGCAGTTGGAGAAAGGAGGTGTACCTACCATGGTGTCATATGGAGGGGTTGAGTATACCATCCTTCGCAGCTATCAAACAAATGAGAGTGCAATGGAACTGACTGTGGGGTAGTGATGATATGAAGGTACAGGTTGATTATGAGGATGCAATGGTATCCATCTATGAAATGATTAGTAGGATGCCAAAACAATTGCAGGAGAACGAAAAAATTGTACTGCGAAAGATAGGCTCCATAGTCCGTGGAAAGGTGGTACAGTTTTTGCACAATTCTGATGTCGAGCTGCGGGCAAAACAGATTATGCCGTCAAATTATGATGGTAGCCGGCCATACATCCATATGAAGGATGATGTTAAGTTTGCTGTGAAGAAGGATAAACAGGGGAACCTTTATGTCAGTGTAAAGGGAGGGAAGCATACAGGATACAAATGGGCTGCAGTAGATACAGGACATATTGCCAGGGACGGTTCTACCTTTGTCCCTGGTCTTAATTTTATCAGTAGAGCCATGAATGCATCAGAAGGAGAGGTCGAAAGAATGATTGATGACCTGATTCGGAAGGTGGTGGATGGATGAATATTGAACAGATGTTGGAAACAGGATTAAAAATACCAGGAATCAAGTCTTTTTTTCCTATTATTCCTCCATGTTTTACCTGGTATCTAGTTTCTGCCGGCGCAGGACTGCTGGGGAACGGCGAGGAAACAGAACTTGCAGAACAATATCAGGTTGATATCTGGTGTGTGATTAGAGATGAAGCGGTGAGGTTGACAGAGCAGGCAAAAAAAGTAATCATGTCGGAACGGTGTAATATGGTACCAACGATATCATATGGTTATGATACAAATGGAAAACTTTGGAGAGGAACAATAATGTTCTATCATGTTAAGGAGGATAACTAAATGGCTACAAATAAATCACAGAAGGCAAACCGAATAAATATTGTGGACCCAGTGTATGCCTGCCTTCTGACTGATACGGCAGAAGGGACCACATATGGGGAGGTAAGAAGCCTTGGGGCAGCGATGCAGGCCCAGGTCACCCCATCTTTATCATCAGGGACCCTATATGGCAATGGTGTGCAGCAGGAAAACATTGCGAAACTGAACGGGATTGCATTGGTATTGGATGTCAATAAGATACCGGTGGAGGAGCGTGCTGTAGTGCTGGGGAATACATACAAAGATGGGGTTATCCATGAAAAAGCCGAAGATGAGGCTCCATATATTGCCGTAGGGTATAAAGTGGAACAGACGAATGGAAAAGAAGAGCTAATCTGGTTGCTGAAGGGAAGAGCCCAGCCAATCAACAGTAATGTCCAGCAATCAACAGAAAATCTGAATTTCTCAACCGATTCCATTACGGTTAATTTTATTCCAAGGGACTCGGATAAGGAGTTGCGTTTCTTTGCGGACTCTGCAAATGCAGATTTAACAAAAGAACAGATTGACTCCTGGTTCAAGACCGGCCCATCAAAAGCACCAGTCCCAACATCATGAGGTGATTTGAATGAAAAAAACAATCTGTGTACAGGAAGCAAATGAAGTAGATATTGTGTTCCGCGACCGAACTTATACGGCCACATTCAATATGCGGGCAGTTTTATACCTGCAGGAAGAACTTTCAAAAACCGGAATTAAGGAACTGCCATATGAGCATTTTGCAGCGATTACATTGTATGCCGGCATCCGGGTAAACCATCAGGATTTTACTATGGAGGAGGCCAATACACTTGCATTGACAATGAGGCCTCATGATTTGCAGGAAATCCTTGAAGAATATGCCAAATCAGCAAATGGAGTTGACTTACAGGAACAGGATGAACAGACAAAAAAAATGATAGCTCAGATATTAAAGGGCGCGGTTGGAATGCAGAAGATTTGATATTTGATTTTGATATGCTATATTACATCTACTGTGTGAAAATGAGAATGTCTGAGCAAAACTTCTGGAACAGCCCATTAAAAAAGATTGTTAAATTAATTGACATGTACCAGGACGAAACGTGCGTGAGGGCAAGTGAGGTAAATGGAGAAAGCTACAGTCCGAAGTATTTTGTCTCAGAACCGGAGACAATTCATTCAATGCGAGAAGTGGAGGGATTTGCATAATGGCTAATAACTACAAAAAGACTATTACGCTTGGACTCGACTATTCGGAATTTTCCGGAGGAATATCAGAGTGTAACCGAAAGATGGGACTGCTTGACGCTGAAATGAAACTGGCTCAGGAACAGGCTAAGGAATACGGCGATGAAACCGACCAATTGAAAATAAGACAGGAGGCCCTTGCGCAGAAAATTATCCTGCAAAAGAAAGTAGTAGAAGAGCAAGCAAAAGCCTACGATATAGCCATGTCAAGCCAAAAGAAAAGCGAAAAGCAGGTTGACGCGCTTGACAAAACACTCCTTCAGAGTAGAACAACGCTACAGAAACTGGAAAATGAATATAAAGACAACACAAAGCGATTGGATGAGTTCGCCAAGAAAAGCAAGGAAAGTGATGAAGCGCAACGCTCATTTGGGGACACAATCCGTGATGTAGCAAGTATGATTGGTATTGAGGCCAGTCCGGCCGTTGAGACTCTGGCAGGGAAGTTTGATGCGATAGACGAGAACGTTGGAAAAGCTATTCTTACCGTAGGTACGTTGGTAACTACTCTGGGTGGGCTGACGATAAAAACAGCTGAACATGCGAAGGAAATTCAGACCGTATCACAAACCATGGGTATGACAACAAATGAATACCAGGCGTGGGATTACGTTTTAAAATCAGTGGGGTATGATGCAGAAAGCGCATCTGGAGACTTGGCGGCTTTAGCAGAAAAGGCAAAGGATGCGGCAGAGGGTGGAAACGACAGCGCAAAAACCTTCCGGATTCTCGGAGTATCTATCAAGGATACTAATAGAAATCTGAAAAGCCAGGGACAGTTGTTTACAGATGTAATAAAATCGCTCAGGAATATGGAGGATGTTACAACGCGGAATGCTATAGCAAGTGACCTTCTATCAACCACTGGAGAAAAGATAGTTCCCATACTTAACATGACAAATGAAGAGTTAAAGAATCTTATGAACTCCGCATATGAGACTGGGTATGTGATGAGTGGAGAGACGTTGAATGGATTCAATCAGTTAAATGAATCGATGAATCGGTTTAAAAGTGTATCGGAAGCTCTGTCTGGTAGATTTGCAGAGGTTCTTCTTCCAGCATTAACTGCTTTGTTTAATGCTGTATCTGTCATACCAACGCCAGTACTACAGCTCATTATAACATTGGCCGGAGTTGTGACAACAGCAGTTACTGTAATGAAGGCTGTGGATTCAACGGTAGGTGCATTTAATAATTTTATGGGTGTTTTGGGAATAACAGATGCAAAAACAATAAAGACAACAGCAATTATTTTGGGAGTAGTAGCCGCTCTTATTGCTCTGGCCGCAGTGATTGCGGTCATCATCGGAAAGGGTGATGACCTGAATAGAACTATGGATACTGTATCATCCAGTGTCGGAAAAATCGGTGCATCTACTCAGAATATCTCAAGGCAAAAGTACAACGCCCGGGGAACAGATTATTTCGAAGGTGGAGAAACATGGGTGGGAGAAGCTGGTCCAGAATTGGTCCGGCTGCCTCGCGGAAGTAGAATCATGAGTAACAGTCAATCAAAAGCTGTTGCTGGAGATACCTATATCATTAATGTTAATGCGGACATAGAAAAAATATCAAGCGTACAAAAACTCGTTGAAATGGCAAAAAATGAAAGACTGGCACTCAGGGTAGGAAAGGTGAAAGTGTAAAATGGCAATGACAAAGGTAGCATGCTTTAACGATAAAAACTATAGGAATAATAACATTCTTGCGCTTAATGATTCAAGGATGTTGATTGGGGCAGATTATGGCGGGGAAAATTATCGTGAGTATTTCGGTCTCATGCAATTTGCCATACCTGCCCTGTACGACCAGAATATCACATCCGCAAAATTATATCTCTATGTTACCGAATCAAAAACTAGGGTAACCTTTGAAACCCAATTTTATAATATAAAAGAGATAGTCAATATCAACACATACGATTCCTTCGAGAATATGTATGGGGATAAGTATGTAATGAGCGGGAACGATGAAAAGGTATTTGATGTCAGTAGCACAATTTACAATTCATGGGTTTCTTTAGATATAACAAATCTGGTCGTGGGTAATAACGCCAACCCAACCTTTTCTATAGTGTTGGTCGATAACAACCACGATCAATGGGCTTCTGGTGCAGGAGGGACACAGATACCCTATGTGTGTCGTGTGGCAACAATAGAAGGAGGATATGCTCCCTATATTGAGATAACGCATGAAGATGCAAAGCCATTTAAGCCATCAATCATATATCCGGACGGCGATATACTTCCAAATTCCGGGAATGTAACATTCAGATGGAAATATAATTCAGGCTTTTCGGCAGGTCAGGCAAAATATGATTTTGGATGGAAGATGCAATCAGAAAGCCAGTGGAATGATGTTATGGCGGCTACATCGAATCAGCAACATACTATGGATGCGGCGGCCTTCAGGAACGGAATTGCTGAATGGAGGATACGGACCTATAATGGTATTGGTATGGTGTCCGAATACGCTACGGGTCAATTTTATGTAGTGGGAAAACCAGGGAATCCTATTATAACAGGCGTAAAAAATGATGCATTGACAGAAATAACATGGTCGGCAGAACGGTCTGAAGAATCAAGCGCGCGTGTTAAAATCATGCAGTATGGAAAGGAAATTTATGATAGTGGAGTTATATCAGGCGGAATAGAGGACGTTCATAAACCTAATATCATACTTCAAAATGGTGTATACGCTGCCATATTGTCAATTGCGAATATTTATGATTTATGGTCCGACCAGGTATCAAAATCTTTTACAATTAATTGTCAAAGGCCGGATACACCGGGGCTTACCGCGCAAAGTTATGATGACTTTGTCAGGTTGGAATTCAGTGGAAACATTAATTCATTTTATATTTATCGCGCGGAAGGAGAAAGAGAATTCCTTCCAATCGCATACGTCAATCCTCCATTCAGTAATAAAGGGTATAGTTATGAGGATTATGGAGTTAAAAGCGATCGTATGTACCGTTATTATGTCAGGGCTTACTATGATGGAGGTATTTCAGACAGCAAGATTCGGGAGGTGTTTGTAAAATATGATGGGTATTATATTTCGGAGATAAACCATATGGAAAAGCGTGTGAAACTCATGCTATCAAATGATTCAGAGTACATACCTGTAAATATGTCAAAAGAGAATTCAAATGTGCTGGTTAATTATTTAGGCAGACGTTATCCCATAAAGGAGGCAGGAACCTTCTTTAAGAAAACTTTATCCATTACAGCCTTCGTATATGGTGAACAGGAAGAAGTATTGGAAGAAATTATGGATGAGAATGGAGTGTATTGTTTTAGAGGAAGGAATATAGTGGCGTATGTTGATATAACATCCTACAACGCCTCTAACGCATTTTTTGACAAAGGATATATCGTAAATTTATCCATGGAACAGCTGGAGCATGGGGAGGGAATTGCGTATGTATGATATGTCATATGCAGGGTTTACGAATGAACAGGTAATGAAAATGCTTGAGGGAAACAGAACGATAGATTTTGAATATGAACTTATGAATAATGAAGAAAAGGTGATAACAGCGTTAGACAATGTCGAATGCAGCATATCGTTTAATAGCGAAGCTGAAATTATGGGGACAGCTTCAATACGATTTCGTGAGACAGAAATTAGAAGCTATTACACAGACCTGAGAATCAGACCATGGTTTAAAATCCTGGCACCAGATAGGACCTGGATTCGCCATCCTCTTGGAATCTATATCATTACAACTCCAACAAGACAGGATGGTGGAGGAAAAGTATACATTGATGCAGACTGTTATGATAAGTCAATCATATTACAAGAGGACAAGTTGACAGATCGACTGCTTATAAAAGCAGAATCACTTTATGTAAACGAGGTGCGAAATGTACTTATGTCAGCCGGTATCAATAAGACAAACATTGATGGCTCTGAGCTTAGGACATCCGTAGACCTTGAATATGAGATTGGGACAAGCAAGCTGGATGTTATCAATTCTCTTTTGCAGGCCATCAATTACACGCCAATCCATTTTGATAGGATGGGAAACGCTGTGGCTAAAAAGTATATTGAGCCGGACGAACGTGCGGCAGAATACGGATACATGACGGATGATAACAGTCTCATCCTTTCCGGGGCAAACCAGTCCAATGATTTGTATAATGTCCCAAACATAGTAATCCGTTACGTAGAAAATCCGGATGTGGAGAACACATCGCTTAGGTCAGAATATGTAAATAATGACGCAAGCAGCCCGTTGAGCATTCAGCGCAGAGGCCGGAAAATTGTGAATGTGGAGTCTGTGGATGATATTGCGGATCAGGGCACACTGGATGCATTTACCCGGAGAGTGGCAATTGAAATGTCGCAAGTGAATGACAATGTGGTGCTTCCAACGGCATTGATGCCACACCATGAATACAGGAACTGCATTTATTTAAGAAATGACAACCTAGAAATAACGAGTAAATATATAGAGTATGCCTGGTCAATGAAACTTGGAATCGGTGAAAAGATGAACCATACATTAAAGAAGGTGATGCGGATATGATTTACGAATCAGCACAAGACAGATATCAGGACTATGAAAAAAATAAAAAGGATATATCGACATTTCGGATGGGAGAAATTGCCCCATATGTGGATGAGGATCTTAATTATCTGGTCATTTTTGCAGGAGAAGATAGGGCGAGTTATAAGCAGTATAAATGTTTGTCAACCTATAAGCCTCGGTATGGTGACCGCATCCTTTTGGCGAGAGTTGGCGGGACCTATGTTATTCTGGGGAAGGTTGGTGATATGTAAATGGTTATACATGACATCATACTGAATGTTAAACAGACGTCAGTCCTAAAAACTGGAATTGCAATGAGTCAGGGAGATTATGGACAAGATAAGTTGAACATCCACATGAAAAATGATGACGCAGATGTTTCAGGAGCACAATCCGGTTTGATTACCTTTGTTACTTCACGGGGATACATAATCCAAGGAGAACTGGAAAAAGAGGTCAGTTCAGGGGCTTATGTATATATCTTAAAAGGAAACGAACTACAAGATGCTGGAGATGTATACGCGGTAGTTACTTTGGTGTATACAGACGGACGTAAATCAAGCTGTGGTTTTTCATTTTTCTGTAGACAAAATCCTTTGTTTGAAAATAATATTCCTGCCGGCACCTATATAGCTGAATTTGACCGGATAAAAAAAGAAGGTGAGGAAATTGTTGCGCATATCCAAGAACTACTGGATAATGGGCAACTCAAGGGAGAACAAGGCGAGCGTGGTCAAAAGGGTGATAAAGGGGAACCGGGGATACAAGGTGCCACTGGACCCGCTGGTTCTCAGGGAATACAAGGTCCGATTGGTCCAAAAGGTGATAGAGGAGATAGCGGCGTAACGGTTCCGGCTAGTGGATTTTTCACATTTTCCGGAGATGCCAACGGAGATTTGTGGTGTTACTACAGTGGTGGGACAGCCCCGGTATTTGAAACAACCAGTGATGGTGATATATATATGATTTTAGGAGGGTGATATAATGCCAGATGCAGTTAGAGCGTTCGTGGGTAATTTTAAAGGACCGCAGGGGGAGAGAGGCCCACAAGGAATACAGGGGCCTACTGGCCCACAAGGAATACAGGGGCCTGCTGGCCCAAGTAGCGCAGATGGAATAGATACAGTAGACACGTCAGGGATACTCGTGTCAGCGGGCGAGAGTACAGATTTACAAAAGCTTATTGACGTTATTGCGGACAATGTCATGACTAAACTGTTGGCCAAGACGGACATCGTGCAGGTGGAGTCAACAGCTACAAATAAGGTCCCATCCAGCGCATACCTTAAGCAGGTCGTTGATGCGCAGAATAGCAATTTAGGTAATATCAGTGCGGACCTAAATACAGTTATTGGTGATATTAATCCACTTAAGTCCAACTACGTTAGCCATATAAATGTAAATGTATTAAATAAGGTTAACCTAGTGTTGTGGGACGCCAACACAGCGGATACCCCGTTTAAAGCAGGTAATACAGTTTATGGTAACGGCTTTTGTATCACATACAGTAGTGGCGTAGAGCAATGGCTATGTCAGTTGGCAATGGCTGTAGGAGATTCACATCTATTTACCAGGCATCAGAGAGAGGGCGTTTGGAGCGGATGGACAACAATAGGTTCTCCTAGCAGTTAAGATGATTATTTTAAATATGAATGTAACCTGCAAACCAGGTCCCTAAATCAGGGGCTTATTTTATTGCCCAGAAGGGCAGAAAGGAATGAACCTATGAATGAAAAAATCCTACTGAAAAATGGGAAGGAGTATCCGCTGGTCATCGGTGGCACCTCCTCCACGCCCAGCACTCTACGGCTTATTTTCCAGACGGATGAGGCACTTGAGGATATCGTGGGCGTGTTTAATGACACCGCAGCCACGGAGCAGATTAAGACTGTCAATGTGGATGGCAGCACATTGCTGATGTACGAGGGCTATACGGTGTTGGATAATCCAAAGAGCATTGACGACAGCTACCTTATAACGCCAGAGCAGTACGGGGAGGACGGAGCCATCACAGCAGAGGCCGTATATGGCCGTGTGGTGCTCCTGACGCTCTCACAGCCGGATGCAAACGCCAAGGTGGAAAAAAATACGGCTGACATTGATTACGTGGCCATTATGGCCGGTATTGACTTATAGGAGGTGGGACCATGGATGTAAAGGGATTAGCGACAAAGTATTACCCAAGGCTGTGGGACATTGACCGGCTCAAGGCCCTGGTGGCTGCCGGCAAACTGTCCGAGGCAGATTATAAGGAGATTACCGGCAAGGAATATGCCGCAGAATAAGGAAAGGTGAGGTATATGATATGCAGATACCCACGGATATCATGGTGGCGCTCATCGGCCTGATTGGGAGCGCTGCGGGAGCCTTCGCAGGTGTGGTAACTTCTGCCAAGCTGACCAATTACCGGATTGAGCAGCTAGAAAAGAAGGTGGATAAGCACAACACTGTGATTGAACGCACATACAAGCTGGAGGAGACTCAGGCGGTCATACAAGAACAGATTAAGGTTGCCAACCATAGGATTAGTGACCTGGAAAAAGAAAGAGAGGAATAAGATTATGAATATGAATGTAATGATGCAATATATGTCATACTTGCTGGTTGCCATTGGCTTAATGGCGTTTTTGGTATCAGTCATCACCCAGGTAATTAAAACATGGCCGGGACTGGACAGGTTGCCGACATCGGAAGTGGTTATTGTATTGTCATTGGTGTTGTGCCCCGTAGTTTTTATTGCGTTGATGGCTTGGCAAAAGCAGCCTGTCACTTGGTGGATGATTTTTGGATGCATGATAGCTGCTTTTGTTGTTGCCCTTGTATCCATGGACGGATGGGAACGCCTAAAAGAAATCTGGGGAAGAACAGGGTATAAAAAATCAGAGTAGAAGGAGGTGGTCCTCTATCTCCCGGCCGCCAGGGTAATGGCGGTAGACTTATCAATCCAGAAAAGAAAGAACGGAGGATATCTGGCAGAGGGGACAGACCTGCAGGAAAAGCAGCCCGCCCCATACCTGTATGATGCACCGACAGACACGCCGCATCCAGGTAAGCACCAGAGCGGAGTGGGCGGTCCAAGTGACCGTAACCAGAACGGCGTGGATGACAAAGAAGAGTAAGTTGCACCGGTACAACAATGGCCTGGGGATATCCCTGGGCCTTATTTTTTGATAGGAGGCCTTATGAAATCAATAGATAAATTACTAAATGTTGCAAAGAGTGAGATTGGATACCTGGAAAAACGCAGTAACAGCCAGCTTGACAGCAAGACCGCCAATGCCGGTAGCAATAATTACACCAAGTATGCCAGAGACCTGTATCCATCCCTCCAAGGGCAGCCGTGGTGTGATATGTTTGTGGACTGGTGTATGGTTCAAGCATTTGGCCAGGTGACGGCCAGACAACTTCTGGGAGGCGGTTTTTCGGCCTATACCCCTACGTCCGCACAATACTATAAGAATAAGGGCCAGTACCATAAGGACAACCCTCAGCCAGGTGACCAGATATTTTTTAAAAACTCCCAGCGCATCTGCCATACAGGTATTGTCTATGAGGTCACTATGACCAAGGTTAGGACCATCGAAGGTAACACCAGTGCTGGTAACGAGGTGGTTGCCAACGGTGGAGCGGTATGCTGCAAGGAGTACAGTTTGGATAACAGCCGTATTGATGGTTATGGACGTCCTGACTGGTCCCTGGTGGAGCAGCCGGAATATGAGGTAGGATGGCACCATGATAGTAATGGATGGTGGTATGCATACAGCACTACAGAATATTACAAGGAGTGCTGGCAGATTATAAACCATCACAAATATTATTTTAACTCAGATGGATATGCTCTGACCAATTGGCACGTAATTGATGGTAAGGATTATTACTTTGAGCCACGGGCCGGACATCCGCTGGAATGCGCCATGTATGTGGCGCCGGAGGGCGAACAGTACATAGGGAAGTTTTAACGTTAAAAGACATGGTGGGAAATAACTCTTGCTGTAGCAAAGGGGCTGTGAAAAAATGAGATAGTCATTTTTCACAGCCCTGCTTTTAGTTGACTTTTTGCTTTCAATGGGATACCATATTTTTAAAAGAACAAAGTAGGTAACGACTATATGAAAACTAAATTGGGTAATCCGAAAAATACCATTGAAATCATACAGAAATATCAATTCGCATTCCAGAAGAAATTTGGTCAGAATTTCCTAATAGATACCCACGTGCTGGACAAAATCATAAGCGCCGCAGGGATTACAGGGGATGACTGTGTGCTGGAAATAGGACCGGGCATCGGCACCATGACCCAGTATCTGGCGGAACATGCCGGAAAAGTGGTTGCGGTGGAGATTGACACCAATCTTCTACCCATTCTGGACGAAACTTTAAAGGGCTATTCCAATGTGACGGTTATCAACAGCGATATTCTGAAATTAGACATGAATAAGCTGATGGACGAGTATAATGATGGAAGGCCCATCAAGGTGGCGGCAAACCTTCCATATTACATCACTACTCCCATTATCATGGGATTGTTTGAGAGCAATGTACCCATTGACAATATCACTGTCATGGTGCAGAAGGAAGTGGCGGACCGGATGCAGGTGGGGCCCGGCTCCAAGGACTACGGCGCATTGTCCCTGGCAGTGCAGTACTATGCAAAGCCTTATATTGTGGCAAATGTGCCGCCCAACTGCTTTATTCCCCGCCCCAATGTGGGTTCCGCTGTCATCCGCCTCACAAGATATCAGGAGCCGCCGGTGCAGGTGGACGAGCCAGGTATCATGTTCCGTCTTATAAGGGCCTCTTTTAATCAGCGCAGGAAGACGCTGCAGAACGGGTTAAATAACTCTCTGGAGGTACCGTATACAAAGGAGCAGATTGCGGCTGCCATTGAGAGCCTGGGAGTTCCCGCTTCTGTCAGGGGGGAGGCTCTGACGCTGGAGCAGTTTGCCAGCCTGGCTAATTACTTTACCAGGACAGCGGGAAAGGAAGCCGGCGTTTCATAATGTGACGCCGGGAATACAAAAACCGGGGTGCGGTGTATTTCACGCGGATAAAGGGGAATAATCCTGGAAGGACAATTATCTGAATTATCAGAGAAATTATATATAAAACAGAAAGGAAGGTAAGTCGATGAACAAGAAAGTGGGTAAAATCCTGACAGCTGCGGCAGCAGGAGCAGTTGTGGGCGTGGCAGTGAAGAAGCTGCAGGACGGCCGGAAGGAAAAGGAAGATGAGAGGATTGCCGCCATTGAGGAGGCGGTGATGAATAACCGGGATTACGGTGACAGGAAAGCTTATCTGGTAGGCGGAGGCCTGGGCACCCTGGCTGCGGCTGCGTATCTGATCCGGGACTGCAAGTTCCCTGCCAACCAGATAACGGTTTACGAGGGCATGCACATACTTGGGGGAAGCAATGACGGTATCGGTACGCCGGAGCAGGGGTTTGTATGCCGTGGCGGACGTATGCTCAATGAGGAGACCTATGAGAACTTCTGGGAGCTCTTTGGTTCCATTCCATCTCTGCGTCAGCCCGGACACAGCGTTACGGAAGAGATTCTGGAGTTTGACCATGCCCATCCCACCTGCGCCAAGGCAAGGCTGGTGGATAAGGACGGCAACATTCTGGATGTGAAATCCATGGGATTTAACCAGGCTGACCGCATGGCCCTTCTGAAGCTGCTGATGACGGACGAAAAAAAGCTGGACAACCTGACCATTCAGGACTGGTTTAAGGAAACACCCCATATATTCGAGACCAATTTCTGGTATATGTGGCAGACCACCTTTGCATTCCAGAAGTACAGCAGCCTGTTTGAATTCAGACGGTATATGAACCGCATGATTTTTGAGTTCAGCCGTATTGAAACGCTGGAGGGAGTTACCAGAACTCCGTTAAACCAGTATGACAGCGTGATTCGTCCTCTGGAGACTTACCTGAGGAAGGCCGGCGTCAACTTCCGGGAAAACTGTGAAGTGACAGATATAGATTTTACCGACGGCCCCGGAATTACGGCTAAGACCCTGTATCTGAAGAAGAAAGTGGAGAGCGCGGATGACTCAGGCGAGGAAGCAGACGCTCCGGCCGAGACTTCCTATGTGACGGAGGAAGTTCAGTTAAACAAGAGTGATATCTGCATCATGACCAATGCGTGCATGACGGACAGCGCTACCCTGGGAAGCCTTTACAAACCCGCGCCTGCTCCTGAGAAGAAGCCAATCAGCGGCGAACTCTGGGCAAAGGTGGCCGGTAAGAAGCCGGGACTGGGAAATCCGGAGCCGTTTTTTACCAAGCCTGAGGAGACGAACTGGCTCAGCTTTACTGTTACCTGCAAAGGCGATGATATCTTAAAGACCATTGAGAATTTTACCGGCAATATACCCGGCAGCGGCGCCCTCATGACCTTTAGGGATTCCAGCTGGCTTATGAGCAGCGTGGTTGCGGCGCAGCCTCATTTCGTGAACCAGCCCGCCGACCAGACCATTTTCTGGGGATATGGACTGCACACAGAGGCCATAGGCGATTATGTAAAGAAGCCTATGAAGGATTGTACCGGGCAGGAACTGTTAAATGAATATCTCCATCATCTGCATATTCCGGAGGACAGGATTGCGGAGCTGATGAAGACGGTCATCAATGTGATTCCCTGCTATATGCCTTATGTGGACGCACAGTTTGAGCCGCGAAAGATGAGCGACAGGCCGCCGGTGATTCCCGCAGGGTCCACCAACTTTGCGATGGTGAGCCAGTTTGTGGAGATTCCGGAGGACATGGTATTTACCGAGGAATATTCCGTGCGGGCCGCGCGCATTGCGGTTTATGGCCTCTTGGATGTAAAGAAAAAGATTTGCCCGGTGACACCTTACAACAGGCAGCCTAAGATTCTTCTGAAGGCGCTTAAGAAATCATATCTGTAGAGGGCATAACCATCATATGATTAAATATTGGGCCGGCTTTTGCCGGCCCGCACTATTGGAATACATGCAGGATAGGAGATAACACCAATGATATTTATAGGAGGAATCAGCCAGGGACAGAAAATACTGGATTATGTGAAAACTGTCATATGTGACCGGTGCGGCGGATACGGGCGCTGCCAGGTATACATGACCTATATGTATTTCAGCTTTTTCTTCATCCCCCTGTTTAAGTGGAACAAGAGGTTCTATGTAAAGATGTCCTGCTGTGAGGCTGTCTATGAGCTGGACCCGGAGGTGGGAAAGGCGCTGCTTCACGGCCAGCAGGTGGATATAAAAAGTTCCGACCTGACGCTGGTTCAGGAGGGGCACCGCAGGGGATATTACGACAGCGGGACCTATAAGACCTGGAAAAAATGCAGCAATTGCGGATATGAAACAGAAGAAGATTTTGAGTACTGTCCTAAATGCGGCAGGAGACTGTGACGGACGGCTGTGTGCAGACGGCAGGAGGAGAGAAAACGGTATCCACAACTGATATGAGGCCAAACCATGCGTCTGTATAAGATGCGGCCGTACTCTGTTAAATTACCGGGCGCGGATTGAAACAGCCTGCTGTAATTTTTTTAAATTCGACCTAGCTATTGAGCTTCCGGTATAGTATAATGGAATCAGCCTTTACGGGCATCTGATATTTGGAGAGGTGTTGGATGCTGCAATGGTTAGCAGCCATTGCATAAGAGAAAGGATGGGAAAATGACGGAAAATCAGAAGATGGATTTGATCCTTCAGAAGTTAGGAGGGATCGAGGGAGGCCTTGCCTCGGTAGGAGAAGATGTGCGGTTGCTGCAAGGAGACGTACAGTCGCTCAAAGAGGACGTACAGTCGCTCAAAGAGGACGTGCAGACACTCAAAGAGGACGTGCAGACACTCAAAGAGGACATGCAGACACTCAAAGAGGACGTGCAGACACTCAAAGAGGACGTGCAATCGCTCAAAGAGGACGTACAGACACTTAAAGAGGACGTGCAGACACTTAATGAGGACGTACAGACACTTAAAGAGGACGTACAGTCGCTCAAAGAAAGGGTAACAAACATAGAGATTACCCTGGAAAATGAGACAAACAGGAATATCCAGTTGGTTGCGGAGGGGCATTTGAACCTGGACCGTAAACTGGATGAAGCTTTAAAGGAATTACATCCTAACACCATGTATCATTTAAAGGTGAATCACCTGGACGGCGAGGTCACCAAGATGAAGCGTATTTTGAATATGGCATAAAACAGATACCAGGATTGAATGCCGTAGTTCAAACCTCACGGTTCAAATCATAACAATTTCAGCAAACAACAGAGGATTTTGCAAGGCAGGCAGCCGCCGCATTGCAGAATCCTTTTATCATGTTCAGCCCTCCATATAAGCCATATCCATTGCCGCATACGGGAATAACCAGGAAACTTTACTTGTTTTTACCTCCATTTTACGCGAACCTGCTTTTGGATTTTACCTGAATAATTTAGAATCTATAGATAGATTTGCAAGAGAGAAAGGAACGGAAATGGCGGATATTTCACTGGTAAATGTATGTAAAACCTATAAAGGCGGGCAAAATGCGGTCAAGGATTTTAATTTGGATATCAAGGACCGAGAGCTGATTATTTTTGTAGGGCCATCGGGCTGCTCCAATCCAACCGCTGAGAATGATTGCGGGACTTGAGGATATTTCCTCAGGGGAATTATGGATGGATGACTGCCTGATGAACATGGTCGAGCCTAAAAACAGGAATCTGTCCATGGTATTTCAGAATTATGCCTTATATCCCCATATGACGGTGTATGAGAACATGGCCTTTGGACTCAGGGTACGCAGGATTCCGTCAGGAGAAATCGATGCCAGGGTGAGGGAGGCAGCACGAATCCTGGAAATCAGCCATCTGCTGGATCGCAGGCCGGCTACATTGTCAGGAGGACAGAAGCAGAGAGTTGCAATCGGAAGCGTTATTGTGAGAAAGCCAAAGGCCTATCTTATGGACGAACCCCTGTCCAACCTGGATGCCAAGCTGAGGGCCCAGATGAGGGTGGAAATCGCAAAGCTTCACAAACAGCTTAACGCCACCATCATATATGTGACCCATGACCAGGTGGAGGCCATGACTCTGGGTACCCGTATTGTTGTCATGAACCGGGGAATGATACAGCAGGTAGCGCCTCCCGCAGAGCTTTACCGGAATCCTGTAAATAAATTCGTGGCGGGATTCATAGGTTCCCCCACCATGAACTTTCTGGATGTGGATGTGCTGGAAGAGGATGGAACAGTCTGGCTTCTGGGACAGGGGTGGCGGCTTCCTCTGGAAGGATATCAGGCCAGCAAACTGAAAGACAAAGGGTACACGGGAAAACGGATAACCCTGGGAATCAGGCCGGAAGATCTTCATCAGGAAGAATGCAGCGGGAAAAACGGTTCCAGTGGTTTGAACGGAAATGGCAGCGGGTGGATTGGAGCTTACATAAGTGTCAGGGAAATGCTGGGAAGCGAGGTGCTTCTTCACGGGAATACAAGGGATACGGGACAGCTGTCGGCCAGAATGCCGGCGTCCTGCCGGGTGAAGCCGGGAGAATTTCTCCGTCTTTACGTGGATATGCCTCAAATTAAGCTTTTTGACATACAGACAGAAGAAAATATTTTATTTGATTAGGAGACAGTGATGAAATCAGATTCATTATTAAAAAAGGCAGGGCCTTATGGATATTTTTTACCGGCCCTCCTGGTGTTTGCCGTATTCCTGTTTTACCCGTTTTTCAAGACCATTTACCTGAGTCTTTATAAGACAAATAAAATGGGGCAGGCCAAGCTGTTTGTGGGACTGGGCAACTATGTGGAGCTGTTCAAGTCGGCTTCCTTTTATAACAGTCTGGCAGTGACCTTCCTGTTCGTGGCAATCGTGGTGGTGGGAAGCATGGCCCTGGGACTCCTGGCAGCTGTACTGTGCAATAAGGCATTTCCGGGAATCCGTATATTCAGCACGGCGTATGCTCTGCCCATGGCCATCGCGTCCAGTTCCGCGGCCATGATATTTAAAATCATGCTTCATCCTTCCATCGGCATTATGAACAAGCTGCTGGGACTCAATATCAATTGGATCAATGCTCCCAAATACGCGCTTGTATGTGTGGCTCTGCTGACAGCCTGGCTTAACAGTGGAATCAACTTCCTGTATTTCAGCGCCGGACTCAGCAATATTGATGATACCATCTACGAGAGGGCATCCGTGGATGGGGCTAACGGGATTCAGAAATTTCTCCGGCTGACGCTGCCGGGCCTCAGCCCAATCATGTTTTATACCATCGTAGTGAATATCATACAGGCATTCCAGTCCTTTGGTCAGGTGAAGATACTGACCCAGGGCGGACCGGGGGAATCCACAAATCTGATTGTGTACTCCATTTACAGGGATGCGTTTTTTAACTACAGGTTTGGCAGCGCGGCGGCGCAGTCCGTCATACTGTTTGCCATCATCATGGTCATGACGCTTTTGATGTTTAAGGCAGAGAAGAAAGGAGTCAGCTATTAATGGAACAGACACTGGCCATAAAGGGCCGCGGCAGGGTCAGCCGCGAGGAAATCATTAAAATACAGGAGGAAGCCAACCGAAAAGCCATGACTGTAAGGAGAGTCAGGACCGGAGCCCTGATTGCTACCAATGTGCTGGTATCCCTTTTCATTCTTCTGCCGCTGCTGTATGCGGTCAGCGTGGCATTCATGCCGCCTGGCGAACTGTTCACCACGGAAATGAATCTGGTGCCCAGGCAGCCCACGTTGGACAATTTCAGGCAGGCCCTGGTGAAAATACCGCTGGTGAGGTTTGTGTGCAACTCCTTTATCACAGCCGGACTGATAACAGTGGGACAGATTATTTCCTGTTCCCTGGCAGCGTTTTCCTTCTCCTTCCTGGAGTTTAAGGGCAAAAACGTACTTTTCATGCTGGTAATGGCCACCATGATGATTCCGGGAGAGGCCACCATCATATCAAATTATCTGACGGTGAGTCAGTGGAACTGGCTGGATTCCTATCAGGTGCTGATTGTGCCCTATCTTACGTCGGCAATGGGAATCTTTCTGTTCCGGCAGTTTTATAAATCATTTCCCATCTCTTTGTACGAGTCCGCAAAGATAGACGGCTGCGGAAATCTCAGGTTCATTTTTTGCATCCTGCTTCCGCTTACAAAGTCGGCCATCGGGGCCATGGCGGTGTATACCTTTATCAATGCCTGGAACATGTATATGTGGCCTTTGCTGGTGACCGGATCCAACGAAATGAGAACCGTGCAAATTGGTATCAGCATGTTAAACAGCCTGGACGCCCAGTCCATTACCTTGATGATTGCAGGCGTGGTTATGATAATCCTGCCGTCCATTTCCATCTTTATATTGGGACAGAAACAGCTGATACGGGGCATGTTCTCAGGAGCAGTAAAAGGTTAGGCACACCCGGAAAAGTTTATGGAATCAAATGAAATAAGAATAAATTATAAACGGAGGAATAACAATTATGAAAAAGAGATTAATCGGTTATGCTGCAGCTTTACTGGCAGTATCCATGCTGGCAGGGTGCGGTGCGCCGGCGGCGGGCACGGGCGCTGCCGCTGACCCGGGCTCCCGGTCGGGCGCATCCCAGCCGGGTACATCCCAGGCAGATGGTTCTCAGGCAGGCACATCTCAGGCAGATGGTTCCCAGACAGATGCCTTTCAAAATGCAGGCGCAGAGGGCGCGTCCATCACCTTCTGGCATTCCATGGGCGGAGTGAACGGAGAAGCATTGGAGTATCTGGTTAATAAGTTTAATTCAGAAAACACCATGGGAATCCAGGTGGAGGCCCAGTATCAGGGAGAGTATGACGATGCCATCAACAAACTGAAAAGCGCCCAGATTGGCAATATGGGTGCGGATTTGGTGCAGATTTACGACATTGGAACCAGGTTCATGATTGATTCCGGGTGGGTGGTCCCCATGCAGGAGTTAATCGACGCGGACGGATGGGATAAAACACAGATTGAACCTAACATCGCCGCGTATTATACTGTAGGTGACACCTTATATTCAATGCCCTTTAACTCATCCACACCTTTGCTGTACTACAACAAGGATATGTTTGACAAGGCGGGCATTACTCAGGCGCCTCAGAGCCTTGGGGAGATCGGCCGGATTGCCGGTGATTTGGTGAACAAGGGCGGGGCCGGAGAACCTATATCCCTGAGCATTTACGGTTGGTTTTTCGAGCAGTTTACCTGCAAGCAGGGGCAGAATTATGTAAACAACGGAAATGGACGAAAGGCAGCTGCCACAGCAGTTGAATTTGACCAGAACGGAGCGGGAGCAAAGACACTGGCGGCCTGGAAGGAACTGTACGACAAGGGATACGCTCCCAATGTAGGCAGAGGCGGCGACGCGGGATTGGCAGATTTCAGCTCCGGCAAGTCTGCCATGACCCTTGGATCCACTGCTTCCTTAAAGCAGATTCTGGAAGACGTAAATGGCAAGTTCGAGGTGGGAACCGCTTATTTCCCCATGGTCAGTCACAGCGATAAAGGCGGAGTGTCCATTGGAGGAGCCTCTCTCTGGGCTCTGAACAATGAGGATGAGGCTAAGAAGGCCGCCACATGGGAGTTCGTTAAGTTCCTTGTTTCACCGGAGAGCCAGGCTTACTGGAACGCTCAGACAGGATATTTCCCTGTGACTGCGAAGGCCCACGAGGAACCTGTATTTAAGGAGAATCTGAAAAAATATCCCCAGTTCGGTACTGCTATTGACCAGCTTCATGATTCCACTCCCCAGTCAGCAGGCGCTTTGCTCAGCGTATTTCCTGAGGCCAGGCAGGTGGTTGAAACGGAGATAGAGAACATGCTTAATAATGGAACCAGCCCTGATGAGGCTGCGTCTAAGATGGCGCAGCAGATTAATAAGGCAATTGAGGAATATAACCTGCTCAATGAATGATAATCATGGATCGGAGGGTATACTGAGTATGAAGACACAGATTTGGGCCCACAGAGGCGCATCGGCTTACGCGCCGGAGAATACACTGGAGGCATTCCGGCTGGCAGCGGAAATGGGAGCCGACGGGGTGGAGCTGGATGTTCAGTTAAGCAGGGACGGTGAGCTTGTGGTGGCTCATGATGAGACCATCGACAGGGTGAGCAACGGCACAGGGTATATAAAAGATTATACCCTGGCCCAGCTTAAGGAACTGTCCTTTAACAGGCTGTTTCCCGCCTTTAAGGACGCCCGGATTCCTACGCTTTTGGAAGTCTATGAACTGTTAAAGCCTGCGGGACTGACGGTGAATGTGGAGCTTAAGACCGGCATCATACTCTACCCTGAGATTGAGGAAAAGGTACTGGCTCTCACTGCTTCCATGGGGATGGAGGACAGGGTGATTTATTCATCCTTCTGCCACCCCAGCCTGGTAAGGCTTAAGGAACTGAACAGCGGCCTTAAGACAGGGCTTCTGTACTCGGACGGCTGGATTGGCGCGGCAGACTATGGGCGGCGTACAGTGGGGGTGGATGCCCTGCATCCGGCCCTGTACCACATGCAGGATCCGGATCTTATCCCGGCTGCCAGAAGGCAGGGACTGGCAGTGAATGTATGGACGGTCAATGAAGAACCGCATATGGAGATGCTGGTGCAGCAGAAAGTGGACGCTATCATTACTAACCGGCCGGACCTGTGCAGGCGGGTCGTTGACAGGTACACAGACCTATGACAGAATATTTGACAGAAAGCAGGCATATATGATAAGACTGGTTGCAATTGACATGGACGGCACCCTCCTGCGCCCTGACGGGCATATTTCAGAGAGGAATGTGCGTGCGCTTAAAGGACTTAAGGCTATGGGAGCCGAGTTTTTGATTTGCACGGGACGCAGCTATATAGACGCATTGGAACCCCTGCAGGAGGCCGGACTCAGGGCGCCTGTGGTGTGCATGAACGGAGCCGCTGTGTATGATTGGGACGGCAGGCTCATGGACGAGATACGGCTTTCTGAGAGACAGGTAGGGGGAATCCTGGACTGCTGCCAAAAGGAGGACATTATCTTTGATTTCATGACGGACAGAGGCAGCTATACCACAGCCGGGGAGGCACAGTTTAGGGTATGTTTTGAACGGAATGTGCTGCTTCCCATGGCGGAGTTTACCTATGAGGGAGTGAGAGACCGGTTCTCCTTTGTGGAGGAAGAACGGCTCTTTGAGCTGGGTCTGGCATTTTATAAAATATCGGTCATCCATGAATCGCTGGAGGTTCTGGGCAGAATTAAGGAGCGCCTGTCCGGTATAGCGGAACTGGCGGTTGCGTCCTCCTTTGCCACCAACCTGGAGCTGACCCACAGCTATGCCCAAAAGGGCCGGGCTCTGGCTTTTTACGCAGCCTCCAGGGGCGTGAGACCGGAAGAAATCATGGCCATAGGAGACAGCGAGAATGACTATTCCATGTTGTCCATGGATATAAAATATACAGTTGCCATGGGAAATGCCATGGAGAGTATTAAACGCACCGCCAAATGCCAGACCCGTTCCAATATACAGGACGGTGTGGCATATGCCATAGAGACCCTGGTCCTTACCAGGGAGGCCAGGGCATATTAAGCCCTCTAAGTGACGGGTGTAAAAATAATTCACCGGTCATAAGTAAAGAGCCGCAGGCTCTTTTTTTCTTTCTAGGAAACTTCATGCTGCAATGCGGTCACATCAAAACACTGCGGAGATGTGAAAGTATGCTGTAATTCCAGTATAAAATCTTCAATTTCTTTACAGGTTTCGGCGGCGGTGGTTTAGCAACTGCCAGAACTCCGCCGACGGCTCTGGCTGTGGGGCGTTGTCTTTGCATAACTGCCGCATAAATTCCGCTATGGACAGACCGCAAGCGGCAGCATACTGCTATAATTTTTGGCCTTCTTCTTCGTTCAGTCGGACGGTAACAGGAATGTTCCGCACATTCTTTTCTGATTTTTCTCTGCTCAATTTTTTAATCCTCCAGTCTTGAATTTTCTTTTAACGGGGATTTTGGGCAAATGTTTTAGTATGCCCTGTGGACAGATATTATATTCGGTAAGGAATAGAGTTAATAAACCGTGATTGCTGGATAGTTTTTCAATATTGTATCTTCTCTAATTTTGTCAGGGGTTTTATTGCTGCAAACAGGACAGTGTATCCATTCTGTTTGATAAGCAGCACTCATATTTATCTTACTTCCCAATCCCAAATACTTAGTTGCCTACTATCGTTCTTTTCTTCAAAGAAACGCAAATAGTTAAATATCTGCTCATTATCATGCACAATTCCATTTTCTTCGCATTTTCGATGAAAAAGTCTCATTAAGTTTTTATTATTGCTACTCTCTATCATATACTGATTTCCGTATGTATGAATGTATTTCTCTTTCAGGTCTGGAAACAATCGGTCTAACTGTTCATAGAAATACACTCGATTTCCTTCTCTAAGCGTCAATCCCATTCCAAAGCAAATAACACCATAAACCCTTGCTTCAATACACATATTCAAAATACCTGAAATATTATCTTCTGTATCGTTAATAAAAGGCAAAATTGGCGTAAGCCATACAACAGTTGGTATTCCTGCATCCCGCAGCTTTTTCAATACTTCAAAGCGTTCCCTCGTCGTACTTACATTTGGCTCAATCTTTTTGCACAAATCTTCGTTATAAGTAGTCAAAGTCATTTGCACAACGCACTTTGTTTTTTCATTTATTTTCTGTAGAAGGTCTAAATCTCTCAAAATATGGCTTGATTTTGTAATAACCGTAAAGCCAAAGCCATGCTCATATATTAAGTTCAGAGCCTTTCTGACATTTCCTATTTCCAATTCTAATGGAATATACGGGTCAGTCATAGAGCCTGTGCCTATCATACATTTCTTGCGTTTATGAGTAAGAGCATACTCTAACAAGTCAATCGCATTTTCTTTGACTTCAATATCTTCAAAAGCGTGTTCCATGTGATAGCATTTGCTTCTGGAGTCACAATAAATGCACCCGTGAGAGCAGCCCCGGTACAAATTAATTCCATTTTTAGCAGATAATATTCCTTTTGCCTTCACAAAGTGCATGATATGTCCTTCCTACATTTTGGCGCAGTTTTTCCTATGTGCTTTCAATTTTTTCATTGCCCAATCATAATGACTTGCAGTAGCGCTGACAAAATAAGAACCAAGCGTACTTCCGCCTACCCATTTATAAACGCCTTTAGAAAATAATTCCTCATTTGAAAAGGTTTCCGCCAGCTTCATTACTTCGTTATGGGATTGCTGGAACATAATTTTTGCATCCTCTAACGATGTGGACTGGTGTTTTTTCCAAAACTCCACATTCATATCTCCATAGGTTTTCCAATTATAAGGCTCTGGAATAAACGGTTTATTATCGCCATTCTGATTGGAATATACCCAGTTTAACAAAAGCTGATGCCATTCATAGAGATGAATGAAAATATCACGAAGATTTTTATCTCTTTTCCAATGAGCTTCTTTCTTTTTTTCATCACCTGAAAAATCAAACGAAGTTGATAATTCTTTTTCTGTCAGCTCAGAAACAAGCGTATTTAACTTTTCATAATTAGCGGTAGCGGCTGTTAGTAAATCTGTTTTTGCTGTTGGTCTGCCCATATTCATTTCCTTTTCTCTTTTATAACAGTATGTTGTTATTTTTCTATATCTGTAACCTTGTATCTCAAGGTTGTTTTTAAGTTGGCTTTTTCTGTACGGTTAGCATTATTCAAATATATTTCACGGTGTTCTTTCCCCATACGCTTATAACCATGTTCCATATTCCCTCTAACGGATATACCGTATAATCTGTTATTTCGTTGCTTTTTTCGGCAAGTGCTTTATATGCCATTTTAATTTTATATGCCATCGAAAACAGAGCCGCAACCTTATCTGAAAAGATTTCATCGTTAGGATTTCCATTGCCAGAAACAATGATATATTTTTGAGCAGGAACATCAACAACACAAGGTTTTGTTTTTACACTATATATTTCTTTCTCCTGATTTTTCCATTCATGTTTCACTTTCACTCCCCGCTTTCTCAAATAGAATTTACAGGCAAATTATATCACACATATACTGACGCCCTGTGTCAAGATTTATATTTCTCATAAATTTTCTTTGCCTGCTCTGCCACAATGTCTTTCAGATATGCAGGCTCTATAATATCTACTTGTGTTCCAAATGACAATAAAAACCCGATTAGCCATTCATCTTCTGGCATTGGGGCGGATACGATTAAATCCCCATTTTCTTTTTTACTTACTTGGGTTTTATCAAATTCATCATAAACACGGTATGACATATTTTTCTGGAAACGCAGTACGATTGTATTGTAGGCTTGCCCTAATGATTCATCTAATTCTGGAAAAGAGCTTTTGCAAAAACCGTCCGTGAGCATTTCTAAATCTATCATACGGGTCAGCTTAAAAATACGATAATCCTGTTTTTCCGTACAATATGCTTTTAAGTACCATGACATAGACTTATATGACATTTTTAACGGCTGGACAATTCTTTCGTTAATTATTCCGCTGGAATTTGCATAGGTTATTTTTACGCACTTTCGATGAATTACCGCTGATTTTAGCAATTCAAATTTCCCATTGTCCGTTCCATGATTGCCCCATCTGGAAAAATCCACTTCAAGCCAGTTTTCCGAACTCATATTAAATATTGCAGAAAGTTTTTGCAATGTCTGATTGTTGTCGATATTGTTCATAGAATTGATACTTTGCAGGGCTGTTAGAATTTCCTGCTTTTCTTCTTCAGACAGCACCGCTTTATCTAAAACAAAATCATTCATTAAATGAATGCCGCCGTTTCGCCCTGCTTCTGCATAAACGGGAATGCCCGCGCCGCTTAAAGCGTCAATATCTCTGTAAATTGTCCTTACAGATACTTCAAATTTTTCTGCTAATTCTGGAGCGGTAGCCTGTCCTTTATCGAGTAAATAATACACAATCTTAAATAATCTGCTTTCCTGCATTGTCAGTTCCTTCCTTTGATGATAATAGAATACTACCAAAAACCTGACACGATGCGTCAATATTTATTATAATCATTTTTCTTCCCATTATCAACCAAGCGAGCATATATGATTTTTTTATCTCGTAACTTGTAGTTTCTACTCAAACGGCCACATAATTTTTACCACCCGAAAAACAATGATGGTAACGATTTTCCTCATTGCAGCGCCTATATTTCAGCCGCTTTTTCCTTAAAAAAGAGAGCAAGAAACTTTATATACCTGCTCTCCAATTTCAGTTCTTTATGCGTTACATCTATGCGTAAATGATTTACGTTTCCACAATCTCCCCTGCACAAGCCCTTATATTATTAAGGCGTCCTGTCCATTCCAAGGCATTTTTTGCCTTTAGCTGTTCCGTTATGCCCTGTGCTTGCTTCATTTGCTCTACGAGCCTTTCAAAGCGTTCCTGCGCCTGTTTATTAATCTCCGCAAGGTAGGCGTTCAGCCTGCCGCTTGTCAGAAGATTGGTGTATATAACTTTATTATTCCTGCTGTCTTAAACACATTTTTGAGTTTTCTCCTTATCTGGCTTCATTCATTACTGATTGACAAATAAATAGTCCGGTGCTATGCTAAATAACAACAGGGAGCTTGTGAAGCAGGCTGAGAGGAAGTAATCAAACTTCGACCTATCGCACCTGATTTGGGTAATGCCAACGTAGGGAAATATGAGACATGTATGTGTATTAAATGCGTAATTTAAGTCCATATCCCGCGCGGTATGGGCTTTTTTCAGCCTTCACCGCGGTTCGGACATATGAGGGCTTTAGAGCTGTGCAGGCAATACGCCGCTGTACCAGAGAATATGCCTCTCTACCAGGAAGATAGGCGGGCTCCGAGTAAAAAACATGGAGGTATGACTATGAAAGTAAACATTAAGAAACTGGCGGTAAGCGCCATGCTGACAGCGGTGGCCGTGTCTTTATCCGGCTTTTCCATCCCCATAGGGGCATCCAAATGTTTTCCGATTCAGCACCTTGCCAATGTATTGGCCGGCGTATTTCTTGGGCCGTGGTATGGCGTGGGGATGGCGTTCTGCACATCGTCTATCAGGAATCTGATGGGGACGGGCAGTCTGCTGGCATTTCCGGGAAGTATGGTGGGAGCATTTTTAGGAGGGTATCTGTACCAGCGTTTCGGCAGGCTGACACTGGCCTACTTTGGGGAAGTGTTTGGCACCGGCATACTGGGCGGAATGCTCTGCTATCCGGTGGCCACACTGGTTATGGGGAAGGAAGCGGCCATTTTTGCCTATGTAATCCCATTCCTTATGAGCACCATGTGCGGCACGGTCATTGCCGCGTTCCTGATTGGGGTGCTGTATAAGTCCGGCGCGTTTCAGTATATGAGGCGGATGCTGGATCTGGATGTACAGACCGGCAAAGCCATGGGAAGATAACAGGAAAAAGGATAAATCAGATGACGCAGAGACAATGGATGAAGGACTTAAGAGAGCGCTCTCCCAGGGTCCACTGTATAACCAATTATGTTACGGCAGGGGATGTGGCCAATATGGTGCTGGCCGCAGGCGGTTCCCCTGTTATGGCCCAGGGGCTGCATGAGGTGGAGGACGTTACCTCCATCTGCAGCAGTCTTGTCCTTAATCTGGGAACCCTGGAAGAAAAAACCATACCGGCCATGGAGGCAGCGGGAAGAAAAGCTGCCGTTCTGGGCCTTCCCGTTATCCTGGACCCGGTAGGAGTCACTGCATCACGGTTTCGCAGACAGACAGCCATTGATATGATCCGGAAGGCCGCTCCTTCTGTCATCCGGGGAAATGAGGCGGAAATCCGGGCCCTGAACCAGGAACTGAGGGGACATGAGGCGGGAAATACCTGCGGCGTGGATTCGGGAACCTTTGGTACGATTGAGAGCCGCCTGGAAACCGCCTGTTCCCTGAGGGACCTTACAGGCGCGGTTGTGGTCATGACCGGGGAAGAGGATGTGGTGGCCGGAAAAGAAAGAAGGTTCATTGTCAGAAACGGCCATCCCTGGATGGCCAGAATTACAGGCAGCGGCTGTATGCTGGACGGGCTTATGGGAGCGTTCTGCGGTCTGTATGGGGAACTGGGACCGGACGGCCCTCTGGAAGAAGCTGTGGTCATGGCCCTCAGCGCGCACGGACTCTGCGGAGAATTGGCGGCCGGAGAGACTGCGGGGAGGGGAGGCGGGACAGGTACATTCCGCATGTATCTGATGGACAAAATGAGCCTTCTGGATGACGAGACACTGGGGAGAGGTAAGAAAATTGAGATTCGATAGAAAACAGCTTTTGATTTATGCAGTAACCGATAAGGCATGGACCGGGAAGCTTTCTCTGGAGGAGCAGGTGGAGGAGGCGTTAAAAGGCGGCGCAACCATGGTTCAGCTCAGGGAAAAGGAACTGGACAAAGGGAATCTTGAGGAAGTGCTGAGAACGGCCTGCGCCATCCGCAAAATCACAGAAAAATATAATGTGCCCCTTATCATAGACGACAATTTGGAGCTGGCCCTGGCCTGTCACGCGGACGGGCTCCATGTGGGGCAGGACGATATGGAGGCATCTGAGGCCAGAAGGCTTTTGGGACCTGACCGTATACTGGGGGTTACGGCAAAAACAGTGGACCAGGCCAGAGCAGCCCAGGCAGCAGGCGCGGATTATCTGGGCAGCGGAGCCATATTCGGCACCAGTACAAAAGCAGATGCGCGGCCCATGACAATGGAGACCCTGAATGCAATCTGCGACAGTGTGGACATTCCTGTGGTGGCCATCGGAGGAATCTGCCTGGATAACATAGGGCGCCTGGCCGGCAGCCATGCAGCGGGAGCAGCCATTGTATCAGGCATATTTGGGGCGCCGAATATACGGGAGACAACAGAAAAGCTGGCAGAGGCAATGACGGAGATAGCCGGACTGCCCAGGCGGGACCTCAGGGCGGGATCAGTGTAAGAAAATGAGAAAAATATAAAAAACTTTCAAGAAAACCATTGACATTTGAAAATAGGCTGATTATAATGAGTTCAACATTCAACAAAACATAAAAACTGTTGAGTAGGAGTAAGTAAGATTGTAATTCCAGGCGCAGAGAGCTTCCGGCCGGTGTAAGGGAGCATTGGATTAGAGTCTGAATGGACCTGCGAGGGCAGCTGGAAACCAGGGGCATAGAGATATGGCTGATGGGAGTATGGGCTGACGGGTATCCCACCGTTACCAGGGAGAACGCATGATGGTGCGTTGCAGAGCGGGCGTATTTTATTTCTTTGTTCGATGACACAGCATCAGGTTAAATTTAACTTGATGCTTTTTTATTTCCCGGACCGGAGGATGGCGGGGAACGTGCAGGACATGGAAAGCGCCAATCAGGGTGGTACCGCAGAAGCCGGAAGAAGCTTTTGTCCCTGTTGATTACAGATGTAGTCGGCAGGGATAAGGGCTTTTTTTTTGATGAATGTGACGCCCGGACCCGGGAATGGTGAAGGGTTTAGAATAAACAGCCTGCAAGAAGGAAAGGAGTTAAGGTAAATGATAATCCCAGCTTGTGATGAAATATTAAGTCTGTCAGGGGAATACGATATAATTCCCATCTGCCGCGAGATTTACGCGGATGTAGTGACGCCCATAACACTGCTCAGACGTATAGCGGAGCGGAGCAGCCGTTTTTACCTGTTGGAAAGCATAGAGGGCGGCGAAAAATGGGGACGCTACTCCTTTCTCGGATATAATCCGGTGATGCGTGTTACCTGCCGCTGCGGGAAGGTGAAGATTGAGAGCCATGTCAGCCGGTTTCCGTCCAGGGAAATACAGACAGCTCATCCCATGGATGTGCTTCGTGAGATATTGGCACAGTACAAGGCGCCCAGGCTGAAAGGACAGCCGCCCTTTACCGGTGGATTTGTAGGGTATTTTGCGTATGCAATGATTGAGTACGCAGAGCCCACCCTTCATATCAGCAGAGGCGGGGCCAATGACTTTGACCTGATGCTATTTGACAAGGTCATTGCCTATGACCACCTGAAACAGAAGATTCAGATTGTGGTTAATATGAAAACCGGCAGGACAGAGAGGGCAGGAAGGACGGAACGGGGAAACCGTGAAGAGCAGGAGCGCTGCGAAGGCCGCAAGGGTGGTGAAGGCCGGGAAAATAGGAACACCTACAGCGGTCTGGAATATTTGTTGAAGGAGTATGGAAGGGCCTGTGAGGAAATACAGGAAATTGCTTCCCTTATCAATGATACAACACCTCTTAAGAGGCTGTCCTCGCCGGAGAAACCATCCTTTGTATGCAGTGTTTCCAAAGAAGAGTTCTGCGATACGGTGGAAAAGACAAAGGAGTATATTCTGGACGGGGATATCTTCCAGGCGGTTATATCCAGGCAGTTTACCAGTTCCTATGAAGGCAGTCTGCTGAATGCCTACCGGGTTCTGAGGACTACCAACCCGTCCCCTTACATGGTTTATATGAACATAGACCAGGATGAAATCATCAGCACGTCACCGGAAACACTGGTCCGCCTTGAAAACAGGCGCCTTACTACATTTCCGGTAGCGGGTTCCCGGCCAAGGGGAGACGGGGACGAGGAGGACAGAAGGCTGGAGGAAGAACTACTGGCAGATGAAAAGGAGCTTTCCGAGCACAATATGCTGGTGGATTTGGGGAGGAATGATATTGGACGCATCGCTGAGTTCGGGTCCGTTGAGGTGACGGAGTACAAGATGATACACAAGTATTCCAAAATCATGCATATCTGTTCCCAGGTGGAAGGAAATATAAAACCCGGCCTGGACGGCTGTTCGGCGGTGGAGTCCCTGCTTCCGGCAGGCACCCTTTCAGGAGCGCCTAAGATACGGGCATGCGAGATTATAGAAAAGCTGGAGTCCGTTCCCCGCGGAATATACGGCGGAGCTCTGGGATATCTGGATTTTACCGGAAACCTGGACACATGTATCGCCATACGCATGGCGGTAAAGCAGGCAGGAAAGGTTACGGTCCAGGCCGGAGGCGGAATCGTGGCGGACAGTGTTCCGGAACTGGAATACGAGGAATCAGCAAATAAAGCCAAGGCCGTCATACAGGCCATCCTTCAGGCAGGGGAGGTAGATGACAGATGATAGTATTGATTGATAATTATGACAGCTTTTCCTATAACCTGGTACAGATGATTGGGAGCATTGAGCCGGATATACAGGTAGTCCGCAATGACCAGGTAACCGCAGATGACATAGAGAACATGAAGCCAAGCCACCTGATTCTGTCGCCCGGACCGGGATATCCCCGGGATGCTGGTATACTGGAGGAAGCAGTGATGAAGCTGAAGGGAAAAATGCCCATACTGGGCGTGTGTCTGGGCCATCAGGGAATATGCGAGGCATTCGGCGGAACCATTGCCCATGCAAAGAAGCTGATGCACGGCAAGCAGAGCGATATCAGGCTGGACAGTCATATACAGGACGGGAGGTTCCCCGCTTCAGAAAAAGCGGGAAACAGATGCAGGTTATTTGAAGGCCTGCCGCCCGTTATACCGGCTGCCAGATATCATTCCCTGTCGGCAGTGCCTGAGAGCCTGCCGGAGGAACTGGAAGTGGTGGCTCTGGATTGTATGGAAGGGGAGGTCATGGCAGTTCAGCACAGGGGCTATCCCATATATGGGCTGCAGTTCCATCCCGAATCCATATTGACGCCGGATGGAAGGAGGATACTGGAAAACTTCCTTAATATCCGGGCTACACAGGCAATGTAATTTGTGAGGGACAGAACAAAACAGAAATAAAAATCAGGTATTGTAAAAAAGGAGGATGACTATGATACAGAAAGCAATCCATGAATTGGTAGAAAATAAGAATCTGGATTTTGAAACAACAAAGGAAGTTATGGATGAAATCATGAGTGGAAACGCCACCCAGGCCCAGATATCTTCCTTTCTCACAGCGCTGAGGATGAAGGGAGAGACCATTGATGAGATTACGGCCTGCGCCACTGTTATGCGTGATAAGGCGGTAAAGCTGTCTCCGCCCTTTCCGGTAATGGACATTGTGGGAACAGGAGGGGACGAGGTGGGAACCTTTAATATTTCCACCACCAGCGCATTTGTGGCTGCTGCCGGAGGCATACGGGTGGCAAAGCATGGAAACCGCAGCGTATCCAGTAAAAGCGGCGCGGCGGATGTGCTGGAAAGGCTGGGGGCAGAGCTGGCTCTGACTGCACAACAGGCTGAAACTGTCTTAGAGGACACCGGAATGTGTTTCTTGTTCGCGCCGGCATACCATTCTTCCATGAAATACGCGGCTCCTGTGAGGAAAGAAATCGGAATCAGAAGTATATTTAACATATTAGGCCCTCTGTCCAATCCGGCAGGAGCCTCCATGCAGCTGTTAGGTGTGTATAGCCGTGATTTAGTGGAACCGCTGGCTCAGGTGCTGGCTAATCTGGGAGTTACCAGGGGAATGGTGGTATGCGGGGGAGACGGACTGGATGAAGCAACACTTACCGGCCCCACCCATGTATGTGAGATTCGTTACGGGAAAATTACGGCTTACGATATGACGCCTGAGGAATTGGGCCTGACTGTATGCAGTCTGGAAGAACTCATCGGAGGCACACCTGAGGAAAATGCAAAGATAACAAGGAATATCCTGTCCGGAAGCCTGAAAGGGCCGAAGAGGGACGTGGTGGTTCTGAACGCGGCCATCAGCTTATATCTGGGAATTGATGACTGCACGGTGAGGGACTGTATCAAAACAGCTCAGGACATCATTGACTCCGGAGCAGCCATGGCTAAGATGGAAGAATTTATCCAGGCAACAAAAAAAGCGGCAGGAGAGGTGAAGGCGTCATGATACTGGATACCATTGCCCGGTCCGCCGGGAAACGGGTGGAGCAGCGGAAACAGGTAAAATCACTGGAACAAATGATGAAGGCAGCCTGCGAGTGCAGAGAGAGAGAAGGCATTAAGGGGGATGCCATAAAGAGGGCTGGTATTAAGAGAGAGGACGGAACAAATGAAGTACATCCCTTTAAGGCGGCGCTGTCTAAGCCGGGAGTCTCCTTTATCTGTGAGGTAAAAAAGGCTTCGCCTTCAAAGGGACTTATCGCTCCTGATTTTCCTTATGTGGAAATAGCCAGGCAGTACCAGGAAGCTGGCGCGGACGCCGTATCCGTATTGACAGAGCCTGAATTTTTTTTAGGAGCAGACCGGTATCTGGAAGAAATCCATAGAGAGATAGAGCTTCCGCTGCTGCGCAAGGATTTTATCGTGGATGAATATCAGATTTATGAGGCAAAGGTGCTGGGAGCCTCCGCTGTCCTGCTGATTTGTTCTCTTATGGATATGGAAAAGCTGAAACGGTATATGGGCATCTGCGGCAGTCTGGGCCTTAGTTCCCTGGTGGAGGCTCACACTGACCGGGAGGTGGCCATGGCGGCAGAGGCAGGAGCCGATATAATTGGAATTAATAACCGCAATCTGGAGACATTTGAGGTGGACTTCACAAACGCCCTGAGGCTCAGAAAACTGGTGGACCGGGGAACCATATTTGCGGCGGAGAGCGGAATCAGGACGCCTGAGGACATAGAGCTTCTGGCGGAGAACCAGGTAGATGCGGTTCTGGTGGGAGAGACCCTGATGCGGGCACCAGATAAAAAGAGGGCTCTCAGAGAACTTAAGTCCCGGATTGGGTAGAGCCGGACATGAACCGTGACAGACAGAGTAAAACATGCGGGGAGATTGACTATGAAAACATGCAGGCTTAAGATTTGTGGTCTGAGCCGGTTTGGAGATATACTGGCGGCCAATGACATTCTGCCGGACTATATCGGCTTTGTATTTGCCGAGAGCAGCCGCAGGGTTACGCCTGATAAGGCTGCCCAGTTAAGGCAGGAGCTGGATAAAAGAATCAAGGCAGTGGGTGTATTTGTCAATGCGCCCATGGAGGAGATAGTGAAGCTGTCAGAGGACCGGGAAAACGCAAGGGTGATTGACCTGATACAGCTCCACGGAGATGAGGATGAAGCTTACATAAGACAACTGAAAACACACACCGGCCTGCCGGTTATCAAGGCGGTACGGGTCAGAAGCAGGGAACAGATTTTAAAGGCCCAGGAGCTGCCCTGTGATTACCTGCTTCTGGACACCTATACAAAGGACAGGTACGGAGGCAGCGGCACCCAGTTTGACTGGAACATGATACCAGAGCTTACGAAACCCTATTTTCTGGCAGGCGGTATACATCTGGGCAACATAAGACAGGCGGTATCCCATGGCCCCTACTGCATTGATGTCAGCAGCGCGGTGGAAACAGGGGGCAGGAAGGACAGAAGGAAGATGGAGGAAATGGCCCAGGTCCTGCGGTGAAAAATTGTTTTAGAAAAGGAGAAACAGAAATGTCAAGAGGAAGATTTGGAATCCATGGCGGTCAGTTCATACCGGAAACACTGATGAGCGCTGTCACGGAGCTGGAAGAAGCATATGAGTATTATAAAAAGGATCCCCGGTTTACGGCTGAGTTAAAGTATCTGCTGGAGGAATACACAGGCCGTCCGTCACGTCTCTATTATGCGGAGAAGATGACAAAGGACCTGGGCGGAGTCAGGATTTACCTGAAAAGAGAGGACTTAAACCACACCGGATCCCACAAAATCAATAACGCTCTGGGGCAGGTCCTTCTGGCTAAGAAGATGGGAAAGACCAGGGTGATTGCCGAGACAGGGGCCGGACAGCACGGCGTGGCAACTGCCACCGCGGCAGCCCTTTTGGGACTGGAATGCGAGGTCTACATGGGAAAGGAGGATACGGACCGCCAGGCACTCAATGTATACCGTATGGAACTGTTAGGGGCCAAGGTACATCCGGTGACCAGCGGAACACAGACATTAAAGGATGCTGTCAATGAGACGCTCAGGGAGTGGACGAACCGCATCTCCGACACACATTATGTCATAGGTTCTGTCATGGGACCCCATCCCTTCCCCATGATGGTAAGGGATTTCCAGAGTGTTATCGGCAGGGAAATAAGAGAGCAGCTTATGGAGAAGGAGGGAAAGCTTCCTGATATGGTTATAGCCTGTGTGGGCGGCGGAAGCAATGCAATGGGAGCTTTCTATGAATTCATAGATGAAAAGGACGTGAAGCTGGTAGGCTGTGAGGCAGCGGGACTGGGTGTGGAGACAGAGCAGACCGCGGCTACCATAGCAACGGGCCGGCTGGGGATTTTCCACGGCATGAAATCTTACTTCTGCCAGGATGAATATGGACAGATTGCACCGGTGTATTCCATCTCAGCGGGTTTGGATTATCCGGGCATCGGGCCGGAGCACGCGCAGCTGCATGACAGCGGCAGGGCAGTGTATGTGCCTGTGACAGACGATGAGGCGGTGGATTCCTTTGAATATCTGTCACGTATGGAAGGAATCATTCCGGCAGTGGAGAGCGCCCATGCGGTGGCCTATGCCAGGAAGGTGGCTGGCTCCATGGGTAAAGACCAGATTATTGTTATCAATCTTTCCGGCAGGGGAGACAAGGATGTGGCGGCTATTGCCAGATATAAGGGGGTAGAACTCTATGAATAGGATACAGCAGGTTTTTGAGAATAAGAAGGCATTTATACCTTTCATAACAGCAGGCGACCCGGATCTTTCCGTTACAGAAGCACTCGTGCCTGCAATGGCAGAGGCCGGTGCGGATTTGATTGAGCTGGGGATACCATTTTCCGACCCGGTGGCAGAGGGAATTGTCATTCAGGAAGCAGACCTTCGGTCCCTGGCCTCAGGAACCACCGCAGATAAAATATTTGATACGGTGCGCCGGATTCGCCAAAAAACAGATGTGCCGCTGGCATTTATGACCTATATCAACCCGGTGTTTGCATACGGTGTGGATAAGTTCATGAAAAATGCCGCTGATTGTGGAATAGACGCCCTGATTGTGCCGGATATGCCCTTTGAAGAGAGGGAGGAACTGCTGCCGGCGTGTAAAAAATACGATATGACCCTGATTTATCTGGTGGCGCCCACATCCAGGGAGCGGGCCCAGGCCATAGCCAGGGAATCCGATGGATTTGTGTACTGCGTATCATCACTTGGAGTTACGGGTGTCCGAAGCGAGATTACCACGAATATTAAGGAAATGGTGGACACCGTAAAGCAGGGCCGGAATGTGCCCTGCGCCATTGGATTCGGCATCTCCACTCCGGAACAGGCCGGTAAAATGGCTTCGCAGGCAGACGGGGTAATCGTGGGAAGCGCCATTGTGAAAATGATTGCCAGGTACGGAATAAACTGCGTGGAACCTGTCTGTGATTATGTAAAGCAGATGAAGGCGGCTGCTGGGGTATAGACAGTGCGGACGGGGTGAGACTGTCAGGTGAAAGCGGCAGGTGAAAGCGGCAAGTGAAAAAGGGGCCGCGGCGGAGTACGCCCCAAGCCCTTTTTCGAGGAAAACAATATCTCGCCTGCCGGTATAAACGGAATATTATGTAGAACGTAAATCTCATCAATAGAATATTTTTCAAACAGTCCATCATCAATCATAGCCTTAGAACCTTTTCCGGGTTCTTCCAACTGAATCGCATCCATGTCTGCCCTTAAACCAATAACAGTTTTGCCTTCTCCGGTTTTAAGATCCGCTACGATACCGGTTTTACCAATGCCCTCATAAACAGTCAGCCCCATTTTTCGAAGTTCATTTGCAACAAATTTTGCGGTATTCATCTCTTCATATCATCAATATGATATCGGTATAGTTTGCGGTATAGCGTGGATAGGTTGATTTTGAGTTGATTTGCAATTTCTTTTTTAGCTTTGGTTGTAGTTCCATATTGTTTTAAATAGGAAATCAGAATCTCTTTTTCAAAGCATTCTGTGAGATTATTTAAAGATTTTCCATCCATATGAGAAAGAATTTCTGCACTGTCAGGAATACGATGGCTTTGCTGATTCATATCTATGCTTTTGAAGTAATCAGGTAGATATTTTGGTGTGATAAGGTTTTTTTCCGATATATTTACCAGATATTCAATCACATTTTCCAGTTCTCTGACATTTCCTTTCCAGTGGGCGTTGCAAAATACTTCCATCAGTTCATTAGAAATCTTCTTTTGCGGTTTATTCAGCTTTTGGCAATATTCAGCCAGTTTTATGTTTACAAGAAGAGGAATATCATCCTTGCGTTCTCTCAATGGCGGTATATTGATTGGTATTACATTTAACCGAAAATATAAGTCTTCACGAAATTCCTTATTTTTAATCATGTTTTCCAGATTTCGATTGGTAGCGGTAATCAGCCGGAAATTAACTTTAATCGTATTTTTTCCACCAAGTCTTAGAAAAGAACCATCTTGTAAAACACGAAGGAGTTTTGGCTGTAAGTGGAGCGGCATATCACCGATTTCATCTAAAAACAAAGTTCCTCCATTTGCCAGTTCAAAGCGTCCCACCTTTCCTGACGTATTAGCTCCGGAAAACGCGCCTCTTTCATATCCAAATAGTTCGCTCTCCAGCAGAGTATCTGGAATAGATGCACAATTGATAGCTACGAACGGTTTATGCCTGCGGTTAGAGGCATAGTGGATTGACCGGGCAAATAATTCTTTTCCAGTCCCGCTTTCTCCGCGAATCAGTACAGAAGAATCGCCTGTGGAGATTTGTTTGGCCAGTGTTATAATATTTTGAAGTGCAGCACTATCTCCGCAGATATCAGAAAAATTAATCTCATCTTTTCGCTCAATAATATTATATGCGTTCATCAACTCATTGGAGTAACGCGAAACCTGAAGAACATAATTGCGGATATCTTCGTGTATCGGAGTGATAATCATCTTTATGGAAAAACGGATACGCGGGTCCGCCAGTCTGGATTTTACTGTCATAGTACCGTCTCCAGGAGAGTCTGCGATTGGGGGGTAAAAGATTTCATCAACTCTTTTTCCAATCAGATCCTGCTCGGAATGATTTAGGAGCTTTGTAAGCTGTTTATTTACAATGGTAATCCTCTGATTAGTGTCTGCTAAGCATAGACCATAATCTAGAGAATTCACGATAGTTGTAATTTCCTGGTTGCGGAGAAACAGATTTTTAATGGTTTCTTCATACGCAAGATTACCAGCCAGCAATTCTCCAAGCTTGCCTAAAAAACGGGTTATAGTGGATTGATTTTCCTTGATATACATCCATTGAGATTCTTTAAATGCAATCAGACCGATAGCGCCGAGTGCCTGTCCGTCACGAGATATAATTGGATAGCCTACGGTTGCAATTTCTTTGCATATGGAAGCGGATTTGCAATGGGCACAGCGTGAGCTTAATGAAGTTTCTGTAATTATTTCGGTTTTCTTTGAATTGATAGTATATTCATAAGAACAGCCCTTCGGTAAATATTCCCCCACTAAATGTCGGTAATTACCGGTCGCTGCAATTCGCTTCAAAGTTTTGTCTACAATTGTAACATCCAGAAGAAGCAAAGACTGGATTGCATCTGCTATTTCCTGAGCAGAATTTTTCTCGATTTTATACATAATAGATCACCCATCATAATATAACACATCTCCAATTTTTTGTAAAGTTACACAAAAGATATCTGTTATTGGTGAATAGATTTGGAAAAAACAGTCAGATTTTACTTATTTGCACAAGTGAGAAAAAATTAGCAATTTTGCAAAAATGCGAAAGCCAGTGAAACGCAGATTCGCTGTTTTCTGGACAAAATTAGTTGGCATACGATTTGCTTATTATATTAGTAATCAACATAACCATATTTCTTAATCGCAGTTTCTGTCTTATGGGAAAATAACATGTAAAAGGAGGGAGAAGTGATGCTGGCGATTTGCGGCAGAATGCGATAAGTAATATGAAAAACTAAAAGGAGTATTATTATGGGAAATTCAAAGGAGAAAAAGAATAAGGGTAAGAGTATTAACGCATTTATTATTGTTTTTGGTGTTATTGTTGCCTGCTACATCCTGTCGTTTTTCATAAGCCCTGGTGCTTTTGAACGTGAGGTTGTCGGGGGAAGAACCATTGTTGTACCCAATTCTTTCCACGCAATTGAAAAAACTTACTTAGGACTGCAGGCTATTTTCCAGGCAATTCCAAACGGACTGGAGGCTTCGGCAGGAATGATGTTCCTGGTAATGTTAGTTGCCGGTTGTATCGAAGTTTATAAACGAACCAACACCTTGGATAAAAGTGTGGCAAAAATCTTAACGAGTGCAGAAAAAGTAGGCTCGGAAAAAATTCTAGTCTTAATCATGGTTATTTTTGCATGTTTTGGTGGATTTTTGGGATGGAATGAGCAGATTGTACCGTTTATTCCTATTATCATATCACTGTGTCTGGCTCTCGGTTATGACTTGATGACTGGTGTCGCCTGCTCTGCAATGATTGATATGATTAGCTTTTCCATTTCACCTACCAGTGTCTATACGGTTGGTATCTCCCATGAAATCGCTGAGTTACCAATGTTCTCAGGCTTTTTATTCCGCTTTATTCTGCTGGTGATTTTTGACATAATTGTTATTTGTTACGTATTGAAATATGCAAGAAAAGTAAAACGCGACAAAGCAGCTTCCATTACTGCAGATATTGATGACAGCGAATTCAGAATTGATTATAGTGATATCGCAAAGAATCCGCTGACCAAAAGACAGAGTGTTTCTCTTGCAGTGTTCATGATTACGTTTATTGCGGCAATTGCAGGTGTCGCAAAATTTGGCTGGTCCATGAATGACTTGTCTGCATGTTTCTTATTTACAGCAATTGCAGCTGGTGTCATCAATAAACTGAGTGCTGATAAGATTATTGACTGCATTATCGATGGTGCAAAAGACGGGTTGAGACCGGCGCTGGTAATCGGTCTTGCAAGAGGTATCCAGTGGATATTGACAAGTTCTGGTATTATCGACCCGATTATCAATGCAATTTCCAAACCGCTTATGGAACTTCCGAGCTCCATTACAGCAATTGCAGTTATGTTTGTTATCGCGCTGTTCAATGGACTGATTACCTCCGGTTCTGCAAAAGCAATGGCTCTGATGCCGATTCTGATTCCGCTGGCAGACATTGTTGGTATGACCAGACAAACCATGATTCTTGCTTTCCAGTTTGGTGATGGACTTACAAACTCTTTATGGTTTACAAGCGGTACCCTGTTAATCTTCCTGACAATTGCGAAGATTCCGTTAAAAAAATGGTGGAAGTTTGTTACTCCGCTGATTACGATACTGACAGTTGTAAGTGTACTTTCATTGGTTATTGCAACTAAAATTAATTATGGACCGTTCTAGGAGGAAGACTATGGAAATTAAAAATCAGATTAAAATAATCGAAGATGAATTAATCCAATTAAGAAGATACTTCCATGAAAATCCGGAGAAATCATGGGAGGAGCATAACACACAGAAAAAAATCATGGAATATCTGGATGAACTGGATGTTCCGTACATTGCTTCTACAAAAACCGGCGTAATCGCTACAATCCGCGGCAAAAAGTCCGACGATCATATCATTGGAATCCGTGCAGATATTGATGCGCTTCCAATGGATGACCTGGTAGATTGCGAATATAAATCAAAGGTTTCAGGCTGTGCACATACCTGCGGCCATGATACACATATCACAATGTTACTAGGAACAGCAAAAATCCTTTCCAAGATAAAAGATGAACTGACTGTGACTGTACGTTTGCTGTTCCAGCCAGCAGAGGAATTTATCGAAGACAGTGGAGCAGCTTACATGAAAAATGAGGAGCAGATTTTGGAATGTGACCGTTTAATTGCACTTCATATCTGGAGTCAGATTGAAGCAGGTTATGCATCTCTTCGTTATGGCCCGGTTATGTCTGCTGCAGATACGTTTGACATTTTTATCAACGGTAAAGGCGGACACGGTGCATTGCCACATCAGACCATTGATCCGGTAGCAGCAGGTGCAGAACTGGTAGGTGCACTTCAGAAGGTTGTCAGCAGAGAAGTCAGCCCACTGGATACGGCTGTAGTCAGCGTAACTTCATTCCATTCAGGTACCACATTTAACATTATACCGAATTCCGCGCATTTAATGGGAACCTGCAGAACATTTAATAATGAGCTGAGAAACCATTATCCGGATATCTTAAACCGTGTGGCTCAGGGTGTTGCCATTTCGACCAGAACGGATATTAAAGTGGAATATCACTGGGGACCGCCAGCAATGATTAACGATTCGGAATGTGTTGATACAGGACGCCGTGCGGCAGCAAAAGTATTCGGTGAGGATAAACTTATTGATTACGAACAGCAGATGGGTGGAGAGGATTTTGCAAAATATAAAAACCCGAAATGTCTGTTGATGCTGGGCGGTGGATTCAGTAATCCAGAAGGGAGATTTCCGCAGCATAGTCCGTATTTTGATATTGATGAAAACGTCTTAAAACTTGGAGTAGAATATTTTGTGCAATATGTAATTGAGTACGGATTGGAGAATGAGTAAGGAGTGAAGAGTGAAAAATAGAGAGAACTTTTAGGCGCACTTGTACTTGTTTGTGCCTTGAGCGAAGCGAAAGGAATGGTATAAAGCATGAATTACATTGAATATTTTAAACAGGAGATTGTGCCTGCATTTGGTTGTACAGAACCGATTGCACTTGCATACGCAGCCGCTAAGGCAAAGGAAGTACTGGGAACGAATCCTGACAGAATTATAGCAAGATTATCTGGCAGTATGATTAAAAATGTCAACAGCATAAAAGTGCCGGGAACTGACGGACGAAAAGGAATCGCAATCTCACTGGTAACCGGAGCTTTTCTGGGGGATGCGGAGAAGAAGTTACGGGTATTAGAGAATGTCGATAAGAGCAGGCTCTGTGAGGCAGATGCATTGATTGAGCAGGGAATCGTACATGCGGAACTGGTTCCAGGTGTTTCGAATCTCTATATTGAGGTTGAAGAACACAGCGGCGACGACTATGCAAAAGTTGTGCTAGAAGATTCTCATACTAATATTACTTTGATTGAAAGAAATGAAGAGATTCTGTATAAGCAGGACAAAAACAGTTCAAAAGAAAACACAATAAACTTTTCATTTGAACAAATCTACGATTTTGCGCGAAATACAGATTACAGTGAAATCCGGCCGATTCTGGATATGGAAATCGAATATAATATCGCTATTGCAGAAGAAGGCATTCAAAATAATTGGGGTTCCAATATTGGAAAACTGGTGTTGGATAAGCGCCCAGATGATTTTGTGGAAAAGATGGTTGCTTATGCTTCGGCCGGTTCGGATGCCAGAATGAGCGGTTGTGAGAAGCCGGTTGTTATCAACTCTGGTTCTGGAAATCAGGGCATTACCGTGTCTGTTCCGATTATCCTTTATGCTAGAGAACACCACTGTGAGGAAAATCAGTTATACCGGGCTCTGATTTTTGCTAATCTGCTTGGCCTGTATATGAAGCAGGGAATCGGAAAATTATCAGCTTATTGTGGGGTTGTGTCTGCATCATCTGCTTCTGTTGCAGGAATCGCATTCCTGAGTGGGGAAGGTGAAAAAATCATCAGGGAATTGCTTACAAATTCGTTAGTAGTGAATTCGGGTCTGATTTGTGATGGTGCAAAACCTTCCTGTGCAATGAAGATTGCGTCCAGCCTAAGGAATGCATTTCTGGCGTATCAGCAGGCCAAAGCCGGTAAGAGTTTCCAACCAGGAGATGGGATTGTCAAAGATGATTTCGAAGAAACTATTCATACCATTTCTGTCATTGCACGGGATGGCATGAAAAAGACGGATGAGGTGATTCTGCATGAAATGGTAACAGAAACCTGTTAGAATGACTAATAAAGGGAGCATCGCAAACGGATAAGAGATATTAAGATTTCTTATCCGGGCGGTGCTCTTTTTTATATTAAAGGTAAGTTCTCCAGTTGGAGAACCCTTGCATTAACAATCTCTTGTGGGACCCCAATAAAAGGCGCAACATGGATTTTGGAAAAACTATTGAAGAAAACCAAAGCTTTCTGTCAATATTTTGGAAATAGAAAATAGGGGAAAGCTGTTAATATAAGAATATCGAAGGGATGGCAGGACAATGGAACAGGATACAGGAGGGAACATGATGCAGAAACGGCAATATAAAATTCTGAAGCTGCTGTACAGGTCAGATGGATTTGTGACTGTGGAGCGCCTGGCGGCAGATGTGCAATGTTCCCTTAAGACCATCAGGAACGACCTCAAGCAGCTGGGAAGTTTTCTGGAAGAACACGGACTGGGAAGGATTGTCTCTAAGAGCAACAAAGGTGTCTGTCTCATGAAAGATAAGGACTGGGACGAGGCAAAGCAGGATATCCAGAAAGCGTCATGAGTTTGGGGACCAGACACTGAAAAGCCAGACAGAGAAGTTCCTGTGGGGATTTGATATGGCTGGGGTAGCAGGGGACATTGCAGGGCTGGAGAAAGAATTTGGGATACACTACAGCTTTGACGGGTACCAGCAGCTGTCATTTCTCCTGTCACTGTGTGTTCTGCGAATCAGGAAAAAGGAATATGCAGAGATTCCGGCGGATTTTGAACATCAGGGGGCAGAGTGGCAGGGCGCGGAATATGACCGAAGTATGGCCGGAGTATGCATGGAAAGCCTTAAGAAGTATTATAATATCGTTTTCAGCCCGGCAACCAACAGCATGGACGAAATGATGGGGGAGGAGCTGGGAGCGCTGGGAGGCGCCCTGGTTACAGGCGTGTTCCTTATATTCATTGTCATGGGCATACAGTTTGAGTCACCCAAGTATTCCCTGATGGTCATGGTGACCATTCCCTTCAGCCAGATTGGTTCCTTCGGCCTTCTGTACCTGACCGGCAGCCCCATCAGCATGGTATCCATGCTGGTCAGTGTGCCACTTATGGAGGCGCTGGTGGAAGCGGGAGCCATCCGTATGAGGCCCATTCTCATGACAACCCTGACAACGGTCATTTCCATGATACCCAATGCCTGGCCTATGGGAGGGCCGGCAAGATGATGCAGGGTCTTGCTCTGGTAAATATCGGCGGCCTTATGGCATCCATGGTCCTTACCCTGATTCTTCTGCCTACCTTCTACAAGGTGGTGTACCAGCTGGGAAGAAAACGGATTGGGGGCGAGGGAGAGCCGTCCTATGACTGATGGGCGATCTGAAATGACCTGACAGAAAAATAGCACCAATAAAAGATATCCTTTTTATCGTCTGGGCGCACCCAAAAAGGATGAAGATGAGGGCAGTTAAATATAATATAAATTTTTAAAACCCCCTTGACATTTCCGGAAAAAAAGGATAAACTCAATAAAAATTCATAATGAATGCGGAACAGCTCGAAAGGGAGTAGTTTAGATATATTGTCAACAACCTCGGTTCCAACGGAACCTGGCAATATATGCCTTTGCGGTTACAAGACTTTTATGCGTGGTTTGCAGATATGTTACATATCCTGGCAGCCATCCATAGAAGTCTTTTTTTGTGGGTTTCCCGGTGCCGGAGCATGGCGGATAAATGTTTTTTTGAATTGCTTTTTTGCCATGCACATGGCATTTTGGCGCAGGGATACGCGCATAATAGACTAAGAACTCATTACGAGCCACTCCACTAAGTGGTCAAAGGACGACCGCTGAGTGGAGATGACATGAATCGCACGTAAGCGCCTAAAGGATGGGAGCTAAGTGCTCACAACGAGGAGGAAAGTACATGAAAGAATGGTATCAACAGACAAAAGAAGAGATACTCGGCCAGTTTCAGGTAACGGAACAGGGGCTGGCATCTTCCCAGGCAGAGAAAATCCTGGCTGAGAAGGGAGAAAATGTCCTGGAGGAGGGAAAGCGCAAGAGTACCCTGCAGGTGTTTTTAGAGCAGTTCTGTGACCTGCTGGTGGTTATCCTGATTATTGCAGCCCTTATTTCCATGGTGTCAGGCAATGTGGAGAGCACGGTAGTTATCCTTGCTGTCATCATCCTCAACGCTATCCTGGGCACGGTACAGCATGCAAAGGCTGAGAAATCCCTGGACAGCCTCAAATCCCTGTCATCCCCCAACGCCAAGGTGCTGAGGGACGGACAGAAGGTGGAGATTCCATCGTCCAAGGTGGTTCCCGGAGACATCCTGTACCTGGAAGCAGGAGATCTGGTGGTGGCTGACGGAAGAATTCTGGAGAATTATTCCCTTCAGGTCAATGAAAGCTCCCTGACCGGAGAGTCCACTAATGTGGATAAGAGCGACGGCACCCTTCACAGCGGCTGCGCCCTGGCTGACCGGGCCAATATGGTGTATTCCAGCGGCCTGGTGACTTACGGACGGGCAGTGGTCCTGGTGACTGCCACGGGCATGGACACAGAGATTGGTAAGATTGCAGCTCTGATGAATGCCACCAAGGAAAAAAAGACGCCCCTTCAGGTCAGCCTGGACCAGTTCGGCAGCCGTCTGGCCATGGCGATCATGGTCATATGTGCTCTGGTGTTTCTGCTGAGCCTGTACCGCAAGATGCCTGTCCTGGATTCCCTGATGTTTGCGGTGGCCCTGGCAGTGGCGGCCATACCTGAGGCGCTCAGCTCCATTGTAACCATCGTACAGGCCATGGGTACCCAGAAAATGGCAAAAGAACATGCCATTATCAAGGAGTTAAAGGCCGTGGAAAGCCTGGGCTGTGTCTCTGTCATCTGTTCGGATAAGACCGGTACCCTGACTCAGAATAAGATGACGGTACAGAACATCTACACCAATGGACAGACCATTACCATAGACCAGCTGAACCTGAAGAACCAGCTTCACCGTTATCTTCTCTACGATGCCATACTTACCAACGATTCCTCTATCGTAGACGGAAAAGGCATCGGAGATCCCACAGAGTTTGCGCTGGTGGAGATGGGAAGAAAGGCGACCGTGGACGAAAACCTGCTCAGAGAGCTGATGCCCCGTCTGGAGGAGATACCCTTTGACTCAGACAGGAAGCTTATGAGTACCAAATACGAACTTCACGATGTGCCCACCGTACTTACCAAGGGAGCCCTGGATATGCTTTTAGACCGCACCGTGAAAATCCGTATGGAAGAGGGAATCAGGGACATTACCCGGGAGGATAGGGAGGCTATCCTTCAGAAAAATCTGGAGTTTTCCCAGGAGGGATTAAGGGTCCTGGCCTTTGGATACAAGGAAGTTCCCGAAGACTATATCCTGTCCCTTGATAATGAGAAGGACTTCATTTTCCTGGGACTTATATCCATGATGGATCCGCCAAGGGAGGAATCCAAGGCAGCGGTAGCAGACGCCAAGCGGGCCGGAATTAAACCTGTTATGATAACCGGCGATCACAAGATAACCGCCACTGCCATCGCAAAGCAGATTGGCATTTATGAGGACGGCGATATGGCCATGACGGGCCGTGAACTGGACGCCATGCCGGAGGAGGAGCTGGACCGTAAAATTACGGACATATCCGTTTACGCCAGGGTTTCACCTGAGAACAAAATCCGCATCGTGGATGCGTGGCAGCGGCGCGGTTCCATCACGGCCATGACCGGAGACGGAGTCAATGACGCTCCCGCCCTTAAGAAGGCGGACATCGGAGTGGCCATGGGCATCACCGGCACCGAGGTTTCCAAGGATGCGGCAGCCATGATACTGACGGACGATAATTTCGCAACCATCATCAAGGCGGTAGCCAATGGAAGAAATGTATACCGCAATATAAAGAATGCCATCAAGTTCCTGCTGTCAGGCAACATGGCAGGTATTCTTTCGGTATTATACACATCCCTGGCAGCCCTGCCAGTGCCATTTGCGCCGGTACATCTGCTGTTTATCAACCTGCTGACCGATTCACTGCCGGCCATTGCAATCGGCATGGAGCCAGCTGAGAAGGATTTATTGTCAGAAGCGCCCAGAAATCCGAAGACAGGCATCCTGACAAAGGATTTCATGACCACTATCCTGACCCAGGGCGGAATCATAGCTGTCTGTACCATGATTGCCTTCCACGCAGGCCTCAGAACCGGCAGCGCGGCCACGGCCAGCACCATGGCGTTTGCAACCCTGACCCTGGCCCGTCTGTTCCACGGATTCAACTGCCGCAGTAAGCACAACATCTTCAAGCTGGGCTTTTCATCCAACTGGTACAGTCTGGGAGCATTTGCGGCCGGCGTGGTACTGTTAGGCATTGTCATGTTTGTTCCGTTTATGCAGAACCTGTTTTCCGTAACACCACTGACCCAAAGCCAGATAGTGAATGTCTGTATTCTGGCCGCAGTACCCACGGTACTGATACAGCTGTTTAAGATTATAAGAGATATTAAGCATAGGAAATAATGGGGAATTGTGGTATAATGTCCACGTAGGCAATGAGCAGTGCAAAAAGCGGCGGGCATATATCCGTTGGGAGCTTGCCCGCATAAGGATATATGCCCGCCGCTTTTTTATAGGGCGAAGCCCATTCAAAGCTCATCCTGTCCAAAACAAAACCAACCAAAGGAAAGGGGCGGTGCTTAATGGATAAGGTCATAACAGTAAGCCGCGAATTCGGAAGCGGAGGCCGTGAGCTGGGGGTAAAGCTGGCAGAAAAGCTGGACATCCCATTTTACGACAAGGAGTTAATCTCCATGGCTGCGGACGATATCAATATTGCAGAAGAGGCATTTCAAAACTACGATGAGCATATCGTAATTCACGACCCGTTAGACAGGCAGTATTACCATGCTTTTTCTGACATTTACAAAGTTCCCATGTCGGACCAGATTTTCGTGGCCCAGTCCAACGTCATCCGCAGGCTGGCTGCTCACGGTCCATGTGTAATTGTGGGACGGTGTGCGGACATGATTCTGGATGACAGTATTAACCTGTTCATCTACTCCAAAATGAGGGACCGGATTAAGCGTATGCTTATACTGGAGCCAGGTTCTGATGAGAAGGAGATGGAGCGCCGTATCCGGGAGGTGGACCGGAAACGCAAGGAGTATTACCAGTATTACACCGGCAACACATGGGGCCGGGCCCAGAACTACCACTTATGCCTGGACAGCGGGCTGACAGGGGTGGACGGATGTCTGCGGGCGGTTCTGGCTTATCTGGGAGAATTATCAGAGTAACGGGAATCGGGGCAGCCGGCACGGGCGGGCGGTACAGGCGGCAGTGCGGGCGGCGATACAGGCGTTTCGGTCAAATGAACAATTAAAAAGAACCAAGAAAGATATTTTAGCAAAAGAAGCAGAATTCTAATAAATTCAGGAGGCAGAAGATGAAACAGGATATGATTGTAATTCTTGACCTGGGAAGCACAGAGAACACAAAACTGGCCAGGGACATCAGGGAGATGGGGGTGTACAGTGAGATTTATCCCCACGATATCACAGCCAGCGAGCTTAAGGAACTTCCCAATGTTAAAGGAATTATCATCAACGGCGGCCCTAATAATGTTGTGGACGGTTCTCCCATTGATGTGCGTCCGGAACTGTATGAAGCAGGATACCCGGTAATGGCGGCAGGCCACAACGCGGCTGCCTGTGAGCGTTCCATACATAGCTGGGATGAAGCTGACAGCGACCAGGTTCTCCGTTCCTTTGTGTTCGATACATGTAAGGCCCAGCCTAACTGGAATATGAAGAACTTCATTTCCGACCAGGTGGAATTAATCCGCCAGCAGGTAGGAGACAAGATGGTGCTCCTGGCTCTGTCAGGAGGCGTGGACAGCTCAGTGGTAGCGGCCCTGCTCATCAAAGCCATCGGAAAACAGCTGACCTGCGTCCATGTAAACCATGGCCTTATGAGAAAAGGGGAATCCGAGAGCGTTATAGATGTATTCAAGAACCAGATGGATGCAAACCTGGTATATGTGGACGCCGCAGATCGTTTCCTTGGAAAGCTGGCTGGAGTGGCTGACCCGGAACAAAAGCGCAAGATTATCGGCGCTGAATTTATACGCGTGTTTGAGGAGGAGGCCAGAAAGCTGGAAGGAATCGAGTTCCTGGCCCAGGGAACCATTTACCCGGACATCGTGGAGAGCGGAACCAAGGCAGCCAAGGTGGTAAAATCCCACCACAATGTGGGAGGACTTCCTGAGGATTTGAACTTCACTCTGGTAGAGCCGCTGCGCCAGCTGTTCAAGGACGAGGTGCGCGCCTGCGGACTGGAGCTGGGCCTGCCTCACAGCATGGTATACCGTCAGCCGTTCCCTAGTCCCGGATTAGGAGTGCGCTGTCTGGGGGCCATAACCAGAGAACGTCTGGAAGCTGTCAGGGAGTCCGACGCTATTCTCCGCGAGGAATTTGCAAACGCCGGCCTGGACAAGACAGTGTGGCAGTATTTTACTATTGTACCGGACTTTAAATCAGTTGGAGCCAGAGATAATGCGCGCTGCTTTGATTATCCTGTCATCATCCGTGCAGTCAATACTGT
>Ga0137302_10076_pt1 | contig 85258 bp, 67 predicted proteins | sample Ramsor2O_GlcNAcB_FD_97184 | JGI IMG/M metagenome (GOLD analysis project Ga0137302, IMG submission 97184) | Mouse cecal microbial communities from Vienna, Austria - N-Acetylglucosamine amended with D2O_GlcNAcB | ecosystem: Host-associated > Mammals > Digestive system > Large intestine > Cecum... | reverse complement strand
TATGGAATTACCAGAATATACCAAACTGCTCGCAAAACTGGTCTCATATCCGCAAGAAACGGAATGGATCGAGTTCAAACATAATTTCCATTCGGAGGAAGAGATTGGGCAACGCCTCTCTGCCTTGTCCAACAGTGCAGCTTTGCTGAATGAGCCATTCGGCTATCTTGTATTCGGCATCGAGGACGGAACACACGCCATAGTCGGCACATCGTTCAAAGCAAAACGCCACAAGAAAGGTAACGAGGAACTTGAAATGTGGCTGCTTAACCGTCTTAATCCGAGAATCGACATCGAATGTATTGAATTTGACGCTGACAGCAAACATATATCCATGTATCGCATTCCGGCTGCTATCGACCGCCCTGTAACTTTTCTGAATACAGCATATATCCGTGTCGGCTCAATAATGCGAAGAATGGGATTCTGCGAGGAGAAAGGCAGCGGAATGGATAAGGCTCTTTCGGCAATAGAGAGATACCAGTTACCACCCATCAAGTATCGGGTCTCAGGCATACGAACCACCATTATCTTGTCGGCTTCTAAGAAATGGGCTGATATCACCAAAGAGGAGCGTGTTCAGGCTTGTTACCAACATGCTTGTCTTAAGTATCTCGCCAATGAAATGCTTACCAACAAATCACTGCGTGAGAGATTGGGTGTTGATGAGAAGAATTATCCCCTTGTATCGGTTGTTATAAAGGAAGCTCTCGCTCAGGGATTGATTAAGATTGGTACTCCCGAAGGTACAAATCGCAGAGACATTGCTTATATCCCTCATTGGGGATAGCTCATGTAATTTCATGTAATGAATCAGCGGGATTTCAATGAACGAAGCAGATTATCTATTATAAACACCTTGAATACCAATCTATTTGACGGCTATATTTCATGTATGGCTCATATAATTCAATGAATATGGCAATGACAAATATAATAACCCGGCTCGAAGAGGTCAACGGGATTGTCAGCGGTTATGACGGTGGTACGATGCCTTTTGAACAGGCGTATGCGCTTGCACGGTTCTATTATGACTTTCAGGACACCAACGCGCTTATAGCCGATGCTGAGGTTATGGCCGGTGAGAATCCGGAACAGCTGAAAGAGATTGCTCTTTCCCTCAAAGCCGAGACCGCGACACTCCTTAATAATATAGGGCGGCTTGACGGCGTTGATTTCCGAGGAATTTCGGCGCGTCCGCTGAATAGTTACAAGGATGTGTTTTTATACTTAAAGAATGTTAAAATGCAAATTATTTTTGATGTTATATAGCATATATCAAAAATATTTTATAATTTTGCAGTGAGTTTTTCATGGTATTAGATTTTAAGGTTAACGTAAGATTGGTTGTCGGGACGACAATCAATTTTTTTTTGCTTCATATTTTGTTTGAAAAGAGGCTCCGCCGGAGCCTCTTTTCAAACAAAATATTTTAAGGAATGCTTTCTAAAACAGTTATTCGCAGGGTGTTGTCAGTCTTTGAGGTAATACTGGATTGAAGAGACTACGCGTACACGCTTGATATATGGGGTATACTGGTCGCGGTCTTCAATCGAGAACTGTCCCTGTGATGCGGTCTTTATCTTTCCGAGTCTGCTTTCCGAATCTTCAGCAAATTTATTTGCCGCCTCGCGCGCATTTTTTGTAGCTTCTGCAATCATTTCCGGTTTTACTTTATTGAGATCGGTAAACTCATAGAGAGTCTGATAATTGTAGTCGCCCGCAACCACGGCGATGCCCTGTTGCATCAGCTGGGTCTGTTTCTCCATCAGTTCGTTTATCTTTTTGACCTGAGAGGAAGTCACCACCACGACTGTTGTGACGATGTAGCGGTATGGCACAGTCTGGTTGCCATATCTGTCTGCCTGGAGGTCGTTGACCTGCGGGGCATTGACGGAAAACTCGCTTTCCGGAATGCCGTTTGATTTCAGAAATGAAGTGATTGCGTTGTTTGTAGATTCGATTTGACTGTAAAGCACAGTGAGGTCATTTCCCATTGCCTTCGAGACAATAGGCCACGTAACCTTATTGGCTTCAAATTCTCGTTCGCAGAGACCACGGACGGTCACAACCCGTTGGTTGGATGATATTCCGCCAAGTCCGTTACGGATGAAAATACCGAGAAGTGTAATGCCGATGGCGATTAAAAGCGCGGGCAATACTTTGGACACTATGGGGCATCCGTTCTGTGAATTGCAAGTTTTTTCTTTGTCCATATTTCTTAATTTTATAATTAGGTGTTGCAAATATAACAACTTGGAGTGTTAATTATCGAAAATTCGATAAAAATTTGTAAATTTGCAAATGGAATATGCAATATTTCGCTTGCGGGAGTTGCAATTAAGCTGTTAAAAAACAAACGACATATTATGCTTGAAAAGATAAACGCCATAAAGGAAGAAATCAACGCTGCTGTAGCCACCAATCTTCAGGAGGTTGAGGAACTGCGTATAAAATATCTGAGCAAAAAAGGGAGTATCTCCCAGCTGATGGTGGATTTTCGCACAGTGCCAGCAGAGATGAAGCGCGAACTTGGTCAGAAAATCAATGAACTCAAGAATTACGCCACTGAAAAAATCGCATCTCTGAAAGAGGGGTTCGCCACTGCCGCCGATTCCGATGCCGAAGCCATCGATCTTACCCGCACGGCGACACCCTATGAACTTGGCACACGTCATCCGCTTTCGCTTGTCAAGAATGAAATGCTGAGGATATTCGCCGGAATGGGTTTCACAATCGCCGAGGGTCCGGAGATTGAGGATGACTGGCATGTGTTCGAGTCGCTTAATTTCCCGCCAGACCATCCTGCGCGCGACATGCAGGACACTTTCTTCATTTCTCGCGATCCGAAGGATATCCTTTTGCGCACACATACCTCTTCCGTCCAGACCCGCGTGATGGAGAAAACGCAGCCGCCGATCCGCATCGTCTGTCCGGGTCGCGTATACCGCAACGAGGCGATTTCAGCACGTGCCCATTGTTTCTTCCATCAGGTAGAGGGACTTTATATCGACAAGAATGTCTCTTTTGCTGATCTTAAGCAGGTGCTTCTCGGTTTCGCACGCCAGATGTTCGGTCCGGAAACCAAGATCCGTCTGCGTCCGTCATATTTCCCTTTCACCGAGCCGTCGGCTGAAATGGATATATCCTGCGATATCTGCGGCGGCAAAGGGTGCGCCTTCTGCAAAGGTACCGGCTGGGTAGAGATTCTCGGTTGCGGCATGGTCGATCCCAATGTCCTTGATGCTTGCGGAATAGATTCTAAAGTATATTCAGGCTACGCGTTCGGTATGGGTATAGAGCGTATCACCAACCTCAAATACAAGGTCAAGGATCTCCGCATGTTCAGCGAGAACGATGTGCGATTCCTTCGCGAATTTGAATCGGCAAGATAAGGGAGTGTCGGGTTTAATTATAGTTACCTTGCTTTAACCAAAAATGACAATAAGGCAAAGATATGAAGGCATAATTTCCATTTTCAAGGAGATTATGCCCGAACCTAAAACGGAGTTGCATTATGACACTCCGTTTCATCTTTTATTAGCGGTTATATTGTCGGCGCAATGCACCGACAAGCGTATAAATATGGTGACTCCCGCCTTGTTCGAGCGCTTTCCCGATCCGGAATCCCTCGCTGCCGCCAATGAAGATGAAGTGTTTGAATATATAAAGAGTGTGACGTTCCCCAACAATAAGGCGCGGCATCTGATTCGTGCGGCAAGAGTACTGACGGAGGAATTCGGAGGAGAGATGCCGACGGATATTGACAACCTCATGAAGCTTCCGGGAGTAGGGCGAAAGACCGCCAATGTCATGCTTGCTGTGGTCTGGAACAAGGCGGCTATGGCGGTAGACACGCACGTGTTCCGTGTCAGCAACCGTCTCGGACTGACCAATAATTCCAAGACTCCGCTTGAGACAGAGAAAACTCTTGTGAAATATATTCCCGAGGAATTGCTTTCAACCGCGCATCACTGGCTGATCCTTCATGGCAGATATGTATGCAAGGCGCGTCGACCGGACTGTCTCGATTGTCGACTTCGGGACTATTGCAAGAGTTACAAGGTGTAACGGTATCGTGGAAACTGTAAACGTGCTCTTACAACCGCTTTCTAAAGATTTTCTGATTGTCTGCGTCTGCGCCGGGCAATAAGAAGGATATGCCTGCGTATTATCTGGTCTATGCAGTATCTGCCTGGTCCGGTAATGGCAAGGAAAAGAAACAGCAGTGCTTGCGAAATTGCAAGAAAGTCCGGACCGTAGCCTTCCGGTGAAGGGGAAACCGGAGGAAGTCCCACTGCGTGAGAAACCGCAGCATATGTATAGATAACTATGCCTGCAGTCGAGGCAACACGGGCGAAGAATCCTAAAAATATCATGCTTCCCGCGATTATATTGAAAAGCGAAATGTCTACAGGTGACACCTTGACTCCCGAGTGTATGCCAAGAATGCCGTTGGCAATGAGAAACGCGGCGATAAAGAACCTGATTGTCAGTAATTTTATCGATCCGACATTTGTGACAGACCGGTTTATGCCGAATATGGAATTGCAGACCGACTTAAGGCGTTCGGTCTTTATTACTTTTCCTACGGGTCGACAGGTGCGTGCCATTCGTCCGATAAATTCGAAATTAAGCGCGCCCGGCGTTTTTTTGCCCGGATTTACGGATATGATTTTTACATCTGCCATAGTGGAACAATTATTTGTCAGTATCTTTCTTATAGCATCAATAACAATGACTTACGGTCGAATGTTCAATATCTTGCAGCAAAAACTTTGTCACTTGGGGATATTTTTGTAAATTCGCAATATCATGAAGAGATTAGGAAAACTATATTTCAGGTATGGCACCATGGGCTCGGCAAAGACCGCCCTGTTGCTCACCACAGCATATAACTTCGAAGAGCGGGGCATGTCTTATCTTTGTTTCAAACCTTCGATAGATACCCGTGAAAAGAAGAACGTCATTCGCAGCCGCATAGGCATTGAGCGTGAATGCCGCTGGATATATCGTGATACAGACCTTTTCGCATATATCGGTGAGATGGTAGAGAAAAAAGGGTCGCATCCGGACTGGATACTTGTTGACGAGGCACAGTTTCTCGCTCCGGAGCAGGTGGACCAGCTTGCATGTGTGGTGGATACCTATGGAATCAATGTGATATGCTACGGACTTCGCACCGACTTCCAGACAAGACTGTTCGAGGGTTCACGCCGTCTGTTCGAGATTGCCGACACTATAGATGAAATCAAGAGCACCTGCAATTGCGGTCGCAAAACGATTGTGAACGCCAGGATAGATTCGCGTGGCGAGATAATCACTGAAGGAGATCAGGTCGAGATAGGAGGTAACGACCGTTACATATCCGTATGCCGCAACTGCTGGCGAAACAAAAAAGTGGAGCAGAGCCGCAACGGACAGCTCCCGCTTGATAATTAGCAGGAATATTCCCGAATCGAGGGGAATTCTTGCCGGAATTTGAGATGGACCTTAAAATCAAAGAGATGGAGAAAGAAAAAAGAGAAGCGATCATCAGATTGATAAAAAAGGAAGTTGTGCCCGCCATCGGGTGCACGGAACCTGCCGCTGTGTCGCTTGCCGTGGCTAAGGCAACAGAAATGCTCGGCACTGTACCGGAGAAAATAACACTGTCGCTGAGCGGCAACATAATAAAAAACGCGATGGGCGTGGGCATACCCGGCACCGGCATGATCGGTCTTCCTATCGCCGTGGCACTCGGGGCACTTGTCGGAAAATCCGAATATGGTCTTGAGGTACTGAAAGATGTCGATGAGGTTGCGGTTGAAGCCGGTCGCCGGTATATATCGGAGAACCGGATTTCTATCTCACATTGTGAGGATGCCGTTTCCAACCTGCATATAGATGTGGTTGCAGAAGGGGGAGGCGAATCGGCGAGAGCGGTGATTTCAGGTTCACATCAGAATTTCATATATCTTGAGAGAAACGGAGCTGTTCTTCTTGACAAAGGAGCGGTAGCCGACAGCGCGGAAGGAGGGGACGATGTTGTTCTTGACGCAGCTACAGTCTATCAGTTCGCAACCGAAACTCCTGTTGACGATATCCGTTTCATACTTGAGGCGAAGAGGCTTAATCTGGCGGCTGCTGAACTCGGACTGAAGGGTGGCTACGGTCATTCTCTCGGTGCTGCTCTAAACCGGGGGCACGGACTTTTCGGAGACTCGCCGCTTGAGCATATAATGTCAATGACTTCGGCGGCATGTGATGCCCGCATGGGAGGCGCTCCGATAGCGGTCATGTCAAATTCGGGGAGCGGCAATCAGGGAATCACTGCGACCATGCCCGTGGTCAGCTATGCCACAGACATAAACGCTACGGAAGAGCAGACCGTGCGAGCACTTGTATTGAGCCATCTCACCAGCATCTACATAAAGCAGAGTCTCGGCCGTCTTTCTGCACTCTGCGGGTGTGTGGTTGCGTCGACAGGAGCCTCGGCGGCTCTTGTGTATCTGATGGGGGGCGGCTTCGCGCAGGTATGCGCGGCAATAAAGAATATGGTGGCAAATCTCACGGGAATGATCTGTGACGGCGCCAAACCGGCGTGTTCGATGAAAATATCATCAGGAGTCTCTACTTCTGTAATGTCAGCTATGCTTGCCATGGAAGGTACCTGTGTCTCATCGGGCGAGGGTATAATCAGCGATGATATAGACAAGACAATACGCAACCTCACGTCGATAGGGAGAGAAGCCATGCAGGAGACCGATAAACTTGTGCTCCGCATAATGGTGGACAAGTGATTTAAAACAAAAACTCCGGTGACAGGTGTTATAAATACAGACATGTGTTATAAATACATATGACAAATATGATAAAAATGACAAAAAACATAAATAAAATATCTGTAATGTTCTGTGCGGCGGCAATGTCGCTTGCTTTCGGAGCGTGTAAGAAAGAAAGCAGGATAGAGATGAATTTCCCCGACAAATATGAGGGGAAGACTGTGGAGGTGATGAATTTCGCGGATTCCACTGTGTTGGCATCCATGGTCATAACCGACGGCAAGGCATCTCTCGTATCGGAAGAAAACGATTCATTGCGTTTTCCGCTGTTTACCCAGATAGCGATTGACGGCAGAATACGTGCGTATTATATAATGGAAGAGGGTAGGGTCGTGCTTTCCGACTCCATGAGCGTTCCCACGGGAACACCTCTGAACGAGCGATTCTCCTCAATGCTCTCCACACTCGATTCGATAGAGAATCTTGATGACATGTCGCTTTATCTCGATTATGTGGAGACAGCGTATAATGACAATAAAGACAATCCTATAGGGTCATATTTCGGCATAGAATGGCTGAAATATGCCGAACCCCAGCGTGTCGACAGTTTTCTAAATGCGTCGCCCGCCGGTTTTCGCGATACCCGTCGGGTAAAGCATTATGAAGAGTTCGCCCGTCATCGTGCCCAGACGGCACCCGGCATGAAATATACGGATTTTGCCGGAGAGACCGGGAAAGGCGGTACGGTGAGACTGTCGTCTTATGTAAAACCGGGCAAATACACTCTGGTGGATTTCTGGGCAAGCTGGTGCCCCTATTGTATCAAAGAGTTGCCCGACATGAAGCAGCTGTATGCCGATTATGCCGACAAAGGTTTTGAGATCGTGGGTGTTGCCGTGCGTGACAAGACCGATGACACCGCCGCTATGGTGGCGAAGCATGAGCTTACATGGCCTGTGATCTATAATACCCAGCGTGTGCCATATGATATCTACGGTTTTTCCGGCATCCCGCACCACATGCTGATAGATCCGGACGGGGTGATAGTAAGCCGTGGGGAGAGTGTGGCGCAAATCCGCGCGCGTCTGCAGGAGATTTTCGGCGGCGAGCAGTAAACGTTGTTTTGACCCCTCCCGTCACCGCCAGCCGTAAGGTTACCGGCTCAGCGAGTGGCGAAAACACCTCGGAAATATCTCGCTGGTGTCAAGAAAAAATAAGTCAAGACGAGTATAGATTCTTAAAATTACCTATTCATTTGTATATATTATGAAAGACAAGACTCAATCTTTGAATCTTCTGATTGAAGAGTCGATAAAGAAAAACTGGGACAGCATGGCGCTTTCCGACATGGGTGGCATCAATTACCAGTATAAGGATGTTGCGGAAACTATCGTCAAGCTGCACATCATGTTCAAGGCGGCGGGCGTGAAGAAAGGCGACCGGGTGGCAATATGCGGCAAGAACTCCTCCAACTGGGTTGTAGTGCTTCTTGCGTGTCTGACCTCCGGAGTCGTTGCCGTGCCCGTTTTGCATGAGTTCAAGCCGGATACCGTCATGCATCTCGTGAACCACAGTGGAGCAAAGCTCCTTTTTGTAGATGCCGCCATATGGGAGAATCTCGATGACCGCTGTATGCCGGATCTTGTCGCCGCAATTTTTATAAGCGAGTTCGGCATGCCGTTGTCGCGAAGCGAGAAACTTACGGAAACCCGCAACAACATAAACGAATGCTTCGGCAAGGAGTTTCCTTATGATTTCACACGCGATGCCGTGAAATATCAGGAAGATGAGCCGGAACAGCTCGCGATAATAAATTATACGAGCGGATCCACAGGAATGTCGAAGGGAGTGATGCTTCCTTACCGTTCTCTCTGGAGCAATATCCGGTATTGTCTTGACAATATCGATTATCTTCATGCCGGCGACGGAATCGTAAACATGCTTCCGCTTGCCCATCTTTACGGCATGACCATTGAATCGCTGCATCCCTTCTGTCAGGGGTGTCATCTGAATTTCCTCACCAAGCTTCCCTCTCCCAAGGTTATCCTGAAAGCTTTCGAGGAGGTCAAACCAAAACTGATCATCTCCGTACCGCTGATTCTTGAGAAAATCATCAGGTCAAAGGTTTTCCCGATGCTTGAGAAACCTCTGATGAAAGTACTTCTTCATATTCCCTATGTCGATGACCGTCTTCTTGCCAAGGTGAAGGAAAATCTTTTGCAGGCGTTCGGCGGCAATGTCAGGGAAGTGATCATAGGAGGCGCTCCTCTGAATCCGGATGTCGAGAAATTCCTCTATCGTATAGAGTTCCCTGTCACTGTAGGATATGGCATGACCGAATGCGGTCCTTTGCTGACATACGCTCCCGCGACAGAGGCGAAACCGCACACGGTAGGCAGGATGATGGACAGGATGGAATGCAGGATTGATTCGCCCGACCCGGCTCAGATTCCGGGTAACATATGGGTGAAGGGACCGAATGTCATGCAGGGTTATTACAAGAACCGTAAAGCCACGGAGGAAGTCATGCCCGACAATTCCGGATGGATGAACACCGGTGACATGGGAGTCATCGATGAAGACGGTTTTCTTACCATCATGGGGCGTTCCAAGACAATGATTCTCGGACCTTCGGGACAGAACATCTATCCGGAAGAGATAGAGGCAAAGCTAAATAACCTCCCGTATGTGGCTGAATCCCTGATAATCGATAATCACGGTGAGCTTGAGGCACTGGTTTATCCAGACCTCGAGGTTCTTGCGAAAGAGAAGATCGACCGTGAGAAGACCGACAAGATAATGCACGAGAATCTCGAAACCCTTAACCAGGAGTTGCCATCCTATAGCAAAGTGAAGAAGCTCAAGATAATGAGCGAGGAGTTTGAGAAAACGCCCAAACGTTCTATAAAGCGTTTCCTTTATCAGCCATGACGAATGCCGAAGCACTGATATTGCTGGTGAGGACGCTTTCGAAAAACGAAAAGCGAAGTTTTCGTCTCGGAAAGAAGAGCACTGCCGATTACATAGTGCTCTTCGATCTTATAGACAAGGATGAACTCATTACTGTCGATGGTCTCAAGGAAGCTTTCGAGAATAAGGGGAAGGGTGCGGTTTTCAATGTGACCGTCACATACCTTTACAAACTGCTTCTCGACAAGTTGCTCGCGCTCCGTCAGAATCAGGATTCTGATTATTCGCTCATGACCCAGATTCTTAAGGCGAAGATTCTGTTTGAGAAATCGATATTTCCCGCCGCTCTCGAGATTCTTAAGAAAGTGAAGCATGATGCCGCCGCACTTGAGAAAAACGAGGCGCTGATAATGGCTTCCCGGCTGGAACTTGATTATCTGCATTATCTCAACATGCCGGATATATCGGAAGAAGACCTCATCAACAGACATTACAGCCTTAACACAGCCTTGTCCAATCTTGGCAATCTATACGAACAGTCGGCGTTGTACGAGCTGCTGACGCACCGTATCATCTTCAAGGGTTCCGTGCGCACATCGAGTCAGAAAACATCGCTCAACGACCTTGTCTTCACTGAGCAGAATCTCGTGAGGAAAGCCTCTACGAGTTTCGAGGCGCAGAAACATCATCTTCTGTTTCAGTCGGCATTCCTGATGGCGGTCGGTGACGAGCAGTCTGCCTCGGATGTCCTCATGCAGCTCAACAGACTCATAACCGAGTATCCGGCTATCGGGAATCCGCTTTTCTACCTCGCCATAATCGAGAATATGCTCGAGAATCTGCGCGAGACGCGGAGATATGACCAGATACCTGTGTTTATCGAGCGTCTGGCGGCTATAAGTCATCCGTCGCAGATGGTGATGATGCACATCGGCGCACTTGCAGGGCTGTACCGGTTGTTGCTGCTTCTCGACAGGGGAGAGTTTCACAAAGCGAAAGAATTCATCGACAGAAGCGAGGTGCTTCAGCCTTCCTCGATAGAAAAACTGAATCCGGTGCTTGAATCCAAGATTTCACTGTATGTGGCTTTGGTGCATATTGGTCTCAAAGATTACAGACGTGCAAGAAAGACACTTGTGCTTGCCATGCTCAACAAGACATGTGATCTCCCTATCCACCGTATCCTGCGCATAACCGGTCTTATCATTCATCACAAGATGAATGACTCCGATTATATCTATTCGGAATCGCGGTCTATAAAACGCGAGATTGCCAAGTCCGGCAAAGCTTACAGGATGGAGTCGCTTATACTCGATGTGGTAGGGAAGAGTTCGTATGCGCTCATGTCTACTCAGAAGCGCGAACAGATATGGGGAAAGATAAAGCCGCGCCTCGATGACATCCGTCAGGATGTGTTCGAAGCGCAGCTTCTGAAGATTTTCGATTTCTCAGCCTGGATAGAATCCGAGATTCTTCGCACGTCTTTCGGGGAGACACTACGCAGGAATCTGGAGTCAGGTATTCGGTATTGATTTTTTATAATATATTCTAAATCAGTTTGTTAGGCGCATCAGGGGGGTAAGGAGCCTTTCAACTTCATAGCGGTAGGGTATGGCATCCATCATGCCGTCGCGCGAAACCTGCAGAGCCGCTGCGGCACTTGCCATTTTCATGGCGGAAAGAAGGTCTTTGTTCTCGCTTATCGCCACGCATACTGCCGCACAGAACACATCGCCCGCTCCGGAAGTGTCCTTGACATCCGCGTCAAAGGCTTCGATGATATGAGTCTCTTCGTCCCGCAGCATCAGCGCGCCACGGTGTCCCATCGTTATGATAACCGTTTCAACTCCTTTGTCCGCAAGTTTTCTTGCCGCCTCTTTTGCCGAATCGAAATCATTCACATCAACGCCTGTGAGCTTTGAAGCCTCGCTACGGTTGGGAATCATGATGGAAGCCAGACGGAAAAGCTCATCGGGAAGCGTCTGCTGTGGAGATGGGTTGATAATCACCGGCACACCGCTTTCGGAAGCGATGCGTGCGGCGTAAAGAGCCGTCTCGATCGGTGTCTCCAGCTCTATGAGTAGAACTTTAGCGTCCATTATCTCGCTTCGTGTCTTGTCTATCTCTTCAAGCGAAAGGGTGGTGATGCTCCCTTGTGCCAGCGAGATATATTTCTCACCGGCGTTGTTGACCATAATCAGAGCGACACCCGAAGGGTTGTTGGCATCTGAGAAGATATAGTCAGTGCGTATTCCTTCTGAAGAAAACATCTGTTTTGCCTGCCGTCCGAAGAGGTCATTTCCGGTTTTGGTTATAAGGCTCACCGAGCCTCCAAGGCGAGAGGCAGCTATCGCTTCGTTGGCACCTTTCCCGCCGGGACATATCCTGAACTTGCCACCCGCCACGATGTCTCCCACTTGGGGGAGAACATCGGTCTGGATGGTCATGTCGGTGTTGGTGCTTCCTATTACAACTATCTTACACACAATCTATAGTTTTTAAGGACTAAACAGGTTCTGACAAATCTCAGTTGCTGAGGTTGGCGCCGAGTTCCAGTAATCTTGCGCGCAGTGTATCGGTGTTGACCTTGTCTACACCGATGTTTCCTTTGGCAGCAATGGCGGCGGCAGTGCCGGCAGCCTGGCCGAGCCCCATTACCGATGCCTGTACGCGCACCGATGCCGATGCGACTTCATCGGCGGAGAAATTTCGTCCTGCCACAAGAAGGTTGGGGAAGGACGGAGCATAGAGGGAACGGTAGGGCACAAATCCGGCGTCTTTCATGAACTGGCAACGCTGGCTGGTGCTGTTTGCCGAATGGATGTCGACAGGATGGCACCCTCTGGCGACAGAATCGGGGAAGTCGATTGCCTCAAGGTATTCCTCACCTGTAAGGGTATGGGCACCGAGAATGCGTCGTGTCTCGCGAATGCCGGTCATCGGAGCTGTGGCTATGAGTTCCGCGTTTTTGAAAGCAGGTATATATTTCCGCAGCAGTTCCGTGTATCTGTGGGCGTTCTCACGCAAAAGGCATTCCATGTCTCCGGCAACGCGGTTGTCGGTCATGTCTGCGAAATGGCGGGTCATGTTCACGAGCACAATACCGTCGGCGAGTATGCCGCAATACCATGGACCGCCGAACATCGGAACATCTTCCGTGCCCTCCTCGCGCAGTTTTGTGAATAGGTCGCGTATCTTAAGGTCGTGATAGTTCACACCCTGCTGTGAATGACGTATCATCGGGAGTGCATCTGTATCCACACCCGAGAGCATGAATATCAGCGATGCGGGCTGGAGCTGCTCTGGCACCGGCTGCATCGGAACCCCCGCCATCGCGGCAAGATCGCTGTCGCCGGTGGCATCTATGAAATACCGCCCGGCAATCGCTTCAGCACCGTTCTTGTTGTCTATGATGACATACCTGATACGGCTGTTTCCATCCGGGTCTTTCTCATATTCCGCTCCGGTTATATAGGAGTGGAAATATATGTCGACTCCGGCTTCCTTGAGCATACGCTGCGCCACAAGCTTGTATTTCTCGGGGGAGAATGTGATGTTGCCGAGAGGTTTCTCCTCCCGTGCTCCGCCGATAGCGGCGAGTCGTTCCACAAACTCCCACGGCAGACCGTCGATTATACGTCTGCCGTTGTAATTGAACACACTTATCGGTGCGACAAGTCCTGCGGTCGCCATACCGCCGAGAAAACCGTAACGCTCGATAATACAAGTCTTGGCGCCTTCGCGTGCCGAAGCCAGGGCGGCGATTATTCCACCCGGTCCGCCGCCACATACCACAACGTCATAACCGGCAACAACCGGTATCTCTCTTTCCTGTTTTATTCTTACCATAATTCAATCCCTTTAGCGGTCAATGCGTTCTGAAGTTCTTTCACCTGAAGTTCACGCGGAGTCCTGAGTCCCTTTGCGCAGAGGGCGGCAGCTGTTCCTGCCGCCTCACCCATAGCCATGCAAATGGACATCACGCGGTAGGAAGCATGGGCGCGGTGGGTGCCCGAGATGCAACGTCCGGCAACAAGCAGTCCTTCCACACCTTTTGGAAGGAAACAGCGGTACGGTATGTCATACGGAATCACATACTGTATCTTGTCTTCAGCCTGGCCTGCACCCTCGGGATTATGTATGTCTACAATAAACTCAGCTTCATGGACAGCTACATCGGGGAATTTCCTTCCCTCCACCATATCTTCGGCGGTAAGCAGGTAGTCACCCATTACGCGGCGTGTCTCGCGCACACCCGTGGTTGTGCCGCTGCCGATGCATTTGCAGTTTTCATAGCCGGGAAGATTCTGATGGAAGAAATCCATCAGCAACGCTATCTGGCGTCTGAGTTCAAGATCCGCAGGGAAGATTTCACGGACTTTGGTGATATCCACGCGGTTCGCCTGGGTAGTGTTAACCTGGCGCTGCCCCTTCTTAACGGTAGGATGCAGACGCACAGCCGCCAGATGCTCCGGGAGTTTCCCTTCATCGGCACAACGCTTGCAGAAATCAAGGAATCTTTCGCCGTTCATCTCCACATTGTCGACATCGCCTATGCATGTCACAGCACAGGTTTCGTCAACGTTGTCGATTGTGAACTCAAGGGTTACGGGCTGCATGAGTCCGTCTTCGCGTCCTTTCTCGATATGCGCGCCCGCAAGAGTTGAGACAATCGCGTCGCCGGTGCAGTCGATGGTCACAGGTGCAAGAAGCGCCATGCGTCCCTCATTGGTGGCGAGAATCAGTCCCGTCACTTTGTCACCCTCCTTTACGACATCATATACCGAACTCTGCAGATATACATCAATGTCGGGATGATTCACAAACTCAGAGAGAGTGAGTTTAGCTTTTTCGAAATCATGCGCTTTCCCGGTCTCTCCGATCATGTCGTTGTCGGGAATCTCAAGTATCTTCACTATCTCGTCGCGCATGGTTCCTTTGCCGACCATGCCGAGCACAGGACCGACATAGCCGGTGGTCAGGTTGCCGCCGACCACGCCGTATCTTTCTATAAGCGCCACTTTGGAACCTTCTCTTGCGGCTGCCACGGCGGCGCATATGCCCGCCGGACCGGCACCGGCGACCAAGACATCGTATTCTCCGGTTACTTCAACCGGTATGTTGTAGGTGATTGTTTTCATGTTTTATGGGGGTTAATGGGGGTTAATGGGGGGTAATGGGGCGGGATGGGGGGAGATGGGGATTTATGGGGCGGTATGGGGATGTATGGGGACTCTGGTCATTCTGTCGCTTCCAGGTCTATCATGACTTTCATGCATTCCTCGCGGTGGTTGTCGATGCAGTCGTAAGCCTCGTTGTATTCCTTGAAACCGAAACGCTGGGTGACAAGCGGGTCTACGTTGAGACGACCGTCGGCAAGCATCCCGGCGGCAAGAAGATAATCCTCGTGCAGATACATCATCGAGCCGATAAGCCTTATCTCATGCTCGTCGAGAACCGCGAGATTCACTTCCGGATTCTTGGAGAATACGGCAACAATCACTATGTCGCTGCCTTTCTCTATGTTCGCGACAAGGTCCGTGATGCATTTCTGCACGCCGGACACTTCAAACGCGCATTGAAAACCTTCGTCTCCGAAAACACGTTTCACCGCATCCTCAAATGATTCCTTTGCGGTGTTGGCGGTATACTCAAGTCCGCACTCGCGGGCTTTTTCGAGACGGAGGTCGCTGACATCCGTAATCAGCACTTTCTTTGCTCCGCGACCTTTCACAGCCTGCGCCACAAGATTTCCGATGGTGCCGGCACCGGTAACTATCACATTCTTGCCTTTGACATCGGTGCGTCCCGAGGCGTGTATGCCGACGGCACAAGGCTCCATTATCGCGATCTGTTCGTAGCTGAGGTGCGGCGCACACCTTATGATGCGGTCTTCGGGCACCACGAAATATGGCTGGGCGCACCCGGGAGCCTGAAATCCCTGCACTCTGAGGTTCTCGCATACATTGGGACGCCCGTTGCGGCAGGGACCGCATTCGCCGCAAACAAGCTGCGGACGCGCTGTCGCCTTGTCACCGGGTCTGACTGCCGTGACATCCTTGCCCACGGCAACAACCTCAGCTCCGTATTCATGCCCCTGGATAACGGGATATGTTACAAACGGATGCTGACCGTGCATCACATGTATGTCCGAACCGCATACACCGATCTTGTGTATTCTGAGAAGAATTTCGTTGTCTTTAAGGTCTTTCGCTTCCGGAGCCGGAACTTCGAAAAACTCTATGTCGTGTGGTTTTATTACTCTTGCCTGAATCATTTTGTTCGTTCTGTTTGGGTTTTGTATTTGTTTGTTCTGTCATTCAACAGCTTTCTCACATCGTTCCAGCTGTAATATTTTCCGTTATGGCTCTTCAAGGGCAGAGAGACCTCATGTTCGTTGAGAAGTATCTTTACGAGAACCTCGCCGTCGCTTTTTCTTACCGGACGGTAGAAAACCATCTGCATGTTTGCCGCCATAGGCGTTATGTCATAGAGATTCCATGCGGCAAGTAGTTTTTCAGGGTCATCGGGCACCTTGTCGTATCCGTCAAGGCACATGAGAGGCACAAGAGCCATGAGCACAACGTCATGACCGAACCGCAGGTCGGCGGCGCGTCCGTTCCCCGCCACGGCATTGTCGCATCGTCCGATGATGTCTTCAAGCAGAGGCACCGCGTAAGCGAGAGTCCATTTTTCGCAACCTTGATGACCTCCGAATTTGGCGATGCCTCTGAAGTTCTCGGCAACAGTCATCCAGTAAAGCTGGTCAGGGGTGTATATGTTCCACATCCGGTTTTCAGGCATTACGTTCTTCTGGTCCGATACGAGATAGAAAAGATAGAAAATGAAATTCATCTCCTCCTCCTTGTTTTCGAAGACATAGTCTGTGAAAAGTGAATCAAGAAAGTCTTCCGACCCCATTTCCTCTCTTACAATCGCATGTGCGCGTCTGAGATACTCGCCGTTCCTGCAATAATCCTTGTATGCGGGATCCACCTCATTGGCGGCTCCGTATACATGGGCAAGAATCGCGGTGTTGCGGTCGGAAGCCTCGAACCCGATTTCCAGATCCGGGTTAAGCTCCTTGAGCCGCAGACAGAATGCATTCATGCTCATGACGCATCTGACAGTCATGGTTGATCTCGCGTCGATTTCAGCCCGGTTGGCGAAAACATCGGGATAGTTGGCGAATGTTCTTTCGGCGATGCCCCGGTGTTGCAGCGTTCCCAGAGGGGAGAGACATCCTTCGATTCCGCGTGCCTGTTCACGGGCGAGCATTACTCTTTCGAGGAGCTTACGCCCCTTGTCCGTGAGTTTCCCGGCTTTTGCGGCTCTCTCCAGAGGTTTTGTGACATTGGAATATTCCCTGTCATTGGCGAGCCATCTTGAGCCGTGGCGCCCGTAATGACTTATGTAGAAAGGTCTGTAGCCCTTCGGCGCATCGGAGATGACTCCGATGTTGTGGTCGGGATACGGATTGAAGAGACCCGCCGCCAGCTCAGGATTGGCGGCGATCTCTTCGCGTATGCCTCCGGATGCGGCTTTGCATGACCGGTTTCCTGCATGCGACAAAGGTGATGCCGCAAGGAATAAAGAAGTCAGCAGAACTGTTCCGGATTTCAGAAGATATTTCATATTCATTATAGTCAGAGAATTTCAGGATTGAATGCAGCGGGACGCTCAAGGGTCGATTTTGTCTCTTTGCCGAAATAATCGGTCCAGCTTATTTCTACCGGCGCGTCGGGAGTAGAGGCTTTTGCGCGGAAAAGCATGAACTTGCGCGGATTGTGATAACCCTTGTTGTTCCATTCGTTGTTCCAGACAGTCGTGCGCACCATGTAGGACAACGTGTACAGAGGATTTTCCTCCTTGACCATCTCCACGGGAAGTTCCTTGCCGTTTTCGGTAATCTTCAGTTTCCCGTCCTGATCCCAAGCCCAGAGATTGACATATATGTAGTTGTCGGGAAGGTCGCTGTAGTCGGTCCATTCGGGATACATGGTGAGGAATGCGCGCATCTCCTCGTTGTTTTTGAAATAATCCTTCACGCCGTTCATGTCCCATGCGTAGAACGCCCGTGCAGGGTCATATTCAAACGTTTTGTGTTCCCAAGAGATGTTGCTTCCATCGATATTGAAGAGTTCGTAAGCCACCGGAGTGCCGTCGGGACACAGGTTCTTCAGACCTGTGGCGCGGGTTCTCCACCATGCGCCGCATGTGCCGGATATGTTGTGTTCGGTGAAGTTCTGTATTTCTTCAGGAAGTCGGATCAGATTTTGCTTGTGGGAGTGTCCGCTGACAGAGTGCACGTTTTTGTAAGGTCTGAGTATGTCGAGGAGTTCGCGGGTGCTTTCATTGTCAGTGCGGATCATTATCTCGTCGTTGAGTGCGGACCAGTTTTTCTTATGATCGAATTTTTTCCATCGGAACATCGGACCGTGCATCGCCACGATTATCGGAGTGTCGTAAGAGACATTCGCGAGGTCCTTGCGCAGCCACGCAAGCTGCTCGGGAGTGAAATCCTCCTTGTAATTGCGTTTGTTGTTGATGCCGGTGTATGTCGGCGCAGGAGCCGGGTCATTGATATAATGGATGTTGTCGAGGAAAACGTAATGCACGTTGCCGATATTCTGTGAGTAATATCTCGGACCGAGAGCCTTCTGATAGGGGAGGGAAGCGTTGAAGTCGGCATCGGGGCCGGGTTGCGCCTTGGGGTCGTTGTCATGGTTTCCCATGCAGCTGTAGACGGCTGTGGGGTAGTCTGCATTGTTGAGGCTTTCGCGGAATTTTGCGATAGGGTAGTTGTGTCCGTACCAGTAGCCGTCCCAAGAGGCGTCGCCGAGATTCAGCGTGTACACGGGTATGCCTTGGGCGTTGAGACTCTCCACATTCCTGCGGATCACATCTGTGTATGGTCCGGAGAATATCGACACATCATTACGCTGGTTTGCGAGATGCACATCGGTGATGATGATTGTAGCGTGCCGGGAGTTGTCGTTTCTGGTAAGGCGGAAATCGTGACGTTCGTATTTGTCAGCCGGCAGAGTGAAGTCTGCCCAGAACTGCGGCACGACATCATCGCGATATACATCGTATCCGGCAGGAGATGTAATGAACACCTGTGGATTCTGTTTTTTTGACTTGAGGTAATAGGCACCTTTTTTGTCGGTTTTTGTGAGTTCATATCCATCGGATACTACAACTCCAGGCACAGGTTTCCCTTCACATTCCACGGTGCCGGCGACGGTTACGCCTTTTCCGGGTTTCACAGGAAGCGAAGACCGGAACGTAGACTGAGCGTTCATGGCGGAGGCACATGTAAGAAGTGCCGTTAAAATGGTTAAATTTTTCATTGGTCGTTTCGTTATTATTGTTGTCGTAATGGTCAGTCCGGCAGCTGGATGTTTAAACAACTTCCGGGAACTGCAGTAAAGGTTCGTAAAGTTATAAATAAATATGTTCCCTTATTCATAGCTTCCCCCTTTCTTTCGGTTAAAGATAACAGTTTTTAATAACTCCAAAAAATGAAATTAGGTATAATGTGCTGATATGAAATAATATCACTTTTCGATTCTTAATATAGCCGAAGATATTCCGGGCATTTTCAGAGAGATGCCGTCAGCTGCCGATTTCACCTTGACATTGCCGTTGGCTATCAGTGTGACCGGCTTTTCCGCTCCGGTTAACGGCATGGAAGCGTTTGCCGCTTTCCCACCGGGATTAAGGGCAATCACATATATTTCCCTGTCGTTCTCACGAGTGTAAATCCAAGGGTATGGTCTTGCAGGGTCGCTAATTGATTTCCATTCTCCGGAGTTGGCAAGAGCCGGATGCTCATGTCGCAGTCTTATCAGCTTACGGGTGAAGTTAAGAACCGAATTGGGATCTTTCTCCTGCGCCTCTACCGTAAGTTTGCCGTTGTCGGTGAAAACCGGCAGATACAGTTTCTCGGCAGGAGCCGTAGAGAATCCGGCATTCACGGAGTTATCCCACTGCATGGGGGTTCGCGTGCCGCTGCGTTCCTCACGGGATCCCTCCACACTTGGCAATCCCTTGACATTTCTCATCATTATTTCGTCGCCATAATGGATGAAAGGAACTCCGGGCATTGTAAGGAGGAATGTCATGAAAGTCTTTATTTGGTCCGGGCTGTCGCGTCCTTCGGAGTTTAGGCGGTTGATGTCATGGTTCGCGGAGAAGAGCGAGATGTAGCCGAAATCTTTAGATTTCCGGTATTGCTCGCCATATTCCTCGACAAACTTGTCGTATGCGCCTTTGCCTGTTTTCTCGAAAAAAGCGTCTTTCCCAACTGATTTGTCTTTGACGCTTCCACGGGTAATCTGCTTGAAGCCCGGGCTTCTGTGTATTAGAAGGAAGTCCATGTCGAAGCCTCCCGGCAGCGACTGTTCCGGAACGCCCCATTCAGCGATAAGCACTTTTCCGGGATATTCGCGGTCAAGCCACTCGCGCATGTCTGCCCATAGTCTCATGGTCTCTTTTTTGTCTTTGTCGTTCTTGACGAGAGACGAAGCCATATCCACACGGAAACCGTCAACCCCGAGGTCGAACCAGTAAGCCATTATATTTTTCATTTCGCGTCTTACAGCCTTAGGTCCTGGGGCGTCAACAGGCTGCTGCCACGGTTTGGACGGATCCGGGTTCGCGAATCCGAAGTTCAGTGCCGGCTGGCAGGGATAATAATTCTTCTGATAGAAATTTCCTGTATATTTTCCATCGGACGGAGTGCCTGCCTTTGCCTCCTCTGTAGGCACCCACGGTCCCAATTTTGAAGAATCCGGATCCTCGAGAAGATAGCGTTTCCGTATGTCCGCGCTGTCTTTCGCAGAGATTTCATCGGCGAATATGTAGTAATCCGCATATCTGCCGTCCGGACCCTCTGTCGCCGCCTTGCGGAACCAGTCGGCTTTGTTTGACGTGTGTCCCGGCACAAGGTCGAGACACACCTTCAGTCCTCTTTTGTGGGCTTCATCCACAAGACGTTTTACGTCCCGGTTTGAACCGAAGCGTGGATCTACCTGATAGTAGTCGATTATGTCGTAGCCTCCGTCAAACCATGCCGACTTATAGATCGGGTTCATCCAGATGGCATCGACACCGAGACTCTTTACATAATCAAGGCGCGAGATAATGCCCGGCAGGTCACCTATGCCGTTACCGTCGGAATCCATAAACGAGGAGGGGTATATATCGTAGAAAACGGCATTGTCGATCCATTCCGGCGTAGTCTTGTGAGCCGAAGACGGGAAGCAGGCGAGAGCAATCACCGGTGCTATGGAAAACTTTTTCAATGAAAATTTCATATGTACTGTAGTTTATCTGATAAATACTTTCTTTGTTTTTGTTCCCAGTCTCATGACGTATAGTCCTTTTTCCGGTCTGGAAACCTTTATTCCGTTGATATTGTAAAACTCCGGGGGATAGCTGTATGAATCGGAATCAATGTCGAATATGGCACTCTGTTCATTCTGCGGAGTGTATCTGTCTATGCTGAAACCTTTTGGTCTTTCCATAACCTGTGTGTATACTGAACCATACTGGTCAGTGACCTTGATGGAGAGGGGAGATGTGGCATATTTAGCTGTGACAAGAAACAGATGTGAGTTCTGTGTCGGATTTCCCGAGTTGTTATGCCCTGTCTTCTCGAATCGCTGGCAGCCGTCGGAAATCATTGAGAACGGGTCGTAACCGCTGATGCGTGACACTTCAAGCGGCTTCCCGTCTTCCAAAACCTCCACTTTCCAGTTTGTGTCGTAGGCAAACACATTGATCAGCACTCTGTTCGGGATTTTGGGAGTGCCGTCTGAATTGTAGTCGGAACTGTCGAATCCGTATCCATTGGCAAGCCAGGTGTCGATATCCGCAGGGTTCTTGTATGATGGCGCGAATCTGGAGGCTGTGATATGACAATTGTTAAGGTCATAGCAGCGGAACTGGTATCCATTGTCAAAGCCGATGCATTTGTAATATGTTTTCAGCTCCTTGCCTGAAGTGTCGAGCACTCTGTATCCCCCCGGAGAGCCGTCAGTGCAGACGCTGTTGCCATTGACGAAATATCCTGTCCACCAGAGGTTGCCCCCGATAGCTCCCACGTTATATTCTGTCATGTTAAGGTAAGAAACCGTGTAGTTGGTGTGTGCATGTCCTGTGAATACACGCACGTCTTTGAAACCTTTTACGCTGTTATAGAACTGAGAACCGTAGTTGTAACGGTATTTTGTCGGATCGGGCACATTAGGTTTCGAACACTGCGGACGATAGAACAGAGGGGCGTGCATGCATACCACAATGGGAGTGTCCTTGCTGACATTGGCAAGATCTTTCCGGAGCCATTTTATAACACTTGTGGTTATGTTGCATTCGAATGTGTTTTTGCATTCGGCGTTTGTAAACTCGATATTGTCGAGCACGACATAATGTATTTCACCGATATTGAATGAATAATAAGTCGGTCCCCACTGCTCTCTGTAATCGGTGGAGGCTGCCCAGTCGCCGGCAATCTTGGGATTGTTGTCATGGTTTCCCATGCAGTTGAATATCGCGTCCGGATCGAGGAGGTTCATGCTTTCGTGAATCTCCGGTATGCCTATATTATAGGAATGCCAGTATGTGTTGTAAGACTGGTCGCCAAGAGTGATCACATATACATCTTTGCCTTGTTTTCGGGCATTGGAGATGCTTGTGTTGATGTCACCTACGGCATTCTCCTCATATTGCCGGATGTCCTCGTTGCGTCCGCACATCTGGATGTCGGCAAGAAACAGAATCGTATGGTCTGTCGCCTCGTCGCGCTCAAGTTCGAAATCAGCCTGTTCAACGGCAGAAGGTCTTTCTGTGTCTACCGTCTTGTAAAACTCCGGGTATTTTGCTTTGCGCGTGTATTTGTAACCTTTCGGGTTACACACGAAAACGTGACCGCACTCCTTCGCCGATGCCAGATAATACCATCCGTTCTCATCGGTAAGCGTAACGTTGACGCCGTCTGATACCTGTGCGCCCTGTACCGGTTCATCGCCGCAATACACAACGCCTTTAATTGTCATTCCATCTTTGTCGGGAATGTTTCTGACAACAGCTCCGAAGAGGGGAGATGCCGCCATTGCTGTCAGTATTATCGCCAGTGTTGATTTCATAAGCTTTTATCTTATAATTATTTTGTCAGTATGATTGCCTCGCCTGCGGATGTATATGCCGGGAGAAAGATATTCTCTCTGTATCTTTATTCCGGTGAGTGTATACCATTCATCGGTTACAACTTCGTCAGAAGAGTGATTTTCACTAGAAATCTCATTCACAGAACTTGATGCGCAATATGTGGCTTTGATTTCCGTAATTGATATTTTACCCGAGGAGTCCCCTGCTTCACCCGGCTTAAGAGAGAATGAAACGAGTTTTACAGGCCAAATTGCAGCGTCAGCGGTATCAAGGTATTGTAACAGTAGATGCGGTAGTATATGAAACGGTTATTCCATCTTTCGTGTCGTTTCGTTCTTTTACCTTGACTGATGAGGTTGAAATTGACCAGTCAGAGCCATTTTCATGCAATTGCAATTCTGTAGATTTTGCAATTTCTACGGTTATATTCCGTGTTGATACTATAAGGTTAAGAGAAATGAGGAAGGGCGTGGCTGTAGTCCTGACAGACAACATCCACACCCTTGATAAGATTATTTTACAATAACTTTCTTATCATCAATTATATACAATCCGGGAGTTTTGGTATTCTCAACCTTCACGCCTTGGATAGTGTATATTCCTTTGGGAGCGGATTGATTGTCAGATACTATTTCATTCACTGCGGAAGTAGTTGTCTTGCCTGTGTTTTCAAATTCGAAAGCATCGGCTTTCTTGCTTACAACGGGAGCTCCCGGAACGAATGTGGGATAAAGTTCCATCTCTTCAAGGTTCTGCCCCCATATAGGATCCACATCCGAACAATTGTTCAGGAACCAGCACATTGCACCTGTTGATGCCCAGGTTTCTTCGTAGACTTTGTATACGCCGTAGTTGCCATCAACAGCCGGTTTGCTATAATCTGTCCATTTTATATTACTGTCAACAATGTTCGGGTAGAACACAGAAGGATTGGTAGCACTACCTCCAAAGAAGAAATTATATCCCCATCCATCCATCGGCTCTGACACACCTGCTATAAGTACAGTGCCGACTTTGCCGGGATTACCCGGTTTTGCATCGGCATTTGCCTGTTTTTTTACCTCGGTTATTGTGAAGCATCCGCTGCATACTGCCTTTGGTGCATGACAAGACATGCCTCCTACTGTAACGCCTCGTACAAGACCTGTGTTGTAGCAATTAGTGAATTTATAGGCGACATTTCCGTCAGACGGACCAACAAGTGCTGCAGCCCGACCTTTTCCAGTATCCGCACTGTAAGCGTGAACTTCAGCGGAAGTTCCAAGACAGGTGAATTCTGCGACACCTTCTTCGGTATCTGTGCATTGTCCAACAAATGAAGCACACTTGTCTTCACCGAAGAATGTCGAGAGATCATCGATTATTGTATTGCAGATTTTCGCACCGACACCGGCATAACCGAAAAGTGCCAGGTTTGTGCCTCCCTCAACTTCCATATTTAGAGACGAAATTGTATGGAAACATCCGTCAAAGGTGCCCTTGTAGGCAACAGCTTTTGAATTTCCTATAGGTGTGTGGGTCACGTTGTCCATGTCTATGTCTGCTGTCAGAACAGCGTTTGCCGTATTTTCTCCGCCATTTACTATAGCAGCGAATTCTTCAAGTTCAGCAGCATTGGAGATTTCATACACGCCTTCTCCGTTAGGGGTCAGAGCCAACATCGGCATTGCTGCGAATGCCATAAATCCTAAGAATGTAAATTTTTTATTCATAATGTTTTTTGGTTTTACCGGATAGACGCGCAAGTCGTGTGCCTATCCGAGGTTAACAATTATCTATCGTGATTATTCGCTGATATATGGTCCGTGGATTGATTTGACTATGTAGCTTTCATCGCTGTCGTCAAGGACATATACATAATATTTACCATCGGGGAAGACCCTGATCACTATATGTCCGCTCCATGATTTGAAATTATTCTCTACTTCAGCAAGCGGAGCCTTGCTGCTTTCAACAATACCTGTTGTAAAGAAAGAAACGTAGGGATTGGCGGCTACAAATCTTCGCATGCAGGGAATGCCTGGCTGTTCGCTTCTCCATGGATTGATCCAGACTGTCTGCGGACAAAGTTTGTTCACAAGCTCCTCGCTGTTGGCGTTGGTTGAACCGTGGTGGCTCGCTTTCATTACTTCCACCTTGTTTACTACAGGTATTATACCTTCATCTGCATTTAGCCATGAAGCGGAAGATGTAGCCTCCCATTGAAGGTCTCCTGCAGTGAAAAGGTTGAATTTGCCGAAATCCATCATCAAGGCTACGCTGAAAATATTCTCATCGGGACTGGCTTTGCTAATCTCAGTTTTAGATGTCGGTATGGTTCTTTTTGTATCATAACCGTTGCCTGTCCATGCATATCCTGATGCACAAAGTATGCGAATTTTAAAGTCAGGATAGGCAGATGGATTATAACGCATCACAATCTGGTCATCATGACCGGGTTTTGCAACTTCATATATCAGACCTTTTGTATCCATGCTCCATTTCAGGAATCTCTGATAGTCTTTTATTCTATCATCGGTTCCCATGTTTATTGGAAGAGTATAGCCTCGGTCTATGATTTTTGTGAAATTAAGCAGAGTTCCGAGTTTTGCAATACCGTTCATATAGAAATTTCCTTCGGTATGTTTGGGAAAGTCTGCGTATTCCTCATATTTTTCAGGCCAGGAACCCATGTGGTCTTCGTGAGTGTGGGAATTGAGATAATAATCTACATTTTCGCCTCTTGGGTTAAAATGTTTGATATAATTGGCAATTATATCGGCACTTGAGATATGCCATCCCGGTCTTGCCGGAGTTACCGTTCCCACTCCTTTTTTCGTGCAAATCTCTTCTGTGACCAAAGAACCGGCGGCATCAATAAGCATGGATGTTCCGTCAGGAAAGATGTAGAAATTTGATTCACCTCTGCCTGTGCTTATGGAATGAATCTCAAAAGTGCCGTTTTGCCATAACGGCATCTGTGAGCCGATTTTCACTTCGACTGCCTGTGCACCGGGGATAATAATTGCGTTTCCTCCATCGGAAGAATCCGAGCAGGAAACAAAGGCTAAAGTCAAGCCGAGCGCAGTGGCTGCGCATAGATTGTTTGTCATTGGTTTCATTTGATAAAGTAAGTTAGCCTATAAATCTTTTACCTTAAGATTTTTACATGTGTTGTTTTTAATGGGTTAGGCAGTGTCTGCGGATTCTGTAAACCGCAGACACTGCGAGATGTCAATATCCGGGGTTCTGAATCATTCCGGGAATCAATGTAACATCGGAAAGGGGGAGAGGAAGAAGATACCCTTTTGCCGGATCAAATTTACGTTCCATGGTTTTGCGGAATTTTGCTTTGGAGTCGACAAGTGGCTGCAGATTTACAAGTCCGTTTTCTTCGATTACCGGAAGCGCATCGGAAGGGAAGTAGTAATCACCGCTCTTGATGTTTTTTTGTAGCTGAGCTTTTGCCGGAAGGTCTATCACCGGACGGTTAATCGCAATATCGCAAAGTCTCCATCGCATCAGGTCAAACCATCTGCGGTTCTCCCATGCAAATTCCATGCGCCGTTCAGAACGTAGCTGGAAACGAAGTTCATCCTGATTGGTCGTTGTAACCGCAGGATAGAGAGAAGTGTTGGAGCGGGTGGTTTTGTATGCTCTTGAACGAACGTCATTAATGGCATCAAGCACGCTCTGATCAATTTCATTCATCTCTATTTTTGCTTCAGCATACATCAGAAGAACATCCGCATAGCGCATGATTATAGCGTTTGGATCAGCTTTTTTGTCGCTTAGCCACGCTTCTGTAACACCTTTTTTAAGAATTAGTCCGGTCCATGAAGCAAGAGTCTGAACGAGCTGCGAATCGTTATTGCTTACTTGCTTACCTGTATTCACATTCAATACTTTGTTTTTTGACGGATCCCATTCAAAGCCGAGGAATTCTGTGCCGAATTCAACTGTAGTATATCCTAAGCGTGGATCGCGGTTGCGGAAAGGGTTCTGGCGGTCGAAAAGAGGTGATTTGTCGATAGGCAGACCATCCGAGCAAAGGAATGCGCAAAAGAGTTCAAGAGATGGAACCGCAAGAGATTTGCCGGAGTTATTCCTTGGAAGGAAAGAGCTCATTGTAATAAGGTCATTATGCAGTTCGCGTGATCTTGGAATCATGAAAACGAATTCATCGGAAGCATAAGTGTCGATGTAGAACATCTTTTCGAAATTGGGGTCAAGCTTGTATGTACCCAGTTCCATACATGCTTTTGCTGCCTGTGCCGCTACAGGATAATCAAGCATCCAAGAAGCTGTGCGTGCCTTAAAGGCATGAGCGGTAGCTTTTTTTACGCGGACGTTGCCGGTAGATGTCTCGGGGAGGAGTTCAGCAGCTTTGTCGAAGTCTTCGTAAATTCGTTTAATCACTTCAGACTGTTTCTCACGTCCCATTGCATATGCCTGATCTATTGTGATGTAATCAGTATAATAAGGGATATCGCCATACAGGAATGTCAGGTATGAGTAAAAGCATGCCCTGAACATTCTTGCCTCCCCTTCGAATCTGTCAAGTTGTTTTTCAGATAATTTTCCGCGTTGTTTCTCGACATTTGCGATTATGGCATTGCAGCGTGTTATAGCCTTGTATGTGTTTAGCCACATAGTTTTTACGTAACCTGTTGTAGACATCAGGGCTCCTGTGCTCCATTCATAACCATGTCCTTGCTGTTCCCAGTCGTCAGTCCAGCGGTCTGTATGCCATGCGCGGTTACATTCCCAATACCATAGGTCAAGTCGATAGAGGTCATTTGCCGCAAATTCGAATTCTTCAATATTAGAAAACCAAGTTTCAGAAGATGCGTCTGCCGGCGGATTCAAATCAAGATCCGCACACGCCGTGCAGCCGATCATTACGGCAGCAGCCGATAATAAAGAATATATATACTTTTTCATGTTGTTTCAGATTTTGATTTGGTTAGAACGAAACTGCCACGCCGAAATTCCATGTACGTGCGATATAGCTTGAACCGGTGTCTGTAGTCTCCGGATCCCATCCCTGCGGATAGCGGTCGATAGAGAACGGGTCGGAAACAGATGCGAACACTCGGAGCGAGTTGAGTTTCAGTTTCTTGGTGATGTTCGGCTGGAAAGAGTAGCCGAGTGTTATGTTCTTGCAGCGGAAGTAGCCGCCGTTAAACATCCAGAAGTCAGAAACCTGAGAGTTGTTTCCACTTGAGCCGTCTATAGTCATATCTGATAATCTCGGATATTTGGCAGCGAGGTTCTGTTCAGGAGTGTTGTAGTAGCTCCACGAAGTACCTATAACTTCACCGGTAAACTGTGTCCAGCCGGCAGCGTGTCTCTGATAAAGCATGGCGCGGGAAAGCATTTTATTCTGTTTGCCGATACCATTGAATGCAGCCGACATTTCAAAACCTTTCCATCCTAAAGCGATTTGTGCTCCATAGATAAGACGTGGTTGTGAAGAACCGAGCACAACGCGGTCATACTGTGCGCTTATCGCACCGTCAGGCAAACCCTCGGAACCGTTTACATCAAGATATTTAATGTCGCCTACAGTAGTGTTGGCGTTCAGCACGGGACTGTTTGCAAGGTCTTCGGCATTCTGATACAGACCGTTTGATTTAAATCCATACCATGACATATACTCTACACCTTCCATTGTGATGGTGCCACCGCTTTCCTGCTGTTTCCCGGACATGTTACCCATGACAGAACGATAGTCGGAAAGGTTGAAGTTTACAGAATATGAAAAATCGCCTATGTTGTCACGCCATCCGAGCTGAAGGTCCCATCCTTTGGTAGTCATGTCGCCTGCATTCTGTTTAGGATTGTCATAGCCCATGAATATAGGGAGCTGTATCGACAGAAGCATGTCTTTGGTTTTCTTCCAGTACCAGTCGAATGTCAGGTTAAGTCTGGAATTGAGGAATGTGGCGTCAAGACCTACGTCCCAGCTGTGGGTCGTTTCCCATGTTATGTCTGGAATGTTGTAATCGCGCTGAGATGCAGTCAGGACAGAAACCGGTTTGCCAGAACCGTCTACCATTACCGGGTGTGAGAATGTCATGCTCGCCTGATATGGATAATTACCGATTCTTTCGTTACCGAGAGTACCGTAGGAGCCGCGAAGCTTAAGGAATGTGAGTATTCTCGGGTCTACATCGCGTAAGAAACTCTCTTCGCTCATCACCCAGCCAACGGATGCGGAAGGGAAGAAGCCGGTGCGGTATTTGCGTGCGAATCTTGAGGAACGGTCCCAGCGTGCGTTGAACTGTGCCATGTAGCGTCCCTTGTAGGAATAATTTATACGCCCGAAAATTGAACGGTAGGCATTTTGAGTTTCTGAGCCGTCAACGCTGAGATTGTTTGTGTTTGCGTTCGTAAGATAGAAATAATCAGACAACTCCATTGCATCAGATGCTGCTTCCAATGGGTTTGAGCTTGCTTCATAATCCTCATAGCCGAGCATGAAGTCTGTGCGGTGGTCTTCAGCAAATGTCTTGTTATAATTGATAAAGAGCTGTTTTGTGCCCCATGTGTTGAGATTTCTGTTTTCAGTAAGTTTGTTGAGAGAGAATCCACTCGCGTAACCGGCTGGCTCATCGGGGTTGTCGGCAGTGTAGTAACTGACTTTTTTTATATAAGATTTTTTTCGTGTGAAAAGCATTCCGGGTGCCCACACGCCGCTTATGGAAAGACCTTCGAAAGGGGTGATGATAACAGATAGTTTTGCACCCAGACGGTCTGTCCACTGATTGTTGCGTCCTCCCTCGTTCATGGAAGCCCAAGGATTGCTGCTGTTATGACCCGCGGCATATGTTCCATTAGAGTTCACCGCAGGATCAAGAGGAGTCATATAAAGCGTCGCGGCAAGAGGATTGGTCTGAGGCTGATGTGTGATACCACGGCGGTAATAGGCATCAAGTCCGAACTGCAGCCATTTGGTGACTTTAAAGTTGTTGTTTACACGTGCTGTGAGTCTCTGGTAATCACGTCCTTCGTAGAGAGCTTCCGTGTATTCATATCCTAATGAAACCTTTGTCTGTACAACCTTGTTGCCGTAAGATACCTTGAGATCATGCTTTGTTGTGGGCGCGGTCTTGCGAGTCATGAGATCTCTCCAGTCTGTAATCGGATATTCATCAGGATTCAAGGCGTTGTTTTCGAGATATGAATCGATGTAATCCTTAGGATATGCAGAGTATTCCTGACCTTCCTGATTGCCGCCATCGTTCCATTTGAGTTCGTTGTACATGTTCATATAGTCGATTGCTCCAACGGGTTTGGGAGTCTCAGTAGACTGCACGAATCCGACAGTACCTTGATATTCGACCTTAGCCTTGCCCTCTTTTGCTTTTTTAGTGGTTATGAGTATAACCCCGGCTGCGGCGCGTGCTCCGTAGATTGAAGCAGAGGCTGCGTCTTTAAGCACCGAAATGCTTTCGATGTCGGAGGAGTTTACCGATTCCATTGAATCTGGTATACCGTCTACGATCACAAGCGGGTCGGAATCACCGATAGATGTGATTCCTCGTACACGGATAGTTGCCTCGGCACCGGGCATGCCGCTTGTGCGGCTCACATAGATACCGGGCATTGAACCTTGCAGAGACTGCGATACCGAAGAGGCACGCATGTCTTCAAGCTTGCTGCCGGAAACGTTTGTGACAGCTCCGGTAAGGTCAGCTTTCTTCATTGTGCCGTAACCAACTACGACCATCTCGTCAAGAGTGTTCGCCTCTTCCTGCATCACGATTGTGAGATTGTCGGATGCGGCGACCTTGATTATCTGTTTCTGGAAACCGACATATGTTACCTGGAGGGTATCGCCGGGTTTAGCCTTGATTGAGAACTTTCCGTCAATGTCTGTGACAGCAGCGGTGTTTGTTCCCTTGACCATAATTGTTGCGCCGATGAGCGGCTCTCCCGATGGCTCGGTTACGATTCCGCTTATATTCTTCTGCTGAGCAGCTGCCGGGAGTGCGAGCAGGAATACGGAAATCAAAAATAGAGCGATTCTGTTCATAAGCTCTTGAATTGAGTTGTTATTGGTGTTAGTTTCATTAGTTTTGGGATAGGGCGTATCCGCTCCCGCTCCCGAGGTTAACCATTGCAAATATAGGGCAGTATTCCTCACTAAATTGCGTAATTCTGCCACTTTATAATAAGAATGTAAGGCTAATAAGTATGATAAAGAATTAAATATCAGTGTTATATTTGTAATAAATGTGATAATCGGACATTTGGCTTCAGCTCAACTTTTTTAAGAAAAAATAATTCTTTTTTTATTCAAAAAAATGAACTGCGAGCCGGTCACAACCGGTTCGCAGCATGAGTGGTGTATGGTGGTGATTCTTTAGTTTCTGAATCATGGGTTGGAACTGTCGCGGAAGAAGTTCCGCTTGTCAAGGTTGCCGAAAGGGTCTTTCCATGAAATTTCGACCGGAGATGTGGAGTCGGCAGCCGTTACAAGGAACATGCGCACACGCTTTGGTTTTGATAACACCTTTTTGTAGTCCCCGTTCCAGACAGCTTTGGTTATTGCCGTCTGGCTGTAATAGTCCGGGTGAATTTCATATACGCATTTTACAGGCAGTTCCACGCCATTTTGCATTGCAGTAAGTTTCCCTTCCGGATCCCAAGCCCAGACCTGAACCAATAGGGAGTTTTCAGGCAGATGGCAGTAGTTTCCCCATTTTGGGAAATGCCGCTGCAATGTCAAGGCTTCCGAATCGGTGGCAAAATGCCTTTTCAGACTATTGCTGTCCCAGACTTTGAATTGATCGGCGGGATTGTTATCATAAGTGACAAATCTCCAGTTTACGCTGTCGCCGGAAATGCGGTATACATCAAATCCGACAGGGTTGCCGTCATGTCCGAGGTTGGGTTGACCGAATGAACTGTTCCACCAGATGCTTCCGCATGTGCTTATTAGATTGTGGCATATAAGTTCGTGATTGCCATTTTTAACGCGGGTAAGTCCGTTTTTGTGTGTATGACCCGAAAGAATATGTACCTTCTCAAAAGGCGCGACAATTTTTTCGAGCCTTTGCGATGTTTCGCGGTCTGTGCCATAGGTTATTTCAAGCGAGGCATTCTTATAAGAATGTATGGGACTATGCATGCATATTACAAGTGGAGACTTTTTATTGACTGTCTTCAAATCTTTCTCAAGCCAGTCAAGCTGTTCGGGGGTGAAAATTGCCTTATAGTCTCGTTTGCCATTGATTCCTTCGTAGCCTGAAGAGGATGAGGGGGTGTTATAGTAGGCGATATTGTCGAGCATTACGAAATGAACGTTTCCTATGTTCATGGAATAATATCTCGGACCGTATGTCTTCATATATCTTACAGCCGATAAGAAATCTGTTGAATCTCCAGCGCAAACAGCCCCGTCACTGTCGTGATTGCCCATTATATTATAAAAAGGTGCTTGCCATCCGTTTTCATTCAGAATCTGTCGGGTGCGTTCTATGTCAACACCTGTCTCATACCAATGCTGATCATAGCTGATGTCTCCGAGTCCGATTGAGTAGACCGGCATGCTGTCGCGTCGCAGCGATTCGAATTCGCGGTTGATTACCTGCATGTAACCCCGGAAAGTCTTCTCATCATTGCGTTTGCCGTGGAAGTGCATGTCTGTCGTTACGATTAATCCGAAGTCTTTGTTCCCGGTTTTGACAAGTCGGAAGTCATGTCGTTCGAATGTGTCGGAAGCATCTGTGAGATCCGCCCAGAAGTCAGGTACGGCATCGGTGCGTGTTGGTTCATAACCGGAGGGTGTGATAATGAATATCTGTCTGTTCCGTTTGTCGGATTTAAGATGGTATGCTCCTTTGGAGTCAGTGGCTGTAATCTCATAACCGTCAGATACGGATACATTTTTCAGCGGTTTGCCATCGCACTCCACTATGCCGCCGACAGTGTATCCGTTCTTTTGCTTGAACGGCAGCCGAGATTCATATCTGCTCTGTGCGCTTATATAAGGTGTGCCGCACAAGAGTAATGCCAGTAATGCAATTATACTTTTCATAAGGCAAAATTAGCAAAAATCAGTATCGAAAGGACTGATGTGAGTGTTTTGTAATGTGCAAAAGATTAAACAAATTAATAATGTGATTGGAGTAATTTAAACCGGATGTGTTGGTAATAAATATTTTATATGCCATATGTGTGATAACCAGACAGTGTGCTGTGTGGTTAAAACAGTGAAGAAGAACGCAGAAGAAGAATTTGTTGGAGCGCGTGTGAAACAGCTGTCAGGAACAAAAGTTTTTCAGGGTTTTTCAGGTACTGTGTTATGTTAATGGCTATGGTCAATTGTTTGAGTTGTAAGATAATGCGGATATTATTGTAGTGTTGGAATTATCACGGATTGAAATATATTGGTTTGGAGAGTGGTGCGTTTTGGGTAAATTTGTGGCGTGACGGATGGCATCTTTTGTGATGCGCTGATGTAAAACGTTGACCTGAAACATAATACTTGAACAATATGTATAAAAATCCTTACATCCACAGGTGGGTGATTGTCGGAACAATGGTGATTGCCATTGTCTGCAATTATCTTGACCGCCAGCTTCTTTCTATACTGAAACCGGAAATCCTCGGACATTTCAACATCGGAGATATTGAATTCGCATGGATTCTCAACGTATTCCTGATATGTTATGCGGTTATGTATCCGGTGTCGGGTATCCTTGTCGACAAGTTCGGTCCGAAGCCAGTTATGTTCGGTGGTATAGCCGCGTGGTCACTGGCGTGTATCGGTGGCGGTCTGTCACAGGATGTGTATCAGTTTGCCGTTTGCCGAGGGATTTTAGGACTGGCTGAGCCTACTATTTTCACGGGTCAGCTTGTAGCTGTTACATTATGGTTTGAGAAAAGGACCCGCGCCACAGCCAACTCCATATGTCAGGCAGGAGGATCGATAGGCACTATGTGCGCTCCGCTTGCCGTTGCCTGGATGGTAAGGTATTTTCCATGGCAGGATGTATTTATCATAGCGGGTGTCGCCGGTCTGATAATCGCAGGTATCTGGTGGATCGTGTATCGCCGTCCGCGTCAGGAGTTTCTTGCGGTCACGCTTGGCGAGCCAAAGGGGACGACACTCAGGGATACCCGTTCATTCTCAGTGGGGGCTCTTTTCGGCACAAGTGCATTGTGGGGTGTGCTTCTCATAAGACTTGTCAGTGACCCGGTATGGTATTTCATCAATTTCTGGTTGCCCGGTTTCCTCCGGGACTTAGGTGTTGAGCAGGGACTTGGTGTTCAGGAGACCCTCGATATGATACAATATATAGGAGGTATTCCTTTCCTTGTAGGTGCAACCTGCGGAGTTCTTGCCTCGGCGTATTCTGACAAGCTTGTGGCAAAGGGGTGGAACGCTTTGAAATCGCGCAAGGCAGTGATGAGTCTATCTGCATGTGTGGCACCAGTAATCGCACTCGTTCCGCTTCTCAGCCACTGGCATTCAGTTTCTTTTACCTTGCGTTTAGGACTTATTACGGCGGTGTTTGCCATAGTGGCGTTTATGTGTCTTGTGTGGCTTTACAACATCGGAGTCGTTATCGCCGAGACATTTCCGGTGAAGAATGTTGCCACGGTTGCCGGTATCGCGTGCGGCGCCGGTGCTGTAGGAGCGGCATGTTTCAATCTTGTGGTCGGTTCGCTGATGGCGACAATGGGAGAATATCTATTCTACTGTATGGGTTTTCTCCATCCGATTGCCACGATAGTTCTTCTACGGCTTGTAAAGCCAGCGGAGCCGCAGCAGGAGAAATGCGGGACATATTCAATAGCTTCAGATAAAAACAATGACAACGATGTATGTGGACTCGACGCTGCCCCCAATTGATTGAGTAAGAGTAATGACCTGTAGGCAGTTGTCGAGAATGAATACCCACGGGGTGATCCCGTGGGTATTTTTAGACGGCTTCCGACACTTCGGCAGAGAATTTTATTCTTTTGAGTATTCACTATAGAGTGTTAAATCACGTTATGAATATATGAAACGAATAATTGAAATACTGTCAATATTGCTGATTATGGTGACGGCACCGGGGTGTATCAATGATGAAGTCGAGCCTGTGTGGTCGTTGCAGACGGGCGACAGACTGCCTGATTTTGAAATTACTCTTGATGACGGGTCGTCGGTCAGCACGGAAATGCTGAAAGGCCGCAAGAGTGTCATTGTATTTTTCAGTACCGGCTGCGGAGATTGTCGGCGCGAATTGCCTGTCGTGCAGGATTATTATGATGAGTGTAAGAAGAGGGATTCCGATTGCTTTTTCGTATGCATATCGCGTGAGGAAGGAGAGGCATCTGTAAAGGCCTACTGGGAAGAAAACGGATTTACAATGCCTTACTCCGCACAGACTGACCGTAGTGTCTATAACCTTTTTGCCTCATCGGGTATTCCTCGCCGCTATGAAGCAGACGAAAATCTGGTTATAACACACGTTGCCGAGGGCTACTGAAACACTATTGTGGAAGAATTGCAGACTATGAAAAAACACCAAGTGGAAAAATACTAATAAGAACTATAAATGAATACTAATGTGAAACATTTCGGTTACGACCGGAAGTCAGTGAAACCCGGTATATTGCATTTTGGGGTGGGAAATTTTCACCGTGCCCATCAAGAGGCGTATACTGACGCCTTGATGAGTATTGATGCCTGTCAATACGGGTGGGGGATTGCAGGTGCGATGCTGTTGCCCTCCGATGAACGTCTGTACAGGGCTCTCAAGGAGCAGAACGGAGAATACACCCTTACCATTTGCGGACGCGATGGCTATGAGGAGACACGGGTAATCGGTTCGCTTACAGACGTTGTGTGGGCACAGGAGGATCCTGAAAGTATAATCAACCTTGTAGCCGATGGTGATATCAGGATAATATCCATGACAATTACCGAGGGTGGATATAATATCGACAAGGAAAGCGGAGCTTTCATGACCGGCAGTTCTCAGATCGCTCATGACCTTGTGAATCGTCAGAAGCCGAAAACAGTTTTCGGCTTCATCGCCGAAGGACTTCGCAGACGTCGGGAGAATGGTGCCGGGGGTGTGACGTTGCTCAGTTGCGACAATCTGCAACACAATGGAGACACTGCGCGTAAGGCTTTCATGAGTTTCTTTAAAGCGCAGGACAATGAGCTTGCTGTCTGGGCGGAAGAAAATGTGTCGTTTCCCAACAGCATGGTCGACCGCATCACCCCCGCTACGCTTGCCACAGACATCGAACGGCTGAACAGGCGTAACGGAACGGCAGACAAGGCACCGGTGTATTGCGAGGATTTCATACAATGGGTTATCGAGGACAAGTTTGTTGCCGGTCGTCCGGAATGGGAGAAAGCCGGGGTGGAGTTTACAGATGATGTCACCGCTTATGAGAATATGAAACTCAGTCTGTTGAATGCATCTCACACCCTGCTGTCATATCCGGCGTTTCTTTCCGGCTATCGGAAAGTGGACGAGGCTATGCGTGATTCCAGAATCGTGAAGTTCGTAAAGGATTTTATGGACAAAGATGTCACGCCATATGTTCCGGCACCGGGCTCCGTGAATCTTGAGGAGTACAAGCGTACACTGATTGAAAGGTTCGGCAACAGCTCGGTCAGTGACCAGATAGCCCGTCTTTGTTTTGACGGAATATCCAAGTTTCCGGTCTATATAGTTCCGAACCTCGGCAAGATGCTTGCCGACGGGAAGGATCTTGTCCGCATGGCATTTCTGACAGCCGTCTATCGTGATTACCTGAAGTATCACAGGGATGACAACGGAAACGTGTTTGAGGTCTCTGAGCCGTGGCTTACGGAGGAAGACAGGCGTAACATAGCTTCAGACACAGAGGAGGATTTTCTCGGTCTATCCGCCTTCAAAGGTGTGGCGCTTAAAGAATCGGAAGTTTTCACAGATCTTTACAAAACATTCTGTGGCAGGTTGAGGAGAGAAGGAACAATGTCAACCCTTGAGTCGATCATTCAATAACCGTCCGGTATGCTCTTAGACCGCTTCCAACAAAATCTGCGCCCCCTGCGTTTACATTTTTTGTTGGAAGCGGTCTTAAATTTAATTCGAAATTTTTTATATAGTGCATCTTGTGGCTTCCTTGAGGTCTTTTATTGTTGTTTTCTGAGGGAAAGAGAATAATGATGAAAAGAGAATGAGGCCCGGAAGAAATTTCTTCCGGACCTCATCATGTGCGCACGAAGGGACTCGAACCCCCACGTCGTCAGACACTAGATCCTAAGTCTAGCGCGGCTACCAATTACGCCACGTGCGCTAATCTGTTGCAAAGTTACAAACTATTTGTGACTTTTGCAACAGTTGAAGTGAATTTAAGTGAATTAAATTTTGTCACCATTATCCGTCAGATTGTGGCTATCGTGTCCCAGACGAAGGCTCGCAGACCGAGGAGCGGTTTGTTTTCGTCCAGTTCTTTTAGCTTTTTTAGAACGGGGTCAACACGGTCGTCGTCTACAAAGGTGAGGATTGCCGATGCCAACGAGGGCCATGCGTGGGTGCCATAGTGCGGATCGCCGGTGTGGCTTCCGCGTCCCTGCACCTCGCCGAAGGATGTGAAGCCCCGGCAAGACATGCGGGTCAGCACATCGATGATGTTTTCGTGATGTGCCTGGTCATATGAGATGAATATCGCTTTCATTTTTTTCTTTAGGGTCGCCCTATGGGGACATGGGGCGGTATAGGGATGGATGGGGATTTATGGGGATGGGGAGAGATGGGGAGAGATGGGAGAGATGGGAGAGGAGAGAGGGAGGAGAGAGAGGTTGATTCTATTTGGTGTGTTGTGCGCGGAGTTTGCGACGAGTTCTCTTCACTCCGTTGCCGGCGAATACGCAGTAGAGCACTGGCACGAAGAGCAACGTAAGCACTGTCGAGAAGGTCAGACCGCCGATGACGGCTGTACCCATCGGGCGCCACATCTCCGCACCTTGTCCGGAGCCGACAGCCATCGGCACCATACCGAGGATTGTGGTGAGAGTGGTCATCACAACCGGACGGAGACGTGAGCGTCCGCCATCGATCACGGCACGCCTGATTGACATTCCACGCTCACGGTTAAGAGTGATGTAGTCGATAAGCACGATACCGTTTTTCACCACGATACCGATAAGCATGATCGCTCCGATCATCGACATCACATTGAGAGTGTGCCCCGTCATCCATAGAATGAGGAATACGCCGGAGAATGCGAAGAGAAGCGAGGTCATGATGATGCCGGGGTATGTCAGAGACTCGAACTGCGCTGCCATCACGATGTATACAAGTATGATTATGAGCACGCCGAGCATCAAGAGGTCGCCAAATGAATCCTGCTGATCCTCATAGCTTCCGGCAATCTGGATGGTGATACCTGCGGGAATATCGATATTGTCCATCTGCTGTTCCGCCTGTGTCACGATCTGACTCATAGGAACGCCATCGACCACAGCTGAGACAGTGATGATACGTTCGCGGTCTTTTCGTTCGATTGTTGGTGGAGTGAAACGCTCCACTACAGTGCCAAGCTCTTTGAGACGTATACCTTTCCCTTCGTTTGAGTATATGAGAATGTTCTCGATATCCTCAATGCTTGTGCGGTGTTCCGGGGCATACATAACCTTGATGTCATATTCCTCACCGTCTTCGCGGAACTGCGATGCTGTGGATCCGTTTATGCGGTTTCGCAGATAATAGGCAGCAGTCTGTAGGCTGATGCCATACATCGAGAGTTTCTCACGGTCGAAATCGACCTGATATTCCGGCTGATAGTCAGAGCGAGACACAGTCACGTCGGCTGTGCCCTCGATTCCTTCAAGAATCTGCTTCAGCTCTGCGGCAACGCGGTCGGTCTCATCGAAATCGTATCCGTAGATCTCGAAATCAACTGTGCTCTGTCCGCCCATTCCCTGTCCGCGGCCGCCACCGATGTTGACCTGCGCTTTCTTGAATTCCGGGAAATTGTCGGAAAGGTCTTTACGCATCTCTTCGGCTATCTCGCGTATGCCGCGTTTACGGTCGCCCGGGTCAAGAAGACGGATGTTCATGGAGATGATATGCGCGCCGTTGTCAGACAGCGAAGCGAATGTGTTGTCGGAACTTGCCGGACCGACAGTATAGTTCATCACCATAATTTCCGGATATTTGGCTCTCCAGAGAGAGTCGAGTCTTCCTGTCACTTCCTGTGCTTCCTCCACGCGTGCACCGATAGGGAGCTCGAGATTTACTCCGAGACGTCCGTCATCCTGAGTCGGGAAGAACTCAGTTCCGACAAATTTCATAAGGAATATAGAACCCACGAAGATACCGAGGCAGACAACGATTGTCAGCGCACGGTGTGTGACAACCTTGCGAAGCAGAGAAGTGTAGCCGTCATCGAATTTGTCAAGAGCGCGTTCGATATGGGAATACCAGTTCTTTTTGTTGCCGTCGGTAGCCTTCCCTTTGAGTCTGAGCCACTGGCTGCAGAGCATAGGGGTTAGCGAGAGGGCGCAGGTAGTGGAGATGATCATCATGATAGTCACCATCCATCCGAGCTGGCGGAAGAGCACGCCGGTCATTCCCGTTACGAGTGTGAGGGGGAAGAATACGGCGATAAGAGTGAGAGTTGAAGCAATTACGGAAATCGCCACCTCGTTTGTGCCGTGCACCGCCGCCTGTTTCGGGTCGGCGCCGCGTTCTATATGGGTGGTCACATTTTCAAGAACCACAATGGCATCATCGACCACCATACCGATAGAAATCGAAAGGGCGGAAAGGGAGACGATGTTCAGGGTGTTGCCCGTGGCGAAGAGGTAGATGAACGATGCGATTAGCGACACCGGTATCGTGATTACGATAATCAGCGTTGCACGCCAGCGTCCGAGGAACACGAATACCACTATCATCACGAAGAGAAGGGCATACATCACTGTCTCCACAAGAGCCGCGATTGTGTTGCGGATATTGTCTGATGTGTCGACAATCACACCGATTTTCACATCTGACGGAAGGTTCTTCTCCAGCGACGGCAGCATCTTCATGACTTTGTTGGAGATTTCAACTGAATTGGCGCCGCTCTGTTTCTGGATAATGATCATCGCGCCCTCCTTGCCGTCGTTGTAGGTTCGCTGCGTGCGTTCCTCAAGGCTGTCGACGATTTTAGCCACGTCGCTGAGATATACGATCTTGCCCTGGAAACTTCCCACAGGAATATGAGACATCTGTGAAGTCTCCTCGAATTCACCCTGCACGCGGAGAGCGTAGGTGTTTGACCCTATGTCGAAGGAACCACCCGGCACGTTTCTGTTTTCCGCTCCGATAACAGACGCGATCTGTTCTACCGAAAGGTTGTATGCCTCAAGACGGTTCGGATCCACATAGACATGAATCTCGCGTTTCGGGGCACCCGAAATCGACACCGAGCCGACACCGTCGACACGCGCCAGAGGGTTGGCGACATTATCATCAAGAATCTTGTAAAGGCCCGCCATGCTCTCGTCTGCCTGAACCGAGAGAAGGCAGATCGGAATCATGTCGGTGGAGAACTTGAAGATAATCGGGTTTTCCGAATCGTCTGGAAGCTGCGACTTCACCATGTCGAGTTTGTCGCGCACATCGTTCGTCAGGACATCTATGTCATAGCCATATTCGAATTCAAGAGTGATCACGGATGTGTTCTCCCTTGAGGTGGAGGAGATATGTTTGAGGTGTTCCACGGAGTTGAGCGTATTCTCCAGTGGTTTGGTGACATTCTGCTCGATATCCTTTGCCGAGGCACCCGGATACATCGTTATGACCATTATCGAGTTTGTGTCGATATCCGGATAAAGGTCGATCGGGAGTTTCGCAAGGGAAAAGAGACCGAGGATGATGACAGTAACGAAGCAAAGCGTCGTCATCACCGGTCTTTTTACTGCTGAACTGTATAGACTCATATTTTACAGTTTATGAAGACTTCTTACTTTGTTACTTTTACTTTCATTCCGTTTGCGAGACGGCTCTGTCCGGAAACGACTACGGTAGAACCTGGTTCCACACCGCTTATAAGCTCGTAAGAGTCGCCGAGTCTCTGACCGAGCTCGACCTTGTTGTAGCTTACAGTGCCGTCTGCGTTATATACGTATACGTAGTGGTTGCCGGATCCTGGTTGCTTTACAACAGCCTTGTCGGGCACGACAACGCGGCGTGCTGTGCCGAGACTGAGTTCCACGCGTCCGAACATACCGGGAAGTATACGGTTGTCGGAATTTGAAAGGGTCACCTCGACCCCGAACGTACGGGATGCGTGATCTACCGTTGGAGACACAAGAGTCACGGTGCCGTTGAAAATCTCGTTGCCGTATGTGTCGAAAGTCACGATCGCAGGCATGCCGCGTCTCACTTTCGAGAGTTCGCTTTCGGAAACGTTCACTATGATTTTTACTGGCTGTGTGCGTGCCACAGTAAGAATTGGCAAAGAGCCTGTCATGTCACCGGGATCGTAGTTGCGGGCTGTCACCACGCCTGAAATCGGGGAGGTGAGAACCGTGTTCTCATTCATGTTGCGCAGAGTGCGTTCGGCGGAGGCAACTGCGTTTTTAGCGTTTACGAGCTGGGTCTCCATCTGGTCTACCTGCTGTTTTGTTCCGCCGCCTATCTTGTAAAGTTCAAGTGCGCGGTTGTAGTCAACCTCGATATTCCTGAGATTTGCCTTGGCGTTGTCGAGCTGAAGCCGGTAGCTTGTTGTGTTGATGTCGTCCATTACTACAAGACGCTGACCGGCTGACACCCTCATTCCTTCATCCACAAGAATCTGCTTTATTCGGTTGGGGGCGGAAGACGAGATGTTGTTTATAAGCTCGGGTTCCACGGTTGCGGTATAATTCCCGATCTGGTTGACTTCCCTGTCGTTTACCTGCATTGTCTTGACTACAGGAGCAGTGTCCTGTTTTGAATCTTTTTCGGATTTGTCCGCACCTGAGCATGCTCCGAAAAGAATCAGAGCCAAAGCGGCAGACGTTAACAATATTTTATTCATGACTGTGATTTATTATCTTAAGGAAACTGTTGAAGACGCTGTCCCGTCGCGACCGAGAAGCAGGTCGAGTTCGCTTGTTGAGACAAGGTAGTTGTAGATGCTCTGTAGATAGGAGAGCTGGGCTGAGGTGTTGGCGAGTTCGCTGTCTCTCAGATTTAGATATGTGGCGGCACCGATCTCGAAACTCTTCTGCATTATCTCATAAGCTTTCGCCGCCTGTCTCATTCCTTCCTCGCTTGCCGCGATCTGTTTCACCTGGCGGTTTATATTGTCAATGGCAAGCTCAACCTGCATATTGAGAGAATTTACAAGGTTCTCGCGCTGGAATTCCATCTCTTTCAGCTGTACCTCAGCCTGCTTCACGCCGAAATATTTGGAACCACCCGAAAAAATGGGCACCTGCAATGCAAGTCCTACAGTGGAATAAGGATTGAAATCCTGGTTTTTGAACGGATTGCCGTTGCTCAGTGCGTTCCAGTTCATATTGTATGTCACTGCAAGAGTCGGAATCCAGGCGAATTTCTTTAGCGTCACATTCTGGCGCGCCATGTCGGTCTGAATGTCGAGTGAACGCAGTGATGTGTTTCCGGCAAGAGAACGGTTAAGAGCGGTTGTATATCCGAACATATCGCTTTGCATCTGTTTCAGTGTGATGTCAGGCATCACTTCGACCGCAGAGTCCATGCCCATCAGCACTTTCAGCTGCAACTGGCATTGTCTCACCGAAATATCCGCCTGAAGAAGTTCCGGCTCAATGTTGGTCACCTGCACAGAACTGCGTAGCACGTCATATTCAGAAGCGGTGCCCTGCTCGAACTGTTTGCGGTAAACATCCGCATTTATTTTTGCAATCTCATAGTTCTTCTTGATTACATCGCGAGAGGCAATGGCAAGCAGGAGGCTGTAATAAGCCTGATTCACGTTATTGACCATGTCGAGACGCGAGGCTCTTGCCGATTCGAGATTGGCAAGAATCTGAGTGTCGGAAATCTTTATTGATTTCCACAAAGATGCGTTGATCAACGGCATGGAGGCAGAGAACCCCATGTTCCACATGTTGTCGGAACCCATTTTGATTTTTGTGGCTTCCCCTCCCATGTTCATGCTCAGGGTCTGGAGCTCGATAGAACGCTGATATGCCGCCGAGAAGTCAATTGAGGGGAACAGGTTGGCAATGACTTCCTTTTTAGAATAGTCCACTCGCTTGACTTCGAGGTCAGCCACTTTGATTGTCGGGTTGTCTTGCAAGGCTATTGCAACGCATTGCTCACGAGACAACCTGAGCGTGTCGGATGCCGAGGCTGAAGACTGTGAGACAGCCGTCAAAGGCACAATAAGCGACAAAGTCGCTAAAAGAGACTTTTTTAGATTCATGCTTTATTATGAATAAGAATTTTTTATGCGTTCAAGTATTTTTGCTCCCTCCTGAGATGCAATGCTCCTTAGGAAACTTATGCTGATGGTATCGAAGGCTTCATTGAGTGTTACATCCTGAGGCAAAAATTCTTCCATTCTTTTTAGTGATTCCATCTGAATACGAAACATTCGTAATAGAATAGGGTAGTTGACATCCGAGCGAAAGACACCCTGTTTAATTCCATCATCAATGGCTTTAAGCATATTCCGCTGCCAAGTGTCAGACTGGTTGTCATATACGGGGCGAAGCCGGGCATAAGACGAGTCCATGTCTTGGTAAAATGCTGCAGAAGCCTGCCCCATCACACTCTGGTGTGTTTTCAGCGTGAGATAGAACGCCTCCATTACAGTGTCCGCTTCCTTAAAAATGCGGCAGAGATTCTCAATATGTTTTTTATGTGAATATCCTATTACCTGTTTAAGCATCTCCTCCTTGCTGTCGAAAATTTCGTAAAGAGTTCTTTTTGACATTGAAAGACAGGCTGCCACTTTGTCCATTGTGGTTGCCTTCATTCCGTTTTTCAAGATTATGGGAAAAATCGCGTCAAGAAGTCTGTTGTATGCTTCGGACGAAATTGATGTCTGTTCCATTTATTTTTAAACAAGCTCTTATTGTAGATTGGAAAACAGCGGCAAAATTAAATAAAAAAACTGAATACTAAAATATCGTTTTCAGTTTCATATTGTTAAATTTATAAAAAATTACTTTAGAGTGTATTTGAATTAACACGAATTTTAAGTTATAAGACAAGTGGAAATTCTTTTCATCCCCTGAAGGACTCTTCAGGGGATGAATGTTAAATCCACGGAAATATCTCGCTGATGTTAAGAAACTGTTTAAATTTAATTCGAAATTTTTTATATAGTGAATCTTGTGGCTTCCTTGAGGTCTTTTATGGTTGTTTTCACCGAGTCTCATCGGTCACATAGCCCGCTATGCTCCCTCTTCGACTCGTAAAAACACCTCATAAAATCCTCTCAATGAACCTCACAATTAAATTTAAACAGTTTCTAAGAAAATAAGTTAAGACGAGTTCTCAGCGTAATTTCTTTTCGAGGTTAAGGAGCATGTCGCGAGTCATGGCATCAAGATCATATTCCGGTTTCCAACCCCATTCCTCGCGGGCGCAAGTATCGTCAAGGCTGTCGGGCCAGGAGTCGGCGATTTTCTGACGCAGGGGGTCGAGCTCGTAAGTCATCTTGAAATCAGGGCGATATTCGCGTATCTTGTTATATATGATTTCAGGGTCAAAGCTCATGGAGGCGATGTTGAATGAATTGCGGTGTATTAGTTTTGCGGGATCCGCCTCCATTATTTCAATAGCCGCACGCAAAGCGTCGGGCATATACATCATGTCCATGAATGTTCCAGGTTTGAGTGGACATTTGAATTCTTCCCCTTTGACAGCTGAGTAGTAAATGTCGACTGCGTAATCCGTAGTGCCGCCACCCGGAGGAGTAACATATGATATGAGGCCGGGAAACCTTACTGAACGGGTGTCAGTCCCAAAACGGCGTGCATAATAGTCCGACAGCATTTCACCGGTGACTTTGGTCACTCCGTATATGGTTTCGGGGCGTTGTATCGTATCCTGAGGCGTTTTGGTGTGAGGAGTGTCGGGTCCGAAAGAGCCAATGCTGCTTGGTGTGAACAGAGCGCATCCCTTTTCTCTTGCAATCTCAAGGCAGTTGTAGAGTCCGCCTACACCGATTTTCCATGCCAGCTGTGGTTTCGCTTCGGCTACAGCGGAAAGGAGTGCTGCAAGATTATAGATTGTGTCGATTCTGTATTTGTCGACAGCCTCGGCGATTTGCGCCGGATTTGTTATGTCAACGACCATCGACGGCCCGCTTTCAGCAAGTTCGCCTTTAGGCTCCGCGCCGGGGATGTAACCGGCAACTATATCTCCGTTGGGGTATTCTTTGCGAAGTCGCATGGTCAGTTCGGAACCAATCTGACCGGTAGCCCCGATAATCAGTATATTTTTCATGACATTAAGAATGTTGAACAATTTCGTCTGCAAATTTAGACAAAATTAATAAATTATCGTTAACTTTGGGGAAATATTAATACCATAAGAATGTACACAAAATTTCAGGAGCATCTCCGCAAGGAGCTTCAGGACATCAAGGATGCCGGACTCTACAAGAACGAGAGAATTATAGTGACACCTCAAAGCTCAGACATAGAAGTGGAAAGCGTTGAAGGTGAAGTGTTGAATTTCTGTGCCAACAATTATCTTGGTCTTGCAGACAACAGCCGTCTGATAGAAGCGGCGAAACGGGCGATGGATAACCGTGGATTCGGCATGTCGTCGGTTCGTTTCATCTGCGGCACGCAGGATCTTCACAAGGAGCTTGAGGCTGCGATCAGCGATTATTTCAAGACAGAGGACACGATTCTTTACGCAGCTTGTTTCGATGCCAACGGCGGTCTGTTCGAACCTCTTTTTACCGAAGAGGATGCAATCATCTCCGATGCATTGAATCATGCCTCGATAATCGACGGCGTGCGTCTCTGCAAGGCGAAACGCTTCCGTTACAAGAATGCCGACATGGAGGACCTTGAGCGTTGCCTTCAGGATGCTAAAGGCTGCCGCTTCAAGGTAATAGCTACCGACGGTGTGTTCTCAATGGATGGCAACGTAGCCCCCATGGACAAGATCTGCGAGCTTGCAGAAAAGTATGACGCGCTGGTCATGGTCGATGAAAGCCATTCTGCCGGAGTCGTAGGCGCTACCGGTCACGGAGTGGCGGAGAAGTTCGACTGTTACGGTAAAATAGACATCTTTACCGGTACGCTCGGCAAGTCGTTCGGAGGCGCGATGGGCGGATTCACAACCGGCAAGAAGGAGATAATAGATATGCTGCGTCAGCGTTCGCGTCCTTATCTTTTCTCAAACTCGGTTGCTCCGTCAATCGTGGGTGCGAGCATAGAGATGTTCAGAATGCTCGGCGAGTCTGATGACCTTCACACAAAGCTTATGGAGAATGTGGAATATTTCCGCGGCAAGATGGTGGATGCCGGCTTTGACATCAAGCCTACCCAGAGCGCGATTTGCGCGGTTATGCTTTATGATGCAAAGCTTTCTCAGGATTTTGCGGCAGAGATGCAGAAAGAGGGAATATACGTGACCGGTTTCTATTATCCAGTAGTGCCGAAAGATCAGGCTCGTATCCGCGTTCAGCTTTCAGCCGCACACACACGCGGGCAGCTTGACAAGGCTATCGCGGCATTCGTAAAAGTTGGCAAGAAACTCGGCGTAATAAAATAATATAGACTTGCGGTCTGAAAGACAACGACAGTCTGAGCAATAAAAAAACGCTCCGTAAATCAGAAATTTACGGAGCGTTTTTTATTTCTATAGTATCGGAAACGTTATTGCTTGCATGCCACTGCTGTCAGTTGGCGAAATCTATTGACAGGCCGAATCTCAGCTGGCGGGGATCGATAGGGTAGTGCGGGAGGGAGAAGTAATTGCTACCGAAAAGTCCTTGATTCACATGGCTCCAGAGTACGAAGAAGCGGACTTTATAGAGTTTTGCGGTGACATATGCGTTGGCAACGGCAAAATTCCCCACCCATATCGGGTTTTCTCCCTGCACATGAAAAGACATTGTTGCCGGCTGGTAATCATATCCCCTGTATTTCGTATAATAATCGCAATCCACTCCTATCTGCATGTGAAGCACACGGAATGCGGTGAATCCCAGAAACATGTTGCTGTAGACGCTAAGAGCCGGCAACGGAATCACATCCTGATTGGATGATGCCTGATAAGTTACGGTGTTGTTCCAGTTCCATATGCCGAACTTAAGTTTCTGGTCAATGGATGCTGAAAAAATCTGCACGCTTCCGCCATATTGACTGGGAACTGAATTCTGATTGAAATACACGCAATTCTGTATATTCTCCACGCCTGCACGCAGGTCTGTTTTTGTCCAGGGGATATGAAGATGTCCTCCGACACGGAATGAGCGGGTTTTGCCGAAATCATTGTTCCATATGAAATGGTTGGATATATAATGGCGCAGGAGATATGACGGAGTCTGGTTCCTGAAGAATCCCTCAGCAGAGATTCTTACTGTGTCTTTACCGAGTCGGAAGCGTGTTTCAACATAACCGTCGATGTCGAGATCACCTGCGGCATCCCCCATAAGACCGAATTTGGCATTGGCGGCATAGCGCAGCAACGAACCTTTCATTTTTTCAAGTCTGCCACCTACCCATAATCTGTTGCGTTTCTTTTCCGGCTCAAGTGACGCCCCCTCCGGAATGGGTGAGAGTTCCGCAGGATTTTCAGACGGCTGAGGAAGGAGATAAGACTGTTTGAACCTGTCGAACTCATAGGTCGCATATGCGGACAAACCGAATTTAGCCCATTTCTGGAATCCCTCGATCATCGAGATGCCAAGAGTGTTGGAGAAAGACCAGTAATGAGTGTCATCGAGGGTGTAATCAGGGTTGAAATAGGTGTTTGCCCAGAATTGTGATGCTTCCTCGGCGCGAGTGTTTTTGAAAGTGCGGTGGTTATACTTATAATCGAAAGAATATATGAATTTGGTCACAGGCACAAGTGTCATGCGCTCGATTGTGTCTCCTTCCTGCGTGTCATCGCGCCAGAAACCGATCTTATACGCGTGCGACATATAGAATTCCGCACCAACGAGCCTGTTCTGGGCTCCGTTCAGTCTTGTCGGGATGCTCTTGGGCTCGATTTTGTCGACACCTCCCTGGAGCACTGCAGGGTTTTCGATATAGAGGTCATCGGTTATACCTCCGTTTTCCTGATTCTGTGAATTGTAGTGATTCAGGAAAGCCTGCATCTCATAGTGGTTGCCGGTGTAATATCCCTGAAACCCGTAAATGAGGTTTTTAGCTGCCTGACTGTTATACGCCCCTTTGGTGTACAGATAATCGATGTTCGCACCAATTCCTATCTTGCGGTTTACATTTCCAGCGAATATACCTTTCAGCCGATCTGTGTGGTTATCGCGGTTGCCGCCGAAATTATACGACAACAGCGTCATAGGTATATATACGTTATAGAATTTCTCCTTTCTGAATGTCGGCAACCAGTAGTTCAGCGCGTCTTCAAACAGGAATGCCGAAGGCTGCGGACGCTGGAAGTAAAGCATGTTTATGCCTTCAGCCGCGAAAGAGCCGGTTGTTGCCCATGCATCGGAATTCATCGCCGGCACAAACTGCCGCTGATAGTTATACAGGAGGGTGTCGATGTCCGCTTCCTCATGATTGCCGAGGGGATAAGACAGTTTCCATGCGTTTCCCTGTTTGTAGGTTGTTTTGCTCTTTATGTTATCCTTATTGCCGAGGTCAGACTGCTTTCCGGTTCCTCCAGGCTTTTCTCCGGTTGTTGACATCGGACGCTGCGCGGATGCCGCAAACTGGAGCACGGCTAAAAACAGGATGATAAAATATTTTTTCAACACCATAAATATCAAGTAAGTATAAAACAGAACGAGCGCAAAAAGTCCCGGTGCGCAAAGTGATTTTATATTGAGCGTGGAATTTTTGTGCCACTTGATTCTATTGACGGGCAAAGTTAGTAAAAAATGCTCAGAAATCAGCATTCCGGAAACTTTAATGTGTTGTATTGACTTTACTGCGCATACGGAGCAGGTGTCGAACGCCTGAGTTCATTCACTCGTAGACATTCTTGATCAGGCAGGTTGTAAAAAACAACTTCAGAAAAATAACGAATCCGCAAACCTTTTTGCAACGGGTTTTGTTATATAGTTACGATTATTGTATTTGCACTGTGTTTTATTCATTGTATTAGAAAGAAATTTTTAATGCGAGCGAAGTCGGAATTGTGAAATCCTGACTTCGTTTTATTTTTAAACAAGCTCTAAGTCAAGACGAGTTCAGTTTCTAAGTCAGTTCTCGAGCGCAGTGCAATATGGTCTGCAGAGATATGTAAGAATGCGTGAATCCTTGTGTTAACGTGTGAAACCGGCAGTCAAAAAAAGAATTTAGGACTAAAAACGTTAAAAAAATTTACGGAAGAAATTTGGTAATATGAAAAAAAAGACTTAACTTTGCATCGCTTTTAAGGAAAGCAGATGGTGAGATTAGCTCAGTTGGTTAGAGCGTCGGATTGTGGTTCCGAAGGTCGTGGGTTCGAGACCCACATTTCACCCAAAAGCAAGAGGGACTCTTCATTGAAGAGTCCCTCTTGCTTTTTTAGCTTTTCCAATAATTAAGAGCTTGTTTAAAGTGAAATTTGTGGCGGCTGGCTCACTTTTATTTTTAAACAAGCTCTAAATGTTGATGCAGGAGTCGCATGTCCCGAAATTGACCGTAACGAGTCAATGCCGGCGAATGAAGCTGAAAATTGTGTCGTAGGCGGCTTCTCTGTGCGGAGAAGGGGAGAGAATAAGGTCATGGATTCCGCTGTCGATGGTGCATACCTGACGGATATGCCCTAACTTCTCGCCGCGTTTCTGAATCATTTCCGGATCCAGCACTGCGTCTCCGGTCTTGAACTCAGGATTATAATTGCAACCTGAGATTTTCCGGGAGCTGTGCATGACAAGTATCGGGACAGTGATGTGTGACGCATTTTTCATAAGTTCCGATTGCGCATGGTTGATTGCGCCTACCCAACTGAAAGTCACAGGTGGGGAATAAATCATTTTCCAGTCGGTGTTGTAGGTCCATTCACCGTCATATTCCTTCAAAAGTGAGTAAGAATATCCGTCGCAATGAGCCTGTTTGACTTTGCTGTTTTTCGAAAATTTACTCAAAAACTCGATAATAGGCGCACCGACATTTCTCATGAGCGGTGAAAAATTCCATTCAAGGAACGGGCTGTCAGTGACAACTCTGTTCACCCCGATCCGCGCTCCCTTCATTGCTGCCATGTATGCCACGGTCAACCCTCCCGTGCTGTGACCCGAGAGTGTTATGTCAGTGTTTCCGTCGCGGCGTATCTGAGCCAAAGCTGAATCGATATCCTCGAAATACTCATTCTGTTTGCGTACGTTAAAAGGGTATTGCCAAGGTTGCCAGCTGCGTCCGTAACGTCTGAGATCCACAGCATAGAAATTGTATCCTGAATCAACAAACAGTTCCCCCATCTCTTTCTGGAAGAAATAATCGTTGAAGCCATGTATATATAGGTATGCCTTCCGTGATTTGCTGTTTTTGCATATCTTCCGTATGATTGTGGAACGGCAGGGACCGTCGAATGCCTCGCCATGATTGACATAACGCGCCTCATATCCCTCTAAAATATCCGGATGCCAGGAGGTGTCGGTTGTTACGGTCTTCGGTCCGGTATATTTCTCCGGGAAATGCCATTCGCCGGAGGCTATTGCCGCTCCGACTATCAGCATCATAGGTATAAGGAGTCTTTTCATTCGCGGTCTTTATGGGTTCTCAGAATTTCAATTTTCCGGCAAAGCAACTTCATGTAATTTTCAAGTTTTATCTGCTGGGTCCTTGAAGAATACAGCATCCATGTTGCCGACACCATCTTCTTATAGTCTTCCGGCATGCGCCATGATCCCTTGGTTTTGCCGTCTTCAAGGAAAACAACCGAGATGTTGTTGAGTTCATTGTCCGCTATCAGATTTGCCACAGAGTCTGCCTGCGCTCCTGAAAACATGACTGTGTTAAGACCTTCTCTTCTGTAGTTCAGAGCCTGGTCGTGAGGCACAATAGCCGATTCCACCGCATTCTCTCCACATTCAACCCTTATGTTGTTGAAAGTAGAGCCTTTTAATGCCGCAATCAATTCAAGACGCTCACCGTTTGAAATTCGAGCCACGAGTCCTGTGTTCTGAAGAGGGTAGCGGTCCTGCCATCCGTTAAAGATATAATAGCTTTCCACTTCGCGTTTGTTGTCGACAACCGTGAAGTCCCTAAGCCATTGGTTTACGTTGTCGGTCAGAATCTTGATTTTGTTTTCACACGAATCGATCTGTCTCTCAGCTATTGTTATGGAATCGGAGAGGGCGTTTTTATATTCGTTTTTGGCTTTGTCTTTGTCGGCGTTGCCGCCCGCGCATGAGGCGAGCAGCATTGCCGGCATGAGAAACATTAAGGTCTTTTTCATCAGATACAGTTTTTTTGAACGATTCAGGCAACAGGCTGATGTGAATCACGGAGAAGGTCGTTTACAGTCTTGACCGGGTTGAAAGTGTCGGCGGGAACCTCAACAAGAATCGTGTTCCAGTCGCTCATGGCACCGTTCCAGAGACCGGGAAGTTCCAGAGCCTTTATCTCTACGCCCTCACGGCTTTTAAGAGAAATGAAGCCCGTAGCCTTGTCGACATAATCGGGAAGATTGAATTTCTTTCCGCGGAAATCTTTTGTCGAGACAACGAGATCCACCGGATTGAAGTGAGTGGCGTTCTTCATCATTTTTACCGTCTCCTTATTATCGGGGTCAATCTGAGATGCTTCGAGAATCTGAGGCGATACAGTTCCGTCTGCGTTATATGCGAGGTAAGGACCGCCGCCGGGCTCACCCTCGTTTTTGACCATTCCGCACACGCGTGTCGGACGGTTCAGCTTCGAGAACAGGTATTCGGCTTTTTCTTCAGCCGACATTTCATCGGCATTGTCATGTGTTATGCATAGCACAGTGCGAGTGAAATGCAACATCTCTTCCAGATCCTCGGCAGAAGGAGTACCCTTGTCGAGTTTTTTGCAATATTCGTTGATTCTCTGTTTTGTCGCCACCAGTATGCCGCCGATAATTTTCTTATACTCCACGGTTGACGCACGACGTTCATCAGGAACGACATTATCAATGTTCTTGATAAATATGATATCCGCATCAAGGTCGTTGAGATTCTCGATAAGCGCGCCATGACCGCCGGGGCGGAAAAAGAGTTTGCCGTTTTCGCGATACGGCGAGCCGTCAAGATTTGACGCGACTGTGTCTGTATGTGATTTCTGGACACTGTAAGACACATCGAAGGTGACACCATATTTATGACCGATATGTGCCGAAGCCTCCTCAACTTTCGACATGACGAGAGGAAGATGGTCCTGCGACACTGTGAAATGCACAGTCACCTTTTCATTTTTGCCTAAGGCATACATCGCGCCTTCTGCGAGATGTTCCTCCAAAGCGGTTCTGGAAGTACCGATGACCTTGTGGAACTGCAATAGAGCTTTGGGAAGATAGCCATAGTTCAGACCGTCCTTGCCTATGAGAGCCTGTGCCACATCCTTGAAGCGTTTTTCCTTGACAAGCGAATCGACGCTTTTGCCGTAAAGCGAAATACAAATGAAATTCAATCGAGGGAAGAATGCGAAATCTTCAATTCTTTCGAAGAATTTTTTCATGAAATCATTGTCGGGTTTCTCTTTATTGCCATTCACGAAAGAGAAAATATCCTTGAACATTCTTGATGCCGCGCCGCTTGCCGGCACCATTTTCATCACAATGCCTCCCGCTGAGAGGAAGTCATCCCAGCATTTGACAGCAGTCTTTTTCATGTCATCGGACAAAGGCGAAATGCCATGACCGACAGTTGCCGGAGCCTCTATTTTAAGAAATGGAAAGCCTTCAGCAAGCATTTTGAGTTCATCACGAAGTTTTTCTTCGGATATTCCTTTTTCTTTCAGGGTCTCGATGTCGAGTTCTTCTAAAATCATCTGTATGCGGTTTTGGGATTATACACTCTTTTATTGAATGCAAATTTAACACTTATTTTGTGAAATATTCCGGGCATTCTCAAATAAATTACAATGCATCTGAAATTAATACAAAAAATCGGGTATTAAAGTTTTTTTGTGACCTTTTTAAACTTTTTTTAAGAAATTGTGTCATAAAGAAGTGCTCGCCCGACAGCCATATGCACAACTACAGGTAAACAATCATTGGAAAATTCCACAAACAAACATGAAAAAAGCAATACTTGTATTGACACTTCTGCTTCTGATTTCCACGCTGTCCGAGGCTGCGGTTGTCAGAGGAAAAGTAGTGGATTCGGATTCCATGCCTCTGCAAGGCGTGACATCCCAGATAATAGCTTATCCTGATTCCGTCAGGAAGGGTTATATGATAACTACGGCTCAGGGAAATTTCTCTTTCAAAGGTATAACGCCGGGTAACTATGTCATAAACCTCACGATGGTAGGCATGGACGATATCCGTAAAATAATAGAAGTTCGCGACACCACCACTGTTCTTGACCTCGGAACCCTGAAGATGACGGAGACATCGGTCACTCTCGATGATGCTGTGGTTACAGCGGTAAAGGCGGCGGTTGTCGCCAAGCAGGATACCGTTGAATTCAATGCGGGTTCGTTCAAGACACAGGCAAACTCTTCTGTGGAGGATCTTCTGAAAAAACTGCCCGGTGTAGAGGTCGATTCCGAGGGGACTATCACTTCCGGAGGCAAGACTGTCACAAAAATACTTGTTGACGGCAAGGAATTCTTTGGCGATGACACAAAGATGGCAACCAAGAATCTTCCGTCGGATCTTGTGGATAAAGTGCAGGTTGTAGACAGGAAAAGCGACCTTGCAAGAATCACCGGGGTTGATGACGGCGAGGAAGAGACTATAATCAATCTTACGGTAAAGAAGAATATGAAAAACGGTTGGTTCGGCTCAGTAGAAGGCGGTTACGGAACCGACAAAAGATATGAAGGCAAATTCAATGTCTCCACGTTTACTGACAATAACCAGATATCATTAGTGGGGGGTGCCAACAATACTAATAATCTCGGGTTTATGGATTCAGGAAGAGGACGGTTCTCAAGTTTCGGATCATCAGGGGGCATCACCTCGTCGCAGCAGCTCGGACTGAATTTCAATCTCGGCAAGAGTGACAAATTCCGTGTAGGGGGAAATATCTTCTACACGCATACCGACCGTAATTCAGAGTCCCAGACAAATACGGAATATACCCAGCCCGGAGTCAATGAATTCAAAAGCAGTTCAAGCTCTACAAGAGATAAAGGGCATAATCTTCGTGCAAATTTCCGGATAGAATGGAAAATAGACCCGAACAATACGCTCGATTTCAGACCTCAGTTCAGTTTTAACAGCCGTAATACGCAGTCAGGAGGTGAAAGTTTCATGCGTAACGGAGGGTTTGACGGAGATCTTGTCAACAGCAATATCACCCGTCAGTTCAACCATGGCACCAGTTATAACGCATCCGGTCAATTGATCTTCAATCACAATTTCCCTTCGCGTCCCGGCCGTTCGTTCAGTGTCCAGGCAAATTATGAGTTCTCGGATACCAAGCAGCACTCCACGAGCTGGAGCGACATTGAATATTATCTGACCTCAGGTTCGGAAGATGATACGGACAAACTCTATCGTTTTCTTGATAATCACCAGTGGAACAATTCAGTAGGTGCGCGTCTCACATGGACCGAACCTCTCGGAGATGTGAAGAGGGGAAACTTTCTGCAGGTCGCATATCGTCTCCAGTACCGTTTCAACAATGCCAACAAAGACACATACAATATTCCGACTCCTGACGAGACAATCGGCTTTATGCCGGAGGATTTCTCCACATTGCCCGGTTCCGCCATATTTGATACAGACCTTTCCAACCGGTTCCGGAACAAATTCGGCACACAGGAACTTCAGCTCGGATATAAGAAAGTCAACAGCAAATATAACCTTGAGGCTGGCATGGTGTTCTCTCCATCGAGCAGCGCAAGCGAAGACATGCTTAACCCGGCGCGCAACATACCCGCGCAGTGGGTGTGGAATGTAGCTCCTTTTGCGCGGTTCCGTTACCGTTTCAGCAAGACGAAATCGATACGTGCCGACTATCGTGCCCGCACTTCGGCACCGTCTCTGACACAGTTGCAGCCTGTGGCAGATGAATCAGACCCCTTGCATATAACGCGGGGTAATCCGGATCTCAAGCCTACATTCACGCAGTCTGTAAATGTTCATTTCAATAATTACAATCAGGAGAGCCAAAGGGCGCTCATGGCGATGATGCGTCTGCAATATTCACAGAATGTGATAGTCAACAAGACCGTGTCGGATCCTGAGACAGGCAAAAGAGAAACCACTTATACCAACGCCAACGGGAATTTTTCAGGTTTCGGTATGTTCATGATAAACCAGCCCTTCCGCAACCGCAAATGGCGTTTCTCCGCATGTGCGTCTGCAAACTATTCTTCGATGGCGGGTTATATAAACGGAGATTTCAACCGTTCCGGCAACCTCAGGCTGTCGCCCAACGCAGGTCTGACATTCACCTGCGATGTTTTCCAGATGTCGGCAAATCCCACATATTCATTCCAGATGGTTACCAATTCTCTCCCCGCTCAGGAGAATATGTATACGCATGCATACGGTTTTCACAGTGACGCCGCCCTGTATCTGCCTTTCGGACTACAGGTCAACACGGATCTTGATTTTGACAAGACAAGCGGTTATTCCAACGGCTTCAATTCAACATCGTGGCTCTGGAACGCCCAGATATCATACAGCGTGCTACGCGACAAAAGTCTGACGTTCAGTGTAAGGGCTTATGACCTTTTGGGGCAGAAGAAGAATATCTCGCGTTCTGTGAGCGCGAACGGCACAATTACCGACAGCCGTTACAACGACCTTACGCGCTATGTGATGTTTGGCATATCCTATACCTTCAACACCCTTAAAAACAAGAAACGTCCGGAAATGGATAACTTTGACGGAAGACCCGGACCTCCTCCCGGCGGGCGGCAAGGAGGGCGTGGCGGAATGCACCGCATGGGACCGCCGAGATAACCTATATTCTGACAACATCCTTGACACCTTTGACGGTCTTGATCTTTTTGATCAGGACCGTCAACTGTCTGTTGTCGGTTACACCGATCACAAGATACCCCTGAAAGATGCCGTCGTGAGAATCGATGGATATGTTGCGCAGCATGGTGTTGGGCTCCTTGGAAATGATTGAAGTTATGTTCGCAACGATTCCTATGTCATCGTTGCCGATCACACGCAGAGAGGCAGGGAGCATTTCTCCGCTTTTCCCGCTCCAGTTCGCCCGGATTATGCGATAAGGATAACGCTCCTGGATATGGCTGGCGTTGGGGCAGTCGTTTTTATGTATTTTTACCGATCCGTCGGATGAAATGAACCCGAACACATCGTCACCATAAATCGGATTGCAGCATCTTGCAAATTTATAATTCAGACCGTTGATGTTTTTTTCTCCGATCACAAGCACATCATTCCTGGGCGTATCCTCTTTCGGAGTGATCAGCTGGAATTCTTCGGCAGACACATGTTCCGTCTCTATCTGGCGCGTTGTGAAATCGATATATGTGTTAAGGAAACGTCCCGCGTCTATTTTATTCTCTCCCATATCGGCAAAGAATTCGATGGCAGACTTATATCCCCGCTTCTTTATCATTCTCATCAGCTCTGCCTCTTCAATCTCTATCTTGCGGTTTTTCGCACGTCTTGACAGAGCTTCCTTACCTATGTCGGCAAGACGCTGTTTCTCCTCGTTGAGACTCTGTTTTATTTTATTGCGGGCTTTTGATGATGTTACAATGTTCAGCCATTCGTGGCGCGGCGTCTGGTTGGCGGATGTAAGGATTTCAACCGTGTCTCCGTTCTGCACTTTGTAGTTCAGTTTTTTGTGCGCCCCGTTCACAACAGCTCCGGTGCAGTGGGCTCCGACGTTTGTGTGTATGTGGAAAGCGAAGTCAAGCACAGTCGCTCCGGCTGACATTCTGAAAAGATCACCCTTGGGAGTGAATGCGAAAACTTCCTGTCCGAAAGCATCAGCCTTTATGTTTTTCATGAGCTGCATCGGTCCCGCTTCTGCAGTCTCAAGGATATCGCGTATATTGTTCATCCATTTGTCGGAGCTGTCGCCCTTCCCGCCTTTATAACGCCAGTGTGCGGCAAGACCTTTTTCCGCCACGAGGTCCATTCTTTCCGTGCGGAACTGCACCTCGACCCATTTCTGTCCCGGACCCATGACTGTGGCATGAAGACTTTCATACCCGTTGCTTTTCGGCAGAGTTATCCAGTCTTTCATTCTGGCAGGATTCGCCGTATACATATCGGCAAGAATGGAATACGCCAGCCAGCAATCCTGCTTTTCCCGTTCTCGCGGAGTGTCGATAATCACACGTATTGCAAAAAGATCGTAGATTCCCGGGAGATCGACCTTCTGCTTTTTCATCTTGTTCCAGATCGATGATATGGATTTGGTGCGTCCTTTGATCGTGAAAGTAAGTCCTGCATCTTCCAGACGTGCCTTGACAGGGGCTATGAACTCACTGATATACTGGTCTCGAGAGCGTTTCGTCTCGTTCAGTTTCCTGGCGATCTGTGTGTAGATATCCCGGTTTGTATATTTGAGAGAAAGATCTTCAAGTTCACCCTTTATTTTGTAAAGACCGAGCCTGTGTGCAAGCTGGGCGTAAAGACAGTTTGCCTCAAACGCCACATTGCGCACCCAGTCCTCATCGGGATGATGATTTATGGAACGCATCAGCATCAGGTTTTCCACAATCATGATGATGATGACCCTGATGTCATGAGCCAGCGCAAGCATAAGCCCCCTGAAATTTTCCTGGTTATGAGCCGAATTGCGGTTGCTGAATTTAGAGACACTTGCAATTCCCTCAAGCAACCCTGCAATGTCCTCGCCCCATTCTTTTCTTATAGAATCGATTGGCAGTAATCCTTCGTGATAGAGCGGATAAAGTAGTATTGCGATTATGATGTTGTGATCCGGATCGACCATGTCTGCAAAAGCGCAAGCAGTTTTAAGCGCAAGGATTGCAAGAGGTATTCCTCTTGACGAGTGGGCTCTGCTGCTACGTAGCATGCCGTCGCGCAAGACAGCGGTGAAACGCGACAGTTCGTCTTCCGCCATATGCGGCAGAATGCGGGTATTGATTTCAGTTGCAAGCATAGCCACCTCCCGGAGTTCAGGGAGGCTCAGTTTTTCTACCTGTATCTTCTCCATAGTCAAGAAGCTTTTAAGAAACATGTCATCCACAAAATTACAAAAAAATTATTAAATTTGCATTTCAAACGAAAATAAGATGGAAATTATAAAACCTGAAATAGAGGGATTGCTGATATTGCGTCCCAGAATCTTTACGGATGCCCGCGGATATTTCTTTGAAAGTTACAGCAAAAAATGTTTTGACGAGGCTGTCGGATATCCGGTTGAATTCGTTCAGGACAATCAGTCAAAATCAAGCTATGGTGTTGTTAGGGGTCTTCATTTCCAACGTCCTCCGTTCGCACAGGCTAAACTCGTTAGATGTATAAAGGGAAAAGTGCTTGATGTGGCTGTCGACCTGCGCCGGGATTCACCTACATTCGGTCAGCATGTAGCTGTTGAGCTTTCGGAAGAGAACAATGTGCAGTTCTTTATTCCGCGAGGTTTCGCGCATGGGTTCTCAGTGCTCAGCGAGGAGGCTGTATTCCAATACAAATGCGATAATTATTATGCTCCTCATGCCGACGGAGGAATCTCACTGAATGACGAGACACTTGGCATCGACTGGAAAATAGCACCTGCTGATATGATTCTGTCAGAAAAGGATTCCGCTCATCCCATGTTGAGTGAGATAATATCACCATTCTGATTGTTATAATATTAGACATATATAAAAACAAGATAAAAATGAAGAGCATTCTTATTACCGGCGGCGCCGGGTTCATCGGTTCGCACGTAGTGCGTCTTTTCGTGAACAAATATCCTGATTATAAGATTGTGAACCTTGACAAACTCACATATGCGGGGAATCTCGCCAATCTCAAGGATATCGAGGACAAACCGAATTATAAATTCATAAAGGGGGATATCTCAGATCTGGAAGAGATGAGGAGGATAATCCGTGACAACGGAATCACCGGTATCATCCACCTTGCGGCGGAGAGCCATGTGGACAGGTCGATAAAAGATCCGTTCACTTTCGCACGTACCAATGTGATGGGTACGCTCGCACTTCTCCAGGCTGCAAAAGAATATTGGGAATCCTTGCCGGAAAGATATGAAGGAAAGCTTTTTTATCATATCTCGACGGATGAGGTATATGGTGCTCTGGAACTCACAAATCCGGAAGGCATCGAATCGCCGTTCAGCACAACAGCCTCTTCCGAGCATCATCATGCCTACGGCACAGATTTCTTCCTGGAGACGACAAAGTATAATCCACATTCTCCATATTCGGCGTCAAAGGCTTCGAGCGACCATTTCGTTCGTGCGTATCACGACACATACGGGATGCCGACACTTGTTACCAACTGTTCCAACAATTACGGTCCGTATCAGTTCCCCGAAAAGCTTATTCCTCTTTTCATAAATAATATACGCCACCGCAAGCCATTGCCGGTGTATGGAAAAGGGGAGAACGTGCGCGACTGGCTGTTTGTCGAGGATCACGCACGAGCCATCGATCTTATATATCACAAAGGGAAAGTGGCTGAGACATATAACATCGGAGGTTTCAACGAATGGAAGAATATAGACATAATAAAGGTTGTGATAAAGACTGTAGATCGTCTTCTCGGCAACCCGGAAGGATATAGCGACGAGCTGATAACTTATGTCACTGACCGTCTGGGTCACGACATGCGTTATGCTATCGATTCCCGCAAGCTTCAGAAAGAACTTGGGTGGGAACCATCCCTGCAGTTTGAAGAGGGCATCGAGAAAACAGTAAAATGGTATCTCGATAACCAGGAGTGGATGGATAATATCACTTCAGGCGATTATGAGAGATATTATGAGGATATGTACAGCAAACGCTGATTGTCAGTGTGCGTAATGCCACGTTATTGCAGATAATCGAGGATGTGTCATAATAGCCCGTCTGGGTCGTTGGCTGAATGATTCGGCTTCGGTCATTGACGAAAGTCAACTCCCTTCAGCCTCACATTCAGCCGCCTACCATCCGGACCATTCTGACAGCATCCTCGCCATCCGGCTAAAATAAAGGCGGTGTGTCAAATTTTATCAATTTTGACACACCGCCTTAGGTCTGTCTGTAGTCAGCAGTTTATCAGCTGCGAGTCAAGACGGTTTTTCCAAAGCATGTATGCATCGAGAGTCGCGCTGAAGTCTTTGGGATCCGGCTGTATCTCGCTTATAAGTTTCAATGCCGCGAATGCTTCGCGGTTGTCAGCATATATTCCCGCTCCGATTCCGGCGGCACGTGCGGCGCCGGCGGCGCCATCGGTGTCGAAAAGTTTTATAGAGGCACTCGTAATATTAGCCAGAGTGTCGCGAAATACACTGCTGAGAAACATGTTGGCATTGCCTGCATGTATAGTCTCGACGTTCAGCCCCATCTCTTTCATAATCTCGATCCCATACATGAAAGAGAAGACTATCCCTTCCTGAGCAGCGCGAACAAGGTGTCTGCTGTCGTGGCGGTTAAAGTCGACTCCCATTGTGGTGCAACCTATCTGTCTGTTGCGCAACACTCTTTCGGCACCATTGCCGAAGGGCAATATCGAGACTCCTTCAGAGCCAATAGGTATTGTGGCGGCAAGGTCGTTCATCGAAGCGTATCCGGTGCCTTCGGGCATTATGTTTCTTCGGAGCCAAGCGTTCAGGATTCCGGTGCCGTTGATACATGTCATCACACCGATACGCGGAGCATCGGCAGAATGGTTAACATGGGCGAAATTGTTGACCCGCGACTGCGGATCATACGCGATGTTGCCGTTGATTCCGTACACAACACCTGACGTGCCTGCGGTAGACGCTATTTGTCCTGGGTCAAAGACGTTCAGAGATACGGCATTGTTAGGCTGGTCTCCCGCACGGTATGTGACAGGAGTGCCCTGAGCGAGACCCAGTTCTGTGGCAGCATCTGCCGAGAGTCTGCCTTGTTCGGAGAAACAAGGGCGCACTTCCGGCAGGATGTCCGGGTTGTAGCCGAAATAATCCATCAGGAAGCCAGCCGTTGTGTTTTCCTCGAAATCCCAAAGCATATACTCCGAAAGTCCGGAGGGAGTGGTGCATATCTCGCCTGTCATGAGCATCGCAATGTAGTCGGCTGGAAGCATGACTTTATATATCCTGCCGAATATTTCGGGTTCCATTTCTTTTACCCACGCGAGTTTGGTTGCTGTAAAATTGCCGGGAAGATTAAGGAGGCGGGACAGGCAAATTTTCTCACCGAGATCTATTGCAGCTTTCTCTCCATATCCCACACCTCGCGAATCGCACCAGATTATGGCATCGCGGAGCACGTTTCTCTCTTTGTCGATGCATACAAGTCCGTGCATCTGATATGATAATCCAATCGCCTTTATGTCGGCGGGAGATATGCCGGCTTTGGAAATAATGCTCCCCGTAGCTTCTTTTATATACCGCCACCAGCTGCCGGGTTCCTGTTCAGCCCAGCCGGGGCGAAGTGATTTAACCGGTGCTTCGGAATCCGGAGCGGATGCCGAAGCCACGCAAATACCTGTTTCAGAATCAATCAGAGACGCCTTTACAGATGATGTGCCTATGTCGTATCCGAGTAAGTACATGGTAATAGGTTTTGTTGTCAGAGGCTGTTTGATTATACTTGTCAGTCAAGATTTGAATAACCTGTTCTGTCAATCTCCTCGACCACTTTCAACAGATAGCGTCCGTATTCGTTTTTTGCCATCGGAGCCGCAACTTCCCTCAGCCTTTCAGCCGAAATCCACCCCTGGCGATAGGCAATTCCTTCGAGACATCCTATTTTCAATCCTTGTCTTTTTTCAAGAACCTCGACGTAGATGGAAGCCTCTGCAAGCGAGTCATGAGTGCCTGTGTCAAGCCAGGCGAAGCCTCTTGGAAGAGTTTTAACCTTAAGCTTTCCAGCGTTGAGAAACTCTTGGTTTACTGTGGTTATCTCAAGCTCACCGCGCGCCGACGGTTTGATGTTGGCGGCTATGTCGACAACCTGGTTAGGGTAGAAGTAGAGACCAACAACGGCATAGTTGCTTTTGGGACTTGCCGGTTTTTCTTCGATTGAGAGACAATTGCCTTCTTTGTCGAATTCCGCCACACCATATCGCTCAGGGTCATCCACCCAATATCCGAACACTGTAGCCTCGCCGTTCTTGTCGGCTGTGGCAACTGCCTCTTTTAGAATGGAGGAGAATCCTGCACCATGGAATATATTGTCACCCAAAACGAGACATGCACTGTCGTCTCCGATGAAGTCCTTGCCGATGATGAAAGCCTGTGCGAGACCGTCTGGAGACGGTTGCTCCGCATATTCAAGACGCACTCCGAAATCGGAGCCGTCACCGAGCAGACGCTTGAATCCCGGAAGATCCTGAGGTGTGGATATGATGAGGATATCCCTTATTCCCGCCAACATGAGGGTGGAAATGGGGTAGTAGACCATAGGCTTGTCGTAGATGGGCAGCAATTGCTTGCTTACCCCCTTTGTAATCGGGTATAAACGAGTGCCGGACCCTCCGGCAAGAACTATTCCTTTCATAAGCAACTGTAAATTTTGATAAGTCTTGGAAACAGTTAAAATTAAACAGTTTCTGAGACCAGTATGTGTTGATTATGCAAATATATAAAATATTAAGCAAGTATTCAAATTTTTAGGAAGTGCTTCATGAAAGCCCGGATAAAGGGATTTTTCCGGAAGGTCTATTTCCTTTTTGTCGCGGAGATATAGATAGGGCGGTATGTTATCTTGTCTATGACGCGAAGCGCCGACGGTGATATTCCGGGCGATGGCGCGGAGCCACCAACACCAGTGTGTTTAAGATGCATCATCAGTTCCCGAGGCGAAGAGAAGCAGAGGGTAATTTCTTCAGTCAACACAGATGTGTCATAGAAATTCCTTTCAAACCATTTCTGATATTCTTCAGGAGAATGATAATGGATGGGAGAGGGACGCAAAGAGTCAAGTTCTCCGAGGTTGCCTTTAGCGAAACCTGACATTAGAATCACACCCCCGGGACGCAGTAACCGGCTGCAATTGTTTATAAACTCCGGGATGTTGGCAAACCACTGGATTGTGGAGGAGGAGAGAATGCAGTCATATTTTTCTTCGGCAAGGCGAACCCATTTTTCAGCATCTTCGCAGAAATATCTTTCGGTTTCGGCCAGATGCATTGGCTGAACAGGTGCGATATCTACAAAATCTATCGTTCCCGGTTTTAGTCTGCCTGCATATGCACGGGTGAAGAGTCCCGTTCCCGGTCCTATTTCAAGTATCTTCGGGCGGGGTGGGATTGGCAGCGAGTCAAGCATGGCTGCAAGTCGTCCGGCTATCTCACGCTGTGCTGTCGCATTGCTGTCGTATGTGTCTGAAGCCTTGCTGAATTTTTTTGCAATCAGTCCGCAATCGGGAATCACCGACCTTACGATTTCTGCCAGCGGCAGATAGTGGGCACCGTCTGTCTTTACAATCTGTATGCCCGCGTGTTTCCAGTGTCTCTCCATGTTCTGGAACGGAAATATCCTGTCGTCACACCCCAGATATGCGCGTCTCCATGGTATTTCGGCATTCGGGGCTGCAAGATCACGAATACCGTATAGCTGCTTTTTAAGCGACAAAACCTCCCCGTCTGTGAAATCTCTTTCAAACAGTCTGTGGTATACATCCGAATCAGGAGTCATTCTACGCTGAAATTTCTTAAGATTCCTTTCATCAAGGTTGTCGGCAGTGGCGTTGTATATTTTCGGAGGTATTCCCTCCGTGTCGCTGACTGGGGAGAGTGTGCCGTTTATGGCAAATGCAGCGGTTATCTTTTCGGGAGGCAGAGATGCCGCCGCCATCCTTACACCCAGAGACCAGGCGAAGAGCCACACGGTATTGTAGCCTTCAAGGAATGACAGGTCAACCGACAAATCGGAATAATCATACACAACGGCGACATCCCATCCGGTTATTTCTATATCCTGATAAAGAGACGGTGATGTGCTCCATCCTGCATAGACAAGAATAAGAGAACGGCATCCGGGGTTGTGGCTGATATATTCTATTTTCATGGTGTCAGATGACTTCTTTGAGTGTTTTCAAAATATATTCTATAGTATCTTCGGTCATTTCGGCAGACAGAGAGAACCTAATGCGTTCTCCCCCTTGCGGCACAGTGGGACGCCTGATGGGCAAAGCGTCTATTCCTTTGAGAGAGAGCTTGGAAGCTGTCAGCATAGCCTTGTGTGCGTCTCCTACAATCAAAGGCACGATATGAGAGCGTGAATTATTCGGTTGACCGGTTATCTCTTCGATGCCGGAACGAAACTTGTCGGAAATCTCGATAAGATGCTCACGTTCCTTATCCATTGTGAGCAACTTGAGGATCATGTGTTCGGACCAAGCCGCGTTGACCGGAGGCAATGCTGTGGAAAAAATGAAGCTTCTGGAAGAATTTAGAAAATAGCTTTTCAACAATTCGTGAGTGGAGACAAAAGCACCGGCGGATGCCGCCGCTTTGCCGAGAGTGCCGACAATAATGTCAATCTCATCGATAACTCCTGTTTCCTCGCCAAGTCCCAACCCGAATCTTCCGCGCGTTCCGAACGCGTGTGCCTCATCTACATAAAGTATGACGTTGTGATATTCCTTTTTAAGGTCTGCCAGTTCACGCAACGGTGCCGTGTCACCATCCATGCTGTAGACAGACTCCAGCATAACGACACACCGCTCCATTGATTTGTATTTATCAAGGAGTTTTCTCAGAGAAGACAGATCATTGTGACGCCATCTCTGATAGTCGGCTTTTGCAAGCATTACCCCGTCAATCATTGATGCGTGTATCAGCTTGTCGCACAAGAATATGGTGCCTGGTATCGCAAGAGCCTGAATGATTCCGACATTCGCATGATAGCCTGAATTGAAAAGCAACGACTCTTTGCGGTACAGACCGGCGAGCAGGTTCTCAAGGTGGACGTGCGCGTCCTGTCTCTGCGACAGAAGTCGTGATGCGGATGAAGAGAAAGACGCATGTGGAAATTTAAGGAAGAATTCGTCACGATATTCCTTCCATCGGGCACCAAGTCCCATATAATCGTTGGAAGTGAGATCTATTCCCGGCAAATCCGTACGGTCCTGCGGGATATTGCGAAGCCTGTTTTCCGCATCGAATTTTTCAAGAATCTTCCGGTATTCGTCAAATGGAGTCATTGCCATACATTTCCGCAATTATTTTCAACAAAGCATCGCAAAGTTTCTCAACCTGAGTGTCGGATACAGCGAGATAAGGCGGCATTATATATGCGTTTTTTCCAAACGGACGGATCCATACCCCCTCTCTTACACATTTTTTCTGAAACACACCGAGATTGACATTATCTTTGAGCTGTATAACGCCTATGCCCCCCAGTATTCTGACATCATCCACTGATTTCCAGTTTTTCGCTATGGAAAGCTTATCACGCATAATCTCTTCTATCCTGTGTATGCGTTTCTGCCAGTCTGACTGTAGCAACAGGCGGGTAGATGCCAGAGCAACAGCGCAAGCGAGAGGATTGCCCATGAATGTCGGACCATGCATCATGCAGCCTGACTGGGAGGCGGATATTCTGTCGGCTACATTTGCCGAAGCAGCTACGGCGGCAAATGTCATGTATCCTCCCGTGACAGCCTTCCCGATAAGCATTATATCCGGTTCCACGCCTGCGTGTTCCCATGCAAATAGTTTTCCGGTGCGTCCGAATCCAGTGGCAATTTCATCAAATATCAGCAATATGCCGAGTCTGTCGCATGTCTGGCGCAATTCACGGAGATATTGCGGATGGTAGAAACGCATGCCTCCGGCACCCTGCACTATCGGTTCAAGAATAACACCGGCGAGAGTTGCGGCATTTTCTTCAAGGATTTCAAGCATCGGTCTGAAGTCTTCGGGATTCCATTCCTCACCGAACCTGCATTGCGGTGCTGGCGCAAAATGCCTGACAGGGAGAGCCGGACCGAATGCCCCGTGCATGCCTGTCACAGGATCGCATACGGACATGGCGTTCCAAGTGTCGCCATGATAGCCGGAGCGTATGGTGGCGAAGTTTGTTTTTGCAGGATTGTCGCAAGCCTGAACAGCCATCTTCATAGCCACTTCCGTAGCCACAGAACCTGAATCGGCATAGAAAATATGGTTCATGGAAGGGGGCAGAATGGAGAGCAGCAGTTTGCCGAGGTCAATTGCCGGCTGGTGTGTAAAGCCTCCGAACATGACATGCGACATTTTATCAATCTGAGTTTTCAAAGCCTCATTGAGCACGGGGTGGTTATAACCGTGTATCACGCACCACCACGATGACATACCGTCGATCAGTTCAGTGCCGTCGGCAAGGGTGATCACCGCTCCTTCCGCGTGATCTACCTTATAGGTGGGAAGCGGGTCATGAGTCGATGTATAAGGATGCCACAGGTGGCTGCGGTCGAATTTGTCGTGAATGCTGTCCATGTCAGTCAATGAAAAAAACCTTTACAAAATTAAACAAAATATGCAAGGAATTCAATTTTCAATTGCGAAATTTAGATTGTGTCATCACCTGTTCGCGCAACGATATTGCAAAACAGCTTCTTATGTCATGGGTCCTGGGTGCGCGATAGATGTCACACCGGATCGACATCATAATAAATAACCGAGGTTTTAATCTGCGGAATCTCTGCCAGTCTTGCGTGCGCGGCGCGCAGGATATCCTTGACCTTTTTCATGGAAGCTCCAGCCTCTATCTTAAGCATGACAGACTGGATATACCACAGTGCCACCCGGCTTACGAATGGTTTTTCCGGTCCGAGCACTCTGTCTCCGAATATATCGCGCAAGGCTTTGGCAAGAATGACGGCACCCATGTCGGCTGCCGCTGCATCCTTGTTTTTCAGGTATATGTTTATTATGCGGGTGAAAGGGGGATATGAATACCGCTTGCGTTCTTCGAGTTCCTCGTTGTAGTATGCCTTATAGTCGTGGGCACGCACATGACGGAGAATGTTATCGTCAGGCTTTGTTGTCTGAATGAATACTTTGCCGGTATCCTGTCGCCTTCCCGCTCTTCCCGCAACCTGCTCAAGCATGTTGAAAGCTCTTTCACTGCTTCGGAAATCCGGAAAATTCAACAGAGTGTCCGCATTGATAACTCCCACCACCTTTACTTTCTCGAAATCGAGTCCTTTTGAAACCATCTGAGTCCCTACAAGAATATCTGTCTGGTGGCTTGCAAATTCCTCGATTATTTCCTGATAGGCATCTTTATTGCGGGTCGTGTCAAGATCCATTCTCGCGATTCTGTGTTCAGAGAACTCCTGGTGCAGCTCTTCCGCAATCCTTTCAGTGCCGTAGCCGTAGACCTCAATGGAATTTTGACCGCATGCCGGACAAAGTTTCGGAATCGGTTGGCAATATCCGCAATAATGGCATTTCAAAAGCCCTGAATTTTTATGATATACCAATGACACGTCGCAGTTGTGACATTTGGGAGTCCATCCGCATTGCTGACAGACCACAACAGGAGCGAATCCGCGACGGTTCTGGAACATAATCGCCTGTTTTTCCTCGGCAAGGGCATCTTTTGTGGCAAGTCGAAGCGGCTGCGACAATATTCCCTTGTTAAGTTTCTTTTTTCGTTGCAGGCGCATATCTACTATTTCAACATCGGGAAGACATGATCCTTCGAATCTCTCTTCAAGACTTACGAGACCGTATTTTCCCGAACATGCCTTGAAATATGTCTCGACAGATGGTGTCGCAGAGCCGAGAAGAGTGCTTGCTCCGTGCATCGAAGCGAGCATTATCGCCGCATCTCTCGCATTATATCGCGGAGCCGGATCGTACTGTTTGAAGGAGGATTCATGTTCCTCGTCAACAATGACCAGTCCGAGGCGCGCGAAAGGGAGGAATACAGAAGAGCGTACTCCAAGAATAATCAGAGGCTCGTTTGATGACAGAAGGCGTTTCCAGACATCAACACGCTCGTTGTCCGAGAATTTTGAATGGTATATCAGCAGCGTGTCTCCGAAAACCTTCCGCAGCCTGTCAGTCAGCTGAGTCGTGAGTGAGATTTCCGGCACAAGATAGAGAACCTGATTGCCTGATGCAAGCGCCGATGCTATAAGGTGAGTGTAGATTTCGGTTTTTCCTGAGCCTGTGACACCATGCAGAAGAGAGACCTGATGGTTTCTGAAAGACTCCTTCAGGCTCACAAGGGCTTTCGATTGCGCGTCTGAAAGAGGGGAGAGGCGGGGGCTGTGGTTTGCCGGAGCCGGGTTGAACCTGCTTAAAGTCTTCTTGACCATCCTGAATATCCCTTTGTCCACAAGGGCGCGGATCACGGACTGTGACGCCCCCGAGACTTCAATCAGTCTTTCCCTCGTCACATCCTCGGCTTTTTCCTGGTGCCTCATCCATCCCGAAAGCTCAAGAAATGCGATAAGTGTCTTTTCCTGCTGCCGGGAGCGGGATGTCATGTCGAAAAATTCATGAAGCTTTTCGTTGTCGTTTTTGTCTGCCGTAAGTTCCACGAAAGTCATTTTCCTGGGACGGTATCTTTCCACAACTTTTTCATCGATTTCCACTATCCCGGTTTCCATAAGTGAGTTGATCGTGCGTGTTGCATTCTTTATCCCGGTTGTGGATTCGATTTCAGAAATCTTAAGCCGTTTCTTGTTCTGCAGGGATTGTATTACCATAGCCTGGCTTTCATTTAGCCTGATGCCCTCCGGCATTTCAAAATCATTGTTCAGACTTACAAATGTTTCGCTTTCCGGCTTTAGTCCGGTGGGAACAGCCGCCTTGAACACCTCTCCCGGAGAACACAGGTAATACTCTGCAATCCAGTGCCAGAGTTTCAGCTGAGGGTACCTGACCACAGGCGTCGGGTCAAGCAACGCCATAATCTGTTTTACATCGTATCCTGCCGGAGCCTGGGAGTGAATATGCTCCACAATACCAGTGTAATACTTTTTTTTGCCGAACTGCACGAGCACACGCGACCCCTTGCAGAGGTCGTGTCGCATCTCTTCCGGGATCTCATAAGTGAATGTGGAATAGAGAGGCAGCGGCAATATTATTTCGGCATACATGATGCAAAGTTAAACAAAACATCACTAAATCATGTATATAATTAGGATTATTTTGCTAAATTTGCAACTTGAAACCAAAAGAATTTCATTTATGAAAAATTTTAAACATCTGATTATAGCCGCAATAGTGGCTGTTTTTGCAGTAGGTCAAGCTAACGCGGAGTTTCGTTTCGGTATCAAAGCCGGTCTAAATGTAAATAAATTGCATCTGACTAATTTGCCAAACAGCATTTCCTCAGACAACCAGTGCGGTGTGACAGCCGGTGTCATGACGGAGTTCACAGTGCCTATCGTGGGTATAGGTTTCGACCTTTCTCTCATGTATACCCATATGAACAACGAGATACAGGCGGGTGCGGCGGAAGGCGCTGTCGGTAAGAACTTTCTTGAAATACCGTTGAATCTCAAATATAAATTCAAACTTCCTGTTGTCTCCTCATTCCTGTCGCCGATGGTGTATACGGGTCCTACCATGGCTGTGAAGCTCGACAAGAGCACGTTCAAGGAATTAAGCACCAAGACTGTTCAGATGGGCTGGAATGTAGGCGTGGGTCTTGAATTGCTCAAGCATCTTCAGATCAGCGGCGGTTATACTTTCGGTATCAACAACGTTGCAAAGAACATCCCTGTGTTAGGTGACAACATCGGCAAAATAAAGGTCAAGAACAATTATTGGACAATCACAGCCGCCTATCTTTTCTGATGTGTGGCGTTGTGTGTTTCCATAATAGAATAGTCTCGAAATGAGAAAAATTATAATTGCATTGCTGATGACCGTAACGGCATTCAGCGCATTGGCGGAATTCAGGTGGGGACCGACCGCGGGAATCAATGTCTCCGAGTTGTATTGGAAACAGGATCTTGTTGAGAACAAGCTTCTTGTAGGCCCCAATGTGGGCGTGATGGGAGAACTTATGATTCCCGGTATCGGTTTCGGAGTCGACTTCGCATTGAAATACAGCATGCATGGCTCAAATGTAGATTTCGGTCAGCAGAATATCTGGAGTTCGGATGGTTACGGGAAGGAAGATGTATGGTTTCATACGCTTCAGATACCCATCAACCTGCGTTTCAAGTGGACGCGCATGAATGGTCTTGAACATTATGTGGCTCCATTCGTATATGGCGGACCGGTATTCAATTTCAATCTTTCCACATCTGATCTTCCGATTATAGAGCATCCGGCAGGTTCTTTCGGCTTGCAGTGCGGTATCGGTGGCGAGTTCTTTGAACGTTATCAGCTTTCCGCAGGTTATTACTGGGGCATCTCTTATGATTGTCGTACGGTAAAACTTGACAATTTCAGTGCTCGTTCACGAGGATGGCAGGTGAATGTGGCTGTGCTTTTCTAATAAGCTCGTCATGATTCAAAAAAACATGGATATTATGGATAATACCGAGGAAACAAATTCTGCGCCGCAAGTGCAGACAGATGAGGAGCTTCGCATCACAGAGAAGGCGGTGGAACTGCTTAAGACGGTCTTTGACCCCGAAATACCGGTCAATGTATATGATCTTGGATTGATCTACCGTATCGAGTATGATCCCTCCGACAAAGTCCTTCATGTAGACATGACACTTACAGCACCCTCTTGCCCTGCTGCAGATTTCATCATGGAGGATGTGAGGCAGAAGCTTGTAAGCATAGAGGGACCTGAAAAAGTGGATCTCCGTCTTGTGTTCGAACCCGAGTGGAACAACGACATGATGACAGAAGAGGCAAAGCTGGAACTTGGATTCCTATGAAAGCGTATTTTCTCAGCGACCTCCATCTTGGAGCTCCATATTTTACGGATTCAAAGGAAGCAGAGAAGAGAGTGGTCTCTTTTCTCGATGAAATCAAGGATGACGCCGAGGTGATCTATCTCCTCGGCGACATCCTTGATTATTGGTATGAATACCGTTATGTGGTTCCCCGCGGTTTTGTGCGTTTTTTCGGAAAGCTCGCTGAACTTGCCGACAAAGGAATACGTATCGTGTGGTTTATCGGCAATCATGACATATGGATATTCGACTATCTTCCATCGGAATTGGGAATAGAGGTGGTTGACGGTTCACTTGTGGAGGAAATAGACGGTAAAATTTTCTTTATGACCCACGGAGACGGAATCGGCAGACTTAAACCATCGTTCAGATTTCTCAGGGGATTGTTCCGTAATAAAGCGTGTCAGAAGGCTTTTTCGGCAATACATCCACGCTGGACAGTTCCTTTCGCATATAGCTGGAGCCGTCACAGCCGCAAGATCGAAGGCCCTTCTGAAGAAGATGCTGCAAGGATGATGGACAACATAACATCTTTTGCGAAAGATTACAGGAAAAATGATTCGCGTGTCAATTATTTCGTATTCGGTCATCTTCATCTTCTCAAGGAATTCAATATTTCTCCGGACTGTGAGGTTGTAGTGTTGGGCGAGTGGATATCCATGTTCAGTTACGGAGTCTGGGACGGCATCCGATTTGAGCTTCGCAGATATTGCCACGGATGTTAAATCATGTTTTCTTTCCATAATAGAGGAGAGGTACTCGGAAAAACATATGTTTTACAACATATTTGTAACATTTTGCTAAAAAATCTTTGGTAGAAGAATATAAAATACCTAACTTTGCGGTGACCTAAAACAATCTTTTTTTACCTTAAGTTTTTTTACCTGTAGAAACTTATAAAGGGTGCGACCGCTGAGGTTATCACCCTTTTTTTTATTTCATATATTCTTCGTATTTTTGCACCGGATATTGACCGCATCCCGGACCATGTTTAGAAGCTGTGCCGGTATGTAATATGATTTATTGAAACCATGACAGACAAATATTTCAAAGAGAGGATGACAGTCCGGAAGTTTTCCGGCAAAAGAGTCAGCAGGGAATTGCTGGGGGAGATGCTTGAGGCAGCGGCGCATGCCCCGACAAACGGGAACATGCAGCTTTACAGTGTAATCATAACGCGTGATGCTGAGCGCAAACGCTTACTCTCGCCCACGCATTTCAATCAGCCGGCTTCAGTAGGTGCGGATGTTCTCGTTACTTTCTGCGCGGATTTCAACCGTTTCGTCAAATGGTGTTATGCTCGCGATGCCAAGCCCGGTTATGATAACTTCCAGTCGTTCATGTCGGCTGTTTTCGACACTGTCATACTCGCGCAGCAGTTCTGCACGATTGCAGAGCAGGAGGGACTGGGCACATGTTATCTTGGCACAACAGCCTATAATGCTCCGCAGATAGCTGAGATTCTTGAATTGCCGAAGCGCGTTGTTCCTGTGATAACGGTAGCATTGGGTTATCCTGATGAAGGGAATCTTCGCAGCGACCGTATACCGGCATCCGGTTTCATTCATGACGAGGTCTATTGTGATTACAGCGATGAAAGAATCGATGAGATTTTTGCCGAGAAAGAAGCGCGTGACGACAGCAGGCAATTTATTGAAGAAAACGGGAAGAAGACATTGGCTCAGGTGTTTACAGACGTTCGCTATCCGAAAGATTCCAATGATATGTTCTCCGGAATCTATCTTGATTTCATAAGAGAGCAAGGTTTTGAAATGTAATAGCCTGTATGATCACAGTCGTTCCGCAGCTATGCGGATTATATACAAAGCGGGAGAGCTTCGCGTCTGAATGCTCTCCCGCTTTGACTACGTATGATAATTGTTTACAAGATTTTTCCCAACGCAAATCACTCCTTGTCATCTGATTTCCCAAAACCGAAAATACCTTTACCATCGGTTTTGTCTTCAACGAAATCCTCAAGTTTGTCTTTTGCGTCGCCAAGAAAATCCTTGGCTTGATTGATTTTTTCCTGTACGTCAGGATTGTTGAGCAACTCCTGAGCTTTACCCTGTAGCTCTTCTGCTTTGCCCTTGAGCTGGTCGGCTTTACCTTTTATTTCTTCGATGTTCATAATCAAGTGTTTTAAATTTTAATACTTACTTATTTGATTTTTAAACACTCGGAAAACAGGGGATGTTAGCCGGAACAATGTTAAATTAACAAATTTTATAGTTGCAGGTCATTTGCGTGCATTGGCATAGAAGAGGAGTATGCGGTGTCTTATCAGATATTCGTAATGTGCCTGGATGCGGGTGATTTCGGTGCGGAAAAGATTGTTTTTCGCCTGTTCGTAATCAGCCTGTGTGGCTCTTCCGAGGTTGAAACGCTCTCGTGTGGAATCAAAAGAAAGTTTTGTCTTTTCAAGTGTCTCCTGCGAGGTTAGATAACGTTCTCTTGCTCCTGTAGCCTGATAGTATGCAAGTTGTATGTTTTTGTACAGGTCGTATTGTTTTTGGTCGAGATCCAGTTTTGCCGATGTCTGCTGCAATTTTGCTCGTCTTACACTATTGCGGGTGTTGAAACCGTCGAAAATCGGGATAGAAAGCGAGAATCCCAGATATGTGGCAAAATTATGTTTCATCTGTGCCTTGAAAGAATCGTTGTCGAATCCACCCAGACGATAGTAGCTTGAGCCCAGTCCGGCGTTAAACCGAAGAGTAGGTATATAGCCGCTTTTTGCATAAGATATTCTTTCAGTCGCGACATTCACAGCCTGTCTTGCACCGAGAATGCTGTTGTTGCATCTCATAGCTTCCGCGTAGACATAATCAGGAGTCGGAATCGAAGGTTCTCCCTGTTGCAGAGGCTTTATATCGAAACCCTCGGCAGAGGGCAGCTGAAGGAGACTTGCAAGATTTACGAGAGCAGTCTTTGTGTCGTTGTCGGCTGTCACTACCTGCAGGCGGTCTTGCGCCGCTACTGCCTCCATATCGTAGAGAGAGGCTTCGGCAACTTTCCCCGCCTCTATCAAAGCTTTCTGTCGTTCAACCTCAAAAGCCGACAGTTCCGCCTGCGAACGTGCGCTTTGAGCCACCTCTTTGCAATAGAGTACCTGGAGATACTGAGAAATCACGTTGAGGGCGATATTGTCTTTAGTCGCTTCGGTTTCATATATATACTGTTTAAGCACCAGTTTTGATACCTTGAGATTCCGGTATTCGGCGAGTCCCTGGAACAACGGCAGACTCATTCCGGCGTTCCATCCGAACTGCGAGGTGTTACGGTCGGCATATGTATTCTGGGCGGTCAGACCTCTGCCGAAGTTGAAATTCTGTGATGCTGAAGCCTCCAGAGAGGGGAGGAACCTGTCTTTTGCCTCGGTGATTCCCTGTTCGCCTTCCTTGATTCTCAGTTCCTGCTGAAGCACGCTGATGTTGCGGGTAACCGCGTGGGAGACGCAGCTGTCGAGCGACCATGCCTCGGCAAAGGCATCAGCAGTCTGCGCGATCAATGTCAGAGCGATGAGTGTCTTATATAATGTCTTCATATTTTTATTTCTTAATAACACTGCCTCTGAGAGGAGTCTTAATGTTGATGTCACCGGATTTAACCTGCACAGAAATACCATCTGACAAGCCGGTCTTGAATTCTTTTCGTTCGAATTTCTGTGTTGGCACAGAGTCTTTCAAAACATATACGTAAGCTTTGTCACCGTCATATTCCACGACACTTTCGGGAACAGCCAGAGTGTTTTGTGCACTCTCAAGAATCACATTTGCGTTTGCGCTATATCCTGCACGCAGTTTGGTTTCAGCATTGAGGTTGAGTGCAGCCTTGACTTCAAAGGTGTTTGTTCCGTTGTCATCTGTTGCCATCGGCGCTATTTTTTCAATCACTGCAGGATAGTCTGAATCCGGAATAGCGCCGACAGTTATTCTGACTTCCATACCTTCGCGTAGCAGGTCGACTTCAGTCTCATCTACTTTTCCGTTGAAGATCAGATCGGTCATATCCGCGACTTTGGCTATTGTCGTGCCATCGTTGAATGTGTTTGCCTGAATCACTGAAGAGCCGACTTTCACAGGTACTTCCAGCACGACACCTGTAACTGTGGCGCGGACAAGAGTGTTGGAACCCTGAGCGTTGGCGGCGGAGACACCGTCGCGAACGATTGTCAGTTGGTCTTTTGCCTGTTCGAGTTCGCGTTTTGCGCGTTCATAGGCAGCGTGGTCACTTTCATATTTCTCCCGGCTTTCATATTTTTTATCGAAAAGCTGACGTGTGCGTTCGAAATTCGAGCGTGCCTCGCTGAGTGAAATCTCTGCTATCGCGACTCTGTTTTCAGCTGAGGAGAGTTGCGCCTCTTCCGGTATCACCTTGATTTTTGCAATGATGTCGCCATTGTTCACGTGGTCTCCCGGTTCCACAAGAATCTCGCTGATGATGCCTGAAATCTGAGGTTTTATGTCGATTTCATCGCGAGGCTCGATTTTACCTGTAAGCACGCTTACTCTCTCGATAGTTTCTTCAGAAGGGTATTCGATGGTGTATACGTCTACCTTATCTTTTGAATTGTAGTATAGATAGATAAATGTTCCGGCGAATATGATGCCGATGATGATCCAGATAAAGATCTTAAAAAACTTTTTCATATGTACTGGTTTTCAAATTTCAATTTTCAGTTCCGTTTAACGTGTTTTGCACGTTTATTTTGAGTTTATGGCTTCAATCGGCTTGATTTTCATTGCCTTGATAGATGGAATCAGTCCGGCGAGAGTGCCGAGTGCGATGAAAGTCGCGAGAATCATCAGTGCCTGGGAGAAGCTCATCTGGAAATGCGCTACAGACACCGCATCCGGCGGGTTGTTGATTTTATGCATTATTCCCAATACGGCGGCGGCAATACAGAGACCCGCAAGTCCGGATATTACAGTCAGTGCTGCTCCTTCACTCAGGACCTGCACGATAATATCTCGCGGTTTGGCTCCGATTGCCCGGCGTATGCCGATTTCCTGGGTCCGCTCTTTGACTATCACCCACATGATGTTTCCGATGCCGATCACACCGGCAAGAAGTGTCGAGACACCGATGAACAGTGCGAGAAGGTCAATGCCGGTAAAAAGCTGGTCGATCTGCTTGAACTGCTCGGCGACATTGATTGCCCACAGCGCCCCTTCATCATTGGGATGAATGTCGTGACGGCGGTAAAGCACCCTGCGCATCCGGGGTATCACCTCCGAGAGGTCGGTTTTCTCTTTTGCCACCATCATGACAAAATCCACTTTGTCACCATAACCGTTTGCCCTGCGGAAAGTTGAAGAAGGAATGACAACGCTTTCGTCCAGACTTCCGTTAAGATGAATCTCGGAATTGTCACCGATCACTCCGACCACAGAATATGCGCCGCCGTTGACATCAATCACTTTGCCTACAGGGTCGTCAATGCCGGGAAAAAGCTGGGATGCCACTTTCTTGCCGATGACCGCCACTCTGCGTTCCGCCGCATCGTCAGCTTCGTTGATGAATCTGCCTGTGTAGAACTTCGGACTCTGCATTACCGTGTAGTCCGGACCTGCACCTACCAATTGCCCTGAATATGAGTTTTTCCCGTATTTGAATGAAGAACCCCATTTCTGGAACGTCGGAATTATGGTCTCAAGCTCCGGGAAAGACTGTCTGAGCATAGCGACATCGGCTATGTCTATCTGCCAGCGTCGCCCTTTCTGGTAACCATGATACGGCATAGTGGTCTGTTCCGGCACCAGTCCGCCGCTGTTTGTCGCGAAACCGGCGAAATTGCGCTTTAACATGTCTTCTCCCCCTGTCGCGCCACCCATCAGCATTGCCAGCATGGCAACGCCCCAGAATATGCCGAACCCGGTGAGGAAAGTCCGCGTCTTGTTTCGTGCGAGAGTCGCGCCTATCTCTTTCCAGTTTTCTTTATCAAATATTGTCAGTTTCACTATTGTAATCTTTGAAGTTGTCCAAACTAAGCAACTATTCGTCGCGCAATGCCTCCACCGGTTTTATTTTCAATGCTTTCATTGCCGGGAAAAGTCCAGCCAACGCACCCGCCACAACAAGAACCAGAGTAACCTCCATTGCAATCGAAAGACTTACGGTAGGGTTGAGCAGCGGACCATCGTCTCCGATAAGTTTCGCTATAATCTGTGAGACAGCGGTTCCGAGCACGATTCCGATATATCCGAACAATACAGTTATCGCAACTGACTCTACTATTACCTGACTCAGAATCTGTCGCGGACGGGCTCCTATTGCTCGGCGTATTCCGATTTCGTGGGTTCTTTCACGCACTGTCACAAACATGATGTTGCTGATTCCCACAATGCCGGTCAGAAGCGTGAGAATACCGAGAACCCATACGCAAGTGTCGAGAATGGCAAGACCGTTCTTTGATCTGAGTGTATTTGTGAAATAGTTGGAGATGTATACTGCATTCTCGTCTTTTTCATCAAAATTGTGGTTTTCAGCAAGGGTCTTTCGTACCCCCTCTTCCGCGCTGTTGCCGTCTTCTTCCGTATGGACATCTTTAAGGTCAACGGAAAGTTGCCTGAGATCTTCTTTGTCAGAAGCCATCATCCTCGCTGTGGAGAAAGGTATGAAAACATCTCGCTTCCATTTGCTATCGTATATCCCTACCACCAGAAAAGAGAGTCCGTTGCAATTCACCCGTGAACCCAGGGCATCTTTGCCATCGGGAGGGAAAAGCTGTGAAGCATAGGTCTGGGGGAGCACCATAACTTTCGCCCTGGTGTCGATATCCCTGTCTGTTATGAATCGCCCTTTGGTTATGTTGCCCCTGTTGCCGACAGGCATTTCCGAGGGGAATACGCCCGAATAAGACTGGTTTATCCTCGCCTTCCCCGAACTCATCTTGTCACCTCCGCTCAGTCGGGAGGTAACACGATCCACATATTTAGTGTTTTGCTCAGGCACGCTTCTGAGGTCAGAATCTTTCATGCGTATCCTCCTTCCTTCAGGATTGCCCTTGTACGGAATCGAAGTGGAACCGCTCCATATCATCAGTCTGGCATAATTGTTTCGCATCATGTTGTCATTGAAGCTGTTGGTTACACCTCTCGCCATGCTGAGCAGCACGATCAGCATGAAGATACCCCATGTTACGGCTATGCCGGTGAGTGCTGTTCGGACTTTGTTGTGTCCGAGCGTCTGCGATATTTCATGAAAAAAGTCAAACATGGTCTACACTATAATGCCGTCGGAGATTCTGATAAGACGATCTGTCTGTTGCGCCACCCCCGGGTCGTGAGTGACTATGACTATCGTTTTACCCTCCTCCTCGTTAAGTTTGCGGAATATCTCCATCACATCGTGAGAAGTCTTGCTGTCGAGCGCGCCTGTCGGCTCATCGGCAAGAATGATGGAGGGGTCTGTAATCATGGCGCGAGCGATCGCCACCCTCTGTTTCTGACCTCCTGACATTTCTCCCGGAAGATGGTGTGCCCTGTCGGCAAGCCCCATCTTTTCCAGCTGCTCCATTGCCATGCGGTTTCTTTTCTTTCTTGACACCCCCTGATAGAAGAGAGGCAGAGCCACATTCTCCATTGCGTTTTTGTAATTTATCAGGTTGAACGACTGGAACACGAATCCGATCATCCGGTTGCGGTAGTCGGCGGCTTTGTTCTCACTGAGGTTTTTTATCAGTGTATTGTCAAGATAATACTCTCCTGAGTCGTAATTGTCAAGAATGCCGAGAATATTCAGCAATGTCGATTTCCCGGAGCCGGACGCGCCCATTATCGAGACAAGTTCCCCTTTGTCTATCTCCAGGTCAATTCCTTTGAGCACATGGAGCGGTACAGCGCCCGGGTATGTCTTGTTTACCTCTTTTAGTCTGATCATCTTATCTTGGAACAAAAATGATTAATGGAATCAGAAACGCAAGAATTGCCGTAAAGGCAAGAATGCCCCATATGATATATGATGTTGTCTTGAACTTTTTCATATCAGAGTTTATTTGGTTTTGAATGTTTGTTTTTAGACGGATTGACCGTTGACCGACAGAAAGTCGAAATATGCCTTTTTCAAAGTGTCAGGTGATATGCCAAGATTGCACATCAGTCTGAAGAGGGGAGGAAGCTGTTTTTGCATCAGTTCCTCGCTTTTTTCGCATCTTATTTTTTCTTTGGCGTCCGGCGATACGAAGAAACCTATTCCTCGTTTATTGAAAATCAGATTTCTGGAGGTTAGCCGCTCGTAAGATCTCATCACAGTGTTGGCATTGACTTCGACTGATGCCGCGTATTCCCTTACAGAAGGGATGCGGTTGTCGCTGTCGTATTTGCCTTGCATGATGTCATCGCAGATGCGGTCGGCAATCTGAAGGTAGATAGCTTTATTGTTTTCTTCAAATATCATTATAGATTTTTTTACGAATTACCACCTTTCAATCGATTCCATTTCCTTTAAGCGTTTGTAGGAAAGAATGTATAATCCAATTATTATAATTATGTTTATGGTATAGAATATTGTCATGAATGTCGGCATGCCCATTTCTCTGAATTGCTCTTCCCATCTGAATTTGAAAGACATTCCGTACATGTTGAGAACGAGTCTGAATGAAAAGAACAAAATGGTGTTGAATGCGATGGATATGCCTACCAATGAGACAAATCCGGAAAGTCTTGCGCGTTTCGGCCATATCGCGGAGCATAACGTGAAGAATGCCTGAAGTCCCAGAAGTCCGGTGATTGTGAACATTGTGATTGCCTGCATGGACTCGTCGTTGATAAAAGTGGAGATGTCCGTATTACCGTCGATATAGCCGAATGAGAAAAGATAACTGAGCGGAATCGGTTTGATTACAGCGCCAGGATCGGCATATATGGGTGCGGTCCACACCCGTATCTGGTCAGCTATAAGGACTCCGGCGAAAAACACTATGTAAATTGCCACGACATTAAAGAGTATGCATGTGGCGAACTTCTCAAGTGTTGAAGCCGGCAAGGTGAGTGCGGAGATCCTTTTGATCTTCGAATCATATGATGAGAATGTGGATGCCGCGCTTATTATCACAATGAGGAAAAGCAGAAAGCTGAACATGGATTCCTCTTTATTCCACATTGTATCAATGCCGTTGTATGAAGGATGCAGGTAGCACCCCGTGATTACCGGCAATATTGAAGTACAGAATATCAGCATCCCAAGGATTCCCAGTGTCATCTGAAGAAATCTCTTTTTGTTTTCTCCCGCATATTGTTTTATAAATAGGCAGAAACGTCTCGATGAAAAAATATCGTTAGTCATGAAACTTGTTTTTAATATAAGGGTATTTGTAAATCTGTTTGTGACTGCTTGGTTAGAAAAAGTTTAGTAAACAGTTTCTTAGCTTTTGAAAATGGAATTTAGCCGTTCCGGGTCGGTCACTGCGAAATCGAAGAGAAGTTCAAGATTCAATTCGGAGTCATCGCCCTGGTCATTGGGAAGAATGATTGACGCGCCACCGAGTCCCTTGGCGGCGTAGACAGCCTTTTCGATGAGGCTTGCGTCTGTTGTGTCAAGAAACTTAAGCTTATCTTGAATCTCGTTTACAGTGCGGTCAATCAGCACTTTGCTTTTATCCATTATCAGAATATGGTCGAGAATCTGGCTGACATCTCTGACTTGATGGGTTGAGATTACAAAAATTCTGTCATCGCTCATTGATTCGATAATAAATTTTCTGAAAGCGCTTTTCGCCGGAATGTCAAGTCCGTTTGTCGGCTCATCCATCAAAAGTATTTTTGTGTTGCATGCCATGGCGAATGCGAGCGCGACTTTCTTTTTCTGACCCATAGAGAGTTTGTCGAGCACAATGTTTCTGTCAAGACCGAATGTGTCGAGATGGCGGTACATATCCTCTTTGGAGAAATTGGGATAGAAAGCCCCGTTCAGAGAAATGAACGTATCGAGTTTCAATGCGGGAAGTCCGATTTCCTCCGGCACAAGAAATATCTGGTCAAGTGTGGAGGGTCGACGCAGTCTTGTGTTTATTCCGTTTAGAGTCACTTCACCTGAATCAGGGGTGAGCAGTCCGCATATAAGCTGCAGGAGGGTGGATTTTCCTACTCCGTTAGAACCGAGAAGTCCGTAAACACCACCTTCTTCAAGTCTGAGGGAGAAGTTGTCGATTGTTGGCACTCCCTTTCGTTTATAGTTGAAAGTGCAGTTTTTGATGTTTAGCATATTATAGTTTGTTAGTGTATTAGTATATTAGTACACCGCAAAGGTATGACATTTTTTTGAGATTGCAAAAAAAATTGACAAAAAAATAAAAATTTCTCCCAAGTCCCTATATAATAATGGTTCGGTAAAATTTTAATTAAACTGGAACGTATGGGCATCCATACCGAGAAGACATACCGCGAGGCATTCTCGAAGGAAGTAGACTGGGCAAAGATAGACGAGGAGGCGATATTCAGGATATTCTCCAACCATTCACAACCGCGTAACAACCACTTTTAGATATACACTCAAACGGTTTTGCATCTTAATATGGTTGTTACATGGTTGTGGGTGGTTGGAGTTTTTATAAGCCGGTTGGCTTGAAGTTGGCAGCAAAATCAGAATCTATGCGTCTATGTCATCATTTTTGCGTATCTTTGCGCAAAACAACGCAAATAATGGGCATTCTTATGTCATACTCTGAATCATTAAAGCATGTAATTCATATAATGTTAATATTGGGATTTAGTGCATTAATCCTGTCTTCTTGCCAATCTCAATCTACAGATACGAAATATCTTCTATCAATAGAGGAATTAAATGATTCCGTTCCTGAAAAAGTGTTGACCTTGCTTGATTCGATAAACCCGGAAGAATATAAGGATAATGAATCAAAAGCGTTATACGCTTTGATAAAGTCGCAGGCTTTAGACAAAACTTTAGTTGATGTCACCAACGATTCCTTGATTTCCATCGCTAAAAACTATTATGAAGACTCATCAGATAAATATCATCTGATGAAAAGTGAGTATTATCATGGTCTTGTCAATATAAATGCAGGCAATTATGATAATGCAATAAAATCGCTTCTTAAAGCTTACGACCTTGGAGAAGAGACCAAAGACTATTACTGGCAAGGAATGGCTGCATCCAAAATAGCAGACATATTTATAAAGAATTATGATGGTTATGAATCACTCGCTTTTTCAAAAATTGCTTTAACTTGTTTGGAAAAGACTGGAAAAAAACGCTATATTGATTATGCGTTATTGGATTTAGCTACGGCATATAATAACGTAGATTTTAGCGATTCCTGTATTATGACTGTCAATAAGATACATAGAGATAATGATAATTGGTTGAACTATGAAATTAATTTATTATTGGGAAATGCTTATATCCGGGAAGATAATTTTAAACAAGCAATAAATGTCTTAAAAGATAATGTCATTCCGTCAGGAAAGAATACAGAGAATATGGCATATCTTGCTCTTGCCTATCTCAGGAAGGGTGAGATAAACAAAGGGAAACAACTTATCGATTCAATCGGAGAAGATGAGAATTTGCTTTCTCATTATGTAAGATATGAATTGAGTGAAGAATTAAATAATGAAAATGAGGCATATTCATTGCTTAAAAATCTATTTGACAAATCTGATGATGATTTTAAAAAACATTTGGATTCTAAACTCTCTGTTGCGCTTCTGAATTATCATGAAACTGAACAGGAATTAGCAAAATTGATTAAAGCCAAGACCAAATTGCAGGTTATATTTATAATTACAGTCATTATCTTAATATTCTGCATTATAATCCTTATTATACTAAATAAATTCCAAAAGCAGAAGATAAAAATTAGAGATCTAAATGCCGCTGCAAAAGATCTAAACAATAAAATTCATTCAACAGACCAAAATAATTCTAAACTTGCAAAATCGGTTCAGTCCCTTCTTGCGTCCCAATTTGTAGGCTTAAATGAGATGTGTCAGGCATTATATGAAACTGAGAATGAAGAAAAAGGGAAAAAGCAAATCGCAAAAATGATGATTAACTTCATAAACTCTTTATCTGGAAATAATGAATTGATACAGGAATTGGAAAGATTGGTGAATTATCATTATGATAATATATATGATTCTTTTAAATCTGATTTTAATGATCTAAAAGAGATTGATTATCGGTTGTTTTTATACTCCATACTCGGTTTTGAAAACACTACTATAGCTCTTATATTTAACACTGAAATAAGATCAATTTATTCAAGAAGAGATAGATTAAAAATAAGAATCATCAGCTCATCATCTGCGAATAAAAATAAATACATAGCCTTTCTTTATCCGGATGGATTAAAAAAGTCTATAACAGGGGATGTAGGGAAACCACAAAATCTATATAAGCCTAATATTAAATTCAAATGATCGATTTATCTGACGCAGCCTGATAAGGTGAAAGGTTATAGGGAATAGGTTAAAGGAAAGAATTGTCACGCCTCAACAATCATATTAAGGATTTCCCGCATCGCGGATCCCTCGCACCTTGCGGTGTTTCAGGTAGAACGCGGACAGGGCGGATGGCACGCGGATTCCTTGATATTCATAAAATTATACTCAAAAAGCTTATCGCAGAGTCATATGCCTTGCGGCTCTCCGTCGGCAGCCATTGGCTGCCGAATCCGCTGTGGCTCAAATTCCGGATCTGGCTCAACTTGAAAAAATAAATCCGCGGTATCTGTCTCCGCGTGACACATCCACGATAATAAAGCAAAGGCTCCCGTGAAGGAGCCTTTGTTATTAATCAGCAGTTTCCGACCTTTTCCAGCGGTCGGGCAGTAGATTTCTGTACTGTTCCAAAGGGGTTGTCGGACTCCATGAAGCGCACCTGTTCAATATGTCCGAGATGTATTCCATGACGTTTACACCATTCAGACGACATGACACGACCAGCGACAGGTACATGGCTGCCGTCTCGCCTCCCTTGTGAGATCCAAAGAAAAGCGAGTTGCGCCTTAGTAGCGACACAAGTCTTTGCATCCGCTCAATCAGGTTGTTATCAAGGTCATAGTCACCGCGGCTGAAGATGGCCGGGACCCATTCCCATTCGTTGAGGGCATACTTCACCGCTCCCATCAGGTCAGAGTCTGCGGGAACATGCGGATCTGTCTTTACCGCATTAAGTTTCTCCTCTATTCTTGCCAGTATGGGAGGGGCGTATTCCTCTCTCCACCGGAGATTATCGGCCACCGTCCAGCCGTCGCGTCCTATCCGGTGACGGTGCTCCCGGTCATAGAGGAGATTGAACAGGCGCAGGATCTCGGCTGCTTTCGGGATTTCCTTTATATCGATGAACCGCCGCTTGATGTGTTGAAGACACGCGATTCTGTTGATTCCGTCATATTTCCCATCGCCGAGTTTTCGATATACAGGCATGGCATCGCTCTGGAATGTACCGTTATATCCTTCAATGATTTCCTCGAAGACTTTCTCCGACCTTGATCCCCGGCTATAGAAGAAGTATGCCAGTCGGAGGTGATGCGCCACCAGATCCCATATATATCCTTTCTTGATTTTGAGTCCTTTGTCGTTTTTCTCTTCGACCCTTACCTTGTGAAACGTTTCGTCTCCGCTTATGTAGGAGTCTTCCAGCACTGCCTGCCGCAGACACTCGTGCAGACGGCTGAAGACCGCTGTCGCTTTCGACAGAAGTCCGCCTATTGTTCCGCGCCCAATTCTGAAGTCATTGTCTGCAAGCCACGAAGCTATGCGGTTCATAGGCATCGAGTACATGTAGTGCATCTGGGCACAGAACGCGATAAAGCTTCCGTCGAAGTTGGAGTTCTGCAGGGGAGTGACCGGAGCTTTGCCGCTGATTATGGTTCCGTCCTTGCTGTAGAGGGCGACCCTATGTATTTCCTTTTTAAGTAGATGACAAAAATTTGAAAACATCAAATTTTGGGGTATAAGTCGAACGCATAAGTATGGTAAAAATCTCTTCCAGACCATACTTGACAAACGACTTTGCCTTTCTTCCGTGTTTCAGAATCTTTATCGGTTTAATATTTATATCTTTATGTTCACCAACGAGATACGACCATACAAGAGCGATGCAGACCATCGCGACAAGCCTTGCGATGCGCTCCATATCACGAATATGGGTGTCCTCGATGTTAAAGCCGGAAGATTTCATGGCTCTGAAAGCCGTTTCTATCTCCCATCGCTTTTTGTATGTCAAAACCGCGTCCTCGGGCCGATTGAAGCATATGAGAATCTGCAATTCCGGAACTCCATCGGAGTTTTTGATGCGGCTTCCGGCAAGA